>Ga0210024_1003524_pt1 | contig 12822 bp, 8 predicted proteins | sample CryGeymeta201525_FD_183988 | JGI IMG/M metagenome (GOLD analysis project Ga0210024, IMG submission 183988) | Groundwater microbial communities from Crystal Geyser aquifers in Utah, USA - Crystal Geyser metaG 2015-25 (SPAdes) (version 2) | ecosystem: Environmental > Aquatic > Deep subsurface >... | reverse complement strand
ACTTTCCTTAAATGATTATCGAAATGAATGTACAAGTTTGAAAAAGCAAGATAACGCAAAACTGCATTTTCCGACAGGGCAGGAAATCGGTTTGTTATGGTATTTTTCACAACCCCTGATAAAAGGAATACAGTTTAACATTCATGCCTGCCAACGCATGTTTCAGTTCTTCCGACATGTTACCATAAATTTCTCCTTCGAAATCAGACATGGATAAAAGTTGCCCCAGCAGTTCGCCCACATTTCCGAGGTGCGCCAGTACTGCATTTGAGTCAACATAAATTTCACTTACCACATACTCCGTTTCACCGGAATTAAAAAACCAGTCGTACTGTAACGCGCCTGTTTCATTTGTTTTTACGGCAGACACACATTGCGCTGCAATTTTTTTAAACTCATCCACCTTACCCTCGTGGATTCTCAACTTTGCAATAATTTGAATCTTTTTAATCATTTGTTTTTAAAAGGTTTTACGGCAATTTACTGAGATCGATTAAAATCATGTTCAATATTACCATTTCGAAATGTTGAATACTTGTATTTTTAGCGCAAATTCTTGTATTATTTTTACCTGAAATTGTAATCTGAAAATGGATAAAAGTTAAAATTGCATGGTATATTTAGCATTTTAAAAGACGATTTAAAAAAGAAGAAAGCCTGTCTGTTCCAAACTTTAAAATTCAACAATATGTTGGGAAAAATAATAGATTTTAGCGTAAACAATAAGTTGATAATCATACTCTTCACGCTGAGTGTGGCAGCTTTTGGGTTGTATGCAGTGCTGAACATTCCGGTTGGAGCTGTTCCTGACATTACCAATAATCAGGTTCAGGTAATTACAACTTCGGGTAATTTATCAACACAGGAAATCGAGCAGTTTATTACCGCGCCGGTAGAAATGGAAATGGCAAACCTGCCGGGTGTAAAAGAAATCCGCTCGATTTCAAAATTTGGTATTTCGGTAGTTACGGTGGTTCTCGATGATAAATTAGGTACTTACCTTCCCCGCCAGTTGATTGCCGAAAAAATTAAAAGCGCTTCGGAAAATATACCCTCAATTTACGGAACCCCTGCAATGGGGCCCATTACAACAGGTTTGGGTGAAATTTACCAGTACATCGTGGACGTGAAACCCGGTTATGAAAACCAGTATTCCGCAATGGATTTGCGTACTTTCCAGGACTGGATTATCAAACGCCGGTTGTCGGGAATTAACGGTGTGGTTGAAATTAACAGTTGGGGAGGTTATCTAAAACAATACGAAGCGGCTGTTGACCCTTTGCTGCTGAAAAGCCTCGGTGTTAGTTTAATGGAGGTTTTTGATGCGCTGGAGAGAAACAACAGTATTTCGGGTGGTTCATACATCGAAAAAACAAACCAGGCTTATTTTATCCGCGGCGACGGGCAGGTGAAATCGCTCGAAGACATTGAAAATATTGTGGTTAAGAATAACGACGGCAGGCCCATTTTAATTAAGGATTTGGCCTCGGTTCATTTTGGTTTTGCCAACCGTTTTGGCGCAATTACTGCAAACGGTAAGGGCGAAACGGTTCTTGGCCAGATTATGATGCTGAAACATGGTGACTCAAAAGTTATCATTAACGAAGTTAAACAGCGGGTTGAAGAAATTCAGAAAAACCTGCCCGAAGGGGTTTTTATCAATCCCATTCTTGAACGCAGTGAACTGATTTCGAAAACATCATTTACTGTGGCTGAAAACCTGATTCTCGGCGCAATTATGGTAATGTTTACAGTTATCCTGCTTTTGGGAAATATTCGTTCAGCGCTGGTAATTGCATCAATGATTCCGCTGGCTTTGCTTTTCACCATTTCGATGATGTACATTTTTGGCATTGACGCCAACCTGATGAGTCTGGGAGCGCTTGACTTTGGAATTATTATCGACGGCGCAGTAATAATAGTGGAGTATATCGCCATAAAAATGAGCCTGCAAAAAGATGAAATATTAGGAAGCGAAGGCGATGAACGCCAAACAATTATGGATAAAATATCTTTTGAAGGCGCTTCAAAAATGATGAAATCTGCCATTTTCGGACAGGTAATCATTTTAATCGTTTTCATCCCGATACTGTCGTTAAGTGGCGTTGAAGGCAAAATGTTCCGGCCAATGGCTTTGGCTTTTTCTTTTGCTATTATCGGCGCCATGGTCATGGGTTTAACCTGGCTACCTGTTGCCTCGGCGTTGTTCTTAAAACCCGGAAAAGCACATAAACGCAATATTTCAGACTGGATTATGGATGTGGCATATAAGTCATATTATCCGGTAATAAAATGGTCGTGCGGACATAAACGCACGGTATTAGGCGTAGCTTTATTGTCACTGATTTTTACGGGATTTTTATTCATCCGGATGGGAGGGGAATTTGTGCCAACGCTCGATGAAGGCGATTTTGTAATTCAACCAGTATTGAAAACAGGAACTTCGCTTTCGAAAACAGTGGAATTAACAACACAAATGGAGAACATTCTTATCCATGAATTTCCTGACGAGGTTCACCAGATTGTTTCGAGAATTGGCGCCGCCGAAGTACCAACCGACCCCATGTCGATGGAAGAAATTGATATGATTATTAAACTGAAACCTAAAAATGAATGGAAATCAGCAAAAACCAAGGAGGAACTTGCCGATAATTTTAAGGAAGCGCTTTCAGTAATTCCGGGTATTGATTACGAATTTACCCAACCAATCGAAATGCGTTTTAATGAATTGATTACCGGTGTGCGCTCGGATATTGCTATTAAAATTTTTGGAGAAGATTTGGATTACATCAGCAAAAAGGCAAACGAGATAAAAAATCTGATAACTGATGTACCTGGAGCCAGCGATGTTATTTTGGAAAAAACCTCGGGTTTGCCTCAAATCAAGGTGAGTTATAACCGAAGTAAAATTGCATACTACGGTGTTGATATTGAGAATTTAAACACTTACCTGGCAACTGCATTTGGAGGAAAAATTGCCGGGGTTGTTTTCGAGGGCGAAAAGCGCTTTGATATGGTGGTGCGTTTTAATAATCAGAACCGGACAGATATCGGTGATATTCGTTTGCTTCAGGTTCCGGTTTCAACCGGTAATTCCGTTCCTTTTTCTGAACTGGCCGAAATTGAATACACCGAAGGCCCCGCAAAAATTTCGCGCGATAATACACAACGCAGGGTGGTTGTAAGCGTTAATGTGCGTAACCGCGATTTACAGTCTGTAATTTTCGATATTCAGCAAAAAATAGATGCAAACATAAAACTCACACCCGGAAATTACATTGAATATGGTGGTCAGTTCGAAAACCTGAAAAATGCAACCGACCGGTTAATGCTTGCTGTTCCTGTGGCTTTATTGTTGATTTTTATTTTCCTCCATTTTGCGTTTAAATCGTTAAAAGATGCAGTCATGATTTTTACTGCAATTCCGTTGGCCACGGTTGGCGGGGTTTTTCTTTTGTGGGTGCGCGGAATGCCGTTCAGCGTTTCGGCGGGAGTGGGGTTTATCGCACTTTTTGGTATTGCTGTTTTAAATGGAATTGTTTTAATTGAACACTTAAAAGAGTTGCAGGAAGAAGGGTTTACCAGTATGCGCGAACTGATTTTGAAAGGAACAAAAAACCGGCTTCGCCCGGTAATGCTGACGGCAGGAGCCGCTGCAATGGGATTTTTGCCCATGGCAATTTCTACCGGCGCCGGGGCCGAAGTTCAACGCCCGCTGGCAACTGTTGTAATTGGCGGGCTCGTTACTTCAACAATGCTTACCATGATTGCGCTGCCTTTGCTATTCGAAATCTTTTACAACATCAAAGGCATTAAACTCTTTCCGTTTAAAATTATCAGGTTAGGCGCTATTATCCTGTTATTTCTCATCATTCCTGCTGTTTCGGCAACTGCGCAAAATTCAGAATTTAAACTGAATGACGTGATGGGAATCGCACTGCAAAACAACCGCGAAATTGCCGCTTACACACTGAAAGTAGAAGAAAGCAAAGTGCTTAAAAAGACTGCTTTTGCTCCGGGCAAAACAAACTTAACTTACGGAACCGACCAGAATAATATTGCTGAAAACGGTTACCCGTTGAATGTTTTTGGCATAGCGCAAAATATCAGTTTTCCAACGCTTTATTCTGCTGAAAATAAATCGAGACAAATTGAGATTTCGATGGCTGAAACCCGGTTGAACATTCAAAAGAATGAAATCAGAAAAAATGTTTCAACCGCATTTTTTAACTATCAAATGTTGATGAATAAGCGCTATATATTTAAAACCCTCGATAGTTTATTTACCCAACTGCTTGTTAATTCTGAAAAAAGAGAGCGGTTGGGAGATGTCAGTCAGTTGGAAGTATTAAATATTAAGGCGAAAAAAAACCAGGTTTCTATCGGGCTGGATGCTTTAAATGTGGAACTTGAAAATGCACATAAAAAGCTAATGGTGATAATGAATTATGAAGCAGGTTTTACCGTTTCCGGAGTGTTGGAGCTTTTACCGCCGGTTACCGTATCCCCAGATTCATTGCCTGTTTTTCAGTTATTGAAACTGGAAAATGACTGGTACAATTCACTCATTCAGGTCTCGAAAAATAAAACTCTGCCCGATTTCTCACTCAACTATTTTTTGGGCTCCAATAAGTTTGAAAACTCAAAATATTACCACGGTTTCCAGGTGGGGGTTGCGGTACCGCTGTTTTTTGGCAGCGACAGGGGCAGAACTCAAGCGGCTGAAATATCAAGTAATTCGCAACTTTTAATTTCTGCAAATGAAATGGCTTTAACTAAAAACAGGCTAAACGAATTGATGAACGAACAACTGAAATACAAAGCATTACTCGACAATTACAACGACTCGGGAAAACTTTTACACGACGAAATTATGCGAACTGCCCTGAAAACCTATCAAATGGGTGAAATCAACTTTTACCAGTTTGTGAGCAGCTACGAAACGGCAATTCAAATTCAAATCGAATACCTTGAAAACGTTTTTGGTTATAATGTATCAACTTCAGAATTAATCTACTTTTCGAAATAAACAATTATGAAACAAAATTTAGTTCTTATATTCTTCATCTTCGGCATGGTAACGGTTTCATGTAAAAATAAATCTGCTGAAGTAGCCGAATCTGAAACAGGATTGGTTGAAATTACAAAGGCCCAGTTTGAGTCGGAAAAAATGGAAATTGGCCTGCCCATAATTTCAGAATTTACCGATTTGGTGCATTTTAACGGGGTTGTGGCGCCATCGGTCAGCGGCCGTGCGCAAATCAGTCTGCCGGCACAGGGATTGATAACAAAAATACACTGCACACCGGGTCAATTGGTTACAAAAGGCGCTTTGCTTTTCGAAGTTTCGGGCAATGAGTTTATCGACATGCAAAAAGATTTGGCCGAATCGGCTGCACAACTCAACCGGCTGAAAACAGAATTTGAACGGCAAAAGGAAATGATGGCCGAAAATATTGGCGCCAAAAAGGATTTGATTTCTGCCGAAAGCGCCTGTAACGTTGAAAAAGCAAAATACAATGCTTTAAAACTCAAAATTCAAATTCTGGGCCTGGAACCATCCAAAATTGAGCAGGGAGAGTTTTATACTTCTTACACCATTAAAGCGCCAATCAGCGGTTTTGTAAACAACATCAATACAAATATTGGCCAATATGTTGAGCCACAGCAAACCATTGCCGACATAGTTGATAACCGCACTTTTCAGTTAAAACTATCTGTTTTTGGGACTGACATTGGCAAAGTTAAAGAGGGGCAGGAGGTACAATTTTACCGTGCCGGAAACAAAGCTGAAAAACTTTTGGCAACGGTTAAAATGGTGGGAAGACTGGTAAATGCTGAAACAAAATCAATCGACTGTTTAGCTGAAATTAAAAATATCGTAAACGTGAATTTGATTGGAAATCAGTTTGTTGAAGGAGATATTATTGTGGCTTCCGATGCTGTTTTATCGGTGCCCGAAAGCGCCATTCTGAAATCGGAAAGCGAAAGTTATATTTTGGTTTTTGAAAAAGAAACCGATGAACTTTTCTATTTCAGCAGGCTCAAAGTAAAAACCGGCCGCAGTAACAATAATTTTATTGAGACATCTGAAATACCGGATTCAAAAAGGGTTTTGACCACTGGTGCATATAATATCCAGATTGAATAATTTAAAAACCAAATCAAAAGCATGAGTATCTAGCAATAATTCCATTACATGTATTCTTTGAAATCTTCTAATGGTGCATCAAAATCATCGTGCATAATGATAAGACCTTTTGCACAGCCAAATTTTCTTTCTTTAATTTTGTTTTTCTTTTGTTTCGATTGAAGAAACTCCACAAAGTCATTAACCTCCTTTATCATCGAAGGTGGTAAATTACTAATCTTGGTATATAACATTGATGCTGTCATAGCTCTTTTTTTGTAAAGAAAGTAAAATATTTTTGTGCCCGGAACCTAAAATTTTATATGAAATTAGGAGGTGTTAGGTTCGCCTGTTGGCCAATCAAAAACCTTATTTTTCTTTGTTATCACCTTAGTAGCCTGGATATTACCCCTGACAATTAACCTTATTTATTAAGCCGATAATAATATTCCATCCGCAAGTTGGGTTTGGTTTTTACTTGTTAATCCAACGTACAAACATTACTTTTAGTCCCCGGAAAAACAATTTAAAACTGGAACAATGACTTACGAGGACGAAAAAATATATTTGGACACGTTGGATAATATTGTAGATAAAGTCTATGATTTCTATAATTTGTCCGACAGAGAGGACTTAATAATGGTTTATGAAATGAAAGAAAATATAATTTATTCATACATCTATGACGATTATCTGAAACGTTTAAATGAACGTTCAAGAGAAATGCTTGAAGAACAATATCAGAAAGCAATTGATTCTAAAAGGATTGTGTTGTTTATAAGAGACGAGGAAAGAAAGAAATTAAAATCATATATTATCTAAAAGGAGTAATTTTCCCAGGTGCATAAGTGTCGTGTTGTAATTACCTGTTTGTTGCATTTTATCATTATATTACTAATTTCAACCTAATTTATAAGCCTGCAAACAGGCGCTTAACTTAACTGTCAATTGTTTTACATTCAATTAATTCTGTAATTATGACAAAGCAAAGTGTAGAAAGCCAACAACTTAGATATTCAGAAAACTCAAAATATCACCTCGGTCTTGATATCGGTTCCATTTCGGTAAATGCCGTTGTAATCGACGAAAACAAAAAAATACTTGTTAACCGATATGAATACTGTTACGGTAAACCTTTCGATGTGCTTCTCCGCGTTCTCGATGAAATTGTGAATGAATTTGGCTTTAAATCAATAGGAAGCATTGCTTTTACCGGTTCAGGCGGAAAACAGGCTGCTGAACTGGCGGGTGGCGTTTTTGTAAACGAAATTATTGCACAGTCAACTTCTGTCGGAGTGTTGTATCCGCATATTCGCACCATCATTGAAATGGGCGGTGAAGACTCCAAGCTAATTTTTATGGAGAATGGCACAACCACTTCGTACTCGCGTTTGTCAGATTTTGCAATGAACAGTTTGTGTGCTGCAGGTACCGGTTCATTTCTCGATCAGCAGGCCAACCGGATTGAAGTTCCCATTGAAAAGGAGTTCGGGGAAATGGCTTTAAAGTCGGTAAACCCTCCGCGCATTGCAGGTCGTTGCAGTGTTTTTGCCAAAAGTGATATGATTCATCTTCAGCAAATTGCTACTCCGCTTCACGATATTGTTGCCGGGCTCTGTTTTGCTGTAGCACGCAATTTTAAAAGTACGCTGGGCAGAGGGAAGAAATTCGAAAAACCATTTATTTTTCAGGGTGGTGTTGCTGCCAATGTTGGAATGGTGCGCGCTTTCAGGGAGATTTTTGAACTTGAAGACGGCGAATTGTTAATTCCCGAATTTCATGCGTCAATGGGCGCTTTGGGCGCAATTCTTCATTTATTAAAAAACCAAAACGGGCAGGTTGCGGCATTTAAGGGAACCAAAGAAATAAAAAATTATCTGGCAAGCGACCGGAGCAACACGGCGCGACTTGAAATATTGCATTTGTCGAAAGCAGAGTATAATAAAACGGTTAAGCAAATTCCTAAAGATGGAACCAAAACCGAGGTGTTTTTGGGAGTCGATGTTGGTTCGCTCAGTACAAATGTGGTTTTAATAGATGCTGAAAACAATGTTGTTGCCCGACGTTATTTGCCAACCGCGTCAAAACCGCTGAATGCCATTCAGCGCGGGTTAAAAGAAATTGATGAGGAAATTGGCGAACATGTTACCGTAATTGGGGCAGGCACAACCGGCTCGGGGCGCTACCTCACCGGCGACTTTATTGGCGCTGACACCATTCAGAACGAAATTACAGCACAGGCAACGGCTGCCATTGCTTATGACCCGACGGTGGACACCATTTTCGAAATTGGTGGGCAGGATTCAAAATACATTAGCATCGAAAATGGGGTAGTGGTTGATTTCGAAATGAACAAGGTTTGTGCCGCCGGAACCGGCTCTTTCCTCGAAGAACAGGCCGATAAACTCGATATTACCATTGTTGATGAGTTTGCTGATTTGGCTTTCAAATCGGAAAAACCTGTCCGGCTTGGCGACCGCTGTACCGTTTTTATGGAATCGGACCTGAATTCGCACCAGCAGAAAGGCGCAGATATCCCCGATTTAGTGGGTGGTTTGGCATATTCAATTGTTCAGAATTATATTCATAAAGTGGTTGGCGATAAACCTGTTGGGAACAAAATATTTTTCCAGGGTGGAGTTACCAATAATAAAGCCGTTGTAGCTGCCTTTGAAAAAGTAACCGGCAAACCGATAATTATTCCTCCCCATTTTGATGTAACAGGGGCAATCGGAGCAGCAATCCTCGCCCGTAATTCGATGGCTGAAGGACTGAAAACGAGGTTTAAAGGATTTGATATCAGTAAAATACCTTTTACCATTTCCAGTTTTACCTGTCACGCCTGCACCAACAACTGCGAAATTCAGCAAATAAAAATTGAAGGCGAATCGAAAAAACTGTTTTACGGCGGCCGCTGCGAAAAATACGAACTCGACGAACGCAAAGGAAAAGGCAAAGATATTCCAAACCTGTTTGAGGAACGGCTTTCGATGTTGATGGGAGATTATGCAGAAGAGCCTGAAAACGGCAAAACTACCATTGGTATTCCGCGCGCCTTGATGGTTTTTTACCAGCAGTTTCCTTTCTGGCGCACATTTTTTGAAGAATTAGGTTTCAGGATTGTGATTTCTGATCCTTCCAATCAGCAGATTGTAACCCGTTCCATCGAACTGATGGTGGCAGAAACCTGTCTGCCCGTGGAACTAATGCACGGGCATGTCGATAACCTTATCAAAAAGAAAGTAGATTACATATTTCAGCCGTTTATTGTAAATGTAAAAGGGAAAAAAGAGAACCCCACAAACAACTGTAATTGCCCGTGGGTGCAGAGTTACCCGTTTATGATGCGCAGCGCTTTTACCGACCAAAAAATCAGGGAACTTTTCCTTACGCCAACCCTTCATTTCCGTTATTTCGAAAGGGCGCTGAAAAAGGAACTTTCAGCTTTCATGAAGGAAAAATTTGGAATTCCGGTATCGAAAACCAAAAAAGTGATTGACATAGCCGATACGGTGCAAACGCGCTTTGAGGATGCTGTATTGCAGCGCGGAAAAGAAGTGATGGCCAATCTGCCAAAAGATAAAAAGGCGCTGGTAATTTTAGGCCGCCCTTACAACACCACCGATCCACTGCTCAACCTGCGGCTGGTTGAAAAGCTGATTAATCTGAACACGCTTCCCATTCCTGTCGATTTTCTTCCGTTGGTTGAAGAGAATATTTTTAAGGATTACAAAATGATGTATTGGCCCAACGGGCAGAAAATAATGTCGGCAAGCAGAATAGTCAGGAAAACAGAAAATCTGTACGCGGTTTACATGGGAAATTTCAGGTGCGGCCCCGATTCATTCCTGACCCATTTTGTTCGAAAGGAGATGAAAGGGAAACCCTACCTTCACCTCGAAGTTGACGAGCATAGCGCCGACGCCGGATTGATTACCCGCTGTGAGGCTTTTCTCGACAGTCTAACCGGTTATCAGAAAGTGAAAGATGTAAAAACTGAAATTGAAAAGCCAAAGGTTATTCATTCGAAAAGCCTGAACGGACGGACACTGTATTTGCCGTACGCCGGCGACACGGTTTTTATGGTTGCTGCTGCTGCAAGAAGTGTTGGAATTGATGCACAGGTTTTACCCATGCAGGATGCCACCGATTTGGAAATCGCCCGTAAACATACCAACGGGCAGGAGTGTTTCCCGGCAATTTGTACCACCGGAAATTTTCTGAAAAAATTACTTGAGCCAGGTATCGACCCCAAAAAAATCAGCTTTTTTATGCCCGACCACAACGGGCCGTGCCGGTTTGGCGATTATAACAAACTGCACCGGATAATTTTTGATAAACTGGGTTATGATGATGTTCATTTGATGACCCCCAGCAATGATGATGCTTATGCCGACCTTGCCGGTAAAGATTCAAAAACATTCAGAAAGAATGCCTGGAGCGGAATTGTTGGTCTCGATTTGCTTCGGAGACTTTTGCAGGAGCGCAGGCCTTATGAACTGGTGAAAGGGGAATCAGATAAAGTGTACCTGAAATACCGTACAGAACTGGAGGATGCTGTGACCAACGGGGCAAAGAATGTAGGTTCAGTGCTCGAAAGGGCAGGAAAGGCATTTCATGCTGTTGAAGCAAATCTGGAAAAACGAAAACCTGTGATTGCCGTGGTTGGCGAAGTTTTTATGCGCGATAATCCTTTTTGCAGCGGGCATTTGATTGAACGGCTGGAAGCGTTGGGTGCGGAAACTATTATATCCCCGTTTGGAGAGTGGCTGCATTATTCGTCATACCGTTATTGGCGCGACAGCGTTTGGAAGGGCGACTTGAAAGGCCTCTTCAAATCGAAAGTTCAGCAGGTTTATCAGCACTTTGTAGCCAAAAAATTGTCGGGAAAAGTAAGTGATTACCTCTCTATGAGAAAAGAACTGGAAATTGATGAAATACTCAAACTTTGCAGCCCTTATATTCATAAGGATTACGACGGCGATCCGCCAATTGCGATGGGTTCGGCGGCAGGGTTGGTGGAAATGAATATTTCGGGAGTGGCCAATATTTTGCCATTTACCTGTATGCCGGGAACCATTATTTGCGCGGTTTCAAATGAATTCAAAAAAGATCATCACAATATTCCCTGGCTCAATTATGCTTACGATGGGCAGGAAGACGGAAGTATTGATACCCGGCTTCAGGCATTTATGCACCAGGCAAAGGAATTTTCAGCCATTAACAGGTTCGATAAACCTGTAAATTGGTACAGGGAAATGCCGGTAGGAATTCCCCCCTCTGGGAATTAGGGGGTCTAAGGAATTGTCGGAGTTGACTCATTTTAAAAAATATTGTTCATTTATCCTTTGAACAAATCTTGCGCACAGTTTTATGTTTCCTACATTTGTGGTGAAAATTTACAGAGGGAAATATAAATTCAAATCATCACAAATCAATTCCGACAGAATCATGAACAAAGTTTTTCTTGTTGCCATTTTTGCGACATTCTCAATTGCATTAAAAGCTCAACATTCTTTTGATGAAAACTCGTTGATAGAGAGTTTGTATGGCATGGAAAAGAGGGAACTTATAGCGAAGCACATTAAAATTAATGCTGAAAAATCGGATTTGTTCTGGCAATTATATGATGAATATGAGATAGAACGGAAAGAAATTGGAACCAAACGTTCAAACAATATCATGGCTTATGCTAATGAATATGATAAGCTCTCCGCCTCACAAGCTGAATTGGTGGTTAAAGTTTCGGTTGAAGTGCAGCTTGGTTTCATCAGGTTATGGGAGAAAACATATACAAAAATGGCAAAATCAATTTCTCCGGTTACAGTTGCCCAGTTTATTCAGACTGAAATGTATCTCGAAAACCTGATTCATCAGGAACTTTCTTTGGAAATTCCAATGATTGGAGATTTTGATATAAAGAAGTAATTCCATTTTTCTTATCAAAAACTCATTCACACATTCATTCATTAATTTCAGAACGGGTATCCGATTGCAAGGTTGAACCTGAATTTGTTAAATACTTCGTTAAAATGGTTCCAATAGCCATCGCCGTCATTGTACGGAAACCTTAAAGGCAAACCAATATCGGTGCGAAGGATAAAAAAATCGAAATCCAAACGTAGTCCGAAACCAGTTCCAATCGCGAGTTGTTCAGTAAAATTGTGGAGTTTAAATTGTGCCCCGGTACGGTTCTCATCGGGATTTAAAATCCACACATTTCCGGCTTCCAAAAACAGGGCGCCCAGCATTATGTTGGTCATCCTGAATCGGTATTCGCTGTTAAACTCGAGTTTGATATCCCCGGTTTGGTCAATTATACCATTAAATTCGCCGGGTTTGTAACTGCCCGGGCCCAATGAGCGGGCCACAAATCCGCGCAAACTGTTTGAACCTCCGCTAAAATATTGTTCAACATAAGGCATTACCGACGAATTACCATACGAAATACCAGTTCCGGCATACAGGCGCATAACGAGGCCTTCCCTAATTGTATTGGTGTAATACCTCACATCTGCTGAGGTTTTAATAAATTGCGAATATATGTCGCCCAAAAAAGTGTAAGGTCTTTTGTTCCCGCCAATTTGCTTAAAAACATCAATTAAATTTCCCGAAGTGCTTATCATTCCCTGGAAATAGAACCCATCGCGTATTCGTTCCGAATTGTCGTAGGTAAAAGTATATTCCAACCC
>Ga0210024_1003521_pt1 | contig 12828 bp, 7 predicted proteins | sample CryGeymeta201525_FD_183988 | JGI IMG/M metagenome (GOLD analysis project Ga0210024, IMG submission 183988) | Groundwater microbial communities from Crystal Geyser aquifers in Utah, USA - Crystal Geyser metaG 2015-25 (SPAdes) (version 2) | ecosystem: Environmental > Aquatic > Deep subsurface >... | reverse complement strand
TGTTATATTCCTTACAATGTGCCACACTCGCCATTTCAGGTTCCCGAAAAATATTTCGACAAATACAAAAAGCAGGGATTGGATGATGAACTGGCCTGCATTTACGGAATGGTGGAAAACATGGACGAAAACATCGGGCTGATTCGTGCCAAACTCGATGAACTTAATCTTACAGAAAAAACAATCGTCATTTTTCTGTCCGATAACGGCCCTAACACTTTTCGTTACAACGGCGAAATGAAAGGCAAAAAAGGGAATGTTGACGAAGGTGGCGTGCGTGTGCCGTTTTACATCTCGTGGCCGGGGGTAATCAACGCCGGAACTACCACACAACTGGCGCAGGGAATCGATTTGTTTCCAACGATTCTGGAACTTTGTTCCATCAAATACAAACCGGTTTTACCAATTGATGGTGTTGATTTGAGTAAAACCATTTTCAGAAAAACCAAAAACTTTGACAGGTATATTTATACCCGGCAAGCCAGTTACCCGTTGGAAGGACGCGCCGGTTCAATCCGTAACGACCGTTACCGGCTCACCGCAGCAAATGGAAAAATCTTGCTTTACGACATGCAAAACGACCCTTCGCAAAAAGTGGATATTTCCGGTCAATACCCCGAAATAGCGAATCAACTTTTAACCGAATACAGGAAATGGGAAAACAAAATGGTGATTCAGTACCAGTTGCAAACCACCATTGAAGCGGGTTTTCCGGAAGAACGCAATATTACGTTACCTGTTCAGGATGCTGTTTTATCGGGCAAGGTGAAATATTCAAGCATTCATCCCAATCAGTCGCACACCGAAAACTGGGTGCAAAACGGCGATTCGGTGTACTGGACATTGAAAATGAAAAACGCCGGAAATTATACGGTTGAACTTCAATACGGCTGTCCTGTAACAGACACGGGCAGTCAGTTTCTTTTTCATTCTAAATCCGGTTCGTTTACTTTTAAAATCGACAAACCTTTTAATTCTGAAATTCTGCCCAACCGCGATTATGTGCCCCGCACCGAATCGGTTGAGCGAACCTGGGACTGGCAGCCAATCGGCACTATTTCGCTGAAAGCGGGAAAGGAGCAACTCGTTTTGAAACTTCAAAATAAAAAAAATACGGAAGCCGCTTTGATTAAGGCAATCCGGCTGATTAAAATTAACAACTAACCAATTGACTATGAAAACTGCATATTACCTTTTCATCATTGTTTTGATTACCGGTTTAACTTCCTGCGGGAAAATCAGCCCCACAAAACTAACCTGTGAATACATGGAAAATCCTGCTGTGGTTGATGTTCAGCAACCGAGACTGGCCTGGATAAATATTGCTGATGAAGGCGAGCGCGGCCAGTCCCAGTCTGCTTACCAGATTAAAGTGGCAAGTTCGAAGGATAAACTAAGCAACCCTGATTTGTGGGACAGCCAAAGGGTTTTAAGTAACGAATCGACACGCATTTTGTATGCAGGAAAACCACTGGCTTCACGCAACGATTGTTGGTGGCAGGTACGAGTTTGGGACAGGGATGGAAAAGCCTCAACATGGAGTGAACCCGCATTCTGGCGCATGGGAATTTTGAACCAAAACGAATGGGAAGCGCAGTGGATTGGCGCAGCTTGGGAAGGAGAAGAACATTTTGTGCGCCCCGATTTCCCCGGTCAGAAATTTGACGAATTTGGACCGGCTGCACCTCTGCTCCGAAAATCTTTCAAAATTGAAAAAAAGATAAAAAGTGCAGTGGCTTTTGTAACAGGACTAGGTTATTTCGAGTTGTACATGAATGGTGAAAAAGTGGGCTCCGATGTGATGGTGCCGAATGTTACCAACTACGGAAAACGACCGCTACTTGGCGAAATGCTAATTAATGTTGAAGACAATTTCAAGGATTATAATGTAATGTACCTGGCTTATGATGTGACTTCGATGCTATCAGAAGGCGAAAATGTGGTTGGAGCAATTTTGGGAAATGGCTTTTACAATCCGCGTATGTTTTGGTGCGAAGGTTACGGAACAACCCGTTTTCTGGGGCAGTTGCACATTGCTTACACCGATGGTTCGGAGGAAGTTGTGGTGAGCGATGAAAGCTGGAAAGCCGCAAAAAGCCCCATCCTGAAAAACATGGTTTATTACGGCGAAACCTACGATGCACGATTGGAACAGGCAGATTGGTGCAAATCGGGATTTGATGCTACTTCGTGGGAAAATACAGTCATTCGCGAAGCTCCCTTTGGTAAGTTGGTAGCACACACTGCACCCACCGACAAAGTGATGGAACAACTTCAATCCGTAAAAATTGAAAAGCTCGAAAATGGAAATTATTTTGTTGATTTCGGAAAAGAAATTTCGGGTTGGGTGCGGTTGAAAAATGTTTCAGCGCCTGCCGGGCATCAAATTGATATTTCATTCAACAGCAATTTGTATTCAGGCGACAATACTTATATTTTCAGGGGAGACGGCCCCGAAAATTATGCACCGCGTTTTAACTGGTTTGTTTTTAGCGGGGTTGAAATTAAAAACTGGTATGGCGAACTGAAACCCGAAAATATTGTGGCTGAATTTGTTTATACCGATGTGCCGGAATCAGCCGAATTTGAAACATCAAACCCGCTGTTCAACCAAATCAATAATATCTGGAAACGCAGCCAGAAAGACAATATGCACGGTGGAATTGCCAGTGATTGTCCGCACCGCGAGCGCAATGGCTACACCGGCGACGGGCAGGTGGCGTGTGTAACGGTTTTGCACAATTTCGATGCAAAAGCCTTTTACCAAAAATGGATTGCCGACATGCTTGAAGCGCAAAATCCTGAAACCGGCTATGTTCCAAATGGCGCCCCGTGGCAACCGGGTTGTGGTGGTGGCGTGGCTTGGGGCGCGGCCATCTGCATTATGCCGTGGGAGTTTTACCTGCACACCGGCTCAAAAGATATGCTTTCTGATAATTATGAAGGAATGAAAGAATATATTCGCTACATGCAAACCTGGGTCGATTCAGAGGGAATTATGTATTCGAAACGTACAGGAAACGACGGGGAAATACTAAAATGGTATAATTTGGGCGAATGGGTTACTCCCGGAAATTTACCTCCCGATGAAATGGTGCATACTTTTTATTTCTGGCGCTGTGCCGATTTGACTTCACAAACAGCAAAAGCGCTTGGGAAAAATGAGGATGCTGAAAAATACCTGGCGTTGGCCGAAGAAACAAAAAAAGCATTTCACAAACGGTTTTACGATGCTAAAAACGGAACCTACGGAAAAGCCGGCGGTAATATCTTTGCACTGAAAATGGGCGTTCCTGAGAGTCAGTATCAAAGGGTGGTTTCGGCTTTAAAGGCTGATATCAAAGCAAACAATGGTTATTTGGATACCGGAATTTTTGGGACTCAATTTTTTTTCGAAGTGCTCTCCGAAAACGGGATGCACGATTTGGCTTATGATGCAATGAACAAACGCGAAGAGCCAGGCTATGGACACTGGCTTGAACTGGGTTCTACCACAACCCGCGAACACTGGAGCGAAAGTGGGTCGCACAACCACCCCATGTTTGGAGGTGGCATTGTTTGGTATTACCGTAAATTAGCCGGAATGAATGCCGATTCCAATGAACCCGGATACAAACACATTATTTTCAAACCTCAGCCTTCCGGCGATTTGTCTTACGTGAAATATTTCAACGAAACTTCGTATGGCAAAGCAGGAATTTATTGGGAAAAAGAAAACGGTCATTTTACTATGCAGGTTGAAGTTCCGGTTGGTTGCGAAGCTACTGTTTATGTTCCAATAATGACTGGTAGCCAGTTAACTGAAAATGGAAAACCAGTTTCAGAAATAAAAGATATTGAATTTCTGCAAGATGAAAATGGGTACAAATTACTGAAAGTGAGTAGTGGTACATATCAGTTTTTGTCGATGTAAAACGTGTAAAGACCTAACAGCATATTCAAAAATAAAACTGATACGGTACGTATTTTCGGCAAAATGACCATTCTTACGGTACGTATTTTCGGCAATTTTGATGATCTTACGGTTGAAAAAAGAAGGATTTTCATTTTACTCAATGCGCTGATGATTAATATTCAACAGCATTTGAAGGTTCCGAGTCAGTTTTCGAGTGCAAAAACATCCAGTCGAACCACGAAGGTTCACTTTCAGCCAGGTTCCATATTTCGTGTCCGTAGCCAGGGTAATTGGTATATCGCATTTTTGTTGCCCCAATTTCCACCAGCCGGTTGTAAACCCTTTCAGTTAAATCGGGCGGGTTAACATCGTCGGCGCTGCCGTGAAACATCTGTTTTGATTTATCGTAATTTTCCGGTACAAAAAGTCCATAAATCAGCTTTCCGTATTTGGCTTCAGAATAAGTTAACGGCCTTGATTGCGGATATGTCTGAACCGCAGCGACCAGAAAAAAAAAACAGTTAAAATAATTCTTTCGAATTGCATCTTAAATTATTTCTCTTTGTTGAGATTGTCCAACATATTGTATTTTGCCTGGCGGGTTTTCCAGCGGTCGCGGGCATATTTCTGCATGTCTGTAACCATATCTTTTTCGTCAATTATTTCGAGGCCTAGCAGGGTTTCAATTATATCTTCCATGGTTACAATTCCGTCCATTCCGCCATATTCGTCAATAATCAGCGCAATGTGTTCCTTTTTTTCGAGCAGCGTTTCCCAAACACTAAACAAAACCCGGGTGTCGGGCACAATTACAATTTCGCGTTTAATATCTTTTAAAGTTAAATGATGCTGATCTTCGGCCAGTTTTTCAAATACCATTTGTCTGAAAACGTAACCGGTAATATTTTCAGGGTTTTCAGAATAAACCGGAATTCTCGAAAATTTCAGAAAGTCTTTGTTCCTGAGAAAATCAGATAAAAGTAAATTCTCATCGGCAACAGCAACCACTACCCTCGGAGTCATAATTTCCGAAACTTTTAAATTCTTTAATTTGAGCAGGTTTTGTATTATTTTATACTCTTTTTCCATGAAAATTCCCTCGTCAGCGCCAATACTTGCCAATGCTGAAATTTCTTCGCGGCTGGTGGAATACTCGTTTTTACCCTTTGAGATGGCCCTGGTAATAATTGCCGACAGTAATACCAATGGATAGGTAATAAATATCATGCCCCGGATTATTTGCGACGATATTTTAGATAAATTTCGCCAGAAGCGAGCTCCAATTGTTTTTGGAATAATTTCAGTAAATACCAGAATTAGAATAGTAAGTATGGCGGAAACAATTCCGAAATAGGTTTCGCCAAAAACCTTAACTGCCTGGGCGCCAACTCCGGCAGCTCCGATTGTATGCGCTACCGTATTCAGCGACAGGATTGCCGACAACGGTTTATCAATATTGCTTTTTAACCCGAGAAAATTTTTCGCCCAAACGTTTCCCTTCTCATGTTTTACCATCAGAAAAGATTGTGGAGTAGATAGCAGAACTGCTTCCATTATTGAGCAAATAAAGGAGATAACCAATGCAAGCAACAAATAGATAATAAGTAAAGCCATTTTTTTTTCAAATTTATGTTTTTAACGTAATAAATCAGTAAGGCAGGAAAGTAAATAACCACGATCCAATTCAAATCATTGTTTTAATCAATATAACGGTTAGATCAATGTTAATTCAATTCAAAGCTGAACAGAAACAAACACTTCTTTATCAATGGATTAGTCAGTATTAATTTGGGCACATAACTTTTTTTTACAGGTATTACATTGAACCCAAAAATAATATACTTTTAACCCGTTTTTAATACAAAAAAGTAAAGTTGATAAGTGAAAACAAACATTCGAAAATCTACACCTGACGACCTTGATTTTCTTGAAAAACTGGAAACCATCTGTTTCCCCGAATTTCAGCGAAGTACCAGCCGGGCAATCCGGTACAGTATTTCCAGCCCATTTCAGAAAGTGCTGATTGCCGAAATGGTGGAAGGAAAAATAAAAAAAGCCGTTGGTTCTGCTGTTTTATATGTTTACTCCAAAACCCTCCGCATTTTTTCAATTGCAGTTTTGCCCGAAATGCAGGGAAAAGGTATTGGAAAACAGTTGCTTGAGTATGCCATTAATCTGGCACAATCGGTAAAGATTTCGCGCATTACTCTCGAAGTTCTTAAAAACGATTCAAATGTGATTCGTTTTTACAAAAATGCTGGTTTCGGGTTTGTTGAAGAGTTGCACGATTATTATATGAAAGGTGAAAATGGAATCAGAATGGCTTTGCAGCTTGATGAAAATACCGACAAACAAAGTCTTTCGAACATTCTTGTGGTGCGTAATCCTAAAAAGTGGAACCTGAAAATCGAGGGAGTTAAAGTGGTTTCATCAAAAGGTTACATCACCGAAAAGGAGTTTCAGGCGCTAAAAAATGTGCGCATTTTTAACCTGGCCAATTCATACCAGTATCAGAAAATGGGTTATTACGTGTCGCTGCTGGCATCAGCGCGCGACCACCGCGTTATCCCCAATGTTACCACCCTGCGCGACTTTAGCAGTTTATCGTTAATTCGCTCTCTTTCAGGTTACATTGATGACGATATACAGAAAACTTTTAAAATGGTTGAAGGCAACAAAGTGAGTATGTACGTTTATTTTAGCAAATCGGTAAATCCAAAATTCAGGCAATTGGCTCAAAAGCTGTATCACCTGTTCGAGGCGCCTTTGCTGCAAATCGACTTTGTGAAAACTGAAAAGTGGATGATTCAGAAAGTGACTCCGTTAAGCCTGAAAAAAGTAAATCCCGATCATCTGGAAAAGGTACAGGAATTTGCCCGAGACTATTTCTCGAAAAAACGTTTTGGCCGTCCGCGGTTTAAAAACTACAAATACGATTTGGCCATTCTGGTGAACCCAAAAGAACCAAATCCACCTTCTTGCCCGGTGGCGTTGCAGAATTTTAAAAAGGCTGCTGAGAAGGAAGGTTTTTATACCGAATTTATAACGAAGGAAGATTTCAGCCAGCTTTCGGAATATGATGCGTTATTTATCAGGGAAACTACAGACGTAAACAACCACACCTATCAATTTTCGCGGACCGCTTATGCCGAGGGTTTGGTGGTAATTGATGATCCGTGGTCGATTTTGCGCTGCTCGAATAAGATTTTCCAGAACGAAAGATTAAAGCAAAACAAAATAAAAACACCTGCAACACTTGTATTATCAAAATTTAGCTACCGAAAAAACAAAAATATACAACTTAACTTTCCACTGGTGTTAAAACAGCCCGACAGCGCTTTTTCGCTGGGAGTTGAAAAGGTGGACAACCCGGAACAACTTGATGAATCGCTGAAAAAGCTTTTTGAAAAGTCGGATTTAATTATTGCACAGGAGTTTATGCCATCGGAATTCGACTGGCGGATTGGCGTACTCGACCAGGCGCCGCTTTTTGCCTGTAAATATTTTATGGCAAAAGATCACTGGCAGATTTACAACTGGAAAAGCGAAAGCAAATACAAAGGTGGTAACTCTGAAACTGTTGCTTTTCAGGATGTTCCGGATGGAGTAATAAAAACTGCATTAAAAGCGGCCGCTTTGATTGGCGATGGTCTGTACGGTGTTGATCTGAAATTGGTAAATGGCGAAGTGTATGTAATTGAAATTAACGACAATCCAAATATCGATGCTGATGTTGAAGATTACATCCTGAAAGATGAACTTTATACCAAAATCGTCCGCTCGTTAAAGAACCGCATCGAAATTAACCGCAACATTGCGCAATTTGTAACGGGGTAGTTTTGTGCTTCGTTTTTATGAAATCTTATGTGAACCAATAATGTTAATTAATATGCCAAAATTATTCTTACTAAAGCCAGATTTTAAGGACAATAAAATCGACAATGAAGGGAAGCTTTATTATTGTCCTCAGTGTGCATTGATTGCAGGGATTATTAAATTTTATCCTCAACTTGAGACCATACTTGAAATAAATTATGTTGACTTCAAAAGACCAAGGAAAGCAATTATTGAGCTGATTGGTGAGGACAATCAAAGCTGTCCGAGTTTAATTATTGAAAATAACCAGGAAGTTAATGTTGACTTAAGTTATTTTAATTCCCACGGAGATAAACTCTTTATAAATTCTACTGACTCAATTACAAAATATCTCTCAGAGAAATATGGAATCGGGAATCTTCATCCTTAAAAAAGGTTAAGTAATTACCAATAAGAACGTCAAGTTAAAAAGAAATCCAATTTACGATTTTTCAAAATCACAAAAAAAAGTTAGTTTTAGCACAATCAATATAAATTTGATCATCATGAAGCTAAAATCAACGAAACTTTTTTTACTGTTAACCATTATCTCTTTTGTTTTTTCTTTTTCCGGAAGCGCAAAAAAGCCAACCAATTTTATTCTGATTTATATCGACGATATGGGTTATGGCGACATTGCACTCACCGGAGCGATTGGTTATAACACGCCTAACCTCGATAAAATGGCGGGCAGTGGTATATTCTTTTCGCGCTATTACTCGCCGCAGGCGGTTTGCAGCGCCTCGCGGGCAGGGCTGCTAACCGGTTGTTATCCGAACAGGGTTGGTTTTCGGGGCGCGCTCGACCACACGGCAAAAACAGGGATTAATGCCGAAGAAGAAACCATTGCCGAAGTTTTGAAAAAGAAAGGCTACGCAACTGCCGCTTTCGGAAAATGGCATTTGGGACACCACAAACAGTTTTTGCCCACAAATAACGGGTTCGACGAGTATTTTGGAATTCCTTATTCTAATGATATGTGGCCCAATCACCCAACAAGTAAAAATTACTATCCTGAATTGCCTTTATTTGAGAGTGAAAAAGTGGTAAAAACCAATCCCGACCAATCTCAGTTTACCACCGAATTTACCAAACGCACCATAAATTTTATCAGAAAAAATCAAAAGAATCCATTCTTTGTTTATCTGGCGCATCCAATGCCACATGTACCTCTTTTTGTTTCCGATAAATTTAAAGGAAAATCGGAGCTGGGATTATATGGGGATGTGATGATGGAAATTGACTGGAGTGTTGGTCAAATAATGCAAACACTTAAAGATTTAAAACTGGAAGAAAACACGTTGGTAATTTTTACATCCGACAATGGTCCGTGGCTAAATTATGGAAACCACGCCGGAAGTTCGGGTGGTTTGCGCGAAGGGAAAGGCACCACTTTTGAAGGCGGGCAGCGGGTTCCGTGCCTGATGATGTGGAAAGGAGTAATTTCCCCCGGAACTGTGAACAATAATTTAGTGGCCGGTATGGATATTTTACCTACTATAGCAAATATTGCCGATGCCCCGCTACCTGATAAAAAAATAGACGGTGTGAATATTTTCCCTCTTCTGAAAGGCGAAAAAGTGGAGCCACCGCGAAAATCATTTTACTACTACTATCGCAACAACAATCTGGAAGCAGTTCAGGACGGGCAGTGGAAACTGGTATTCCCGCACAAGGGAAGAACCTATGTAGGTTTTGAACCCGGAAAAGACGGTTTGCCAGGCAGGGCGAATGAAAATTCGGAAGTGGCAGCCGGTTTGTACGACCTGCGTCGTGACCCGGGAGAACAATACAACGTGTTGGAATTTTATCCTGAAATTGTTCAGAAACTTGAAAAAATAGCCATCGAAGCCCGCGAGGATTTGGGTGACGATTTGACAAACAATCCGGGGAAAAACAGGAGGGAACCTGGGAAGATTCTGGAATAAACCGTCTGGTTTAATTTCTTTAATATCAGGCAGATTGTAATTTCAAAACGATATTTTTACAACAGAATTATCAAAATAGATGAATTATGAAAAACAACGTAATTTTATTCACCATCATTTCTTTCACATTTATTCTTCAGTTTTCTTGCACAAAACCATCCCCAGATCTCACTAAAACCAGTTTTATTCCTAAGCCGGTTTCTGTAATTTCCACAGGCGACATATTTCAATTAACTGGTTCCACCATTGTTTATTATCAGGAAGGAGTTGAGGGTTTGCAGCAAACTGCGCAATATATTGCGATTGAACTGAACCGGATTGGCGGCATAAATCCGGTTATTAAGTCGGCAGCAGGTGCAGCGCCAGTTTCCGGTATTTACCTGTCTGTTGGCGAGTCCGGGGATGAATTGGGAGAAGAAGGATATTTGTTAAACATTGGCAAAGAAGTTATAAATATTAGGGCTAACAGTGTGGCTGGTTGTTTTTATGGCATCCAGACTTTGTTGCAAACAATTCCAGCCGGGGAAACAACTGTTTTGCCAATGGAAATTGCGACAGGAACAATCCACGATTTCCCGGAATTTGGCTACCGTGGTGCGATGCTCGATGTAGCAAGACACTTTTTTTCGGATGAAGATGTAAAACGGTATATCGATTTTTTAGCTGCTTACAAAATGAACGTCCTGCATTTGCATTTGTCGGATGATCAGGGCTGGAGGATTGAAATTAAATCGTGGCCGAAATTAACCGAAACTGGAGGCAGCACCGAAGTTGGTGGCGGTGAAGGTGGATTTTATACTCAAAAGCAATATACCGAAATTGTAAATTATGCCAAGGAAAGAAACATCACTTTAATTCCGGAAATTGACATGCCCGGCCATACAAATGCTGCGCTGGCTTCGTATGCCGAACTGAATTGCAATGGCAAGGCAACTGAATTATATACCGGAATAGAAGTTGGATTTAGTACACTTTGCACGAGCAAGGAAATTACCTACCAGTTTGTTGACGATGTTGTCCGTGAAATTGCAGCAATTACTCCCGGTTCCTGGTTTCATATTGGAGGCGACGAATCTCATGTAACTGCGCACGATGATTATGTTTATTTCATCAACCGTGTTCAGGATATTGTGCTGAAATATGGGAAAAAGGTAATTGGATGGGATGAAATTGCCAACGCAACACTGGTTGAAGATGCTGTTGTTCAGTTTTGGGCTGATGTAAAAAATACCACTATGGGTGTTGAAAAAGGGGCAAAAGTGATTATGTCGCCGGCAAAAAAAGCCTACCTCGATATGCAGTACGACTCAACTACCCATTTGGGATTGCATTGGGCAGGTTATATTGAAGTTGATACAGCTTATATATGGAGTCCGGAAAGTTACGTTGCAGGTGTCACTAAAGAAAAAATTCTTGGCATAGAGGCTCCGCTTTGGTCTGAAACAGTTACAAATATGGATGAATTAGAATACATGGTTTTCCCGCGTTTGCCCGGATATGCTGAAATAGGATGGACATCACCCGATTCACGGAGCTGGGAAGAATATAAACTCCGACTGGCACAGCATGGAAAACGATTTGAGGCAATGGACATTAACTTTTATCGTTCACCAATGGTTCCCTGGGAAAATAAAAAACAGGATGTAAGTTATCAGTTGTAATATTTTGTTAACAAAGTTGGACAAATTTTCCAAATATTGGAATCTAAATTTTCCAATTTTCGTTTAAAACTCTGTAAGTCAGGTTTTATATTTTTGGCTTGATTGTTGATTGTTAAAATATTCAGGGGAAAGTAACTTCTGTATTTATGATTGGTTTTATATAAAGGGGTTTGTAAATCATCGATCATCATCTTCAAAAAGCGTCCATAGTTCTTTCCCCTTCTTTTTTTTACTGGAATATCAGTTTAGATTTTTCCCATTTCAGGCGTTAGGATTTTTCAGGTATTTTTAAAATGCAGCACAATATACAAGATTATCCTGCTTTGTTATTTTTAATCTAATGGCAATTATTTTGATTTATAAAAAGAAAAAAAGAGTAGAATCTAATGGACGCTTTCTGAATTAATTGATAAATACAAACCCCTTTATAAAACCAATCATTAATATAAGAAGATATTCTACTCTTTTATTCGGCTAAAATAATAATATTTTTCTAATTGTAACCGGATGTTGAAAAAAAATTATGAAAAAAACTGAGTTTTTATTTCAGCATCGTATTTTAAACGTGTCAAATTTTATTGTTGTGCTGCGAATAAAGTAGATATTTATCTTTAAACAATTTAATATCAAATCTTTGCAACTTTCTGGCAAGTCATAAAAAAATCACTCACAAAATATTGTAAGTGACAGATTTTTAAGTTGTCCTGTCAGGTTTCGAACCTGAACTCTTCTGATCCAGAGTCAGACGTGTTGCCAATTACACCACAGGACAATAAATTTCCCGCAAAAATATAAAATTTCGCGATTTATATTCACACAATAAACGGATTGCATTATTTTTACCCTACAAAATCAAAAAAAACGTAAAAAATATATTTTAACACAAAAAATAGTAAAAATGAAAACTGAACAAAAAAGGAGGGATTTTCTGAAAATTTCTGCAGCATGTGCGCTGGGAGTTATCGCGATCGGCCCAATGGCCTGTAAACCCGGGGCAAAACAAGGTGCTCAACCGGTTGCGGTTGACCGCAAAAGTTTTGGCGTTGGTTTGCAATTATACACCATTCGCGATGCAATGACCTCTGATGCACTCGGTTCACTAAAGAAATTATCAGACATGGGTTATAAAAATCTTGAACTCGCCGATTATTCAAATGGAAAATTTTACGGTTTTACTCCTGCTGAATTTAAAAAGATTGTAAGTGATTTGGGTATGGATATCATCAGTAGTCATACCAGTGTTGAAGCTGCCGGTATTACCAGTGAAAGTGCCAGGAAATTGGCTGACGATCATGCTGCACTTGGCGTGAAATACTGTGTACAACCCTGGGTTGAGGAAGTTGATCGAAACATTGAATCGTATAAAAGAATGATTGCCGACTGGAACGAAGTAGGAAAAGTGATGAAAGAAGTTGGAATCCAGTTTGGATACCACAACCATAACTTCGAATTTGTTAACCTCAACGGCATTGTTCCATACTACGATATT
>Ga0210024_1003506_pt1 | contig 12876 bp, 10 predicted proteins | sample CryGeymeta201525_FD_183988 | JGI IMG/M metagenome (GOLD analysis project Ga0210024, IMG submission 183988) | Groundwater microbial communities from Crystal Geyser aquifers in Utah, USA - Crystal Geyser metaG 2015-25 (SPAdes) (version 2) | ecosystem: Environmental > Aquatic > Deep subsurface >... | reverse complement strand
AGCATATCAGCGACGAACTGATGTGCATGCTCAGAAAAAACAATACTTTTGAATCCCGCTTTCCCTTATCTGCCCATACTCTGACCACTGATTCTTCGGTGATTACCGCGATTGCCAACGATCTGGGCTTTGACTATATTTTTTCCCGCCAGCTGGAAGCTTTGGCGCAGACAAAAGACGTGTTAATCGGTTTATCGACTTCCGGCAATTCTGTCAATGTGGTTAAGGCTTTTGAACTGACAAAAAAACGGGGAATTAAATCAATTGCTTTTACCGGTCAGTCAGCCGGCAAAGCCGGGGGTAAAATTGCCCGATTAGCGGATATTGTCATCAATATTCCTGCCACCGACGTCACCTTTATTCAGCAGGGCCATGTCGCCGCCTTTCATGCCATGTGCGACGTCATGGAAGAAATCTTATTTGGCAATCGGGGATTAAAGATTACTCCGATCAAACCATGAAAATTAGCAGTTGTGCCCCGTGCCGGATCAGCCTAGTGGGCGGCGGCACCGACGTTGACCCCTTTGCTTGGCAATATGGCGGTCAAGTCATCAACTTGGCCATTAATCTTTATCACCGCGCCGTTTTAATTCCTCATCAAAATTCACAGTTAAGATTGTCAGCCTTAGGTGAATCCAGACTGATTAATCAAATCTATGGTTTTCAATACCATCAGGACCCCAAGTTTGATTTAATTTACGCTATTCTTAATTTTTTTAAACCGCAAATTAGCTCCGGTTTTAATCTAACTATTACCGGCCCCCAACACTCTCCTTTAGGTCTGGGCCGGTCCGGTTCAGCGGCCGTAGCCATTATTGCCGCTTTTAATGCTTGGTTAAATACTAAACTTACTCCTTTGGATATTGGTTTATTAGCCGCTCAACTGGAAATCAAAGAACTGGGCTGGTCCGGCGGCAAACAGGATTCTTTGGCCGCCGCTCTCGGCGGTCTTAATCTGATGCATTTTGGCCCCGGCAATCAGGTTAAAGTCGAACCGATTAAATTGGATCAATCAAATTTTAAAGCCTTAAAGGAAAATATTTTTATGATCTATCTTGGCGGTGATCGCCACTCTGGTAATCAGCAAAAAACCTTGATTTCCGGCATGGCTGAGAAAAATAAACTTCAGGCTTTAATTAACTTAAAATCAGCTGTCAATCCGGCCGTCAAAGCCCTGCGATCTGCCGATTGGCCGGCTTTGGGAAAAATCTTGCACCAAGCCTGGGAAGATAAAAAAATCTCCAATCCCCAAGTTTCTAACTCCCAAATTGATAAACTCTACGATATTGCGATTGCTCATGGTGCCTATGGCGGTAAAATTTCCGGCTCCGGGGGAGCCGGCAGCATGTTTTTTCTTATTCCGCCGGGGAAAAAGTCGGCGGCAATTAATGCTTTAATTAATCAAAGAGTTAAATTAATTGACTTTAACTTTGATTTTGAAGGGGTTAAGGTGGCAGTCGATGATGATTGATGGCCACTCAGTTTATATCCGTCCCGGTTTTAAGCCTCAAAAAGACTGGGCGGTTTTCTTTGACCGCGACGGCGTGATTAATGTTGAAAAAGACTTTGTTTGTCAGCTTGAAGATTTTGCCTTAATTCCGGCCGCCGTAATAGCGATTAAAAAATTGAATCAGGCGCAAATACCGGTAATCGTGGTGCACAATGCCGCCGTTGTCGCCAGAAACTTATGCCAACCAGAGCAAGTGGAGACTTTTAACCAACACTTAGTTAAGGAGTTATCCAAACAAGGGGCAGTGCTTGACGCGATTTTTTACTGCCCGCACCACGCCAATGCTTATAATCCTCAATTTAAGAAAGATTGTGATTGGCGCAAGCCTCAATCGGGCATGCTTTTAGCCGCTCAAAAAAAGTTTCACCTGGATTTAACCAAATCTTTTATTTTGGGTGATCATGAGCGGGATATAGAAGCCGGGAAAAATGTGGGAGTCACCGGTTTTTTAATTAAAAGAGAGTCGGATATTTTAAACGCTGTCGAGCAAATCTTACTATGAAAGCTGTTATTTTAGCCGCCGGTATCGGCGCCAGGCTTAAACCTTTAACTGATCGTCAACCAAAAGTCATGATTAAAATCGGCAACAAGCCTATTTTGGAGCATTTGATCAATCTTTGTTCTTTTCACAACCTTAAAGATATTATTATTAGTACTCATTACTTGCCGGAAAAGATTTCTGCTTACTTTCAAGACGGAAAAAAATTTAATGTTCACCTTACTTACTCGCATGAAAAGAAAATGTTGGGTGGCGCCGGCGCTCTTCAGCTCGCTTCAGCTTTATTAAAAGATGACGACTTCATTGTTCTAAACGGCGATGTTTTGACTAATGTCAACCTGACCGAGATGATCAGCTTTCATCACCGCCGGCAAGGTCTGGCTGCCTTTTTAGTCCATAATACTGATCATCCTTTAGACTCTGATTTAGTGGAGTATGACGATAATAATAAAATATTACGTTTTTTCAGGCCCCAAGCCGGAGACAATTTTCAGCCCATCTCTAAATCCGGCACTCATATTTTTAAGCCTTCAGTTTTAAACTTTATTCCGCCTCAGCAGGAATTTTCTTTGGAAAAACAGTTAATACCGGCACTGTTAACCGCCCACCAGCCGCTTTACGCCTATTATTCCAATTGCTATTCTAAGGATATGGGCACCCTGGAAAGATTGGTGCAGGTCAGAAAGGACTATCAGGATGGCAAAACTGCCTTTTAAGAACATCTGGCTTTTTCTTCCTTGTCTCAATGAGGCCGGCAATCTGGCGGTGATCGTCGCGGCGATTCAATCACAACCAATCTCCCCTTTGCATATCTTAATTGTTGTCGATCAGTCTACTGACGGGACAGAAGCAGTCGCCGCCCAGCTCCAACAAAAATATCCCCGCCAGGTAATTGCTTGGCAGCACCCCGGCCCCAGCAGCCGGGCCATTGCCGGCAAAGACGCCTTTAGTTATTGTTTAGACCATGGGGCGGACGTGATTATCGAAATGGATGCTGATTTTTCCCATGATCCGAAATATATTCCGGTTATGCTTAAAGAATTGTCAAAACCCGGAATGGCTGTAGTTTTAGGCTCTCGTTTTCTTCCCGGCGCCAGCGACTCTGACCGGTCTGCTTTTAGAACCTTTGTCAGCCGCCTCTCCGGCATAGTTTTTAGAATTATTTTAGGGATCAGGTTAACGGACATGGGTTCTGGCTTTAAAGTCTACAAACGTCAGGCTTTAGCCTCCATTGATCCCCAAAATCTTTTTTCCCAAAAAGGTGTGGCGATTTCCATGGAATCAATTTTTCGGGTAATAAAAAATAACTTTACTGTTAAAGAAATTCCCATAGTTTTTAAAGACCGGCAAATAGGCGAGTCAAAACTATCCTGGAAAGATTTTCTCGAACCGGTCTTTGTCTGTTTTAAATTAGTTTATTCTTTGGGGAGATTTCATGAAAAATAAGTGGCTGCTGCTGATCATCATTGTCGCGGCCGCCGCTTTGCGTTTATATCATCTCCAGTCAAATCCGCCTTCACTTAACTGGGATGAAGCCGCTGTTGGCTGGAATGCCAACACGATTTTCCACACCCGCCGTGATGAGTATGGCACCCGTTTGCCTTTAAGTTTTAAGTCTTTTGGCGACTACAAAGCCCCGGTTTATATTTATTTAACTGCTCCCATAGTCGGTTTATTCGGCCTGAATCCTGTTTCCGTCAGGCTGGTTTCGGTTTTAGCCGGTATTGCCGGCGTCTACCTGCTTTATTTACTAGGTTCAGAACTTAAAAACAAACAGCTGGGAATTATCGCCGCCGCCTTACTGGCAATTACTCCCTGGCACGTTATTTTATCCCGTCCGGCCTTTGAACCAAACTTAGCCTTATTTTTTATTTTGCTGGGAACTTATTTGTTCCTGAAGGCCCTGCATAAACCAATTTATTTTGCGCTTTGCGCTTTTAGTTTTACGCTTTCAATGTACACCTATCACAGTCCGAAAATTTTCGTGCCGATTTTTTTATTAGGCTTAAGTTATATTTTCCGCCGCCGCCTTTTTTCTAAAAAATTAAGGACTGGGCTGCTGGTTTCTGTTTTCCTTGGTTTAGTGGCATTAACTCCCATGATCAAAGAGATGGTGTTAAAAAATAGCGCCGTTCGCTTTCAGGGCACATCGGTATTTTATGATCAGCAGGGAATTAAACAGCCGCTGAAACCGTCTTTAATTACCCAAATATTTAAAAATTATTTTATCCATTATTCGCCGTCTTATTTATTTTTTGGCAGCAGCAACATGCCGCGGTTAGAACTTAGAACAGTCGGCCCGCTTTTATTAATTGAAGCGCCGTTTTTACTTATCGGTTTGATTTATTTATTAAAAAATAGACGAAAACAATGGGCTAAACTTTTGCTTTGGTGGTTAGTGGCCGGGCCGATCCCGGCCATGATCGGCAGGGAAGTCCCTCACCCCCTGCGTGCTTATAATCTTCTCCCGCCGTTAATAATTATCACCGCCCTGGGCATACACTTTTTGCTACGATCGTACCAAAAAGTGTCAAGAGTAATTATCATTTTATTTGCTATCAATGTCGCTTTTTTGATTCACCACTACTTTTTTGTTTACCCAATTTATTCGGCTCCGGACTGGCAGTATGGGTATCAGGAAGCAGTGGTTTATGCCCGCCAAAATGAAGATCAGGTCAAAAAAATAGTTTTTACCAGTGCTTATGGCCAGCCGCATATTTTTGCCTATTTCTATCAAAACCGTGACCCTTTAAGTGTTTTTTGGGGAGCAATGAGTAAATATCTTTTCCGGGATATTAAATGGGCTGAAGACAAGAACTTAGAAAATGTCCTCATCATTGGTTCTGCCCAAGAAATCCCTGCTGGTGCCCCTGGTATAATTAAAGAAATTCTTTTTCCTGATGGCCAGGTTGCCTTTAGAATAGTTAAAACCAAACAATGAAACAAAAAATAATTTTCTTTATTCTATTTTTGTTAAGCCGGTGGTATATTTTGGCTAACCCGCCGGTTAATTATTCTGATGTTTTTCATGACTATCGCCGCTATGCCCAAATGTGGCAAAGCGGCATTACCCCATATTTTAAACATCTTTATGAATATCCGCCGCTAACGATTCCCTTACTGTATTTGCCCGAAGCCTTAAATCAACTCAATATCGGTCATTACTATCAAAACTACCGTTTCCAGATTTTTATTCTGGACGCAGTGATATTTATTTTTATTCTTAAGGCCTTAATTAAGTTGAAAACTAAGCCTTTATCCAAATACTTAAGTCTGGGATTTTATTTAATTGCGCCGATGGTGGCTAAAGATTTTTTTTACGAAGGGATTGACTGGGTCTTTGTCGCTAGTTTAGCTTTGGCAATTGTTTTTATGTCCAAACGCTTGCTGTTTTGGATTTTCTTTTGGTTGTCCACCGGAATTAAATTGTTGACCGCTCCGCTGGCCTTAGTTTTTTTAAAAAAAGACTGGAAGCAAATGATTTTAGGTTTTCTTTTAGTTTGGGGCTTGCCGCTTTTAATTTTCCGTTCGTCATTAGGAGTAATGTTTGTTTACAACAACGAACGGGGGATTAAATACGCTGCTTTCCCCGGTTTTGTCGTCGAAACCATTAATTATTTCACGCACAGTGAAGTCCGGCGCGACCAGCCGCCGGATTTTGAGTTGCAGGGTCCGGTTTCTCAAGCGGCGGAAAAAGCCGTTTCCATAATCTTTCCCCTATCTATATTATTAGTTTTGATTTATGGCAAGAAAAAGAAACTGGATAGTTATGCCGGCAAAATCAAAATCAGTTTAATTTTTTTCCTGACGATCTTCTTTACTGCCAAGATTTTTTCCCAGCCGTTTCATTTGTGGTACGTGCCTTTAATTGCTTTGTATCCGTTTAAGTCAATTAAACATCAATTGGCGATGATGGCCCTGGCTTTAATTTTATTAATTGTTGACACCACGCCTTGGATCCGCGTTAATGAACAAATGATGGTTTTTAACCCCTTACCGTTAAAGTTTTTTAGTTATTTATTTTTACGCTACCTGCCTCTGGCCGGTTTATTATGGTTATCCGTAAAATTACCAAACCGCTAATCGCCGTCTTAATTTTGGCGGCGGTTTTAAGATTTTATCATTTGGGCTCTAACCCGCCATCCCCCTATTGGGAAGAAGCCGCTTTAGGTTATGATGCTTACTCAATCTTAAAAACCGGCAAGGACTTCCATGGTAATTCTTGGCCGCTGGTAGCTTTTGAATCATTCGGCGATTACAAGCCCAGTCTTTATTTTTATGCCACCGTGCCTTCAGTAGTAATATTTGGTTTAAACACCTTTGCCGTCCGTTTTCCCTCAGCTCTTTTCGGCACTTTAACAGTTTTATTAGTTTACTTTTTAATTAAAGACAAACGTACCGCCTTGATTGCCTCTTTGCTGTTAGCCATTTCACCGTGGCATCTTCAGCTTTCCCGCGCCGGCTTCGAGGCTAATCTGGGCTTATTTTTTGTTGTTTTAGGCGTTTGGTTATTTTGGAAATTCAAATCTTTTACCTTTTGCGCTTTTAGTTTTGCGTTTTCTATGTATACTTATCACGCCAACCGGGTTTTTGTACCGCTGTTTTTAATTGCTTTATTTTTAATTTATCATAGAAAAAAAGTTTTTCTTACCGGTTTATTAGTCGCTTTGTTCGCCTTACCGCTTTTTATTAATTTTAATTCTCCGTTGATTAAACAGCGCTTTGCTGAAACCAGCGCTTTTACCACCTTGGAGCCGATTATTAAATCTAATCAGCTAATTGCCGCTGACGGCGGAGGCATTATCGCCCGGTTAATCCATCACCGGTTCTGGCAATACTCGCAGATTTTCCTAACCAATTATTTTAGCCACTTTAATTTTAACTATTTATTTTTACAAGGCGATGCCAATCCCCGTCATTCAATTCAAACCGTCGGCGGACTTTATTTAATTGAAGCGCCGTTTTTGCTTTACGGTTTATTACAAAGTCTTAAAAAGAGGACGAAAACCGATTTAATGCTTTTAGCCTGGTTATTTTTAGCTCCGATTCCCGCTGCTTTAACCTTAGCCAGTCCGCATGCTTTAAGAAGTTTGGCCATGCTGATTCCTTTAACGATTTTTACCGCCAGGGGAGTGATTCGATTTAAAAAAATATTTTTTATAATTTTAATTTTAGAATTCAGCCGTTACTTATACCTTTATCATCAGGTTTACCCTAATCAGTGGGCATCGCAGTGGCAATCAGGTTACCGGGAAATGGTTCAATACGTGGACGCTAACAAGGATAAATACAATCAAATTTATATTACCAGAAGTCTGGGCCGGCCCTCAATTTATTACTGGTTTTACACTAAAACCGATCCCCGTTTAGTTCAGGCTGTAAATAATTCTGTCCCTAAGGATCAGGGTGAGTATCTGGAATTTGGTAAAATTAAATTTCAGGACGGAAATTATTTACCTAACAGCTTAATCGTGACCGCTGAAGCAGGAGCCTTTAAGATTTATGAAAATTAGACATGGTTTGAGTTTGTTGATTTTTATTAGTTTAACTGTTTTTGTCACTTGGCCATTAATTTTACATCCGGTCAGTTTGACAGTGGCGGCCAAGGATGAATTTCATTTAAGTTATTTAATGAACTGGAATATTTACAGTTTCACTTCTAAACTAAACAATATTTTCCAAGTTCCCTTCTTTCATCCGCTGAAAGACACCCTAGCTTTTTCCGACCCTTTATTTACTAGTTCATTTTTAGCCTTACCTTTAGTTAAGATTTTTCAACAGCCTTTTTTAGCTTATAGTTTTAATGTGTTTCTTGCCTTTATTTCGAATGGTTTTTTTACTTATCTGGCGGTTTACCAGTTGTCCAAAAACTGGTCGGCGGGTTTGATCAGTGGGATTTTATTTTCTTTTTCCGTTGGCCGGATTGACACTTTGGAACATTTGCAGGTTTTAATGATGTATTTGCTGCCGTTAGGGATTTATTGCTTCTTAAAATTTACCACTTCCCGCAAAAATTATTGGGCTTTATTGTTAGTGATTTGCTGGTTGCTGCAAATCTTCAATACGGTTTTCTTGGGGTACGTTTATATTTTTGCTTTAAGCATTTTTGCTTTAATTTATTTCTGGCAAAAACAAATTACTAAAAAAATGCTTTTGGTTTTAATTAAATATTTTATTTTAGCCTTAGTTATTGTGGCAATTATTTTTCAACCTTATTTACGGGTTGCCAGGACTTGGCAAGCCGGCCGCTCTCTCAATGATGTTTTTTCCGGATCATCTTATTTTCTGGAATATTTTTATCCGACGCAAAATTCCCGCTTGGCTGATTTAGCCGAAAAAATTATTATTAAACATCCCTGGCCGTCCTATTTAGGTGCGATTGTTTCAATTTTGGGATTATTAAGTATTATTAAATTATGGCGCTTGCCGCAAGCCTGGGCGCCCCTAAGTATTTTTTTCACCGGATTAGTAATGAGTTTTGGGCCTTATTTCCAACTCATCAAGCAAAAATTATCAATCCCATTACCCCTGCCTTACTGGTTTACCTATTACCTTATTCCTGGTTTTAAAAGCATGCGTGTGCCTCAACGTTGGTCACATTTAGCTTTATTAGGTTTAGCCTTATTAATAGGTTTGGGATTGAGCCGCTGGTTTAAAAAACTAAAACCAAACCTGGTTGCTTTATTGTCAGTCTTCATTATTGCTTTAGTAATTGGGGAAATCCGCTTGCCCTTATTCTCTGTTTCAGTTCCTGTCAAAAGAGAAATTCCTGCTGTGTATCAGTGGTTAGTCAAGCAACCGGCCAGTATTGTTCTGGAGTTGCCGATTCAAACCTGGGTAATGCCTTTAAGCGGTTTGGAAATTAAACGACTGTATTATCATTCGTTTTTATTAGCGGCCAATCACGCTTTTATTAACGGTTACTCCAGTTTTGAGCCACCAGCCTATACTAAAGAAATTTCTATTTTCCGGACTTTGCCACCAAATGAGGCTATAGATGTTCTCAATAATTTAGGAGTTAATTTGCTCATAGTTCATTGGCAGGAAATGAATCAACTCTATCAGAAAGACCAAGAAGCCTTGCCTTTAAAGTCAACACTTGACACAATAAATAGTAATTATTCAATTATTTATACTGATGAAAATACTACGGTTTTTCAAATCTGATTTTTTTTGGTTAAGTCTGATTTTTATTTTGGCTTTATTGTTGCGTTTTTATCAGTTGGGTCAGGTGCCTTCCGGTTTTGTCAACGATGAAGCCGCTTTTGGCTATAATGCCTATTCTTTAATTCAAACCGGCAAAGACGAGTTTGGTAAAGCCTGGCCAATAGTTTTCCGTTCCTTTGGAGAAGGTAAGCTGCCGGTTTACTTCTATCTGACCATTCCTGCCATTCTTCTTTTTGGCTTAACTGAATTTGCTGTTCGTTTACCCTCGGCTCTTTTCGGCAGTTTGACTATTTTGCTGGCCTACTTTTTAGTCAAGGAGATTTCTAAAAACCGTCTTTGGGCTTTACTAACCGCCCTTATTTTAGCCACCATGCCTTGGCACATTCATTTTTCCCGGGCGGCCTTTGAGACTAATGTCAGTGTTTTTTGGGTAGCCTTAGGCAGTTTATTTTTCTTTCGTTTTGTTAAATCTTCTAAAAGTTGGCAGCTGATTATTAGTTTAACTTCTTTTACTTTAGCCATCTTTACTTATAATGCCCTGAAAATTTTTATTCCTCTTTGGCTAGTTTATTTGGTTTGGCAATTTAGAAAAAAATTTAAGCTGCCTAAGGTTCTATTCGCATCCGCAGTGATCGTCGCCATTCCTTGGCTGTTGCTGATTACTGCCCGCCAAAGCCTGAATCGTTTTGCCGGTATCAGTATTTTTAATCCGCAATCGGCCGTGATGCTGACTTTAGAAGAAAAATTCCGGGAGACCAGAAATCAGCCTTTAATCATCGTCAGGCTGCTGCACAACAAGCCCACGGCTTATGTTTTGGATGCTTATCGGCGCTATGCTTCTCATTTTGATTCCGATTATTTATTTTTCAGCGGCGATCCGCTGCGGCCCCGTTACCGGGTGCCTGGTACCGGTCAAGCTTTATGGTTTACCTTTCCCTTCTTTTTTATCGGTTTATACTTTTTGGCTAAAAATCGTCACTGGCCGATTTTAGTTTGGCTATTGCTGGCTCCTTTAGCCTCCTCAATTACTTTTGAAACTCCCAGCGCTCTTCGGTCAATGCTGATGGTTTTTCCTCTGGCAATTGCCATTGGTTTAGGTTTAACTGAAACAGTGAATCGTTTTCGCTGGATTTCAATACCGGTTTTTTTAATTTTTAATTTTTCGTTTTTCGTTTATTTAGATGCTTATTTTGTCCATGCTCCGGTTCACGAACCCTATGAATGGCAGGGCGGCTACAAAGAATTAGTGAATCGGGTTAATGAATTAATGCCCGATTACGATAAAGCCCTGATTACCGATTCCCGCGGCACCGCTTATATTTATTTTCTCTTTTATAACCGGTATGATCCGGCCCAGTGGCAAGCTCAGGTGCTTCAGGCGGTGACTGCTCCGGATAAATTTGGTTTTACTACCATGGCCCATTTAGACAATTTATATTTTATTAGCGAAACCTGTCCGGCCAAAATTCCCGAAGACAAAGTGTTATATGTCTGTACCCAGGAAATAAATCCTTTCACTGGTTTTTCCCAGGTTGGTAAGTCAATTAACTTTGATAATGGCCGGCCGGCCTTTGTTTTATTTGAATCAGAAAAAAATAGTCAATAATATGGTCAAGGGGCTTATTTTTTCTCCTTTCTTTTTTCCAATATTTTTAACCATTTCCGCCAGGGAATTTTCTCTTTAAAGAGTTTATAAACAACATCATATTCTTTCCAGCCAGATGGGTTTTTTGGTGTAAGAATATTTATATATCAACACAAATAGATAGCTTAAAATAACAACTGCGCTAAAGCAAAGCGCTGTATACCACCATCCGCCGGTATATTGCACCTGAAGTGTGCCGTTGCCGGGGATAACGGTTGTAATCAAACCATCTTTGCTTTGACCGTAGGGAAGTGTTATCGCCGCGCTAGCGCCCTCGGCCCGCCATTTAAGTTCATACCCTGCATAAAACAGTCGAGGTAACTCAAATATCGTTTGCTTTGACTCGTTATTTTCAATCTCCGCCAGCAAATATGGCGTTTCATTCGTTACGATCGTGGCTGAAGGGGTGGCATACTCAGCATTTGTTAAAGGTAAGAGTAAATATTCCCGATTATCTATAACATAATACTTCCCTTTAGTATTTGCAGGCAGATACTCCTGTTCCACCCCCATAGCTTGGATGATTGAGTGGGTAGTGTAGTCAATTGTGCCTAGTTCATATAACTGGTAGTTGTTAAACATAAACGTGTAGGCAACAATAAAAATACCCAAAAATCCCAGCGCTACCAGTAATTTTCGCGTTACTGCGCGAATCAATACAAAAGGGAGGGCGATCAATAAAGACAAGACTGGCGTTACCTGCAAGAGCAACCGATGCGGGTATTGAATATAGGCAAAATAATCCGGTAAATACCGCCAAAATGCTTGTGTTGTTGCCATCATCAGTAACGCGATAAGTAAGCCAATAAGGGTGTAAAAAAATCGCGGGTTTTTCAAGGTCTTTCTGATTTGTCTTAACAATAGGACAAATGCTACAAAAAATATCAGAGTAATCAAATTGAAAATAGCAGTCAGGCTTCGGATATTAAATTCCCAAACAGCGAACTGGATATCAAATAACTCCAGAAAGCTAATTGTATTATGGGCGACTTTGGCGATCGTAAACTGATAGTTTGGGCTAAAAATGACGTGCGCATGCAATGCATACTGCTGTAGTAACAGACTCCAGAAAGGGCTGGTCATAATTCCAATCATGAGGCCACTAACCAGAGTACTGAGGATGGCCGCTATTTTCTTTTTAGTAAAGAAGAAATTCACAGCCAAGGCTGTCATAAAAATAATAAAAATGTAAAACCCAGTAATCATGTGTGTCCAGATAATCAGCGTCATGCTGATGACGAAAGTAAAGAGGTACGGTGCAAATTTCTCTTTAATGAAATAAAACAAACTTAATAACAAAATCGGCACGAATACAAAGCATAGACTTGAGCTCATTCCACCCCGCCAGTAGTAGTCCATTTGGAGGTAGGGTGCAGAAAGATACAACAAACTGGCGAATGCTGCATAAACCTTGTTATTAGTGACTTTTTTCGCAGTAAAGAACATGGTTGCACCGCTACAAAATATGGTGATAAAACTAAAAAGGCGAATTGCCAGAATCGTTGAATTTATGTGGACTTTCGTCAATAAAAAAGAAATCAGCGCCGGTATAAAATGCGCGAGTGGTGGATAAAAGAGGTGGGTACCGTACCCATAATCGTGAAAAATCAATGGTGAGATACCGAAAGAAGCAAGGGAGTTTTGATTAAAGCCAAATTTTATTTGGAGCGCAAAAACATTCCCCAGGTGAAAGAGTAAATCGTATCCCTTGGGAATTAGGGTTAAGCTGAGGTGAGTGCTGTAAATGAAAGAAACGAGAGCAAGAACCACAATGAAAAGTGAAGTGTTTTTGTATCGTGAGATGGTAGCCATAAATAAAGTAATAACGCCATGCATAAAATATATTATACCTAATTCAATTATGGAAAATTATATCTACGTTATACAGGCGTAGTTTTGAGAAAAATAAAATAGTTAAGGTTTAACTTCCCAAACTTCCAGTTCCGGTCCAAACTCTTTCTTACTGATAATCTCGGAATATTTAATTTGGTCTAACCAGCGTTGCAGTGGATAATGCCAGACATTTTCCGGCTTTTCAATAATTAAGAATATTAA
>Ga0210024_1003505_pt1 | contig 12877 bp, 7 predicted proteins | sample CryGeymeta201525_FD_183988 | JGI IMG/M metagenome (GOLD analysis project Ga0210024, IMG submission 183988) | Groundwater microbial communities from Crystal Geyser aquifers in Utah, USA - Crystal Geyser metaG 2015-25 (SPAdes) (version 2) | ecosystem: Environmental > Aquatic > Deep subsurface >... | reverse complement strand
GCGGTCGATGGGCGACCAATTCCGGCAAGAGCGATGGTGCGCCAGAGATGGACGTCCCAGCCGTCGCCTATGTGCGGATGTCGACCGATCACCAAAAATACTCGACCGAGAACCAGCTGGACGTCATCCGCAGCTACGCCGTCGCCCGCGGACTGCAGATCTTGCGCGTGTTCGAGGATTCAGGGCGTTCCGGCCTGCGGCTCGACGGCCGGGAGGCGCTGCAGAACCTGATGGCCGAGGTCCAGTCCGGCCAGGCCGAATTCAAGGCGATCCTCGTCTATGACGTCAGCCGCTGGGGGCGCTTTCAGGATGCCGACGAGGGCGCCTATCACGAGCATGTCTGTTCCCGCGCCGGGATCCGGGTCCACTACTGCGGCGAGCAGTTCGAGAATGACGGCAGCATCGGCTCCAACCTTCTGAAAACCGTCAAGCGGGTGATGGCGGGCGAGTACAGCCGCGAGCTATCGGTCAAGGTATTCGCCGGACAATGCCGCCTCGTGGAACTCGGCTATCGTCAGGGAGGCGCGGCGGGATATGGCCTGCGGCGAGTCCTGATCGACGAGCACGGCAACCCGAAGGGCGAGCTGTCTCGCGGCGAACAGAAAAGCCTGCAGACCGACCGCGTGATCCTGGTGCCCGGGCCCGAGGGGGAGCAGCGTGTCGTCCAGCGCATGTTCGAGATGTTCGTCAATGAGGGACGCCCGGAGCGCGAAATCGCGGAAACCCTGAATGCCGAAGGACACCGCACCGATCTCGACCGACCGTGGAACCGCGCGACCGTCCATCAGGTTCTGACCAATGAAAAATATATTGGGAACAATGTCTTCGCGAAGGTGTCTTTCAAGCTGAAGCAGCGCCGCGTTGTGAACCCGCGCGAGATGTGGATCCGCGCAGAGGGCGCCTATCCCGCCATCGTCGAGCAGGCGCTGTTCCGGCGCGCGCGGGAGATCGTCGATGGGCGCAGCCGCCATTTCTCCGATGATGAACTGCTCGATGCCTTGCGCGCGATCCTGAAACGGCAGGGCATGCTGTCGGGGCTGATCATCGACGAGGAGGACGACCTGCCGTCCTCCAGCGCCTATCGCAGCCGCTTCGGCAGCCTGCTGCGCGCCTACCGGTTGATCGGCTATGAGCCGGACCGCGACTACAGATACATCGAGGTCAACCGCGCCTTGCGTCAGGCGCATCCGCAGGTCGTGGCCGAGATCATCGCCGGGGTCACACGGCATGGCGGGCGGGCTGCGCAGGACCCGGATACTGACCTCGTTCGCGTCAACGACGAGTTCACGGTGTCCATCGTGCTCGCCCGCTGCACGGCGACAGCGGCCGGGGCGCTGCGCTGGCGCATCCGTCTCGATACCGGCCTTGTGCCCGACATCACCATCGCCGTGCGAATGGATGAGGTGAACGAGGCGCCGCGCGATTACTATGTGCTGCCCAGTATCGACATGACATTCGGGAAACTGAAATTCGCCGAGCAGAACGGGCTCGCGCTGGATGCGTACCGGTTCGACACGCTCGATTTCTTCTACGCGCTCGCCTCGCGGGCAAGGATCGCGGAGGTGGCGTGATGCCCGACGACATGAAGCCGACCAGCCAGAAGCAGGTGACGCTGATCCCGACCGACAGGGTTCGGGTCCTCAATCCCCGCGTCCGCAACCGGCGCACCTTCGAGGCGATGGTGGAGCACATCGCGCGCATCGGCCTGAAGCGGCCGATCACCGTGGCGCCACGTGCCGGGACCGATCCGCAGGAATACGACCTCGTCTGCGGTCAGGGTCGCCTCGAGGCATTCATCGAACTGAAGCAGGACCGCATCCCTGCCATCGTGATCGACGCTGACGAGAGCGATTGCCTTGTCATGAGCCTCGTCGAAAACTGTGCGCGGCGGCTGCACAACCCCATCGACCTTATGCGCGAGATCGGCGCGCTCCGCCAACGCGGCTACAACGACCGCCAGATCGGCGAGAAGATCGGCGTATCCACCGAGTATGTGAACATGATCGCCGGGCTGCTGGAGAAGGGCGAGGAACGCCTGGTCTCGGCCGTGGAAACCGGCGTCCTTCCGCTGAACCTCGCCATCCAGATCTCCAAGACCGATGCGAAGGGCGCGCAGAAGGCGCTGATGGATGCCTATACCCAGAACAAGCTGCGCGGCCGAAAGCTGGCGCTCGTGCGTCGCCTGATCCAGCAGCGCGAACTGCGCGGCCCGCAGATCCAGACCAACCCGCTCGGACGCCGCATTGCGAAACGGGCGCTGACAAGTGAAGGCCTCGTGCGGGCCTATCAGCAGGAAGCCACGCGCCAGAAACTGCTGATCAAGAAGGCTGAACTGACCCAAGGACGACTGATGTTCGTGCGCGAGGCCTTCCGCAAGCTCTGCGCGGATGCGCATTTCATGACCCTGCTCCGGGCTGAGGGGCTTGAGACGATGCCGGCAGATCTCGCCCGCTCCGTCACTGAGGGGGCATCAGCATGAAACGCGAGGCCCGCGAGCCCCCGCGCAGCGTCAATCGCGGGTTCGAGGACGACTGCATCACCCTCCCCATCGAAGCGATCCTGCCGCTGCGCGCTCTTGGCAAGTCCGCGAAATCCAGCCGGAAGTATCGGCAGATCGTGGCCTCCATCGCCCAGATCGGGATCGTCGAGCCGCTCGTCGTGGTTCGGAACCCCGACAAGTCTTCCACCTGGTTGCTGCTCGACGGGCACCTGCGGATTGAGGCGCTGAAGGACGCAGGCGAACAGCATGTGGAATGCCTGGTCTCCACGGACGATGAGGCCTTCACCTACAATCGGCAGGTCAGCCGCCTAGCGCCGATCCAGGAACACAAGATGATCCGCAAGGCGATCGAGCGCGGCGTGCCGGAAGAAAAGATCGCGCTCGCCCTCGATCTCAACATGAGCAGCATCCGCCGCAAGGCACGCCTGCTCGACGGCATCTGCGAGGAAGCGGTCGCGATCCTGAAGGACAAGCCCTGCACGAACGCCGTGTTCGATGCGCTGCGCAAGATGAAGACCATGCGCCAGATCGAGGCGGCAGAGTTGCTGGTCAACGCGAACAACTATTCCGTCGCCTATGTGAACGCGATCCTCGCGGGAACGCCGCAGGCCCAATTGGTCGAATCCTCCAAGCCGAAGAAGGTCAAGGGGATCACGCCGGAGGCGATGGCGCGCATGGAACAGGAACTGGCCCGCCTGCAGGAGGGGATCGCCTCGATCCAAGACACCTACGGCCAGGACCACCTGCATCTGACCGTAATCAAGGGCTATGTCGGCAAGCTGCTCGGGAACACCCGGGTCGTACGCTACCTGGCGCAGAACCATCCGGAGTTCCTCGGCGAGTTCCAGACCATCACTGAGATCACGCCGGCCGAGGCTGCTGAGGCCGAGTAGCGGCCCGTAGGCCAACGATGGGGACCCGGACCCGATAAGCGCGGGGACCGCGGGAGACGCCGGACTGTGGGCCGGATCAATCGCGGCGGTGGGGATGGCGGCGAACCCGCTCGGAGCCCACCAGGCCGGTTCGAGCTTTCGCCGGCCGCGCGGCTGCATGGCGCAGCCGTGTCAAACTTCGGGCGTGTCGAGGCGTTGATCGGTTCGGCACGCCCGCTTCCCTCGTCGCGCTGTGCGCAACAACTTCAATCGCTTCAGGCGCAATTTCGATTGCCCGCGCTCTGTCACTCCGATAGCGTTGCAAGGAGCACAGAAATTGGGCGCGCATAGTTAGCGTGCGCACCGGCTGAGCCGGGAGAGCGTGATGGACAACGACAGGTCGGAACTGCGCTGGGGCGTCGAGCAGCGCCTCGAGTTCATAGAGTTCCGCCTGTTCTGGGAGGGACATGTGAACCGCAGCGATCTGATGGGCCACTTCGGGGTCTCGGTGAACCAGGCGTCCACCGACCTGAACCGCTACATCGGCTTCGCGCCGGACAACATGGTCTACGACAAGAGCGCGCGGACCTACGTCCGTGGCCCGGCATTCAAGTCTCGGTTCCTCCAACCCGACGCCAGCCGTTATCTCGCCGAGCTTCGGTCGGTGGCGGACGGGATACTCGATCGCGAGGACTCCTGGATCGCTGATCTCCCGCCCTACGCGGCCGCCCCGACGCCGGTGCGCGGCGTCAATCCGGTGACGCTCCGCTGTGTGGTCGGCGCCATCCGCCGGTCCGAGGCGATCGAGGTCAAATACCAGTCCCTGTCCAGCCCCGAGCCGAGGTGGCGCTGGATTGCACCCCACGCCATTGCCTTCGACGGCTTCCGCTGGCAGACGCGGGCGTTCTGCCTGACCGACGAATGCTTCAAAGACTTCCTACTCTCCCGGATCCTCGAAATCCGTGGATCGCGCGATAGCGACACCTCGGCCGAGAATGACCGCGACTGGCACTCAGAGATCACGCTGGAGGTCGGCCCCCACCCCGACCTCACCGAGACGCAGGCGAAGGTAATCGCGCTCGACTACGGTATGCGAGCCGGCAAGGCGAAGATCAAAGTCCGGCGAGCGTTGCTGCATTACGCGCTCAGACGTCTAGGACTTGACACCAATCCTGGCGCTAGGAAGCCGCAGGATCAGCAGATTGTGCTCCTCAATCGAGAGCAGATCAATCACCACTTCCCCTCCGTCGGCAATGCCTTCGGTCCCGCAAGTCAGGTTCCGGAGAGCTGAATTGATCACGGAATATCACTCCAAGCTATTTGCGTACGAGCTGAGTAAGCGGCATTCCGTTGCCGACAATGAAAAACTCGCCGGAGCACTTTTGGACGCGCAGGTGGACCTCAATCCTCATCAGGTTGAAGCTGCACTGTTTGCATTCAAATCACCGCTCTCGAAAGGAGCGATTCTGGCTGACGAGGTGGGTCTTGGAAAAACAATCGAGGCTGGGTTGGTCCTCGCTCAGAAATGGGCCGAAGGGAAACGTCGCATTCTGATCATCACGCCAGCCAACTTGCGGAAGCAGTGGTCGCAAGAGGTCGAGGAAAAATTCTTCCTTCCGACGCTTATCCTCGAGGCCAAGAACTACAACAAGATGTCGAAGGACGGGGTGCGTAGCCCATTCGATCAGAAGCGCCTTGTGATCTGCTCTTTTCAATTTGCGGCACGGCACGCCGAGGCTTTGATGGTCATTCCTTGGGATTTGGTGGTAATCGACGAGGCGCATCGCCTTAGGAACGTGTACCGACCAGACAATCGGATCGGACGCACTCTGAAGGGCGCACTAATGAACGCGCCCAAGATTCTGTTGACAGCTACGCCTCTGCAGAACTCGCTGATGGAGTTGTACGGACTCGTCAGCCTGATCGATGACTTCACTTTCGGTGACGCCAAGAGCTTTAGGGCCAAGTACGCGCGGCTGACGGGCGATGATCAGTTCGACGAACTGAAGCAGCGACTGCAAGCAGTCTGCCATCGAACGCTTCGTCGCCAAGTGCTCGAATACATCCGATATACAAATCGCATTCCCATCACGCAGGAGTTCGTGCCAACCGAGGCAGAGCAGGCTCTTTACGACATGGTTTCGGAATACCTGCGAAGGCCTTCTCTGCACGCGTTGCCGTCGTCGCAGCGAACCCTCATGACGCTGATCATGCGGAAGCTGCTCGCATCCTCGACTTTCGCCATCGCAGGCGCTCTTGACTCTCTTGCGCGGAAGCTTGAGCGGCAACTCAAGCAAGACACTGACCTGCGGAGCAAGCTCGAGGAGGAACTCGCGGAAGACTACGAGGAGTTCGATGAGCTGGCAGACGAGTGGCCAGAAGGCAATGATCAGCTCGAATTGCTGTCCCCGGACGATGTGAACGCGATCAAGAAGGAATTCTCCGACCTACGCGAATTCCGCGACCTCGCTGTTTCGATTTCTGAGAACGCGAAGGGGCAAGCACTTCTCAGCGCGTTGAGCGCTGGCTTCGCCAAGACACAAGAACTTGGTGCCGCCCAGAAAGCCATCATCTTCACGGAGTCCCGCCGCACCCAAGAGTATCTTGTGCGCCTTCTGTCAGACAACGGCTATGGCGATCAGCTCGTTCTTTTCAACGGGTCCAACACCGACGCGCAATCCAAACAGATCTATGATGCGTGGCTTGAGAAGCACAAAGGTAGCGATCGCATTACTGGCTCACGGACGGCCGACATACGTGCCGCATTGGTCGAGTACTTCCGAGAGAATGCGTCGATCATGATCGCAACAGAGGCCGCTGCAGAAGGCATCAACCTGCAATTCTGTTCCATCGTGGTGAACTATGATCTGCCTTGGAACCCCCAGCGAATCGAGCAACGCATCGGTCGATGCCACCGCTACGGCCAGCTTTATGACGTTGTGGTTGTCAATTTTCTAAACAAAAACAACGCAGCGGACCAACGTGTTTACGAGCTTCTGGCCGAGAAGTTTCAGCTATTCTCTGGGGTATTCGGTGCTTCTGACGAAGTCTTGGGATCGATAGAATCCGGTGTAGACTTTGAGAAGCGGATCGTAACCATCTATCAAACCTGCAGGTCGACTGAAGAAATCGAAACTGAGTTCTCCCGGCTTCGGGGCGAGATGGATGAAAACATCAGCGCCGCAATGGAGGACACGCGTCGAAAGCTTCTGGAGAATTTCGATGCGGAAGTCCATGATCGCCTGAAAATCAATTTCGACAAGCCTGGCGACCTGTTCCGCGACATCCTCGAAAAGCTCTTTCAGAACCGGGCCGGTGGTGAGTTGTCGATTGCCCGGATCAAGGGCGACGAGAACGAGATCATGCTGCGTGTCGGTCAGGCCGAAAAGCCTTTCGGACTCATTAACGTCGGCGACGCATCCGGCTTGGCGACGCATATAGCTGAGCAGGAGTTCGACAACGTCGCGGTCCTGGAATCCGAGTTTGCCGAGACGATGTTCGGGCAGATCAACCAGTCCAGTTCCCCGGTCAATCTGCTCATAGGTTCCAAGCGCTTTGTCGAAGGCTGGGATTGCTGGCGCGTCAGCACCCTTGGTCTCATGCATGTCGGCAAGAGCGAAGGCGCGCAGATCATTCAGCTTTTCGGGCGCGGCGTCCGGCTAAAGGGGTATGACTGGTCGCTCCAGCGCAGCGGCTTCGCCACCCCAACTCATCAACCGGAGCTCATCCAGTACGTCGAGACCCTGAATGTCTTCGGGATCGAGGCCGACTTCATGGAGCGGTTCCGAAAGTTCCTCGAAGAGGAAGAGCTTCCCCGCAACGATCAGAAGCAGGTCTTCACAGTTCCGCTGACAGTCACTTACGACTTCGGGCAACGGCTCAAGGTACTGCGTCCCCGAAAGAAGCGTGGTGACGGTCGCGAGTACGATTTCAAGAGGGACGGCGCAGTGCCGGCCCTGACGCTGATCCCAGAAAAGATACGCCAAAAGGGCGTCGCGATAGATTGGTATCCCCGCATCCAGTCTCTTGAGTCCAAGAAGGGCAGCAAGCTAGGCACCAAGGAGGAGACCGTTTTCGAGGATGGCCATCTGGACTTCCTGGACTACGATGACCTTTTCTTCCGTCTTGAGAAATTCAAGCGTGAGCGCACCTGGCACAATCTCAACATTACGAAGTCCATGATCAGAATGCTGCTCACTGACCGGACCTGGTACAAGGTCGTCGTTCCCTCGGGGAAGATGGAATTCTCGGATTTTGGGAACGTCGCGCTCTGGCAGGAGATGGCGGCAGAGCTCCTGCAGAAATTCTCAGAAGAATACTACAACTACTGCAAGGCGGCCTTTATCGAGCCACGTCTTGAGCTCCGTGAGATCGAAGCCGGTGACGGTAGCCTGCCTGAAGCTGACGAGTACCAGCTGATCGTCGATGCCAGCGAAACAGCGCTGATTAACGACATCCAGAGCCTCACCAGAGATGTATCCACTCGAAAAGCCGGGGTTTTGCGTGCCGGCGACTTGAAAGGCTGCCTGTTTGGCACGCATCTCTACGAGCCCGTGCTTCATGCAGCCAAAGGAAGCAGGATCCAGATTGCTCCGGTTTCATTGAATGAAAGTGAATTCCATTTCCTGGATGATCTGCGCCTCTTCATCGAGAAGGATCAAGCACGCCTGGCGGCGGAAGGAATTGAACTATTCTTGCTTCGCAATGAGAGCCGCGGGCGCGGGGTGGGCTTCTTTGAGGCAGGAAATTTCTATCCCGACTTCCTTCTATGGCTCGTGAAGGACGGCAGACAGCACCTGGCTTTCGTCGAGCCCCACGGCCTCCAGCATGAAGGACCAGGCCACAAGAAGATCGAGTTCCATCACGCTATAAAGGGCATTCAGGCAAGGCTCGCCAGCGAAGACGTCGTACTGAACAGCTTTATCGTCACACCGACACGGTTCGGAAAGTTGAACTGGGGCAAGACGATCCATGAATTGGAGGATATGCATGTCCTATTCATGGAGGATCAAAAAGACACCTATGTCGCCTCAATAATAAATCGAATGGCGGCATAGACGGGGTTTTTTGGGGAATGTCGGAAATTTCAAACACCAGGCCAAGCTGGTTCGTCGGTGCCGCGTATAATCGCACCGAGGACCAGACGCCCAGATTTCTCGCCGAAGGCATCTGGGAGAACGGCTACGAGGACGGCAAGTATGGCGATCTCGTACGCGCGATGCGGCCGGGCGACAGGATCGCGATCAAGTCATCCTATACTCGCAAGCGGGAGCTGCCGTTCGACAACCGCGGTGCCACTGTCTCGGTGATGGCCATCAAGGCGGTCGGCACAATCATTGCCAATCTCGACGACGGCAAGCGCGTGCAGGTCAACTGGACGCCTGTATCGCCGCACCGCGAATGGTACTTCTACACGAACCGTGCCACGGTTTGGCGGGTCGCGCCGGGTGGCTGGATGGAGGATGGCCTCTTGGCCTTCGCGTTCGACGACCGGCCGCAGGACCTCGACCGGTTCCGGAACGAACCGTTCTGGCGGGAACGGTTCGGCGACGTGGACGGCGAGCAGCGTTTCCGCTGGACGGTCTTCTACAGTGCCGTTGCAGCAAAGCTTCTGGACTATCGGGCAGACCGTAAGCCCTTGATCGACGGCATCCATGCAATCGCGCAAGAGATAGCAGGGCTAGGGTATCTGCAGGACCGCTACCCGGAAGGCGGTACCGGCCCATTGCGTGACATCTGCCCCTTCACTGCGATGGGCACGTTCAACCGATCCATGACGGACGCCAATCGGCGCGCGATAGCGGGAGCGCTGTCCAAGCTGATCGGCGTGGAAGAGGAGCTGCCGAGCTCCTTCGAGGGAATTCCGGTCCTCAACAACCAGCGATCCTGGTTCTTTCGATACGGCGACAAGCGCAGCGAAGGCGACATCGACAAGCTGTGGGACCTGTTCGCATCCGCCGCAGCTTTGGTGGATTCTGATCAGCCCGAGCAGCGGGACAAATTCATCGCCGACTACGACGCGGCCATCGACGTTTGGGGCGCCTCATGGAACCTCTCCACCGGGCTGTATTGGTCGCATCCGTGGGAGTACCCAACCCTCGATAGCAACTCGCGCGCATTCCTCACCGGCCGGCTGCAGATGCGGATCCCGCCGATAGGGCCGCAGAGGCCCTGCAGCGGCGCAACCTATCTCAAGCTGGTCGACGACCTGAAGGCGCGCTTTACTGAGGACAGCTACCCGGTCCACAGCTTCCCCGAACTGTCGCTGGCCGCATGGCACTACAAGTCACCCGACCAGTCGGAGGCCGAGTCCGGCCAAGGCGGCGCGGCGCCCACCGAGGACGAAGAAGATGCGGCTGTCGTCGATCCGGTCCAGACGCCAGCGCCCGCTGTGCCATACGAAGTTGACGACATCTTGCGCGAGGGCTGTTTCCTGGAGCGCGGGGAGATCGACCGCCTACTGGAGCGGCTGCGCACCCGGAAGAACCTGATCCTGCAGGGGCCGCCGGGGACGGGCAAGACCTGGATGGCCAAGCGCCTGGCCTTCGCGCTGATGGGGGAGCGCGACGAGGCGCGCGTCCGTGCCGTCCAGTTCCACCCAAACCTATCCTACGAGGATTTCGTGCGCGGATGGCGCCCGAGCGGCGATGGCAAGCTGACCCTCGCCGACGGCGTCTTCATAGAAGCGATCCGCGCGGCGCTGAGCCGGCCAGAAGCCCGCTTTGTCGTGATCATCGAGGAGATCAACCGCGGAAACCCCGCGCAGATCTTCGGCGAGCTGCTAACCCTGCTTGAGGCGGGCAAACGCACGCCGCGCGAGGCGCTCGAGCTCTGCTATCCCGATGCCGACGGCATCCGCCGCCCGGTTCATGTGCCGGAGAACCTGTTCGTCATCGGCACCATGAACATCGCCGACCGCTCTCTGGCGCTCGTCGACCTCGCCTTCCGCAGGCGCTTCGCCTTCGTCGGGCTCGAGCCGCGTCTCGGGCCGGCCTGGCGGCGCTGGGTGACCGAGAAGGGGGGCGTCGAGCCCGCCCTCGCGGACGACATCGAACAGCGCATCCTCGCGCTGAACGCCCGGATCGCCGAGAGCTTCGGCCGACAGTTCGAGATCGGGCACAGCTATGTCACGCCGACCGCGAAGCTGGAACCGGGGACGACGCGGGAGTGGTTCCGCCAGGTGGCCGAAACGGAAATCGGTCCGCTACTCGACGAATACTGGTTCGATGCCCCGAAATCGGCACGCGAGGCCGTCGAGAAGCTGCTGGAGGGATGGTGAGCGCTGCGGCAGATGTGTCGCGCGAGGCTACGGGGGCCGCAGGCTTCATCGGGCGCATCCCCGTGCGCAACATCTGGCTGCTGATGCTCTACGCGTCGGATCTGCTGCAAACGTCTGAGCGCGCGCTGGTCGACGCGGAACGAAACCCTGACGAGATCGCTGATCTCGTCGCGCGGCTGTTGGCACAGGCTGTGGAGGAGCGCCAGCGCCGGCAGCTGAGCCTCGGCTATCGGCCGCGCAGCGCGGACCTCTCGCGTGTGCGCGGCCGGATCGACGTCTTGCGCACCGAGCGTCGTCAGCTGCTTGCGCGTGGCGCGGTGGCCTGTCGCTTCGTCGAACTCAGCGTCGACACGCCGCGCAACCGCTTCGTCCGCGGAGCACTGGAAACGGTGGCGCGACTGGTGTCGCACCCGGATCTGCGCCATCGCTGCCGTCGCCTCGCCGCCGACATGCAGGCACTGGGAGTCTCAGGCACGATGCCGTCGCGGAGCGAGCTCAGTGCCGACCGAATCGGGCGACACGACGCAGCGGATCGCGAGATGCTGGCGGCCGCGAAGCTGGCAATGGACCTCGTCCTGCCCACCGAGCTGGCGGGCCCCAGACCCCTGCCGATGCCGGATAGGGAGGAGCAATGGGCGCGACGGCTGTTCGAGCGGGCTGTCGGCGGCTTCTACCGCGCGGTGCTGCCGTCCGACCGCTGGGATGTGCGCACGGGCCGTCCGCTCGACTGGCCGATCGGCTGGTGCACCGACGGCGCGCGGGACATCCTGCCGGGCATGCGGACCGACGTCGTCCTAGACGATCTGGTGGCCGGCCGACGCATCGTGATCGACACCAAGTTTACTGGGATCGTCACGTCCGGCTGGCGGCGCGAGACCACGCTGCGTAGTGGCTATCTTTATCAGATCTACGCCTATCTCCGGTCGCAGACCGGGCGTGGCGACCCACTGGCCGACAGCGCCGAGGGCATACTGCTACATCCAGCGATCGGCGAAACGGTTGACGAGGCGATCACGTTACAAGGCCACGGCCTCCGGTTCGCCACAGTGGATCTCGCCGCTGACAATTCAGCAATCCGTGCGCGTCTTTTAGGATTCCGGAACGGGTTCTCGGGTGAGTTCAGTACAAACGGCTTTCCGCACCCGGCATCATGATACTACGCGTGTGCGCATCTCGCCTACCGGCCTGCGCAGACCCGCGCCTGATCGCGCAGCACAGCATAATCCGCCAGCCATTCAGCAATCGCGGCCCCCTCCGGCAGCGCGGCCACTTCCGCGGCAACGCGCGCCTGCTCGGCTTGGCTATACCCCACCACAGGCGGGCAGGCCTTGCGCGGGGTGTCAGAACTCCCCCCCGCGCAGGCGGTCAACAAGATCGTCGCGGCTGCGAGGGCGGCGAGCGGCCGCATCCAGCATCTGGCGGTGGATGGTATCGTGACGCTCCAGTTGGTCCTGCCGCTCGGCGGCGCGTCCAGCGCGCTCGGCCGTGCGGCGGAGGTTGAGGATGAAAAGGGTGATGGTGAGTCCGGCAAGGGCGAGGGCCGCCACCCGCCGCGCCCATGGCCGGGCGAGGATCCCGGTCAGCAGGCTCACCCACATCAGCGCCGCCCCCGCTTCCAGTCATCGAGCCGCGCGTAGATCGTCACCGCGATCCCGATCAGCGCCACGGCGATGAACACCCAGCGCAGGGTGTCGAGATAGGGCACGAGCGGCAGAATCGCGGTCTGGGTGTCGGCCAGGACGCTCTGTGCCACCTCTATGCCCGCCGCGCCCAGCGTCGCCACGCCTGCCGCGCCACCACCCTTCATCGTGCGGCTGTCGGCCAGCACTTCGCGCGCAGGCGGGGCTTCCTCCACGAAGGCCGTTTCGCGGACCGCGAAGCGCTCGCCCCACTGCCGTGGGGGCCCGAGGTCGACATGGATGAAGCCCGAGCGCGGGTAGAAGCCGAAGCCGAGGAATCCGACCTCCCGCGCCGCGGTCTCGAAGGCCACGGGGTCGTGGTTCGCCATGGCGATGTCGAATGCGGCTCCGTCGAGGTGCTTCGACCGGGTGGCGCCGCCGACGGCGCGGTTGTGTTCCGGGCTGCGATAGGCGGAACGCACGATCAGGGGCTTGCCCAGCCGGTCGCGCAGCGCCTGCAGCTTGTCGAGCGCAGGTTCGTTGATGAGCAGCTTGCCGGTGCCCCTGCATGCGATTTCGGCCGGGCTGAAATTCGGCCAGCGCCAGT
>Ga0210024_1003497_pt1 | contig 12925 bp, 12 predicted proteins | sample CryGeymeta201525_FD_183988 | JGI IMG/M metagenome (GOLD analysis project Ga0210024, IMG submission 183988) | Groundwater microbial communities from Crystal Geyser aquifers in Utah, USA - Crystal Geyser metaG 2015-25 (SPAdes) (version 2) | ecosystem: Environmental > Aquatic > Deep subsurface >... | reverse complement strand
CGATCGACCCGGCGCATCCCCTTGCCGCCGCCGCCTGCGCGCGCCTTGATCAGCACGGGCCAGCCGATCTCCGCCGCGCAACCCGCCAGGAACGTCGGATCCTGCTCGGGCCCATGATAGCCGGGAACCACCGGCACCCCCGCGCCTTGCATCCGCGCCTTGGCGGCGTCCTTCAGCCCCATGGCGCGAATGGCTGAGGGCGGCGGGCCGATCCAGACCAGACCCGCCGCCTGAACCGCCTCGGCGAAGCCCGCGTTTTCACTGAGAAAACCGTAACCGGGGTGGATCGCCTGCGCGCCGGTCGCCCGCGCCGCCGCGATGATCGCCTCGCCGCGCAGATAGCTTTGCGCAGCGGGCGCCGGGCCGATCCGCACCGCCGCGTCGCAGGCGGCGACGTGCATCGCGCCCGCGTCGGCGTCGGAGAACACCGCCACCGTGCGCACCCCCATGCGGCGACAGGTGCGCGCGATGCGCACGGCGATCTCGCCCCGGTTGGCGATCAGGATCTTGTCAAACATGGCGCTCACATCCTGAACACGCCGAAGCGGCTCGGCGCCATCGGCGCGCACAACGCCGCCGCCAGCGACAGCGCCAGCGCCCGGCGCGTCGCGCGCGGGTCGAGCACGCCGTCGTCCCAGAGCCGGGCGGAGGCGTAGAGCGGGTGGCCTTGGCGCTCGAACTGCGCCGTGATCGGCGCGCGGAACGCGGCTTCCTCCTCCGCGCTCCACGCTCCGCCGCGCCGCTCGACGCCGTCGCGCCTGACCGTGGCCAGCACCCCCGCCGCCTGCGGCCCGCCCATCACCGAGATGCGGCTGGCGGGCCAGCTCCATAGAAAACGCGGCGAGAACGCGCGCCCGCACATGCCATAGTTGCCGGCGCCGAAGCTGCCGCCAATCAGCACCGTCAGCTTGGGCACCTCGGCGCAGGCCACGGCGGTCACCAGCTTGGCGCCGTCCTTGGCGATGCCGCCCGCCTCATACTTGCGGCCCACCATGAAGCCGGTGATGTTCTGCAGGAACAGCAAGGGGATGCCGCGCTGGCAGCACAGTTGCACGAACTGCGCGCCCTTCAGCGCGCTCTCGGAATAGAGCACGCCGTTGTTGGCGAGAATCCCCACCGGCAGCCCCTCGACATGGGCGAAGCCGCAGACCAGCGTCTCGCCATAGCGCGCCTTGAACGGATCGAAGCGGGAGCCGTCCACGATCCGCGCGATGACCTCGCGCACGTCATACGGCTGGCGCAGGTCGGCGGGCACGACGCCCAGCAACTCGTCAGGGTCGAAAGCCGGGTCTTCGGGGCTTTGCGCATCGACATGCGCGCCCTGCGCGACGCCCAGATTGCCCACCGCCGCGCGCGCCAGCGCCAGCGCGTGGGCGTCGTCCTCGGCCAGATGGTCGGCGACGCCGGACAGCCGCGTGTGCACGTCGCCGCCGCCCAGATCCTCCGCCGAGACCACCTCGCCGGTGGCGGCCTTCACCAGCGGCGGGCCGGCGAGAAAGATCGTGCCCTGGTCGCGCACGATGATGGTCTCGTCCGACATCGCGGGCACATAGGCGCCGCCCGCCGTGCAGCTGCCCATCACCACCGCGATCTGGCCGATCCCTTCCGCGCTCATCCGCGCCTGATTGTAGAAGATGCGGCCAAAATGGTCGCGGTCGGGGAAAACCTCGTCCTGATGCGGCAGGTTGGCGCCGCCCGAGTCCACCAGATAGACGCAAGGCAGGCGGTTCGCCGCCGCGATCTCCTGCGCGCGCAGATGCTTTTTCACCGTCATCGGGAAATAGGCGCCGCCCTTCACGGTGGCGTCGTTGGCGAGGATCATCACCGCGCGGCCCGCGACGCGGCCGACGCCGGTTATGATCCCCGCCGCTGGCGCGTCGCCGCCATACATCCCGTGCGCCGCGAACAGCCCGACCTCAAGAAACGGCGCGCCGGGGTCGAGCAGCCGCGCGATCCGCTCACGCGGCGGCAGCTTTCCACGCGACGCATGGCGGACTGTGGCCTCGGCGCCGCCGCCCGCCAGCGCCACCTGCGCCGCCGCCTCGATCTCCGCCAAGGCGGCGAGTTGCGCGGCGCGGTTGGCGCGGAAGTCGTCGGAGCGGGGCGCGGCGGATGAGGTGAGGCGGGTCATCGGATCACCTCGATCTCGACGCCGAGATCGAGATCGCCCCACGCGCGATCAGCGGTGAGGACGCGCAAGCGGTCGCGCTGCGCAAGCGCGAGGCAGGCGCGGTCGCCCAGTGAAAGACCGCGCGCCCGCGTGCCGTTGCGCAACGAACCGCTGGCAAAGGCGAGGGGCGCGTCAAATGGCGCCACCGAGAGCCCGAAGCGGTTCACCGCTGCACGCGCGTCGGTCCAGTCGAAGCCGCGATCCACCATCTTGGCGGTGATCTCGGCGATGTTCACCGCCGAAATGGCCCCGCCTGCAAGCTCCGGCAGCACCCGGTCCGCGCCCGGTTCGCCGAACACGACGGCGAGCACGGCCGAGGTGTCCAGAGTGGCGGTCACTCCTCGCCCCACATCGCCCGCCGCTCCGCAAGAAATTCATCGACGACGCTCTCGCCCGGCTTCTTGAACTTCTGCGCCATCTTCTGCACCTGCCGGACAGCCGCCAACGGAGAGATCACGCGCAATTCGCCATCGACCACGCTGGCGGTCACGCGGCCATCGCCGTCGAGCATCATCGCCTCACGCAGTTTCGCGGGGATCAGGAGGCGACCGTCAGCCGAGACGTTCAGGGCTATGTAATCCTGCTCCCCCGAAGCCGCCGCTGGTTGCGCCTCGAATACAGTCGGCTTTTCCTGAAATCCTTGCGTAGCCATCAGCGCCTTCTTCCAGTGTGAGTATTGCGTGAACCCGGTGCCCTCGTTTCCATGTTGCGCAACATAAATATCAACAACATCGCGACCCGACGGCATTGTTCCACGTTCTGCATAGAGGCGATCACATATCTCCCAGATACGCGCCTTTTCCGACCCCGGCCTCACGCCGGCATGGAGTGCCTCAACCATGACGGGCAACCTTTCCAACATGCCGCCACCATGACGAAAGATAGCTGTCAACGCTGTTCAGACTGTCGTTCCGATCACCATACGCCGCCCGCACCTCGCTCCGGCTCGGTTTGCGGTGCGTGAAGAAAAAAAGCCTGTCGCAGATCGCCCAGACCTCACGCTTCTTGGACGGGCGAACGGTTTCGTGTGGAAATCGGGTCATATCAGCCTCCATGGTTGCTTTGCTGATATATGGCGTTTTACATTACGTTTGTCAATATTATGACGCCGCCCCAACCAACTCCCGCCCGATCAGCATCCGCCGGATCTCCTGCGTGCCGGCGCCGATCTCATAGAGCTTGGCGTCGCGCAGCAGGCGCTCGGCGGGATAGTCGCGGGTGTAGCCGTTGCCGCCCAGCGCCTGGATCGCCTCCAGCGCGACTTGGGTCGCGCGGTCGGAGGCGAACAGCAGGCAACCCGCCGCGTCCTGCCGCGTGGTCTGGCCCCGGTCGCAGGCCTGCGCCACCGCATAGACATAGGCGCGGCTGGCGTTCATCGCCGTGTACATGTCGGCGATCTTGCCCTGCATAAGCTGGAACTCGCCAATCGGGCGGCCGAACTGACGGCGCTCACGCACATAGGGCATCACCACGTCCATGCAGGCCGCCATGATGCCCAGCGGCCCGCCCGCCAGCACCACGCGCTCATAGTCGAGGCCCGACATCAGCACGCGGACGCCGCGCCCCTCCTCGCCGAGCACGTTCTCGAACGGCACTTCGCAGTCCTCGAAGATCAGCTCGCAGGTGTTGGAGCCGCGCATCCCCAGCTTGTCGAGCTTGGGGCCGGTGGAAAAACCCTTCATCCCCTTCTCGACGAGGAACGCCGTGATGCCCTTCGCGCCCGCCTCGGGGTCGGTCTTGGCGTAAACCACCAGCGTGTCGGCGTCCGGCCCGTTGGTGATCCAGAACTTCGAGCCGTTCAGCACATAGGCCGCGTTGCGCTTTTCCGCGCGCAGCGTCATCGACACCACGTCCGAGCCCGCGCCCGGCTCGCTCATCGCCAGCGCGCCGACGTGTTCGCCGCTGATGAGTTTCGGCAGATATTTCGCGCGCTGCTCCGGCGTGCCGTTCAGCGTGATCTGGTTGACGCAGAGGTTGGAGTGGGCGCCGTAACTCAGCCCCACCGAGGCGGAGGCGCGGCTGATCGCCTCGACGCAGACGCAATGCGCCAGATAGCCCATGCCCGCGCCGCCGAATTCCTCCGGCGCGGTGACGCCGAGCAGCCCCATCGCGCCCATCTCGCGCCACAGATCGCGGGCGAAGGCGTTGTCGCGGTCGATCTCGGCGGCCAGCGGCGCAATGCGCTCCTGCGCGAAGCGGTGGACCGCATCGCGCAGCGCCTCGATATCGTCGCCCAGCGCGAATCCCATGCCTGCGGTGAACATCGCCAGAACCCTCCCGGTCAGACCCGCCGCAGGGTAATCGAACGAGCGTTCAGTTCAAGCGATGATCACCCGCGTCCGACATACGGCATCCTGGTCGCCATGATGGTGATGGTCTGCACGTTCACGTCCAGCGGCAATGCGGCCATCCGCACCACCGCGTCGGCGACGTGGCGCACGTCCATCACCGGCTCGACCTTCAGCGTCCCGTCGGCCTGCGGCACGCCCCTGGTCATCGCCTGCGTCATGTCCGAAGCCGCGTTGCCGATGTCGATCTGGCCGCAGGCGATGTCGTAGGGGCGCCCGTCGAGCGAGAGCGTCTTGGTCAGCCCGGAAATCGCATGTTTCGAGGCGGTGTAGGGGACCGAGCCAATGCGCGGCGTATGCGCCGAGATCGAGCCGTTGTTGATGATCCGCCCGCCCTGCGGGCTCTGCGCCTTCATCATGCGGAACGCGCCGCGCGCGATCAGGAAGGCGCCGTCGAGGTTCACCGACAGCACGCGCCGCCAGTCCGCCCAGGCGACATCGCCGGTCTCGGTGGCGGGCAGCGCGGCGCCGGCGTTGTTGAACACCGCGTCCAGCCGCCCGAACACTGCTGCGATACGGTCGAACAGCGCATCCACCGACGCCTCGTCGGTCACGTCGCAGGCTGCGGCCAGCGCGCGGTCGCCATGCGGCGCGGCGACCTCGGCCAGCTTGTCGGCGCGGCGCGCGGCCAGAACCACCTTCGCGCCCGCCGCCAGAAAAGCCTCCGCCGTCGCGCGGCCGATGCCCTGGCTGGCGCCGGTGACCAGCACGATCTTGTCCTGAAAGCTCACAATCTTTCCCCCGGTTTGGCGGGACCGCCGCGCGCGATGCGGCGGTCCGCCCGGTCACCTTAGCGTTGCAGCGCGCCGTCGCCAGACAAGCGGAACGGCTTCTGCTCCAGCGCGTTCAGTTCATCGGGCGACATCTGGTCGTTGGCGACCGGGATGCGGCCCAGGAACACCAGCGGCAGATCTTCCGCGCGGCCCTCCAGGTGGCGCTTCACCGCTTCCGCCGCCGCTCGCGCCCCGCGCTTTGAGCGCCGAAGATCATGCCGGGCGCGGCCCTGCCGCCGGTCATCGTCTCCTCCCGTCATCCTGTTTGATATCTATAACAGTCCGGGGGCCGCTCGGCGCGCTGTCAACAAAATCGCCTCACCCGCCCGGCGCGTCAGCATGCGCGTTGACAGCGTCTTGATAGCGATACCATACTTTTACTTGGGAGCAACTCCGGCGACGCCGTAAATCGCGATCTTCACTCGCTGTCGACAATCGCGCCCGCGCTGAAAAGGAATCAGGGCTTGGACGACACACAGCCTGCATCCCCGCCCGCCGCGCCGCCGCGCCGCCCGACCATGAGCGACGTGGCCCGCGCCGCCGGGGTTTCGCCGATGACGGTGTCGCGGGCGCTGCGCGGCGACCCGACCGCCGCCCCCGCCACCCGCGCCCGCATCGTCGCCATCGCCGACGAGCTGGGCTATGTCCTCGACGCCTCCGCCGCCGCGCTGTCGTCGCGCCGCTCCGGCTTCATCGCGGTCACGCTGCCGTCGCTGAACAACGCGAACTTCGCCGACACCCTGCGCGGGCTGACCGAGGGGCTGGCGGCGACGCCACTGCAGATCCTGCTCGGCTACACCGATTACAACACTGCGGAGGAGGAGCGGCTGATCGCCTCGCTGCTGCGCCGTCAGCCCGAGGCGGTCGTGGCGACAGGCGGCGCCCACACGCCGCGCGCCCGGCGCCTGCTGGCCGGCGCCGGGATCCCGGTGATCGAGATGTGGGATCTGCCCTCCGACCCGATCGGCCACGTCGTCGGCTTCTCCAACGCCGAAGCCTCGGCGCTGATGGTGCGCCGCCTGCACGACAAGGGCTATCGCGCGATGGGCTTTCTGGGCGTCGCCACCACACGCGACACGCGCGGCGGCGACCGGCTGCGCGGCTTTCGCTGCGCGCTGGCCGCGCTGGACCTCTCGCCGCATCGCGTGGTCGAGGTCGGCGCGCCGCCGGTGACCATGGCGCAGGGCGCCGAGGCGATGGCGCAAATGGTCACGCGGTTTCCCGACGTGGACGCGGTGCTTTGCGTCTCGGACCTCTCGGCGATGGGCGCGCTGCACGAAGCGCGCGCGCGCGGCCTGCGCGTGCCGCAGGATGTGGCGGTGGCGGGCTTCGGCGATTTCGACCTCGCCGCCTACACCCTGCCCGCGCTGACCACGATCAACGTGGACGCGCACGAGATCGGCCGTCAGGTGGCGCAGGTCGCGCTCGGCGCCATCGGGCCGCAGCCCGCCGACGCCGCGCCGCAGCGGCTGAGGACCGCGATCCGCATTGTCGAGCGCGAGAGCGCCTGAGTCGGCGCGCCCGGCGATCGCGTCCGGCGCTCGAACCGCCTGCGGGATCGGGACTGCGCGCCCGCCAGGCCCTCGCGCGCCGATCTTGAGCCGCGCCGACGCCGCCGCCCTTGACCCGCGCCCGCAGGCGCCGTCAGACAAGGGGCGACGGCCCGCACCGGGCGCAACCAGAGACCGCCCATGCCCCTCGCCGACCTGCGCCGCCGCCTGCGCGATCCGGCCACGGACCTCGGCCTGATCCGCCGCGTGTTCGTCGAGAACGGTCGCGCCTATCTGCGCCGCTATCTGCTGGCGTTCGCGTTCATGGCCATGGCGGCGGGGGCGACGGCGGCCAGCGCCTGGATCATGCGCGACGTGATCAACGAGATCTTCGTCAACCGCCGTGAGGACATGGTGGCGCCCATCGCGCTGGCGGTGGTGGCGATCTTCATCGTCAAGGGCGCATCCAGCTATGGCGCTTCGGTGATCCTGTCGCGCATCGGCGCCAGCATCGTCGCGCGCATCCAGATGCGCATCGCCGACAACGTGCTGGCGCAGGGCATGGACTTCTACGACGGCGCCGTGACCGCTCAGCTCACCACGCGGCTGTCGCACAACGCCGAGGCCGCGCGCGACCTGATCAACAGCCTCGCCACCTCCGCCGGGCGCGACGCGCTGTCGGTGATCGCGCTGGCGGCGGTGATGGTGGCGCAGGACCCGGCGATGGCGGGGCTGGCGCTGCTGGTGGCGCCGCCCGCCGTGCTGGGCGTGGGCAAGCTGGTCAAGCGGGTGAAGAAGCTCGCGAAACAGGAATTCGCGTCGCTCGCGCGCATCGTCGAGGTGATGAACGAGGTCGTGCGCGGCGTGAAGGTGGTGAAGGCCTTCGCCATGGAGGACAAGCTGCGCGGCGACCTGCACGCCGCGATCCGCGACGTGGAGCGCCGCTCGGTCGGTATCGCCCGGCTCAACGCGCTGTCGGGGCCGCTGATGGAGACGCTGGGCGGCGTCGCGGTGGCGGTGGTGATCCTCTACGCAGGCTACGCCGTGATCGGCCGTGGCGGCGACGCGGGCGCGTTCTTCGCCTTCCTCACCGCCTTTCTGATGGCCTATGAGCCCGGCAAGCGGCTGGCGCGGCTCAACGTGAGCCTGCAAAACAGGCTGATCGGCGTGCGGCTGCTCTATGAGCTGCTCGACACCGCGCCGACGATGACCCAAGCGCCGGGCGCCGCGCCGCTGAGGGTGCGCGAGGGGCGGGTCCGGTTCTACGCGGTCAGCTTCGCCTATCGCGGCGCGCCGGCGCTGCGCGAGCTGAGCTTCGAGGCGGCGCCGGGCCGGGTGACGGCGCTGGTCGGGCCGTCGGGCGCGGGCAAGTCCACCGTGTTCAGCCTGATCGCGCGGTTCTATGACCCCGATGCGGGCGCGGTGGAGATCGACGGTCAGGACCTGCGCGGCGTCACGCTGGCCTCGCTGCGCGCGCAGGTGGCGCTGGTGGGGCAGGACACGTTCCTGTTCTCGGCCAGCGTACGCGACAACATCCGCTTCGGGCGCCCGGACGCGACCGACGCCGAGGTGATGGCCGCCGCAAGCGCCGCCAACGTGACCGATTTCGCCGGGGCGCTGCCGCAGGGCTTCGAGACGCAGGTCGGCGAGGCGGGCGGCAGGCTGTCGGGCGGTCAGCGCCAGCGCGTCGCCATCGCGCGCGCCATGCTGCGCGACGCGCCGATCCTCCTGCTCGACGAGGCGACCTCGGCGCTCGACGCGGAATCGGAGGCCGCCGTGCAGCAGGCGCTGGAGCGGCTGATGCGGGGCCGCACCACGCTGGTGATCGCCCATCGCCTCGCCACCATCCGCAACGCCGACGCGATCCTGGTGATGCGCGACGGCCGCATCGAGGAGAGCGGCAGCCACGCCGCGCTGGTGGCGCAAAGCGGCCTCTACAGCCGCCTGCACGCCCTGCAGTTTCGCGACGCGCCCGATCCCGCGCCGCCCGATCCCGCGCCCTGACGCCAGCGCGCCGCCGCCGCAACCCTTCTCGGCCCCTCTCCCGCCCGCGGCGCCTGCCGACACCCGCGCCGCGATGGGGCGGGGAACCCCGCAGGCGGCCGGGCGGGGGCGGCGGCGGCGGTGATCGTCCTGCGCTCACCACTCTGCGCCAAACGTCTCCGCCACGTCGCGCGCTTGCGCCTGCGTCAGCATCACCGGATTGCAGCCGCGCAGCAGCAGCGCCAGCCGCGCGGTCTCCTCCAGCTCCTCGATGGCGTAAACCGCCGCCTCAAGGTCCTTGCCCGCCACCACCGGCCCGTGATTGGCCAGCAGCACCGCCGCGCGCCTGCCCGCCAGCCCGCGCACCGCGTCGCCCATCGCCGGGTCGCCGGGCCGGAAATAGGGCAACAGCTTCACCCGCCCCAGCCGCATCACCGAATAAGCGGTCAGCGGCGGCAACGCGCAGTCGGAGTCGGTCTCGGGCAGCATCGACAGCGCCACCGAATGGGTGGAATGCAGATGCGCCACCGCCCCCGCACCGGCGCGGGTCTCGTAGAAGGCGCAGTGCAGCGCCATCTCCTTGGTCGGCGCGTCGCCGCCGATCAGCCTCCCTGCAGCATCCAGCCGAGACAGCCGCGCGGGGTCGAGCGCCCCCATGCTCGACCCCGTGGGCGTGACCAGCAGCCCGCCGTCCGGCGTGCGCGCCGAGATGTTGCCCGAGGCGCCGCCGGTCAGCCCGCGCTCGAAGATCGAGCGCGCGAAGCGGCAGATCGCCTCGCGCAGCCGCGCCTCCGCGCTCACCGGCGCCCCCCGCAGCGCAGCGCATCCCCCGTCATCCCGCCGCCCTCGCTTGACCTGCCTCCGCCCGGAGGCTATCGCAGCGGCGGTCGAGCCGGTAGCTCAGTTGGTAGAGCATTCGACTTTTAATCGAATGGCCGTGGGTTCGAGTCCCACCCGGCTCACCAGTGCTTTGCGGCGCTTGGCACTGCTGCGCATCGTTGGTCGCGCCCGTGCTCGACACCTGCTTAGCGGGATGCGAGACCCGAACGCCAAATCGACCGGGCGCCGATGGTTCCGGGGCCCGGGTTTTTCTTTTCGGAAAAGCGTTGCGCCGAGAATCACGACGCCGCCCGGATCGCTCCAACGGATGTCAGGCGCACGGCTACGGTGCTGCGACGAAACCGGCGGGATGTGGCGGTGGCCGGCGGCAAGTCCGGATCGCGCGAGGCGACACTCAATATTCTCAAGATGCACGCGAGTGTGAAAGATGGCCGAGGCGCATTGCCCCGCCGGGGCGGATCCGGATGCACGGGATCAGACGCCCTGCAGGCGGTCGGTGTGAGGTGCAGGAGGATCTCGGCACAGTGTTCTCAGGATTTTTTCAATCGACACATGTGCTCATTTGCGACCCTTCGACGTATTGGTGAACCGGACGATTGCGGCGAAAAATAAGTCACCGCCAGCAGCGCCCGCGCGACGCGGGCCACGGTCGATCTCGAGGCTGGGTGCCGACCCCGCTGCGCTCGCCCGCCGCCTGACACGGGCGCTGCGCCTGATCCGCGCGCGGCGCCGCTGCTCCGGAAGGGCTGCGGCCATAGGGCGCGCGCGGCGCCTGCTTGCCCGTTGCAGCCGCATAACATAATATTGTTCATATATCGCGCAATACGCACTATACTTACACGAGAAACTTTCCAGCCCTGCTATCGGAGGATTCGCCCCGTGTTGTGGAGCCTGACCTATATCAGCCGCGCCATGGTGGACCGGCACTCGGTCGATATTCTCGACATCGCCCGCGCCTCGATGCGCAACAACGCCGCGCTCGGCCTTACCGGTGCGCTCTACTTCGACGACCGGCAGTTCTATCAGGTGCTTGAGGGCGAGCGCGAACGGCTGCGCGAGATGTTCGAGCGCATCCGGCGCGACACGCGGCACAGCGACGTGGTGCTGCTACATGAGGGTGAAATCACGCGCCCGCAGTTTCCGGAATGGAGCATGAAGTTCATCGACGGCGGCTGGGTGCCGCGCAGCCGCGAGAATTTCGCCTACGATTCGCTGCGCGCCGCCCCGCCCGAGGCGCTGATGGCGCGGCTTCAGGAACTGCGCACCTACTGAGGCCGGGCCGCGCCTGAAGCGCTCGCCCCCGCCTCGCTTCGCCCCCGCCGACCCATTGCGGCGTGGCGACCCCGGCAGGAATCGAACCTGCAACCTGCGGATTAGAAGTCCGCTGCTCTATCCGGTTGAGCTACGGGGCCTGTCTCGGCGTCAGTGCGTCCAGGCGGCGCGGCGCTCGGTGGCGAAGTTGGCGCCGTAGCCCTTGGCGCGGATCACCGGCTTGCGCTTTTTCGGCTCCAGCACCTGATAGGCGAGCTTGTGGCGCGTCGCGTAGTCCTCCGCCGCCTCGCGCGTCTCGAAGCCGAGCCGCACCTGGCCGTTCATGTCGGCGGAGCCGGTCCAGCCCATCAGCGGGTCGATGGTCCTGCGGCTTTCGGGGGTGAACTCCAGCACCCAGCCATGCGTTTTCGCCTGGCCGGAGGTCATCGCGCTTTTCGCTGGCTGATAGATCTTCGCAAACATCGCCAAACCCCTTATCTGACCTTGCGGTGTATCGCCCATTCCGCCGCGCGGCTCAAGCGCGCTGGACAGGCGCGGCGGCGCCTCTATCGTCACATCGTCCGCCGAGGGAGACCGCCCCGATGACCGTCGATACGCTCGTCACCGTGCCGCAAAAGCCCGCCCGCCGCGACAAGCTGGAGGGTGGCGTGCGGCTGGAGATGGTCTCGCCGTTCCAGCCGGCGGGCGACCAGCCACGCGCCATCGCGGAGTTGGCCGAGGGGATCGCGGCGGGTGAGCGCGACCAGGTGCTGCTCGGCGCCACCGGCACCGGCAAGACCTATACGATGGCCAAGGTCATCGAGGCCACCCAGCGCCCGGCGATCATTCTCGCGCCCAACAAGACGCTGGCGGCGCAGCTCTACGGCGAATTCAAGAGCTTCTTTCCCAACAACGCCGTCGAGTATTTCGTCAGTTACTACGATTATTATCAGCCGGAGGCCTATGTGCCGCGCTCCGACACCTTCATCGAGAAGGAAAGCCAGATCAACGAACAGATCGACCGGATGCGCCACGCCGCCACCCGGTCGCTGCTGGAGCGCGACGACGTGATCATCGTCGCCTCGGTGTCCTGCATCTACGGCATCGGCGCGGTCGAGACCTATGGCGCGATGACACAGGATCTGATCGTCGGGCGCAGCTATGATCAACGCGAGATCATGCGCGAACTGGTGGCGCAGCAGTATCGCCGCAACGACGCCGCCTTCGCGCGCGGCGCCTTCAGGGTGCGCGGCGACAGCCTGGAGATCTGGCCCGCGCACATGGAGGACCGCGCATGGCGCCTCAGCTTCTTCGGCGAGGAGCTTGAGAGCATTCACGAATTCGACCCGTTGCTGGGCGAGCGCACCGCCGATCTCAAGCAGGTGCGGGTCTACGCCAACAGCCACTATGTCACGCCCAGGCCGACGCTGAACCAGGCGGTCAAGCACATCCGCGAGGAATTGCGCGTGCGGCTGAAGCAGTTCGAGGCGGAGGGCAAGCTGCTGGAGGCGCAGCGGATCGAACAGCGCACCAATTACGACATCGAGATGATGGAGGCGACCGGTTCCTGCAACGGCATCGAGAACTATTCGCGCTATCTCTCAGGCCGCCAGCCGGGCGAGCCGCCGCCGACGCTGTTCGAATACATCCCCGACAACGCGCTGGTGTTCGCCGATGAAAGCCACGTCAGCGTGCCGCAGATCGGCGGCATGTATCGCGGCGACTATCGGCGCAAGTTCACGCTGGCCGAATACGGCTTTCGCCTGCCCTCCTGCATGGACAACCGCCCGCTCAAGTTCGAGGAGTGGGACGCGATGCGCCCGCAGTCGATCTTCGTCTCCGCCACGCCGGGCAAGTGGGAGCTTGAGCGCGCGGGCGGCGTGTTCGTGGAGCAGGTGATCCGCCCCACCGGCCTGATCGACCCGCCGGTGGAGATCCGCCCGGTCAAGATGCAGGTGGACGACCTGCTCGACGAGATCCGCAAGGTCGCCAAGGAAGGCTATCGCGCGCTGGTCACGGTGCTGACCAAGCGGATGGCGGAGGACCTTACGGAATACCTGCACGAACAGG
>Ga0210024_1003495_pt1 | contig 12932 bp, 10 predicted proteins | sample CryGeymeta201525_FD_183988 | JGI IMG/M metagenome (GOLD analysis project Ga0210024, IMG submission 183988) | Groundwater microbial communities from Crystal Geyser aquifers in Utah, USA - Crystal Geyser metaG 2015-25 (SPAdes) (version 2) | ecosystem: Environmental > Aquatic > Deep subsurface >... | reverse complement strand
AAAAATGACGCCAAGAATAAAAATTTTTTTAATCGCTTTCATTTTAGCCCTGCCTTTTTGGTGGGGGGTAAACATTTTCCAAGAAAACTTGGAAAATTATTTTTATGCCCAAATTTCTCAGCCCTTGCAAGAAATTTCGGAAGTGAAAATTCCCGAGAAACCTCAAAAACCAAATTTGGAGCTCCAGGCCAAATCAGCTATTTCAGTAAAAATAAATAAAACAGGTAAAGAAAAAGTCCTTTTTAAAAAAGATATCAATCAGCCCCTGCCAACTGCCTCTTTAACTAAATTGATGACCACTGTAATTGTTCTGGAAAATCCCGAAAATTATAATTTTTTAGAAACAGTGGCTATTTCTCCGACAGCAGCGGCTCAAGATAATGCACCTGGTGATTGGAGTAATTTAACAAGCGGAGAAAATCGTACAGTAAAAAATCTGTTGGAGTTAATGCTAATCTATTCAAGTAACGATGCCGCCTGGGCTTTATCCGAAGTTATTAAAACAGAAAATTTTGTCGAAAAGATGAACCAAAAAGCCGAAGAATTGGGTTTAGGGAATACTCATTTTGTTAATCCTACCGGCCTCGATCCCGAAAATTTCTATTATCATCCCCCTAATCAAAGTTATTTTAATTATTCAACGGCTCAAGACCTTCTGAAATTAGCTCAGTACATTTCGAAAAATCATCCTTTAATTTTTGAAATCACTCTGAAAAAGGGGCCTTATCCAATTGAAAATGGGATGGGAGATTTAATCTTGCCTGAAAATCAAACAGGGATAGGATGGAAAACTGGTTATACTGATGAAGCTGGCGGTTGCGCCCTTTTAGTGCTTGGAAAGGAAAATGGAAATATTCTCTTCAATATAATTTTAGGTACCGAATCCCAAGAAGCTCGGATTAGAGAAATGCAAAAACTAATTGACTATCAAGCTCGCCTATAGCGAGCGAAGATAATCAATGAGTCTTCGACTCATTTCAATCTGCGATAAATGTTCAATGAATTAAAAATTCATTTCACACCTTCGATAAATCTTCGATTTATCTTGTTCTTCGATTTATCTTGATAATCTATGACACTTTTTACATTTAATGTTATTCGGCTCCTGAGTATTGCCGCTTTGACAGCCGGAATTGCTTTTTTATTGGCTCCGGTTTTAATCAAGTTCTTGCACAAAATCAAATTTTGGAAAAAAGAGGCCAGAAAAAAAACAATTACCGGAGAAGAGGCAGGGGTTTTTTATTCTTTGCATAAAGAAAGAGAGGTAACTGTTCCTCGGGGTGGGGGAGTACTGATTTGGGTTTCGGTTTTAATTGTTATTTTTTTATTTTTTGGATTATCTTATTTTTCTCATCCCTGGTGGTTTAAAAAATTAAATTTTTTATCCAGGAGTGAAACTTGGTTACCTTTGTTTACTTTATTGGTGGCAGCAATTGTTGGATTGGTTGATGATTTTTTACAGGTTACCGGTAAAGGAAAATATGTTGGAGGGGGAATGGAGTTTACCAGAAGATTATTAATTGTCATTCTGATTGGTTTAATTGGGGGTCTCTGGTTTTATTACAAATTGGATTGGGATACTATTCATATTCCTTTAATTTTTAATTTTCCGGCGGGAATTGATATTTCGCTCGGGCTCTGGATAATCCCTCTTTTTATTTTAGTAATGGTTGCCTCTTGGTCAGGTGGAGTAATTGATGGTTTAGATGGTTTATCTGGCGGTGTTTTTGCCTCAATTTTTGGTGCCTTTTCTATCATTGCTTTTTCCCAGGGAAAAGCTGATTTGGCTACTTTTTGTGCTGCGATTTTGGGTACTCTTTTTGCTTTTTTATGGTTCAATATTCCTCCAGCCAGATTTTATATGGGAGAAACCGGAATTTTAGCCCTGACCTCAACCATGGCCGTGGTTTCGTTTCTAACCGATTCAGTGGTAGTTTTGCCAATTATTGCCGGGGTAATGGTAATGGAAGTTGGTTCAATAATTTTGCAGTTGTTATCTAAAAAGTTTCTTCTGAAAAAAATCTGGCTTTCCACCCCAATTCACCATCATTTTGAAGCCCGTAGTTGGCCAGTTTATCAGGTGACAATGCGCTTTTGGTTAATCAGTATCATTTTTGCTATTTTGGGAGTAGCCATCAGGCTTCTTGGATAAATATGCAATATAAAGAATTGAGGGAAAAATATCCAAAGTTTGTTTACGAAAAATACTCTTATCGAATCTCTGGTAATCCCCGCACCAGAGCCTTCGGCTCGGTACGGGGCAGGAATTTAGAGATTTTTTTTAATTTTAAAATTGAACCCAATATTTATTTCCAGCCCAAAATAATCATTGAAAATCTCAATGCGTCTCAAATAAAAAAAGTAGGAGTGGACTCCCCCGGGGTATTAAATAATTTAGTTTTTCATCTTGGCTTAATGGAAATTCCCAGTTATTGGAAGGCAACTTGCTCACCAGAAATTTTAATTAAAGCTGGCCCCCTGTCGATGAAGGCTTCGCCTTCATCTCCATCTTCGACAAATCTTCGATTTGTCTCGATAAACAAAGAACAAATCGACTGGTGGAAAGATTTAATAATTAAAGGTATGGGCCAATTTTTTTACGAAAACAAAATCAATTTCACTCACCCTAACTTCTTTAAAATCATATCGCCGACTCCCGAACAAAATTGGTCAAGAACTGTTCTTGACCAATCTAATGATAAGGTTTTGGTACCGGTGGGGGGAGGGAAGGATTCGGTAGTGACTTTAGAGTTATTAAAGAAAGCAGGAAAACAGATTAGATGTTTTTCTTTGAATCCGACCGAAGCCGCTTTGAAAATAATGAAACTGGCCGGCTGCAAAAGACCTCTTATTGTGCGACGAGAAATTGATGAAAAGTTATTAGAATTAAATCGCCAAGGGTTTTTAAATGGCCACACGCCATTTTCAGCTTATTTAGCTTTTTTAAGTGTTTTAGTGGCAACAATTTTTGGCCAAAGGTATATTGCTTTTTCAAATGAGCGGAGTTCAAACGAGGGAAATGTAAAATACTTGGGAAAGGTTATCAATCATCAGTGGTCGAAAAGTTTTGAATTTGAGCAAAAATTCAGAAAATATTCTAAAAAATATTTAACCCCCTCACCAAAATTTGGTGGGGGGTTAGAGTATTTCAGTTTTTTGCGACCTTTATATGAGATTCAAATTGCCAAATTGTTTTCGAAATATCCGAAGTATTTCAATGCCTTTTTAAGCTGTAATGTCGCTTATCAGACAGTTTCTGGAACTAAATTACCTGCCAAAAAATGGTGTGGAAATTGCTCAAAATGCCTATTTGTTTTTACTATTTTATACCCTTTTGTTGAAGAAAAAAAATTGATTAAAATCTGGGGCAGAAATCTTTTTGAAAATAAAAATTTATTGCCAATAATGCAAGAATTAATCGGCGAGAGAAAATTTAAACCTTTTGAATGCGTCGGCACTGAAAAAGAAAGCCTCATCGCCTTCTATCTAAGTTGGAAAAAGGCTAAAAGTGGTCAAGAACTGTTCTTGACCAAATTGCCGTTTTTATTAAGGTATTTCGAAGAGAAAATTATGCCAAAATATCTGAATTTAGAGAAAGAGTCGAAAAAACTAATGAGTTCGTGGAATGCGCAAAATAATTCACCGAAAGATTTCGAAAAAATATTAAAAACTTCGCTATTATAAAAATTATGAAAGTTACAGCAATTAAAACCTGTAAAATTACAACTAAAAACAAGAGCTTATATAAAATTTTAGACAAATATGTCCCTGCGTTAAAAGAGGGTTCTGTCCTTGTTGTAACTTCAAAAATTATAGCAATATGCGAAGGAAGGCTGGTAAAAATAGGCAAAATAGAAAAAGACACGTTGATAAAGAAGGAAGCTGACTACTTTTTGCCTTCGGAAATAAATCCTTATCATTTTTCTCTCGCAATTAAAAATAACATACTTGCTGCCTCAGCCGGCATTGATGAATCAAATGGGAATGGATATCATATTCTTTGGCCAAAAAATCCCCAAAAAACCGCTAATGGGATAAGACGATATCTAGTAAAAAGATTCTCTCTCACGCAGGTGGGCGTAATTATCACGGATAGTAAAACCACTCCCCAACGTTGGGGCGTAACAGGAATAGCAATTGCTCATAGTGGCTTTAAAGCTCTTAATGACTATCGGGGAAAACCTGATATTTTTGGAAGGAAATTTAAAGCGACCCAGGTAAGTGTGATGGACGGTCTTGCCGCAACTGCTGTGTTAGTTATGGGAGAAGGCAGGGAACAAACTCCTCTTGCCATTGTTGAAGATATTCCATTTGTAAGATTCCAACAAAGAGATCCTACTAAAAAAGAGTTGCAAGAATTAAAAATTTCTCTTGCCGAAGATTTATACGCTCCCTTACTCACAAGCGTCCAGTGGAGAAAGGGAGAAGGAGGATATAATTTATAAATAGACAATTTTCTAAATGAACCCCGTTAAGAATATTTCATTTTTAACGGTTTTTATGTTATTTTAATATAAAATGAAGTTAAATGAATTGAAAAATGAAAAAATCTTGATTTTGGGGTTTGGCCGAGAGGGAATGGATAATTTTAGGTTTTTGAGGAAGATTTTTCCGGAGAAGGTTTTGGGAGTAGGGGACCAGAAAAAAATCCAAATTCCAAAATCCAAATTTCAAAAAGTTAAACTACACCTAGGTAAAAATTATCTTAAGGCGCTGAAAGATTATGATGTGATAATTAAGTCGCCGGGGATTCCATTTAAGATTTTACCAAAATCAGTCCTGTCTAAAGTTACCACTCAGACGGAGATTTTTTTTGAGAATTGTCCGGGGAAAATTGTTGGAATTACGGGAACAAAAGGGAAAAGCACCACCGCTTCAATGATTTATGAAATTTTGAAGGCGGGAGGAATAAGGGCACATTTAGTTGGCAATATTGGGAAGCCAGTATTGAATCTTTTATTTTCAGCTACTCCCAAAGATGTTTATGTTTATGAATTGTCCAGCCATCAGTTATATAACCTCAAAAAATCACCTCAGATTGCCATTTTTTTGAATATTTACCCTGAACACCTCGATTATTACAAAAATTTCAGAGAGTATGTAAGGGCTAAGGCTAATATTGCCCGTTATCAAACAAAAGACGATTATTTAGTTTTTAACTCCGGAGATAAATTGGTTAGAGAAATTGCTAAAAAGTCAAAAGCTAAAAAAATTCCAATTAAGGGAAAATATTATTCATTAAATAAAGCAGCGGCTAAAGCGGTTGGTAAAATTTTTAAAATTCCTCAAAAGATTATTCAAAAAGCAATTAGAGAATTTAAACCTTTGCCTCATAGATTAGAATTGGTCGGTAATTATAAGAGAATCACTTTTTACAATGACGCCTTATCGACTATCCCCGAAACTGCCATTTTAGCAATGGAGGCCCTGGGAAAGCGAGTTCAAACAATTTTTCTTGGCGGCTTTGATAGAAAAATCAATTTTAAAAAATTAGCTAAATTTATTTTGAAAAATAAAAATATTAAAAATCTAATTTTGTTCCCGACTACTGGAGAGAAAATCTGGAAAGAAATCCTCAAACTTAACACGGGTCTGACCCGTGTTAAATTGCCTAAACATTTTTTTGTTAATAATATGCCAGAAGCGGTAAAACTTGCTTATGAAAATACCCAAAAAGGAAAAATCTGTTTGCTCTCTTGCGCTTCAACTAGTTTCAGTATTTTCCGAGATTACAAAGAAAAAGGGAATTTATTTAAAAAATACGTTAAAAAGCAAGGTGAATCGAAGATTCATCGAAGCTCGAAATGAATCGAAGATTCATTGAGCAACTTGCCCATGAAAAAACATCCTGATTATATTTTGATAGGGGTAGTAGTTATTTTAATAATTTTGGGAATTTTGATTTTGGCTAGTGTTTCAGCCCCTCTTTCCCAGCAAAGATTTGGAAATACTTATTATTTTTTAAATCATCAATTATTATTTGGGTTATTACCAGGAATTTTATTAGCTTTTTTAGTTTTTAAAATTCGCTTAGATTTTTTTAAAAAATGGGCTTCCCCCTTACTTTTAATAAACCTAATCTTACTAGCAATGGTTTTTTTGCCTAAAATTGGTTACAGCGCTGGAGGAGCCGCTCGTTGGCTATCTCTCGGTCCCATCTCTTTTCAACCTTCAGAATTTTTGAAATTAACTTCCATTCTTTATTTTGCTGCCTGGCTGACTAGCAGAACCGGGGCCAAAAAATTTGGTGGGGGGCGGACCGAAAAAGGCTACAACCCTCCCACCGCCCTCCCGCCGAAGGCGGGCCCCTCGTTCGGCCAAACATTTGTTGCCTTTTTAATAGTTATTGGATTAATCAGCTCACTTTTAATTTTTCAGCCAGATATTAGCACTTTGGGAATAATTGTCTTGGTAGCTACTTTAATGTATTTTTTAGCCGAGACGCCTTTATGGCACAGTATTTTATTCGTTTTACTTGGAGCCGGGGGATTGTTAACATTAATTAAACTCGCTCCTTATCGAGCAGCTCGTCTTTTAGTTTTTTTAAAACCGGAAATCGACCCAATGGGAATTGGTTACCAAATAAAGCAGGCCTTGATTGCCGTAGGCTCGGGAGGGATTTCTGGGTTGGGTCTTGGGATGTCCCAACAAAGACTGGGTTTTTTACCCCAGTCGATATCGGATTCAATTTTTGCTATTTTGGCTGAAGAGACTGGATTTATTGGCTGCCTGATATTAATCTTTCTTTTTTTAATCTTTTTGTGGCGGGGATTTGAAATTGCCAAAGTCAGCCAGAATAAATTTTCTCAACTAGCAGCCCTAGGCATCACTTCTTGGATTACTCTTCAGGCTCTTACCAACATTGGTTCAATGATAGGAATTTTACCCCTGACTGGAATTCCTTTGCCATTTATCAGTTATGGCGGCTCAGCCTTGGTTAGCGAATTAGCTGGGGTAGGAATTTTATTAAATATTTCAAAACAAATAAGTCGATGAAGGCGTACCGTCTTCATCTCCACCTGCGTTTTTTATAAGATAAAAAACTTGATATATGAAAATACTATTCACCGGTGGTGGTACCGGCGGCCATGTCTTACCAATAATTGGAATCGTCAGAGAAATAAGGAGGATTTATTCTGGAAAAGACCTTCATTTTTTTTACCTTGGGCCAAAGGATGAGTTTGGAGAAATTTTTCTTACTCACGAAGGGATAGAAGTTAAAAGAGTTTTGGCCGGGAAAATTCGAAGATATACAGCTTGGGAAAGCATTTCCAAAAATTTAGTCGATTGTCTGATTAAAATTCCGGTTGGTATTTTCCAAGCCTTTTTCTATGTTTTTATTTTGGCTCCTGACCTAATTTTTAGCAAAGGGGGATTTGGTTCCCTACCTGGAGTTGTTTCCGGTTGGCTACTCAGAATACCAATTTTCTTACACGAATCGGATATCTCCCCGGGACTGGCTAATCGATTCCTCTCGAGATTTGCCTTGACAATTTTTGTCTCTTTCCCAAAAACCGAATGGTTTCCTCCTTCAAAAATGATTTTGGTTGGAAATCCTATTAGAAGAGAAATTTTAGAAGGTTCAAGAGAAAAAGCCAAAGAATTGTTCAAATTAAGCGGCGGAAAACCACTTATTTTAATTCTTGGTGGTTCTCAAGGGGCTCAGAGAATTAACGATAAAATTCTGGAAATTCTACCCGAACTCCTAAAAGATTTTGAGATACTTCATCAATGTGGAGAGAAAAACTTTAAAGAAGTGAGGGCCGAGGCTAAAGTTGTAATTGGAGGAGATTTAGAAAAATATTACCATCCTGTTCCTTTTTTAAAGGAAGAAGAGTTAAGAGAGGCATATTGCGTTGCCAATTTAATTTTGAGCCGGGCTGGCTCAGGAAGTATTTTTGAAATTGCTGCGGCGGGTCTGCCAAGTATTCTGATTCCTCTGCCCGAAGCTGCCCAGAATCATCAAGTAAAAAATGCCTATGCCTACGCCCAAAGCGGAGCTTCAATAGTAATGGAGGAAGCCAATTTCACTCCTCGTTTTTTCTTAGAAAAATTAAAAGACCTTTTTTCTCATCCTGATGAATTAGAAAAAATGGCTAATCGGGCTAAAGAATTTGCTAAGCCTCAGGCAGCCAAAATAATCGCCGATTACATTGTCAGTTATTTGACAAAGTGAAGAATTGTGTCAAAATTGAACTAGAATGATTGAGGATTTTAAATTTATGAAGCCTGGCGAAGTGAGGGTTAGAATCGCTCCGGCTCCCACTGGATTTTTGCATATTGGATTAGCCAGGACCGCTCTTTTTAACTATCTTTTTGCTAAAAAATATCAGGGCTCTTTTATTTTAAGGATTGAAGATACTGATATTGAAAGGTCAGATCCCGGTTTTGAAAAAGATATTATTGAAAATTTAAAATGGTTAGGAATCGAATGGTCAGAAGGGCCGGATGTTGGCGGTCCTTACGGACCTTATCGCCAAAGTCAGAGATTGGAAATCTATACCAAATACCTTGAAAAACTCTTAAACGAAGATAAAGCCTATTATTGTTTCTGCTCCGAAGAAGAATTGGAGGCACAAAGACAATATCAACTATCAATTGGTGAGGCTCCTCATTATTCCGGGAGATGTGCCGGTCTTTCTAAAGAAGAGGCAAAAAAATTCTTAGCTCAAGGGAAATCATCGGTGATTAGATTTAGGGTGCCGGCAAAAAAAATAGAATTTGATGATTTAATCCGGGGTAAGTTAGAATTTGACACCTCTTTAATTGGAGATATTGTTATTGCCAAAAATTTGACTACCCCTTTATACAATTTTGCGGTTGTGATTGATGACTTTGAGATGCGGGTGTCCCATATCCTCAGGGGTGAAGAACATATTTCTAATACGCCAAAACAAATTTTGATTCAGGATGCTCTCAATTTTTCTCGACCGATTTATGCTCATCTGCCTTTAATTTTGGGGCCAGATCGAACTAAATTGAGTAAAAGGCATGGAGCAGTGGCGATCGCTGATTATAGAAAAGCCGGTTATTTACCAGAAGCCATTATCAATTTTATGGCCTTTTTAGGTTGGAATCCGGGTGGAGAGCGAGAAATTTATTCTTTGCCGTCTTTAATAAAAGAATTTTCCTTAGAAAGGGTTCAGAAAGGAGGAGCAATTTTTAACATTAAAAGATTAGATTTTTTAAATGGCTTTTATATTCGCCAGAGATCGATTGAAAAATTAACCGAGCTCTGTCTGTCTTATTTAGCTGAAGCTGGATTAATTACACCAGTATTTGAGGAAATTCAATATCCCCCAGCTTATGGAGCGAAAGAAATGGTTCAAAAATATAAAATCTCTGGAACTGGAGAAGAGGTAAGTTTAGAAATCCTCCAAAAAATTGTTTCAATCTATCAAGAGAGATTAAAAAAATTATCTGAAATCGCTGAATTGACAGATTTTTTCTTTAAGGATAAATTGGAATATGATAAGAATTTATTGAGATGGGCAGAAATGACTGATAAGGAAATCAAAACGTCTCTTGACAGATTGGAAAAAATATTGTCTAGAATAAAAATTGAGGAATGGACTAGGGAAAATTTAGAAAAGGTATTAGTACCGGAAGCAGATAAATTTGCTCAAGATATCAAAAAAGTGGGGGATAGGGGATATCTTTTATGGCCCTTAAGAGTGGCTTTAACTGGAAAAGAAGCCTCAGCTGGTCCTTTTGAAATCGCTGAAATTATAGGAAAAGAAAAAGCAATTAAAAGAATAGGGGAGGCAAAAAGATATGCGAATATCTAAAATAATACCAATTTTAATAATCGCTGGAGTTTTATTGCCGAGTTTTAGTTTTGCTCAAAATCAAGAGTTAAAACAGCCAGAAACTTTTGAGGAGGTGCAAGAAATAGGGGAGAGGGCGGTTGAAATAGGTAAAAGAGAGTTACCAGGAATTTTAGAACAAACTTGGAAAGAGGAGATTTTGCCAATTTGGCAAAAGATGTATGATTGGTTTAAAACTAATATTTGGCCAAAAATTGAAAATTGGTTCAAAAAAGAAGTAGAGCCGAGGGTTAAAGAAGAGGCGGAAAAGAGAAAACCGATCATTGAGGAAGAGTTTAAGAAAGAAAAAGAAGAAATGAAAGAAGAGGTGCCAGAAGTTACAAAATCTCTCTGGGAAAAATTCAAAGAATTAATAAAATAGCGAGATGAATTGAAAATTCATCGAAGATCGAAATGAATCGAAGATTCATTGAGGTATTGTGCGACATTTAGGTGAGGGTGAGAAACCGTTAGGGTAGGGGACCTAACGGTTTTTTTATTTTCACTTGACATAAATTATTTAAGTATTTATCATCAAATTGGGAAGAGGGGTGTTGGCCCAATTGACCTTGCCTTGATTGCGTAGAGTCGACTGCGCGAGAAAGGGAAGATGGCACTTCAGACAATATGCTTGCATTGTCAATACCTATAACTACTAGTATTTTTCACCTCAATAAAACTTAACCTCTCTTCCCGCTAAGCTCTTTGACAACTTTCTCTGCGAGTTTGATCGCAAATAAAAATAATGGGGCGCCTCCTTCTCTTGTGCGCCCTCGTTTTTTTATTATACAAAACGCGTAGGGGATAAGGATTTTCCCTCTTGACACAGGCCAATGGTCTATATATTATGAATATAGATATAGTCGCCCAATGTAGGTAAAGCGAACTTTTATGAGTATATCAAAAAGTCGCTTTACCTAGCGCAGATTTTGCAACACTCCCCCGGGTGTCGCAAGAATCTGCTTACCTTTTATAAATATTATGAAAAAATCTTCAACGCCAATCATTAAACATATCCCCGACTTTTTAGATTATTGTGAAGTTGAAAAAGGATTATCAGATAGAACTCAAGAAAATTATCAGCACTACCTCCAAAAGTTTGTCTCCTGGTTAAAGAAGACAAGAAAAGAAGCTCTTCTGCCCCACGAGCTTACAACCGAGGATATCTGGGCCTATCGTCTATATTTATCTCGTCATACAGACGAAAGAGGCCATTCCTTAAAAAAAATCACCCAGAACTACTATCTTGTCGCTCTACGAGCCCTTCTGGGTTATTTTACCGCCAAAGATATAGTTTCATTGCCTGCGGACAAAATAACCCTCCCCAAGGCAGCTATGGCCGAAAAAACGGTCAAATTCCTTAATTTAGAGCAAATTGAACGGCTTTTACTAGCTCCTAATACGAATAGCCCTCAGGGCCTAAGAGATAGGGCTATTCTGGAAACTCTTTTCTCAACCGGCCTGAGAATAGCCGAATTGGTCGCCTTAAACCGGGAGCAATTTACCAACATCAAAGATAAAAAGGATTTGGAATTAGGCATTATTGGTAAAGGCAGTCATCCCCGCACGGTTTATTTTTCTGAACGAGCCCTTTCTTGGGTTAAGAAGTATTTGGAAACCCGTAAAGATAAAGAAAAACCATTATTTATTCATTACAAGTCCCGGAGAGATGCAGAACCTCGACTGACTGCTCGTTCTATCGAAAGAATCGTCAAAAAATACGCCATTTTGGCCGGGGTTCCAGTTTTTACCACTCCTCATACGCTTAGGCACTCGATGGCTACGGATTTATTAACTCAAGGAGTTGATTTAAGAACCATTCAGGAATTTTTGGGTCACCGGAGCATTTTAACCACTCAAATCTATACTCACGTAACAAATAAACGCCTCCGCGACATCCACCGTCAATTCCACAGTGGAAAAAACTTAAAGGATCAATGAATCTGCTGATTTATTTCTACCTTCGACGAATTTTCAATTCATCTCGGTGAATAATATAAAAAACCGTTAGTTCCCTAGCGGTTTTCTCTCATCTGCTCAATGAATCTTCGATTCAGTTAAATGTTTCAGAATTGAAACATTTGAAAAAGATATTTTGGAAAAAATATCTTTGCCCGACCTTCGGCAAATCTTCAAAATTTGCCTCGGTATTAAATGTCGCACAAACACATTGTGCAACATGTGTGCGGTGCAATGTCGCACAATGTTAAGTTAGACCGTCCGATATGGTTGCCGATATGGGGGTGATGTAATAAAAAGCTAATGAAATCGTCATAATTTTAAGGGAAGGAAACTAAAAGACGATGAGTCTTTTGTGCCGTCCTGTATCCAATTAGGTAGGACGGCTTTTTCTTTGTTTTCTTATCCTTTTGATGACTTGTCCAATTTTTAACATCTCTTTGTAAGTGAAATAATCTCCTTTAACCCAATTGCAAATAGGACAAGCCAATACTAAATTACCATTTTTATACTTTCCATTATTATTTTTTCTATCTACTTGTAATCTATGTATCTGCCAACACTTGAAATTTTTCCCTTTAATTTCTTCTTCGGAAATTCCACAATATGCACATTTTTTATCTTGCGAATTATACCATTTAATAAAATCTTCTTTTAAAATTTCTCTTTCTTCTCTTCTGTCCTTGCTCAAACTTGTCCAGACTCCATTAGGGGTTAGATAGTATTTTTGGTCATATTTTTGTCTTTTTTCTTTGTTTTTCTTTGCGTATTCCTTACAATAGGTTCTGTATCTTTCGGGATCGCTCCAATAATATCTATGTTGCTTTGCTATAATTTCTTCGCGGTGGGCTTGATAATATTCTTTATTGTATCCCATTTTAATAAATATAAATAGTTAAGCACCTAATCTTCTTTCTCTTTTTGAATAATCTTCAATAATTTTTTCAAATTCTTCCGGTCCAAATTCCGGAAAAAGGGTTTTAGTAAAATAAAGTTGGGAGTAAGTAGTGTCCCACATCATAAAGCCAGCGGAATTATGAGGATCGCCTTCGCAGCCCGTCCTGATAACTAAATCAACCGGAGGCAAATCTTTTGTCCAGAGATTTTCTTTAATTAAATTTTTGCTAATTTTTATTTTTTTATCCTGAGAAATTTTTGCGATTTTCT
>Ga0210024_1003492_pt1 | contig 12938 bp, 10 predicted proteins | sample CryGeymeta201525_FD_183988 | JGI IMG/M metagenome (GOLD analysis project Ga0210024, IMG submission 183988) | Groundwater microbial communities from Crystal Geyser aquifers in Utah, USA - Crystal Geyser metaG 2015-25 (SPAdes) (version 2) | ecosystem: Environmental > Aquatic > Deep subsurface >... | reverse complement strand
AAACTTTCGCGGTTCGGTAGGGTCAGACTATATGCCATTTCGTTTTACCTCAGCCCCCTATAGGTCTTGAGAAGTGGTTAGAATGGTTAGGAAGTCGCCCCACTCTAACCACTCTAACCACTCTAACCACTTCCCCGCGCCTACACCATCACCCCAAGCTCAAACTTTCGCGGTGTAGTTGCAGCACGCGCATGTTCGCAGACGCGCAACCAATCCACACTTGAGGCGTGTTTCGTTTGACTTCTCCGGTCGCCCTCTTTTCTACCTCACCCACCGCCTGCCCCTCGTCAACAAGCGCCTTGAGCAAGCTCTGTTGCTTGACGGGAAACGGCGCGCCCTGCTCGGTGCAAACCTTCGCCACTGTGCGAAAAGCCGACTCGTGCATCAGGTAGAGATATTCGTCATCAGCCCAGCCCAGGTGTTCCCCCGGTGCGTGCCATTGCGCGCCCTCTTTCGGGTTCGCCATATTGCGCCAGCCAAGCCCCTCAGGGTCGTCGGGAGGTTCGCTTCCTGTCGTCACGTCCTTGAGGTAGGCTTTGCCTTGCGTGAACAACTCCCGGAGAATGCTTAGAAACCGTCGGGACGGTCGCTGTTGCCGTATCCGGTCATTCTGTGCCGCCGTCAGAGTCAATAGGGTTTCCCACGCTTCTGACCGTAGCTCGTCAGCCCAGGACGCCTCACAAGCGCCGATCTCCACCGCGTAGGCAAGCATCAAGTCAAGCCCCGCGTACAGGTGAGCCACGATCTCAGGTTGCCGGAGGTGCTGCCCTTCCTGCCGCGCTCGTGTCCGAAGCTCTTCCACTGCCGCCGGCAGGGTCTGGGTGAGGCTTTCATATTGAGGCTGCAACCATTCGACAAAACCACGCATCGCGTGAGACAGTCGCCCCCGGTTCCGCTGTGCCTCTGTGAGCCGGTCAAGGTTGACGCTGTCTTTCAATACTTCCAAAGAAAGAATCCTTGCCATTGTCGAAACACCGCTCAATACTTGCTCACCCGTTACCCAAACCAACCCGCGCGGGTAGTAAGTCGGTGCGCTCGTTCGGTCGCGGTTCATCCGTTGCCGTCCCTGCCGGTTGCCTTGTGAACGAATCAGCCGTTGCGCTTTACTCTCAAGCTGGTCGCTCTCATATCGGGATGGTTGAGGCGCGAAGTCGTCAACGACGAAAACAAAGTCCTTCGCGCAGAATGCCAGGCGCTCAAGTTCATTTGCCGTGCTCAGCCAGTTTGCCGGAAGCGTCCTATCGTCGAAGGTTGCGCCGAAGTGCGCCAGGAAAAGCGCGGTCAAGGTGGACTTCAACGCCCCGGATTCTCCCAACAGCCAAAGGGTGAAGTTTGCCGGAAGGATTGACTCTGTAACTGCCCGAAAGCTCGCGGCGAGGCAGGGAATGGTGACACTGTGAGGCGCAATGTCCAGAAGCGCAATACTCCGCTTCACTGCCTCGCGTGCATCTTCCGTTGCGTCAGGCAGTCGGTAGGCTTGCATCTGCTCATGGTCGATGTCCACCTCCACCTCGTCCACGCCTACAGCGCCCCCCGCGTGGAGGAAAGCCCACTTGCCGCCGATCTGCCGCCAACCGAGGTGAGCATAGACCTCTCGCCGTTCCGCATCCCGGCTGAGTAGCTTCATGGCATAGCGCACTCGCCCCTGTGCGTTCCAATCAGGTGAGACGTTCGCATCAACGCCCCATTCTTTCGACAGCCAGCCCAAACCGTCGAAGGATTGCGCGGGAACCTTTGCCCGAGGCAGTGGCTTGCCGCTTGCCGATTCCCCCTCCACCACAAAGAGCCGGGTCCGTTCCACGCCGTCGTCTTTGGTCACGTCTTCGACAATGCGCGCCGTGAAGTCGGAGAGAGGGACGGGAATTTCCCCGTCACGGTCACGCTTGAGAAACCAGAACCGCCCCCCGCCTACGGCATACGGAGTCTCACCGCCGTTGTCTGCAATGGGTGTCAACTCCTCGCCGTCGGGTCGCGTGAATGTAGACTGCCCTTGCCTCGCGCGCCTCGCTCTTTCATCCGCCTCTTTCATTGCCGCGTTGAAGTCGGCAACCGTCGTCAGCTTCTTGGCTTTCAGTAGGTCTCTCACAGTCTGTCGAGTCACCGCGTCAGCGCGTGCCAGGTCATCATATAGCCGTCGCAGCAAGTCGCCCCGCTGCCCGATCTCAGTGTCGCCGATCTCCTCAACCCGCGCTGTCCAGTCCACAGACTGCGCTTGTGGCTTGCTTCCGTTCGGTGAGTAAAATTCACGCGTGACGTCAAGCGCCGTCGTGATGGTGCGCTCGCGGTAGTCTTGCCTCTCCCACTTCTCGCGCAACAAGCCCGACTGCCGGAAGAGCCGGTCAATCTTCGCCGGGTCGGGTCCGCACCAAAAACTTAGGTGACAGCAAAGCGCCAGGTCAGCCGCGCTATCGTCGCCCGCATGGTCGGACGTGTCGCCTTCCCACAGACGGGAGAATGCCGCGCCATTCTTTGCAGCGCGCGCCTTCTCGAGGATCTCCCCGTCGTCAAGGTCAAGGGGTTCGCATGGTTGCGCGGGGAGGGAACGAGTCTCAACCTTCGGGGGGAATAGCCCGAAGTAAAGCGCCTCAAGCTCTTCCTGCCGATCTTCAATGGTGGCCGGGTAGCCGTCCCATCGCGCGCCAGTCACGGTGAAGTAACGCCCCGCGTCGTAAACCTCAACCGCTGCCTCTGCGATTGCGCCAGGATAGGGTAGCTTTGTCTGCTTGCAGCGTTCGCCGGGTTTGCGCGCCTTCACAAATAGCTTGACGCCAGTTCCCGACGGTGAGATTTCGGCATAGCTGTTGAGTCGGTCAAGGATGCTCTTCGCCCATGCCGCCATTTCGCCGGATTCCGGGTCAATGCACTTGTCGAGGTCAACGCCCGTGAAAGAATCGTCAGGTGAAAACACAAAGCCTACGCCGGAGAATCGGTGAGCCGCATTACAGGCAGTCTCAAAGTCAACCCAGGTGTCGGGGTCTTTGGAGTCCGCATTCTCGCCGGTCGGTTGCTTGGGAACTTTCGTCGGCTTCCCGTCGCGGGTCTCATATTGCCAACACACCCATTGCCGGAGTGGTCGCAATTCGTGGGGGATTCTGTCGAGGTTGAGAGTCGGTCGTGTGATTCGATTCGTAGTGCCGTCCATCGTTTGCCCTCCTTACAGTTGATGCAGTCGCCATTTGAGCGACCTTAGGTTTCGGAGAAGTGCGCAGGAAGGTTGCGAGAGAGTCCCCGCCACGTATCCGCGCCGAATTACTTCACAGCATTCTTGCGCGTCGTCAAAGGAGAACGTGGTCCGGTTGTCGCCGTTCCTGTAGGCGTCCAGGAGAGAGACACCCGCCGTCATCAGAACGGCGCTCAGGTCCAGGTCGGACGTTTCGTAGGTCTTGGGGTGCATTGTCTATTGCCTCGCTTTCATTGATTGTCGCTTGTTCTTGTGCCAGCCGCACCCACAAAAGCGTTAGTTCTCTCTCGTGGGTTCATTTTGCCAAACCGCAAGACGGCTCACAAGTACAAGATAGTTTCGCCTAATCTATTTCCTGCCCGGTGGCTTCTGCCTCCCCTTCTTCGCCGGGTTTCCCCGGTTCCCACGTATCACAGTCGTCGTGGGAGTGAAGCCATTGCAGGTTCCCCGACGGCTCGCCAACCGTTATCACCTTCGTGTCATCCGGGAGTATCCGTAGACTTGCATAATCCACCCCCGCCGCCAGCTTCTTCCGCGTGAACACCTCTTCAAGCGCCTGCCCTTCAGCTACCAGCTTCTTCCGCGCGCCTGCCCCGGTGTTGTGACTTCTGAACGCCCACAAAGTCCCGTCCTTTTTCACGTAACAGCCGAAGACCTCACCATACTTGCTCCTCTGCCAGCTTACCCACTTCACGTAACGAGGGAATTGCTTCTTCAGATCTTCGGTGAAGCCTTGCGCCATTTCGAGGGCAACAGGCTCTTTGAGGGCTTTGAGTGGGGAAGATTCTGGAACGGTTTCACCCGTTCTCAGGTTCACCCATTCCCCCGCATACGTAAGGGTCACTGCGAACGGCACAAGCTCTGAATCGAGGCGTTCCCGGATATACTTTCGGTCATAGTCAACGTAGCTCTCGCACTTCTCAAGGCAGTCTTCCCATTCGTCAGGTGTTTTGTCCAACGGCGCATAGTAGAACCGCACCAGGAGTTTTGCAGTTTCTCTCCTACCAATTCCATTGCAGTCACAATCCCAAACCCACTTCAACCGTTCATCGTAGTCGAATTGCCCCCGATCTGTCTTGAAGGTTTTCTTCGGACCGCGCATCTTACCAAGTTCGCGCTTCCGATTGTAGATTTCCTCCATCCCCTTTTTGGACAGGTTCCCGGTGAATGCCCACATGGGAGAGAACCGATAGTGATTATGAACAACGTCCGCGCCTTCCTCGAACGCTGTCCTTGCCACCACTGCTATCATTCTGTCCAAGTCGTCCCACTCATTGCCTTCGATCTTCCGCAGTAGCTCATTAACCTCCTTGCCCATTAGACGCTCCTGCCGAAGCTCCCTGACAACTTTGTGCTCTCGCTCTAAGACCTTTCTTTTCAGGGACGCGTCATCTTCCGCAACTTGGGGTTTCTCAGACGCCCTTTTCCGCTTCCCGGTATTGGCTGTCTCTCTGGGTCGTGTCTTTGCTGCCATGTCTCATTCTCCATTGTCCATCGTTCACTGGCGCCACCGGGCACTCGTGGTGAGGCTGTCGCTCTCCGACCACTAACCTCTCAGTGGGCATCTTCGCCTCTCTCCAGTCTTACCAGCCTCGCCGTCACTTCTTGCCAGTCTGATTCCCTCGGTCCGTTCATTCTCCATTCTCCATTGCTCAGGTTCAGTCAGGTGTCACAATCGCTGCTCTCCCAGCAATGCGTCAAGGTCCTTCTGTCTGAAGCGCCGGGTCCGTCCGACCTTGTAGAACGGCAACGCGCCGTCAGCCTGCCAACGGTTGATTGACGCGATGCTCACCTTTAAGTAAGCGGCCGCTTCTTCCGCTGTATACCAGGGGGAGTCAACCGTTGTCATTTCGGGTTTGTTCTTCGTAGCCACGTTATCTCACTCCTTCCGATGCAAAGCCTGGCACAAAGTCACTGTAGAGGCTGTTGCGAACGATCACTTTGATTGTCTGTGCCGCCCACCTGCCGCCCTTCTTCGTGGCAACACCGAGGGCGTTCAACTTGCGCGCAATGGCGTTGAGGCTTTCGCCGGACCGGCGCCATTCGGCAATCCGCCCCACTGTCTCAAGTTGCCGGTCGACCGGCAAGAGGAAATCAGAGTCATGGGCAATGGTGAATCCGAATGGGATTTCTCCCGCCGAGCGACGGTGCTGCGCCTTCTTCTCTGCCAGCGCGTCTCGTGTGCGCTCGCTGATTACGTCCCTCTCCCACTGATTAACACTCCCCAGGATGTTCAGCACTAACCGCCCGTTTGCCGTCGACGTGTCGAAGTTGTCGCTCACACTTGAGAAGGCAACCCCGGCTTTGTCGAATCCCTCCAGCAGCGTGCAGAGATCTTTGACGGAGCGGGTCAGCCTATCCAGTTTCAGCACCACCACCACGTCAACCTCCCGCTTCTTCATCTTGCGCAACACGTCCTGCAGTCCGGGACGTTGCATGTTCCCGCCGCTCAAGCCCGGGTCGCTCACGATCTCCGTCAACCGCCAGTCCTTCGCTTCGCAGAAGGCTTCGATCTTCCGCCGTTGACTGTCCAGTGATAATCCGGATTCCGTCTGTTCCTGTGTGGAGACCCTCACATAACCGATGGCTTTCATTGTGCATCCTCCATTCTCAATCTGGAATCAGTCTACCATAGGTATTCAATAACTGTCAACAAGCTCTGACAAATATCGCTCTATCAATCAACGTTCGTTGGTTTACAGACGGCGCTCACCGTGGAAGCGTTTTTACAGAAAAAGAAAGAAGAATTCCATGAGGAAGATGCTCAGAAACGATGCAAACGCGAAAGACGGGTTTTAGGCATCGCCCACGTTCGCCAATCGCTTAGAGTGGCTTATTTGCGGTTTCCCGAAGCTCCACAACGATTTCGCTCCGTGGGTATATGTCTCTGAAAGTGCCCCCATACCCTCCGCAGAACCGTAAGAACCGTAAGAACCGTCAGTAAGCCCGCCGATCGAGCCCCTGTCGGCGCTATCTTCTGACGGTTCTGACGGAACTGACGGACTTTCCGACGGTATACCCCCCCCGTTAGAGAGACCATACTTGCAGGCCAGTTTGCCAACGAGGTCGGAATCGTAGAGGATAGTCCGCGCCTCGCCCGTTCCCGCGCCCTTCTGAAAACCAAGCGCCCGGAGTTTGCGCCCGACGTAGGCCGTAGGCAACTTCTTGCCTTCCGGTCGCTCCTCGTTCAGCTTTTCCGCCACGTCTGCGACTCTGAGCCTGTCATCTAACAGCAGGTCCTCAGCGCACTCCAACAGCGCCGTCACGATCTGCCCGTCAATCGTTTCCGATCGGTCTGCTTTCCGCTCCCGGTCGAGGCAGTGAATCAACGCCACAAGCTCAGCCTCCCATTTTGGTTTAACGAGGCGAATCATTTGGATCAGTGGACGGGTAATGTCGCCCAACCGCCCACCGATCGGCTTCTCTGCTTCGGGCAACCGTTCCCCCAAGTGACGCGCCCGGAATGCCGTCAGCCTCGCCCGGAGTGGCATTGCCGTCTCCGGCGTTACATCGTCGGGGAATCGCCTTGAAGTTTCCTGCATGGTCAAGATGAGGGAGCGTGTGTCGAGGATATGGTGGATCGCTTCATTCGTGGCGATCATGGTTGGTCCAAAGACGCGGAAAAAATCGGTGTCTCGGAACGCGCCCGCCTCCGGTCGAAGTACACGAGGAACCAGCGCGCCGCGCTCGTAACGCTTCAGCAACAGATCTTCAGAGCCCATCTTCTCGCATTTGTGCCAGAGAGACATAACATCAAAAGCGATGGTCCCTCCGAAGTTGTGTGCGTGTCGGAAAATGTTGCTCTCACGCAGCGACTCCACGACCATTGAGCGATAGGCAACGAATGAGACGCCGTTAAGCGTCCGCGTCTTGCCCCGCTCCGCAACCGCATAGAAAACGAGAATAGGTGAATAGTTCACGCCGCACTCCAAGAGCCATGTGTGAAAGTCCCACGCAGCCAGAAGCGAATACCACGCCTCGGGGAGGTCAGAGATTCCCCGGTGATACTCGGCGAGGTCGTCAAACAAAGCCCCGTCCGGGTCGGTTTGGTAGTGCCGCATCACAGTGTCGGCGTCTGCGAGTGAAAATGGAATCTTGTCGCGGGGAGGGGGTGCGTAGCGTGTGCCGTCGGAGTCCGTGTAGTGACTGACAACGATCAACCCGCCGTTCTCTTTCAGCAGGAAAGCTACAGCACCCTCAGAGTCCAGAACGAGGTCGACGAGGTTCGGCAAAGTCGCGGTCAAGACGGGTTCCGCGTCCGTGTCTTCTGCGACCGCAGCGCCCCCGCAATACTTCGCCTGCCTGTCAAAGTCGGTCGCCGACACAATCTTTGCCTTGACAAGCTCCTGTCTCACTCGCCCTCTCGTCAGGGGATCCGCGTCACGATCTGCCACGAGGTCAGCAACCAACCCCCGCAGAGCGTCAACGCGCTCGCTGCCCTCGGGGGTTTCCACGATCTGTTGCGCCCGGTGCAACCAGTCCAACACGGGCGCATTGTCCAGAAGCTCCCGCAACGCCTCGGGTCCCTGTGCTATCAGAAAGTCATCAAGTCCGCACTTCTCGCCGCTGTCGCCGCCGGGCAGGTAGACGACGCGCACCGTTGCGCCACGTCGCACAAGCTCGCAGCGCAGCGCCCACAACTCGCGCCGCACTTCCGGCTTCGTGGCAACGTCGCTGTCGAAAGTTAGGTAAACGGTTCGCCCCCGCCAGGTTATCAAGTCGAGGTCTGCAATGGGGATGCTGGCAGCGTCTTCAATCTTCCGTCCGTCCGCGTCGCGTGGCTTCTGACGCCAACAGGAAACGCCGGTCAGCCCGACACACGGGAAACCCTCTTGATCGGCCATCGCTGCCTTTTTTTCGCCCTCGGTAACAAACAGCGGTGCGTGAGCATCGCCAAATACAAGCCCGGTCTGACGTGGAATGTAGAGGCGATTGTCAGCGCCCTTCGGTGAGAGATACTTCGCCGGTTTGCCGTCCGCGTTCACGAAAGGCACGTCAGGCTTGAACCGGACAAACGGCGTCTGCCCGTTGTGGGAGTAAAACGGAAAAGCGAGGCAGTCGGAGTCCACGGAAAAGCTAAGTATCTCCGCTGCTTCCTCACGCGTCGCTGAGTAGAACTTCAGCGCCCGGATCGTCCCGTCTGTCAGGCCGGACCGTCGGAGATCGGCGAGGTGCTGGGGAAAAAGTGTTGCCTTCGGCGCTTTCTCGCGGGGAGCGTCCGCGTGGAAGGGGAGTGAATCCCTTGCTTCCGTGCGGGGTGTGATGATTGCTTCAAACTTGTCTTTGTCCATCGTTCGCGCTCCCTGTCTATCGGGTTTGGTGCAACTTCCACTTCAACGACCGGAGATTCCTCAGAAGCTCACACGAGGGTTGGGTGAGCGTTCCGGCTGCGAATTCGCGCCGAATCACTTCGCAGCATTCTTGCGCGTCGTCAAAGGAGAATGTGGTCCGGTTGTCTCCGTTGCGGTGGAGGTCACTCAGGGGGATACCCGCGGTCAAGATGGCTGCACCGAGATCAAGGTCAGTGGTCCGAAAGGTGGGGTTCATGCTTTTCCTCCTCAGCTAAGGAGGATAACACACGATTTTGGGGGTTCCGTGCAGTCTGCCTTCGGGGTGAAGTGAGACTACACGCGGGCGTTCGGTGGGTGATTGGAGATGAATTTCGAGATCCATGTAAGGATCTCAAGTACGTTGTCAGACACGAATACGCGCTTGACGCTTTCCAGGTCGTCGTTGGTGCGTGGCCAGTAGAGCAGAGACATCATATCGTTCCCCAAGGCGCTCATCGCCCCAAGTGTGCTTTCGACCCTCGCTGTGTACTTCCGCCGAATGCTTTCCCAAGTCTTTCCGCTGACTTGGAACGCGCGCATCTGCTTGGGGATCAACTTACCGGACCTGCAATAGACCGCACGGACCGTGGCCTTGGTGCCAAATGTTACGTTCACGAGTCTTCCTTCGCCAGGGAAGTCCTGCGCCAAGATTTCCTGTATGCGGAGGATCTTCGCGATTCGCTCCTGCATGTACTCACCTTCATATTCCCGCATGAGGCATACGACGTTCCACCAGTATGGTTGGTGAGGATTGCCACCGCTGGATTTTCCGTCAGGGTCTCTCGACATGATGTCTCTCATCATGCCCACGGGGAGGTCGGGCAGGAACGTGAAGTATGGGCAATCCCGGACTTCCCTGATCGCAGCCTCAGAGCCACACCTGAACGCAGCCCTCAGGGCGGGCATTACTTCCTTCGCGACTGCGCGGATCTCCTCGGGAGGCACCCTATTCTCATTCAGCTTCCTTGCGATTGAGAGAATGAGACCCTCCTCGATCTTGTCCAACGACTTATTGGGTTTCGCAGCGCCCAAGTGGCGTTGTGCGTTGATTGATTCGGAGATCCTCTTGACGACATCCGGCGTGGAGGAAGGCACATCAGCATCCTCATTCCACCACGAGAGGAGAGGGGCAAAGACTTGTTCATGAAGTCGCCTCATTTCCTTCACCTTGTCGAAGAAATCTCGAGGATCGGGTGCATCGCTCAGTCGGAGGGGCACGGCCTCGCTTCGAGTTTCTCTCGACAGAACATCAGAGACGACCGTCCCTTTGACGGTGTCCTTCGACGCAGCGTGTCTGCCTTCCCTGACTACTGTGGCGCCGGAGCCGGCTCGGGTAACGCGGGTCTTTGCGGGTGGTTTCTTCTGCGCTGGCATTGTGTCAATCCTCCATTGTCCATTGGTGCAGTGTGCTTCTCTGGGTCAGCCTCGTGGCACTGCGCACCACGTCTGGTGATTACTGCCGCCTTATACGGCGGCGGCCAGATTTCCCCGGTATCCCCCTTCCGGGTTCGCAGCGGGGTCGATGCGGTCGATCATTCGCTGAATGGTGGTCGTGCGGTACTCGGCGCCGCGGGTGGTGCGGTGTCCTTCGTGGTTGAACTTGTCGGCAATTGCCTGCCAGGTCCAACCTTTGCGGCGCAGAGCGGTCGCGCGCTTCTCAAGCGCTCCAGTGTTCTCGGCAGGACGCCCGAGTTGAACCCCCTTGGCTTTGGCTGCCTTGAGTCCGTCCCGTGTGCGCTCGCGAATGCGCTCCAGTTCGACTTCCGCCATCGCGAGCCGGAAGGGAAGCATCTTGTCGATCTTCTTCCCGTCCCGGACCTGCCAGCCTTCGTCCGCGCTCAGCAAGTCCACACGATTCTGAACGGCCCATTCGACGATCTTCAGCAGGTGAATCATGCTGCGTCCCAGGCGGTCGATCTTGGGGAAGATGATACCCTGTGCCTCGCCTGCTATTACCCGCGCCTGAACCGCTGCAAGCCCGTTGCGTTCCTTTGCTCCGCTCTCGACTTCGGAGACTATGTCCACGATGTCGAAGCCTGCGCTTGCGGCAGCTTCGTGCAGACGGTTGCGCTGTCCGTCGAGGGAGTGTCCGTTCTGTCCCTGGTCGCGGGTGGAAACCCGCACATACCCAATCAGCTTGTCGGCGCCTGTTTCAAGCCTTGCCTTCTGCTGTTGATCCATCTTCCTGCCTCGCGGTCTTGCCATGTGACTCGCCTTCATTGTCCATCGTGATCTGGCACAGATTATAGCACATTACACGAAATCGGTTAAATAGGTTTAATAACGACCGCCATTCCGCTGCGCATGGACTGTGTTGGTGGACGCCGACGCGGGTGAGAACGCTGGGGATGGGTGGGGGTTCCGTCAGAGCAAGTCGACACACGGCGGTGGTAGGGCAGCCGTTCGGCCCCCGCATGGGATGACGAGACAGGGGTTACCCCTCGGACGCGGCGGCAGGGGGAGGGGGGGGAAGTGCCCAAGGTCGCGTGGGCCCCATCCGCGTCCCTGACGCGTGCAGTAAGGGGGGAAGCCGCTGGATCGGGGCGACTTCCACCACACGTTGCCTGCACAACAACTCGAAGTTGATGTGATTTCCGATAGAGACCAAAGCGTGTGGCACGGTTGTTAATGCCGTCGTTTCCGCGTGAATGAGGTAATGACTACTTCACCAGCACCGCGTTCTTCAGTAGCACGTCCTTCCTCGGGACCCAGCAGGTAGACTCGTCAATCATCAACACGCCGTACCAGTGCTGTTGGTGGATAACGACGATCAATTGCGTGTTTTTGACGGCCGTCCAGACCACATGACCGGTCGGACTGGGAGATTGGCGGATCTTCACTCCGTCTCTATTGGTCACACCGAGTTGACCGACCACTTTCCTTTGTGTGCTCTTGCCGGACGCTATCCCGGAAGCGGTGCCATTGTTGGTTGCATTGCTCGATTCGGGATGGTAAATGATTAGCGACTGTCCGGGCCGCAAAGACACATCGCTTCGTAGACCGTTCTTCTGGATGATGGTTTCAATAGAAACACCAAACCTCTGGGCTACGGATTCGAGGGTGTCTCCGGTCCTAACACGGTAGATTTCCATTACAAGGCGTTGTTCGGATTGGCCTTTGGGGCATATGGGGACGATGGGGGTATCTCGCGGCTTCACATGCTGAGTCTCAGTGGATGGAGTATTCTCATTGTCGTTGGACCTGGGAGGAGGGGGAGGGACGACACTCCACCGGACCAGTTCCAAGCTTGCGACATATCCCGAATTCTGCGGAACTCGCACGGTCACCTGAACTCGCGCTCCGGGTTCCACGTTACCGAGGGCGCCCGACGCCCTAACGAAGACCTTGTCGCCTTCCAAGCCCCGGAAGATAAGCGTGACTCCTTCGGCGTTGGGGACGATCCCGTCTATCGTCCCCACAAAACTCAGAGTCTGCCCCCCATATTTCTGCGGATTTATCCGTAGGTCGGACAGCCGTACTTGGAGCGGCCCAATGCCCGATCCGATGGCGCCGTCGCTCAGTTGAGCGTTTGTCTCTCCTGAGCGTTCTCCGCTGGTTTCCGGCTGGGCTGGTTCCCTTTCAGTTTCGAGCGACGCTGTTGTTTTCGGTTCTTGCTCCGACGGTTCGGGTGTCTTCGACGCGGTTATTCGAGGTAGTAAGGCTGTCACTCTCTGCGAGGGCACTGCGAAGTTGAGGTTCTGTCCCTCGACCACGTGGGCGACGGCGATGCCGATGACTTGTCCGTGCATGTTGAGGAGGGGGCTGCCGCTGGAACCGGGTGAGATGGCTGCCGTTGTCTGGATGATGTTGCCGAAGCTGGGCACGTCGCGCACGGCGGAGACGATGCCTTCGGAAACGGTCTGGCTGAGTCCCAGCGGGCTGCCAATGATGACGACTTTCTTACCCACCTGCGGAACGGTCTTGGAGAACTGCAACGGTTCGACAACGGTGGTGGCAGTGTCGAAGGTGATGCACACGAGGTCTCCGATGGTGTCTCTGCCGGTGATCTCCTTTGCGGGGAGGATGGAACCGTCCGGAAGCTGGGCTTTGTTGTAGTATGCGCCTTTGATGACGTGGTAGTTGGTGATGACCGTTCCTCTGGTGTCAACAAAGAACCCGGTGCCCTGGGCAAGCGGCTGGTGGTTCTTGTCGTAGGTGAGGATGGTGACGACGGACGCCTGGACCCGTTTGATGAGCGCGGGAAGGTTGTCTTCAGGAAAGGCACCGGTGGCGAAGATGGGCAACAGGCACGCGCTGATGAGCGATGCTGCGACCCGCCGCGCTGTGTGAGTGCGGTGTGTTGGCGCGGTGTTACCTGCATGAATTGATTTGAGTGACATGTCACATCCTCCATTCTCCATCCTTCGTGTCTGCTACCTGTTCGGTGATTCGGCGATGGTCTCCAGATACCGCGGTTTGAGGAGGAG
>Ga0210024_1003490_pt1 | contig 12940 bp, 6 predicted proteins | sample CryGeymeta201525_FD_183988 | JGI IMG/M metagenome (GOLD analysis project Ga0210024, IMG submission 183988) | Groundwater microbial communities from Crystal Geyser aquifers in Utah, USA - Crystal Geyser metaG 2015-25 (SPAdes) (version 2) | ecosystem: Environmental > Aquatic > Deep subsurface >... | reverse complement strand
CAAGCTGTTAAAGCCATTGGCGAAGACCTTTGTCCAGAACTTGGTATCACTATCCCTGTCGGTAAAGACTCTATGTCGATGAAAACCGCATGGGAAGATAGTGGTGTACAGAAAACGGTAACATCGCCTATGTCATTAGTTATCACCGCTTTTGGCGTGGTACAAGACATACGTAAAACCGTGACGCCACAACTTCGCAGTGATAAAGGTGACACTACATTATTAATGCTGGACTTAAGCAATGGCCAAAATCGTTTAGGGGGTTCTTGTTTAGCGCAGGTTTACAGTGAGCTAGGTGATATTGCACCGACATTAGATGTTACCGCTAACTTAGCGGGCTTCTTTGAAGTCATGCAGCAATTAGTGGCTGAGCAAGCGGTTATGGCATATCACGACCGCAGCGACGGTGGTTTATTTACCACTTTAGTGGAAATGGCCTTTGCCGGTAATACTGGGTTAACTATTGATTTAGCCAGCTTGAATGGTACTGATTTAGAACGTTTATTTAACGAAGAACTGGGTGCTGTCATTCAAGTTGGTGTTGCTGATGCTAAAGCCATTGTCGCGCAATTTGCGGCTAAAGGCGTAGCTTGTCATCACATTGGTGGTTTACAAGCCGCTGACAAGATTAGCATTAACGATGGCCAGCGAGTTATATTTGCTGATAGCCGTACTGCACTGCGCACTATGTGGTCAGAAACCACCTATCGCATGCAAGCACTTCGTGATAATCCAGAATGTGCACGTGAAGAGTATGAGCTTAAACAACAAGCTGATGCACCTGGTTTAACGGTTAAATTAGGCTTTAATCCAAGTGAAGATGTAGCCGCACCTTATATTCTTAAAGGTGTCGCACCTAAAATGGCTATTTTACGTGAGCAGGGCGTTAACTCTCATGTCGAGATGGCAGCCGCTTTTGACCGTGCCGGTTTTGAAAGCCGCGACGTGCACATGTCGGACATTTTATCTGGGCGTATTAGTCTTGAAGAGTTCCAAGGCCTAGTGGCTTGTGGCGGATTCTCTTATGGTGACGTATTAGGTGCTGGTGAAGGTTGGGCTAAGTCGATTCTGTTTAATGATCGTGCTCGCGATGAGTTTAGTCGTTTCTTCGAACGTGATTCAAGCATCGCCCTTGGTGTGTGTAATGGTTGTCAGATGTTATCTAACCTGAAAGACATTATTCCAGGAAGTGAGCATTGGCCGCGCTTTGTGCGTAACCGCTCTGAGCGTTTTGAAGCTCGATTCAGTTTGGTTGAAGTGCAACAAAACCCATCGGTATTTTTTGACGGCATGGTCGGTTCTCGTATGCCTATCGCAGTATCACATGGTGAAGGCTTAGTTGAGTTTGCTAATGCTCAAGCGTTAGCTAATGCCGAAGCATCGGGCACTATTGCACTGCGTTATGTTGATGGCCATGGTCAAATTGCGACTCAGTACCCTGAGAACCCTAATGGTTCAGCGAATGGTCTAACCGGTATTTGTACCACGGATGGCCGAGTGACAATTATGATGCCGCATCCTGAGCGTGTATTCAGAACCGTTGCCAATTCATGGCATCCAGATAACTGGGGTGAAGATAGCCCTTGGATGCGCATGTTCCGTAATGCTCGAGTCAAGATCGGTTAATTTCAAATTAACTATCTAGTTTAGATAAAGTAAAAAGGCGACTCATTTGAGTCGCCTTTTTTATTGGTTAATTCGTTTTATCAACTAATGGCTTTGATGTCGTTGAATAAATAAAACCCCCATAGAGTAGCTCTATGGGGGTTTAGTTTCGTTATAGATAGATAATAACGATTGTCGCTTAATATGATTTCTGCGCTAACAAAAACATCTACTAAACAGGGTATAGATAAAAAAGTGAGCGATCTTACTTCACTTCTTTAGCAGTAAACATTTCAGTAAAAACGCGTTTGTACAAGTTGGCAATATTTTCGAATAATTGAGTCATAGCACTTCTCTTTAGGTTAGGTCACTGGAATTAAGACGACGACTCATCGCGCAACCACTGTTCGTTTTCTTAACTGTGTGGAAATTATACAGTTACCTTATTGCTGGCTCAAACGAGAAAAAATGATTCTTGTCATTAGTTAATCTAATGGTTTGTTGGCGTGGTTTTTTTATGTTTATTATATTTAAATTATAAGTTATTGATTATGATTATTTAATTTAATTAATTTAAAATTAACATTATTTAAATAATTTATTAATTATTATTGAGTTGTTGGTTTTTATACTTTCTTTTAACAATGGCGATGAGTTGGGTTTTTTATGGCGACCTATATTTAATCGATTTATCTTCCTAGCAATTGGCTTGTTTTTGTCAATACCTCAAGAGGGGATGCGAGAGATGTTCAAAAAGTTTTACAGAAAATATGACCATTTTTTTGATAAATTGTGATCCATCTGACAACAACTGGAGATCATTTAAGAGTGATTTTCACTGTAAAGGCCTGATTTTTTATATCAAAATATTATCCATTCGAAAAATCTAATGTTTATCACATTTTTGACTAAAAAATATGATCTCCTAGGTATTTATACCGTAAGATACAAGGCGTTTAAGATTGCACTTGAAAACACAGGCAAACAGATTAATTTATCATTTTTACTCATTGGTGAGTTATCCACTGCTTCAATATGACCGTTTTCAGGTATAACATCATCATTATAGTAACCCCGTGTTACTGTGTAGTATTTGGTTGTACTGAAGTAAGGAGCCGCCAATGATTATCGAAGAGGTCGTTGAGCTATCGCGTTTTCAATTTGCGTTGACAGCCATGTATCATTTTCTATTTGTTCCACTCACCCTAGGTTTAGCTTTCATCCTTGCGATTATGGAATCACTGTATGTGATGACGAATAAGCAAATCTATAAAGACATGACAAAATTTTGGGGTAAGTTGTTTGGGATTAACTTTGCTCTAGGTGTTTCTACGGGTTTAGCAATGGAATTCCAGTTTGGTACTAACTGGTCCTACTATTCTCACTATGTAGGTGACATTTTTGGTGCGCCTCTGGCCATTGAAGGCTTAATGGCTTTCTTCCTCGAGTCAACGTTAGTCGGGATGTTCTTTTTCGGTTGGGATCGTTTTAGTAAACGTCAGCATTTAGTGGTCACATGGCTTGTTGCCATCGGCTCTAATATGTCAGCCTTATGGATTTTGATTGCCAATGGTTGGATGCAAAATCCAGTAGGTTCAGTATTTAACTATGAAACCATGCGCATGGAGATGGTTGATTTTGGCGCCGTAGTGTTTAACCCTGTCGCGCAAGTTAAGTTTGTTCATACTGTAGCCTCTGGTTATGTTGCTGGTTCGATGTTTGTGTTAGCTATTAGCTCATACTACATACTAAAAGGGCGTGACTTACCGTTTGCTCGGCGCTCATTTGCTGTTGCAGCAAGCTTTGGTATGGCAGCGATTTTATCGGTTATCGTATTAGGCGATGAGTCGGGTTATAAAGTCGGCGAAGTTCAACGTGTTAAGTTAGCAGCTATTGAAGCTGAGTGGCACACTGAGCCTGCTCCAGCAGCCTTTACCGTCGTTGGTTTTCCTAATCAAGAAACCATGGAAACCGACTATGCGATTAAAATCCCTTATGCCATGGGTATTATTGCAACGCGAACATTAGACGAAGAAGTGACGGGTATTAAGGATCTTATTAAAGATCACGAAGTACGAATTCGTAACGGTATGGTTGCCTACGGATTGCTTGAAAAACTACGTGCTGGTGATAAATCAGCAGAGGTTAGAGAGCAATTTGAAGCGACTAAAATCGATTTAGGTTATGGTTTCTTGCTTAAGCGTTATACCGACAAAGTGGTTGATGCTACCGAAGAGCAGATTAAAGCGGCCTCTTATGATTCTATTCCAACTGTCGCACCTATGTTCTGGAGTTTCCGGATTATGGTGGCAGCAGGGGTGATTATGTTGTTTGTGTTTGCAGCCGCTTTCTGGCAAAGCACTCGTCATCAAATCGCTGAGAAGAAATGGGTACTGCGTGCAGCACTTTATAGCTTGCCACTTCCTTGGATTGCCATTGAAGCCGGTTGGTTTGTGTCAGAGTTTGGTCGCCAACCTTGGACTATTTCTGAAGTGCTTCCGACCTTTATGTCGGCGTCTAGTTTAACCACGGCGGATCTTTGGTTTAGTATTATTTCGATTACGGTGTTCTATACCATTTTACTGGTGATAGAGGCTTTCTTAATGTTCAAGTTTGCTCGTCTTGGCCCTAGTAGCTTAAAGACTGGCCGTTACCATTTCGAAACCCAAGATGCTTAATCTGAGGACCTGATTATGTTTGATTACGAAGTATTAAGATTTATTTGGTGGGCGTTAATCGGTGTATTATTGATTGGTTTCACCGTGACAGATGGCTTTGATCTGGGCGTGGGGATATTGTTACCTATTATAGGTAAAGACGATACCGATCGCCGTATCATGATCAACACAATTGCTCCGCACTGGGATGGTAACCAAGTTTGGTTAATCACTGCTGGTGGTGCATTATTTGCAGCTTGGCCTATGGTTTACGCAGTGGCGTTTTCTGGTTTTTATGTGGCAATGATGCTGGTGTTGTTCGCACTCTTTTTGCGTCCTGTTGGCTTTGATTACCGCTCTAAAATTGAAGATCCAAAATGGCGCAAAACATGGGACAAGGCATTATTTGTCGGCTGTTTCGTACCACCATTAATCATTGGTGTTGCATTTGGTAACTTACTCCAAGGTGTGCCGTTTAACTTTGATGAATATTTACGTGCTACCTACCATGGCGGTCTATTCGGTTTATTAAATCCGTTTGGGTTATTAGCCGGTCTTGTGAGTGTCACTATGGTGATAATGCAAGGGTCTACATGGTTACAAATGAAGACGGACGGCGAGCTTCGTGTGCGCAGTGCTAAGACATCACAAATTTGTGGCAGTCTATTAGTGGTTCTGTTTGGTGCAGCAGGCTTTTGGTTGGTCAATGGTATTGATGGTTATGTGATCACTTCAGCTCTTGACGTCGCTGGAGCATCAAATCCAACCACTAAAACGGTAGCGGTTGAAGCCGGTGGTTGGTTGATAAACTACGATAAATATCCTTTGACTATGCTATTTCCTGTATTAGGTTTGTTAATGCCAGTACTAGTGGTATTAGCCAGTCGTTTGAATCGTAGTGGTTTTGCATTCTTTTTCAGCTCGCTTGCTGTTGCGGGGGTGATTTTAACGTGTGGTGCTGCTATGTTCCCATTTGTTATGCCTTCATCATTAGAGCCTAATGTGAGCTTAACTATGTGGGATGCTACTGCTAGCCAAATGTCACTTAAAGTAATGACCGTTGCCGCTATCATCTTCGTACCGACTGTCCTAAGTTATACCATTTGGACTTATTACAAGATGTTTGGCCGCTTAAATCGTGAGTTTATTGAAAACAATAAAAACTCACTTTATTAAATTAAGGAGCAACATTTATGTGGTATTTTGCTTGGATTCTTGGTGTATTGTTAGCGTGTTCATTCGGTATTATCAATGCGTTATGGCTTGAGAATACTGAAAATATGGATCGTAACAGCGACAACTAATCGCGACATCTGTAATTGAAAAACCGTCTTGGTAACAAGGCGGTTTTTTATTGGCTTTTGTTTGGTAGGTAATAAAGCACACTTCTAAACAGGCTTGATAGTAGTCGAATAATCAAGCCAGTTACCAACTTATTTTGGTTATTCATTCTGCCTATAGCCAACCTTAACGAGCAAATATAAAGTCACTTTACGTTATGTTGATGTCTATAAAGATAGAGCCCAATCGATGTAGGACGCCGATGAGGGGGATTGATGCAGAAGGCTGAGAAAGATAACTGAAAACGATAACTGAAAACAATCATAACAGTGGGATGACACCACAGTAATAATGCTTTCAATATAGTGATAATTGAGACTTGCAGAAGAGATAAATCGCGCTGTGCTTTACTTGAATATTAGTGATATTTGAGTCGCGTGGTAATCGGGTATCATGGGCCTGAAGAGTATTTTATTGGATCAGAACCCAATCGCTGAGCTCTGATCCCTGTTATCAATTCCAGTCAACTACACGACTTTAAATACTCCAATTTGTTGTTTGATGCTGACCGCAAGTGCGGTTAATTGTTCTGCATCACTGACCGCTTTTGTTGCCCGTTCATCACTATTTTGTGCCAACGTCGCTATAGTATGCAAGCTATGAGACACCTCATCTGCCACTGTGCTTTGTTGATTAGTTGCACTGGCTATACTGGATGAGAATATTGCCATTTCACCGATACTCTGATTAATCTGACTGAGTTGGAGATTGACGATATTAGCTTGTTCAGCTGAAGATGCTCCTAACTGCTGGCACTCGACCATTTGTGTCGCGGTAAATTTTACTTGATGCTGTAATTTAGCTATCGTCGAGCTAATCTCACTAATTGAACGCTGCGTTCTTTGCGCAAGAGAGCGCACCTCATCAGCCACAACGGCAAAACCACGACCTTGTTCTCCTGCTCTAGCAGCTTCAATAGCAGCGTTTAATGCTAGCAAGTTAGTTTGTTCTGCAATGCCATTAATCACTTCAGTTACTTTACTAATAGCTTGGCTCTCACTGCTGACACTTTCAATATTTTTTTGACTTTGGATGAGTTGCTCACTTAAAGATTGCAGCGCGGTGACCTCTTGGCTTAACTGAGCATGCCCTTGAGCTGATGCACTATCAATTTCCTGCGCTTGCTGTGCTCCTTGACTAGCATTTTGGGCGACGTCTTTAATCGAAGAAGACATCTCTTCGATAGCCGTCGCAATTTGCTCTGTTTGGTTTAACAGTGCTTTTGCTTCATGACCATTTAACTTTGATGTTTGTTGGCTTTGATTTGCTTGGTTTTCTAAGCTAATAACCGACTGTTTTAATGATTCAATTAAACTCGCCAAACTCGCAGCCATTTGGGTCACACTGATAGTGATGTGATCAACTTCATTACCACTGCTTTCAGAGCACTGCATGAATGTTTGTGAAAGATCGCCTTGACCTAATTTAGCGATTTGTTGCTGTAGATTTTTTAATGGCTTCATCGCACGATTGATCACCATAAACAGTAAAACAGCAATCAGAACTATGCCTATCAATGCTAAAATCACGTTAATTTTTAGCATAGCTAAACTTTCATTATTTAATTCTTTGGTTGGCACATAGCCAACCATGGTCCAATTCCAACCTGCAATCTTTATTGAATAAGCATACATCTCTTCATCCGATAATGAAGTGTAAACCCAGCTGCCTTTATCTGTGAGTGCCTGTTCAAGCGATAAACCATTAAACAATGATTCAGTAAAAGGCGCTTCAGTGTTCAAATCGCGATGAGAAATAACTTGTTTATCAGAATTACGGATAATGGCATAAGATCCTGACTCTTCGAGTGTGAGTGTTTTAAGTGCATTCTGGATTTGCAGAATTGATTGGCTAATGTCATAACCGATAAAAAGGATAGCATTAACTTTGCCGCTGCTGTCTTTTACTGGGCTATAAATTGTCATGTAATCTTTGCCAAAAAGCTTGGCATAGCCTTCGTATTTTTGACCACTAATTAATTGCTTATAGCCTGGGTGATTAACCCCCAGATAAGTCCCTAGCGCACGGTTACCATCCGTTTTTTTCAGTGATGTTGACACTCGAACAAAATCATCATTATCACGAGCAAATATAGTCGCTACGCCGCCAGTTAGTTGCGAAAAGCGGTCTACATTATTATTTTCATTATTAACTTGTTCATTATCATGTAAAAGAACCGGAGTCTTAACGCCTAACACGTCAACGGATTTATTTTCTATCGAAAATTGTCCTGGATATAAAGTACGAAGAATATCGGAGCTACGTTTCGCCGAAGACAACATACTGTCGTATTCCAGTTCAAGTAAATGAGTATTACTGTCCATTTGTGATTGTATAGCTTTGATCGCTTTATCATGTAATACAGTGGAAGCGGTTAGATATGAAAAACAAGACATAGCGGTGAAAATAATAACGGATGACAACACGACAAGAGAGCCTATTTGTTTTGAAATAGGCCAGTTTTTATAGTTCATATGCTCTTTCTCATAATTATTGTGATGATTAATCTAAATAGATATGGTTCGCTCAATTTAATATACCGCGTAAATGTAAAGATTGTCTGGTATGAAGCCAAAAATGTGAAACAAATATAAATTCATGTTCTATGAGGACATTTATCGCATAACACGACTAGGAATTTTAAATTTAGACTGTTTTTTTAGGTTAATCAATAATGCTCACATTAACAGCGTCTAAATTAGCGCCTGCCTTTTTTTCTCAGGCCACTACCAGCAAGTATTTAGAGGGTAGGGCTAATCATAATATATTAAGTTGACTTGAATTATTATCTTGTTTATTTGACCAAATTGTCGATTTATACCTAATTGCACGGTACAGGTTAGGGAAGTCATGTGGCTTATAAGGCTGGACGAGAAAGTATGTTGGGCCGGTGAAATGCTCGACAAGTATTCAGATTTAACCTTGGTTGATTATGGCTTTGTTTACCTCAGAGACATTAATTTCCCCCAAGACGACACCAATTGGTTCTTGTTAGAGATAACCGTTTAATTTATGTTTGAGTTTTGTGCTTACTGCCCTAAAGCGGATTTTTACTGCCAGTTTAGGGCAAATCTTTATTTTGTATTGAACATTAAATCGAAATTGGCTTCTTGATAAGGTTGACCTTAGGTTTCATTAACAAGGTATACATTACAGGCACCCAAATTAGTGACAACATGGTCGCCAAAAGCGTACCGCCAGCAATGGCTATGGCAAATGGCGGCCAAAAGCCACCACCTGCAATAATTAGCGGTAAAAAGCCGCCTATAGTCGTGATGGTGGTGGAGCCGATATGACGACCACAACTGCTCACAGTACTGATGATCAACTCAATATTACCATGGCGCGCCTCGGGTATATCTTCTAACTCAGCCAAAATAACAATTGCAGCATTAATGGCTAAGCCCATTAATCCCAATAAGCCGATAATAACGGTAAACCCAAACGGATAGCCAAATACATACACGGATAATAAACCTAAACCCGCCGATTGAAATGCACTCAGTAAAATGATTGCCGTTAATCTAAATGAGTTAAATGACAGCACCACAGTGGCTAGTAATAAGGTGACAACTAACACTACATTTGACAATAAATTACCCACTGCCTCATTACGTTTTGCACTTTCGCCGCCAATTTCAAGATGATATCCCGCCGGAATAGACAAATTAGCAATGGTATCCTTAACCTCGTTTAATACTTGTGCAGGCAGTACTCCACTGGTGATATAAGCTTCAATAGTATTGACGCGTTCGCCATTTCTGCGGGGGATTGCGCCGCGACTCACATTGATTTCGTTATAAGATAATGCCGCTAGCGGTATACCTGAACCCGAAGGCGATACCAGATTTATCTCGGCTAAACGTGTGGCTTGTTCGCGACTGTTGTCGCCTAAACGAACACGAATGGGCAGTGATTCTGTTTGCTCTAAAATGCTGCCACCAATTATGCCGGTAGTCGCCATTTGAATTTGATTGGCAATATCGCTAAGGCTCAGGCCGCTCATTAAGCTGGCATCTTCATTGACTTGTAACCACACTTTTGGCGCGCCAGAACTTAGTGTTGCGCGAGTATGGATCACATCGGGTGTTGCAACTAAAATCCCGCGTACTTGTTCACCCAGTGCTTTCAATGTGTCCAGATTAGGGCCGTATATACGCAACTCTACCGGAGCGTTAAAAGGAGGGCCTTGTTCCAGTTTTCGAACCAAGATTTGGGCTTGTGGAAACTCCACATCAAACTCTTTCTGCAATTGTAAAATCAATCGATTAGCCGCCGCAAAATCGGTCACTTTAATCATTGCTTGGGCATAGTTAGTTGCCCCTTGCTGTCGTTGAGTTAAATTGTAATAGAAAGAGGGCGTGTTACCCCCGACAACCCAAGTCGCAGCCACAATATCTTCAATTTTTTGCAGTTTATTATCAATCAGTTTTACCTGTTCTAGGGTGTTTTCAATACTCACATGCGGCGCTAAGTAGACTTCAATTTGGAACATATCGCGGTCAGACGGAGGGAAAAATTGTTCTGTCATTTTTCCCGCGGCAAAAAAACCGACAATAGGTAATATACCGATAACAATCGCCGTCAGTATTGGCCGTGTTAATGCAAAGTAAAGGCTGGCTGTATATGCTTGGCTGATTTTGGGAAATGCCATACCTTGTTGATACCAAGCCGTTGGTTTTTCACTGCGGCTAAAGCGCCCAGCAAGGCCTGCGATAATGGTATGCGAAATAATATATGATCCCAGCAATGCAAACATCACCGAAATTGCGATACCACCCACAAACTCACCCGCAGCGCCTGGCATTAACACAATTGGTGCAAAAGCTAACATGGTGGTAATGGTTGAACCCGCTAATGGCAGCCATAAGTGGTGCAGAGTTTTAGATACCGCTTCAAGTTTGCTCATACCTTGCTGACGGCGTTGCGCAATGGCATCAACAATCACAATTGCGTTATCAACCATAATACCCAGCGCAACCACTAATCCTGTTACCGACATTTGGTGGATCGGTAGTCCAGTATATTTCATGCAGGTGAGGGTAAACAGTGCGGTTAGTGGTAATGATATTGCTACAATCACTGCATTACGTAAGCCTAATGTCAGCATTAATACCAGTAAAATAATCACAAACCCTTGCAGCAGATTAATGACCAAGTCGCCTAAGCGATCGCTGGTATAGCTTTGTTGGTCAAATAACCATTGCACCTTAATATTGGCCGGCAAGTTTACTGAAAACTCGTCAATGGCGTTACTCACGTGCTGTTGCCATACATCGACGCGGTTATTATTGAGCATGCGAGCAGAGACTAATACGCCTTGTTGACTGTCGATTAAAGCAATACTCGATGCAGGCGTTTTAGCTTGGCGGCTAATATTGGCCACATCGCCTAAGCGAATAATTTGGCCGTAATCGTCTACTTTTAACGGCACTTGGCGGATACGGTTTTGTGAGTCTAATTCACCAGAAACCTCAACCAAGGCTCTAAACTGGTTGTTATTAATTTCACCGGCGGAAATTTTGCTGTCGGCATTATTTAAAATTGCCGCGATACCTGCGGGAGTTAAATGCAGTTGACTGATTTTATTACCATCTAATTCTACTAAAATCTCTTCTTCAGGTGCGCCATACAACTTTGCAAAGTCAGTACCGCTGAGTAATCTTAAGCGACTTTGTAATTCTTTGGCGTACCGATTAAGAATATCGACTCTTACTGGGCTGTCATCGGCCCAAACCAGTCCTAAAATAGCGGTATTGGCATACCCTAGCTGATCATCTAATACACTGTCGGCAATAAGATCTCGTGCCCGTGACCATACTGGAGCAGTATCGGTAACAGTATCTTTTAATTCTAACTGGATTACCGAAATACCCGGGCGGGAAGTTGACTGGACTAGCTTCAACTCTTCTAAACGGCGAAGTTGATTTTCGAGTACTTCGGTCACGAGTGCTTCAACGCGTTCTGCTGATGCCCCTGGGTATTGAGTAATAACCGATGAAAATCGGTTCGTAATATGTGGGTCTTCCGTACGCGGTAAGCTTGAAATTGCTCCTAAGCCAGCAACAATTAATAATGCAATAAATAAACTGGTTAGGCGGCCATTTTCTAAAAATGCTTTAATCATAATGCCCCCGTTTTCTCAGCTTGAGCTAGGGTGACTTTTTGATTAACCACTAACTTATGCAAGCCTTGAGAGACAATGATATCGGTTGGTTTTATGGCGCCTTGAATATAGGCTTGTTGTTCATTGGTATAGATAATTTCAACATCGCGACGTTCAATGGTATAAAAACCTTGCTCAGCTTTAACTAAGGCAAACACGTTCCATAACCCGCGTACGCCATCGGTTAATGCCGACATCGGCACCCAGTAACCAGATGCAGGCACATCTTGTTGATAAGCCAAATAAGCTATTTCGCCATTGATTACTCTGGCTGAGTCGGGCAAATGAATACGCAACTGCACCGTGCGACTAATGGTATTGACCTCGGCACTAATACCGGCAATTTTAGCGGTAAAGGTTTGTTTACCTACACGGACATCTACCATCTGCTCGGCGGCTAACTGCTGTGCAATATCAATCGGTACCCCAATATAAGCTAAAGGCTCACTGTTACCCACTAAGGTAAAAACCGGACTGCCTAGCGCAATCACTTCGCCGACATTATGAAACCGCTGACTGATAGTGCCATTGAATGGAGCTAACAATGTCGATTTTTCAATTTTTAAATGGGTGGCACTTAAGCTGGCTTCTATGCGCTTTTGATTCGCTTGTAAGCTAATGACTTGTTGCTGGGTTTCATCAAGCTGCTGTTCAGACACATAATTTTGTTGTTTTAGTTTTTGAGTGCGAACTAAGGTGCTTTTGGCTAAATCGATATCCGCTTGGGTTTGTAATAAACTGGCTTGCAGTTGTTGTTGTTCGGCCGTTAATAACTCGATATCAAGTAGGGCTAATGTTTGACCTTTAGTCACAGTATCGCCACTGTCGACTGAGATATTGTTGAGCTTACCCGCAAGCTCAAAGCCAATACCTGTGGTATTGGCTGAGCGAATTGTCCCAGTATAGGTTTGCATATGCTGGTAATGGTCATTTAACACTAAGCTTTGTGATAACACCGCTTGATAGTCAATTGTATGCGAGTGTTCTTTTACCTCAGAGCCACAACCGCTTAAAACGATTAAGCTTAAACTTAGCGCCCAGTATCGAATGATGGCAGTGAATGTCTTTGACGCGTTCATAAGTTTATTCCTTGCAAAGCAATTAATAGTGTCAATGTTGATTTATTTTTCGCCGTTGGCATGAAAGGCAATAAGCGCATAGATTTTCAGCA
>Ga0210024_1003481_pt1 | contig 12968 bp, 12 predicted proteins | sample CryGeymeta201525_FD_183988 | JGI IMG/M metagenome (GOLD analysis project Ga0210024, IMG submission 183988) | Groundwater microbial communities from Crystal Geyser aquifers in Utah, USA - Crystal Geyser metaG 2015-25 (SPAdes) (version 2) | ecosystem: Environmental > Aquatic > Deep subsurface >... | reverse complement strand
CCGCAGCCAAAGCCGATGCTGCCCCCGCAAGGTAGCTGTCGCCGGCGCCAACCGGGTCAACTTTCGAAATAATCATCAACCCGTGAATATCAGTTATTCCATTCCCGCTCACTATTACCGAGCCTCGCGCACCACGGGTAATAAACAGCGGTTTTCCGTATCTTTTAAACAGGTTCATGGCTGCTTCTTTTACTTCGGAATACAATACCACATCGTTTGCATCTTTTTTAAAACCACCCAAAATAGCAGCTTCGGTGTCGTTCATTTTCCGGTAAGCGCCTTCATACGACACGCTGTAGTTGCGACTGTCAGCAATAAATATTTTTTCAGGAAAACGCTGAATCACTTGGGTAATCTGCTTTCTGAAATATTCGGTATGAATGCCCGACAACACCTGCTGGTTGATAATGATAATATCCACTTCGGGAATTTCGGCAATCAAATTGTTGATGAGTTTATCGGCTGTGTGTTTCGAAAGCTTATTGTAATTTCCAAAGTCAATGCGGCTTTGCTCGGTATCACCCACATACGGTTTTGTGTAAACATGCGTTGACCAGTCTTTTTCCTGTACGAGCAGGTTTTGGGGATTGATGCCATTTTGTTTCATCACCTTAACCATTTCGGTTCCGAACGGGTCGGGACCAATTACGCCAAATGCACGCACATCCTGAACTCCCAGGGAAGTTATATTGTTGGTAACATTCCCGGCGCCTCCCAGTGAATATCGCTGTTGTTTTACAGGACGTGTCATTTGGCCGGTTTCAATGGAAATCTCACTTTTCGATTCATCAATAAACCAGTAGGCATCGAGACAAAAATCGCCTAAAACGGCAATTTTCACTGACTCGATCCCACTGATAATCTTTTCAAGAAGTTCTCTTTTCATTTAATATATTTTTTTATCCGAATATTTCGCTTTCCACCATCCTGCAGATGGCATGATAAACAGGCAGATGCAACTCCTGTACATACGCTGTACGTCGTTCATGCACGTTGAGCAGAATGTCGCACCAGTCTTTCATCTTTCCTCCCGTTTCGCCGGTCATGCCAATGGTTTTCAACCCTTTCGCCTTTGCCACAACCAGTGCGTCGATTACATTCTGAGAATTTCCCGAAGTACTCAATCCAATGAGAATATCACCTTCATTTCCCCAGCCAACTACCTGCTGTGCATAAATTACCTCACCGCTGATATCGTTGGCAATGGCCGTAATCAGTGATTGATGAACTGTTAACGAAATCGCAGGTAACCCTTGTTGTAATTTTTCAGCAAGCATTTTCCCACGTTCGGGTGACAGTTCAGTTAATTTCTCCTGAAGAGATTTTTCAAGCGGGCGATTGCCTTCGAAACTTTTCATCAGTTCGCCAACAATGTGGTCGGCATCCGAACAACTACCGCCATTGCCACAAACCAGCACTTTTCCACCGCTTCTAAAAGTTTTTATAATTTCAGTAACGGCCTTTGAAATATGTTCTTTCAGAGGTAATAGCACATTATATCGATTTAGCAATTCCATCAGAATTTGATTAGTTTCCATTTCGAATTCGTTTTTAAAAATGTTTTGAATAGAGAGCAACACACAGTGCTGCGAAATCACCGATGGATTCGCCCAGCAAAGCAGGTTTTATCTGGCTAACTTTAACGGCTGAAGGAATAGCTTCCTCTGCCAGAATCCGGTCAACATGCGGTTTGAACAACAATTCGTTACGGCTGTAAATACTACCGATAACGATACATTCAGGGTTCAGAATATCAATAAGCACTGCCAGTCCGCGACCTAAATATTCAGCCGAAACCTTAATAATATCGAGTGCGGATATATCGCCGGCAGCGGCAGCTTCGGCAACAGTTTTGGCAGTGAGATTGGAAACAGGAACACCAAAACGGTTGCTGAATATATCAACTATCGGTACGTTATCCCAACCCGGAAGATTGGGTGGTGAATAAATCATTCCTTTTTTTGAATCGAGTGGTCCACCGCAACTGATTCCAATTCCTTTTAAATGTTCTCTTGGAAAAGTTGAAAACAATGATTCGATATGAACAAAAAATTCATCGAGAACAGCGTTGTAATTTCTTTCTCCTGTTCTGGTTTCGAACTGTATTTTTTTGCAGATATTGAAATCTTCATCGCCGGCAACCACTGCACATTTGGTGCCTCCGATGTCGATTCCCAGATAAAATCCATTCTTCATTCTGATGTTGTTAAAAACTTAAAATCATTTACTAAATCGGTTTAGCCATATTACAAAAAAAGGCTATCGCTTGATTTGCGCGGGATAAATTTCGACTTCAAAACTATTTTCTGAACTTCGGTATTCGCCTTATTATTGTTCATTAGTGCCAGTAATACTTTAATAGATTCTCTTCCTATTTCCTGCAGTGGCTGGGCAATTGCTGAAATGGGAGGCTGGCTGATTTTATATGCATCCGGGTCGTCGAAACTCACAACGGCAACATCATCGGGAATTGTCAAACCCAGCGAATGGATTGTTTCAATTCCCATTATTCCCAGTTTGCTGGTGGCAAAAAATACAGCATTTGCTTTCCTGTTATTTTCCTCAAATAACTGTTTCACTGCAAAAACCACATCATTTTTTTCGTGGGAGAAGGGCATCATTTTAATCAACTCTTCGTCAACAGGTATGTTGTTATCAATCAGCGCCTGTTTGTATCCCAGTACCCGCTGGTTCATGTTGTTCAGATGAACATTCAAGGTAACACAGGCAATTTTACGGTAGCCCTTGTTTATCAAATGAGTTACAGCTTCGTAGGATGCCTGCACATTATCAACCACAATGTAATTGGTTTCAATGTCAGGAAAATGACGGTCAATCAGTACAAAAGGGGTTCTGTTTTTTTTCAGCGAAAGAATCTGGTTCTCACTTCCGGCGGGGGGTGCAATAATAAACCCGTCAACCTGTCCCTGCTGAAGCAATTCGATTTGTTCACGTGAGTTCTCCGCATTTTCATCGGAACTGCAAAATATGACCCGGTAACCGTGACTGGCTGCCTCTTTTTCGATTTCGCGCCCCAGTTTTCCAAAGAACGGGTTGGCAATATCAGCAATCATTAAACCAATGGTATTTGTTTGTCCGGTGCGAAGTCCCTTTGCAATCTGGTTGGGTTTATAATTGAGTTCTTTGGCCAGTTTTTCCACCCTTTTGCAAACCTCAGCGCTGATGCGGTGTTCCCTTGCTTTGCCATTTAGCACCAGCGAAACCAGCGTTTTTGATACTCCCAGTTGCTGTGCAATATCGTTTAAAGATGTCTTTTTCATAAATTATCAATTTTGCTCATTTTCTTAATGTTTTTCATAAGGCGGCCAAATACAGGGGCCGATCCCAAACAGCGAGAAAACAGCGTTAAAGCTCGAATTCAAGGGGCTGCAGGCATAAACACCGATTTGTAACTTTTCCGAAGTTTTGTGCAAATGAAACATCCTCATCTGAAAGTAATTCTTTCCGTCGGGTGAATTTTCGACGTAAAAATCCTGTCCGCGGCGGTTCAGCCTGTACCACATTTCTGAAGTTGGGGCCGGAATATCGGAAGTAGCCCAGTCGGAGTACCCCAGGTTGGTAACCACCGAACCCAATCGTGAAATGGATTCATTCTCATATTCGACCGAGACTTTTACCCAGTTTTCGTCATCGATGTAAAGCAACAGTCCGCACTGGTCGTATTGGAAATTGCTTTCCTCGAATTCAGTTTTTACAACAAACGAAAAATCGCCTGACGCTTCCTGCAAAAATGCCGGGGCATTGTTAATCTGAAAACCGTAATACGTTCTTTGCCACAAATCAGTACCGGCCTCGGTTTCGATAATCAACTGGTTTTTTTCCACCACAGAATGTCTGGGTTTGTTCACCCACTGGTATTTGTTTAATTCATCGTTAATCATAACTTGTATTTAAAAAGGTTTTGAAGTGTTTTGCCTTAAATTGATTTTCATTATTGATTCCTGTAAATTTCCTTTCAGTCAAAAGTTTTCAGTTCATCGAAATTGTCAATCTGCATGTCTGCCAGACTCCTGTCCTGTGTGCCCGAATTTGCCCCGCAGTAAGCAATGCAAAACATTCCCGCAGCTTTTGCGGCTTTGATACCGTTTTGGGAGTCTTCAAAAACAACACAATTTTCGGGTTCGACACCTAACAATTTGGCAGTCAGCAAAAAAACATCGGGTTCGGGTTTACTTTTACCAACTTCGCTGCTGCTAACCGTGTGAAGAAAGTATTTTTTTAAACCCGATTTTTCAAGTATCACACTTATTGTTTCAGGATCAGAAGACGACGCAACCGCCATCGGAATTTTTTTCGCCTTCAGTTTTTCCAGCAAATCGATCAGTCCCGGCATTGTATCTATCTTTTTCAGGGAATAAAAATATGGCAAACCTTCCCGGATTGTAAGTTCAGTGATTTCTGCAATATCGAGCGGGAGGCTTCTTTTGCTGATAATTTGTTTCCACATTACATCCGTAGCAGTGCCCATGTAACCGCCATGTTCTTCATCTGAAATGTCAAGGTTCATTTTCCGGAACATCCGCTTCTCAGTTTGAATATGAAATGGCTCGGTATCGACCAACACCCCGTCCATATCGAAAATAACAGCTTTAACTTTTTTCGTCATACTCAATCAAAGGATTTGATTCACATATAAAAATACAAATTGAATCAATAATCCATCAAATTAACGATAGAAAAAACGATTTAGCCACACAATTTTTGGTTTATTGTGATATAATTTTAACATGAGTGTGATTTACCTGCTGTCAGTCGGCTGCTCTTCAACTGCTGACTTAGATTCAACGCAGTTCACCTGCTGACTTTTTCGGTCAGTTGGTGAATATTTTGCTCTGGTGAAACTTCTATTGAGCAGGTGACGGGAAGTCACCAGCTCAAAATCAAGGAAGTCACCAGCTCAACATTCAGAGGGTTACCTGAAATCCTTTCGGTATTCCGATGGGGTTTTATTCATGATAACTTTGAAGTAGTAATTGAAATTGGCGAGGTTATTATATCCGCACTCGTAACAAATGTGGGTAATGGGTTTGCCAGTTTCTGAAAGCAGTTTGGCAGCAATTCCAATCCTGACACTTTTCACATATTCCATAAAAGTTTGCCCGGTTTTCTTTTTAAAATATCTGCAAAACGAACTGGGTTCCATGTAAACCAGTTTTGAAGCGTCTTTCAGGTTTATTCCTTTCTGGACGTTCTGAAAAACGTATTCGTATATTTTGTCAATCTGTTCGCGATCTTTATCATAAGAACTTGGCATTGCAGAGGGCAGCGCGAGATACCCCCGGTCTTCAATCTTCAGCAAATTATTAAAAACTTTCAATAACTCAATGTATCTTTCGAGGCCTTTTAAATCCACCATTCTGTGGAGGGTGGCAGCCACTTTTTCCGTTTTTGGGCCACGGAACAAAATTCCACTGTCGGCAAGTTTCAGAAGCTCCCTTACTTCTTCCAATTCCGGAATGTTGAAAAAATCGGAACTAATGATGTTTTCATAAAAATGAGTTACAATACATTCAGGTTCATGATCTTCGTTGAACTCAAGCACCTCCCAGCAATGCGAAATATTGGGCCCAAGCAACACCAAATCGCCCGGAGTATAACTCGAAATATGATTTCCAACAATCCGCCTGCCCGAACCCGATGTGATGAGGTTCAACTCATAATTTTTATGCGAGTGAATCTTCTCAGAATGTGGGTCCATCTTTAACTGCCGGGTAATAAACGAATGTTTGTTGGGAACAAATATCTTCTCATATACAAACTCCATGGTTCACATTTTTTAACCTTTCAAAACAAATATAAAAGGAAATTCCAAATACAAGGTCAAAATTCAATGTAAAAAAACCAAAATACAATAAGCATTTAAAATCGCATTGGTTTTACTTTGTTATGCTGTTTTAAATTCAATTAAACACTTTAACAAATAATGTTATGAAGCTACCATTAACTGGAATAATACCACCAATTGTAACACCATTAATCAGCAATACAGAGCTTGATATTCAAGGTTTAAAAAATTTAATTGATTATATTTTAGGCGGCGGCGTTCACGGCGTTTTTTTACTTGGCACTACCGGTGAAGCTACAAACCTGGATTACAACCTTCGCAAGGAATTTATTTACAGTGCCTGCGAATTTGTGGACAAAAAAGTACCTGTAGTTGTGGGAATTACAGACACCTGTCTTCAAGGCTCACTCGAAATTGCAGAAACATCGAAAGATGCCGGCGCCGATGCCCTTGTTATTTCATCGCCTTATTATTTGCCCATTTCGCAGAACGAATTTGTGGCATATCTCGAAGAAATTGTGCCTCAGTTATCGTTACCTTTTATGATGTACAACATGCCTTCGTGTACCAAAATGCACATGTCAGTCAATACGGTCAGAAAAGCCAAAGAACTGGGAGCTATTGGAATAAAAGACAGTTCGGGAAACCTGCCTTACCTGATGTCGTTAATAGAAGAATTCAAAGATTCCCCTGAATTTGCCGTGATTGCCGGCACAGAAATGTTTATTCCTGAAACCATCAAAAACGGAGGACATGGCGCCGTACCTGGCGGTGCTAATATTTTTCCTTCGCTTTTTGTAGAACTTTATGATGCTTCGGTTAAAGGTGATACTGAAAAAATTGATTATCTGCGAAGAAAAATGACTGAAATCGAAGAAAAAATTTACAACGTTGGCGCCCATTCGTCAAAATATATTAAAACCATCAAAAGCGCTCTTTCGGCATTGGGCATTTGCAGCGACTTTGTTGCCATGCCTTTTCACCAGTTTGATACTGTAAAAACCACCCTTATAAAGCAAAATATGAAAGAAATGAGTATTTTGGAACCGGTTCACAAAAGTCAATTTAAAACCTAAGAAATGAATTTACCGGTAACTGATCTTGTCGTTTTCATCATTATTACATTTGGAAATGTATTGTTTGGAGCCAGTTTTTATTTTAAAAACAAAACATCCGATCAGTTTACCTCTGGCGGAGGAAAGCTGCCTTCGTGGGTGGTAGGCATGTCGATTTTTGCCACGTTTGTAAGCAGTATCAGTTTTTTGGCCCTCCCCGGAAAAGCTTATGTTTCTAACTGGAATGCGCTGGTTTTTAGTTTTGCCATTCCAATTGCCGCTATAATGGCTGTTAAGTTTTTTGTTCCACTTTACCGGGGTCTGGGAAGCATTTCTGCCTATAATTACCTGGAAGTCAGATTTGGAATTTGGGCGCGTATCTATGCCTCGGTTTGCTATATTTTAACACAAATGATGCGCACCGGGGCAATCCTTCTTTTGCTCGCGCTTCCACTTAATGCACTTTTTGGTTGGAACATAAAAACCATCATCATCATTACGGGAATTGCAGTAACTGCTTATTCAATGTTGGGTGGAATTCAGGCGGTAGTGTGGACTGATGCCGTTCAGGGAATTATTTTGATAGTTGGAGCGCTAACCTGTGCTTTGGTATTAACCTTTTCGATGCCCGAAGGTCCCGGCCAGGTTTTTGAAATTGCTTCGGCAAACCATAAATTCAGTTTGGGCAGTTTTGGCGCCAGTATCAGCGACTCTACTTTTTGGGTGGTTCTGATTTATGGTTTGTTTATCAACCTTCAGAATTATGGTATCGACCAGAATTTTGTGCAACGTTATATGACCACCAGCTCATTGAAAAAAGCAAAATCATCGGCTTTGTTTGGAGCATTGCTTTACCTTCCTGTTTCCCTGATATTCTTTTACATTGGTACCGCATTGTTCTCGTATTACACGGCACAGCCCAATTTACTGCCGGCTGAATTAAAAGCTGCGGGCGCCGGCGACAAGGTTTTTCCACATTTTATTGTAAACGGATTGCCTGTTGGAATAACAGGCCTGCTGATTGCCGCCATTTTTGCAGCCGGAATGAGCACCGTTTCCACCAGTGTGAACAGCACTGCAACCATAATTTTATCGGATTATTACCGGCGCTATTTTAAAAATGCCACCGAAAAATCTTCCATGAAAGTGCTTTATATTTCATCGGTCATTTTTGGTGCGCTCGGAATAATCATCGCCCTTTCGCTTGTAGGTGTTGAAAGTGTTTTGGATGCCTGGTGGTCGCTGGCTTCGATTTTCAGTGGCGGAATGCTCGGGCTTTTTCTACTGGCATTTCTATCGAAAAGTGTAAGAAATATTGATGCAGCAGTGGGTGTAATTATTGGCGCCCTGGTTATTATCTGGATGAGTTTGTCACCATTGTATTTTACCGAAGGTAATTTACCTGCATTTAAAAGCCCGTTCCACAGTAACCTTACAATTGTAATAGGTACACTCGTTATTTTTCTTGTTGGTTTTATTGGAATGAAACTTTTCGCAGGTAAAAAACATAAGAATAACTAATCATTAAAAAAATTTGAACGTTATGAAGCATATTCTTTTATTCGCCACGTTGCTTGTTTCAGCAACAATTTCAGCTCAAAAACCTTTCACCGGAGAAAGTGAAATTGTAAAATCGGAGTTTATTTATAAAGCTGAAGATGTTCGTTTTCCCAGTTGTCACGCCTCAACCATTGCTGAAACAAAAAACGGACTGATAGCTGCCTGGTTTGGCGGCACACACGAAAAACATCCTGATGTGGGTATTTGGGTGAGCCGTTTCGAGAACGGAAAGTGGACAATTCCGGTAGAAGTTGCCAACGGAATTCAGCATAAAACGCTGCGTTACCCCAACTGGAATCCGGTATTGTTTAATTATGGCGACGAAATCATCCTGTTTTACAAGGAAGGCCCCAGTCCAAGCACCTGGTGGGGAGAATATGTAACTTCCACTGACAATGGCTTAACATGGTCGCGACCGGTTCGTTTGCCCGAAGGAATTGCCGGCCCCATCAAAAATAAACCCGAATTATTGTCGAACGGTGAACTGATTTGCCCAACAAGTTCTGAGGACAATGGCTGGCGGGTTCATTTAGAATTTACGCCCGACCGAGGCCTTACCTGGGAACGCACCGAAGCCATGAATGACGGAAAAAAAATCTCAGCCATTCAACCCAGCATTTTGAAACATCCGGGTGGAAAACTCCAGATTTTATGCCGAAGCAAAAACAAATATATTCTTTCGGCGTGGTCATCCGACAATGGGAAAAGCTGGAGCAATCTGGAACCGATTGATTTGCCCAATCCCAACTCTGGCACCGATGCCGTTACTTTAAAAGACGGAAGGCATGTTTTGGTTTACAATCACATCAAACCCGGCGAAACCCGGGGCGACCGCAACATTTTAAACATGGCCGTTTCAGACGATGGGATCAACTGGAAAGCCGCAATTTTGCTGGAAAACGATTCGGACAAAGACAGCGAATATTCATATCCGGCAGTAATTCAAAATAGTGACGGTATGATTCATATCACTTACACCTGGAACCGTAAACTGATTAAACATGTGGTGGTTGACCCGGCAAAAATTCAGACAAAACCGATGGTTCAGGGAAAATGGCCGATATTGTAATTTATTTTTGAAGAAAATTAATAAAGCATATATTGAAAGAAAAAAAACTAATTGCACCCTTTGATAAACTGAAAATGAAACGAAGTTTGAGATTTTTATTTTTAATCCTTTATATGCTGTGTTTCATTTCAGTTTTTGCACAAACCAACATGGATAATCTCATCAGAATACCTTACAATAATCCCGAATTGCAATCTGTTGATTTGGGCGTTGGCCTTTGGGCGTGGCCATTTCCGGTTGATTATGACAACGACGGCGATTTGGATTTGCTGGTCAACTGTCCCGATAAACCTTTTAACGGATTGTGGCTTTTCGAAAATACAACAGGCGGAAAAAATCCGGTTCTGAAATCTCCTGTAAAACTTGCCGAAAGCCAGCGAAACCTGCAAATATTCCCCTGGAAAGGGAAATATGTTGCCACAACTCCCGGTGTTGTTTATCCCGGTTTTCTCTTTTCGTTTTACCAAAATCCTGACACTCTTTTTAAGGAAGACTTTTACAAAGGCATCCTGAAAAAGCCACGTTTTAATCTCTGGCGATATGTGGATTATGAAAACGATGGCGATTTGGATATTGTAATTGCCATCGACGACTGGACCGATTACGGCTGGGACAATGCCTTTAACGAAAAGGGTGTTTGGACAAACGGCCCGCTGCACGGAACGGTTTACCTTATTGAACAAACAAAACCCGGAGAATTCGACCCGCCAAAGCAAATCATTGCCGGTGGAAAACCCATTGATAATTACAGCATATCAGGTTCACTGTTCGAAGATTTCGATGGCGACGGCGACCTTGATATTATTATGGGTGAATTCCTCGACAGACTGACCTGGGTTGAAAATACCGGTTGCCGAACGAAACCGGTTTATGCTGAACCCAAATTCATTAAAATAAACGACGAAGTGCTTCATCTCGATTTGCAAATGATTGTCCCCAGCGCTGCCGATTGGGATGGAGATGGTGATATGGATTTAATTGTTGGAATCGAAGACGGGCGAGTGGTTTTCATTGAAAATACAGGTAAAAATGACAAAAACGGACCTGTATTTAAAGAGCCGGTATATATGCAGCAGAAACCACAATATCTGAAATTTGGGGCGCTGGTTACTCCTTATAGTGTTGACTGGGACAACGATGGTGATGAAGACCTGATTTGTGGAAATACTGCGGGGTACATCGGGTTTGGCGAAAACCTCGGTGGCAATGAAAATCCACGCTGGGCTAAACCGGTTTACCTTAAAGCCGATGGAGAAACCATCCTGATTCAGGCTGGCGAAAATGGTTCCATTCAGGGACCTGCCGAAGCAAAATGGGGTTACACCACACTTTCAGTGGCCGACTGGAACGGCGATGGGTTGAAAGACATAATTTACAATTCAATTTGGGGAAAAGTGGAATGGTTCGAAAATATTGGAAGTCCAGGAAAACCAAAGCTGGCCAAATCGAAACCCATTGAAGTGGAGTGGCCGGGAACCAATCCCAAACCCGCATGGAACTGGTGGAACCCCGAAGGGAAAAACTTAATCACCCAATGGAGAACTGTGCCTTATGTTTACGATTGGAACGGCGACGAATTAATGGATATCATCATGCTCGACCACGAAGGTTACCTTGCATTTTGGGAGCGTTTCAAGGAAAACGGAAAACTCAAACTAAAACCCGGTCAGCGGATTTTTACGGCTGAAGAAAACAGCGTTTTTACCAACCAGTTTGAAAACGACGACAAGGGACTGCTCAGATTAAATACCCGCGAGGCCGGAAGTTCGGGACGAAGAAAATTCTGTATCACCGACTGGGACCGCGATGGTTTGCCTGATTTGATTGTGAATAGTGTTAATGTTACTTTCCTCCGAAATAAAGGAACTAAAAACGGATTAACCATTCTTGAAGATTTGGGGCCATTATCGAAAACCGTTCTGGCAGGCCATTCCACTTCGCCTGCTGTGGTTGACTGGAATAAAAACGGAATTCCAGATTTGCTCATTGGTGCCGAAGATGGCCATTTCTATTTGCTAAAAAATTCATCAAAACAATAAAAAATAAATCCAATGAAAACAAATTCATTCAAAATTTTAAAAAAGTTGGTTCTTCTGACTTTGAGTATTCTAATGATTTCTGCGGTTGGCATTTTCGATGTCCAGGCGCAGGAAAAAGTTACCAATGCCGAAAAACTGGGATTTCCAAAAGGGAAAAAGATAATATTATTGCACTCCGACGATGCCGGAATGTGCGAGGAAGCCAACATTGCCGTATGGAGTTATTCACTGAAAAACCATGTTCAGTCGGCTGCAGTGATGATGCCCTGCCCGAATGCCGAAGAAATGGTGGAATGGGCAAAAAAACATTCCGATGCCGATGTTGGCGTTCATCTTACCTTAACCAGCGAATGGAAAAACTACCGGTGGCCAACACTTACCGACCCGGCCAAAGTACCAGGATTGATTGACAAAGAGGGAAAAATGTGGCGAAGTGTTCAGGAAGTGGTTCAGAATGCAACCCCAAAAGAGGTGGAAAACGAAATCCATGCCCAGATAGATAAAATGTTGAAACTGGGGTACAAACCCACCCATATCGACACGCACATGGGAACGCTTTACGGTTCTCCGGATTTTGCAAAAGAATTTTTTGAAACGGCTGTAAAATACAACATTCCAGCCAACGCCATCGACCTGTCGAACAAGGAAGTAGCCGAACATTACCGGGCTGCCGGTTATCCCATTAACGACGAAATGATTCAATACCTCGAAAGTTATCCGCTGCCAAAACTCGACAATTTTTCAAGTGTACCACACGGAAAAAGTTACGTTGAGAAACTGGCCAATTTTATGATGCTTGTAAAATCGCTGAAACCCGGTCTGACGGAAATTATATTTCATCCGTCCATCGGAACCGACAACCTGAAAAGTATTACAGGCTCCTGGCAGCAAAGAATCTGGGAAGCCGAAATGTTTTCAGACCCGGTGATACATCAATTCTTTAAAGACAACGATATTGAATTCACAACCTGGCGCGAGATTATGAAACGGTTTGAAGAGAGAAAATAAATCGGTGGTGAACAAATACATTCAGTCGGAAAAACTGAACGGAAAACCGCTCACCAAAAACGGGTAACCTTGCACATTGCTGGTTAAAAGGCACTGTGGACAAAAAATGTAACTTGTCCATAGTGCCTTTTTTTTAATTGAAATCCTATCAAAATTATTTCAGCTTGATGTGTACCTTATTATCGACAATCGGCAGGTCGGTCCAAAAACTGTTGATTGCATCAATTAAAAAAGAACTTTCAGGTGGTACAACCAATGAAAGTTGATTCAGTTTTTTACGTTCATCCGGTTTTATTTTTTCATCGCCGGCATAGTGGGCCATAACTCCGTTTCTAAGAAAGGGTGCAACAATAAATGCCTGCTCTTCAGGAACTCCATACATTTTTTGCAGAACGTAATTAAAATATCCATCGAGATGCTGGGTGAGGAAT
>Ga0210024_1003479_pt1 | contig 12969 bp, 11 predicted proteins | sample CryGeymeta201525_FD_183988 | JGI IMG/M metagenome (GOLD analysis project Ga0210024, IMG submission 183988) | Groundwater microbial communities from Crystal Geyser aquifers in Utah, USA - Crystal Geyser metaG 2015-25 (SPAdes) (version 2) | ecosystem: Environmental > Aquatic > Deep subsurface >... | reverse complement strand
ACGCCCGCCGCCCGACATGGCTGGTGGAGAAGCTGGGGCTGGAGCGCATCCGCGAGGAGGCCGCGCGGATGGAGAGCGACGCGCACGCCTTCTACATCCGCGCCGCGCAGGCGACCACCGACGCCTCGACCCGCAAGCTGCTGGGCGATCTGGCGGCCGCCGAGGGCGGGCACGAGACCGCCTGGGCGAACTTGCAGGAAAAGCACATCGGCCCGGAGGCGAAATCGGCCGAGGACGCCGAGGCGCACCGCCGCTTCGTGCTGACGTATGTGCAGCCGGGGCTTGCGGGGCTGATGGACGGGTCGGTGTCCACGCTGGCGCCGATCTTCGCCGCCGCCTTCGCCACGCAGGACACCTGGCAGACGTTCCTTGTCGGGCTGGCCGCCTCGATCGGCGCAGGCATCTCGATGGGCTTTACCGAGGCCGCCAGCGACGACGGCGTGATCTCGGGGCGCGGCTCACCGATCACCCGCGGGATCGTCACCGGCCTGATGACCATGGTGGGCGGTCTGGGCCACGCCCTGCCCTACCTGATCTCGGATTTCTGGACCGCCACCTCCATCGCCATCGCGGTGGTGTTCGTCGAGCTGTGGGCGATCGCCTGGATCCAGAGCCGCTACATGGAGACGCCGTTCTGGCGCGCGACGCTGCAGGTCGTGGTCGGCGGCGGGCTGGTGCTGGGCGCGGGGATGCTGATCGGCATGGGCTGAGGTGGCGCTCCCGCCCCGCTTCGCCGCCTGGTTCGCCGCGCGCGGCTGGACGCCCCATGCGCATCAGCTCGCGCTGCTTGAGAACGCGCGGCTCGGCGGCGCCGATCTGCTGGTGGCGCCCACCGGCGGCGGCAAGACGCTGGCGGGGTTCCTGCCGTCGCTGGCGGCGCTGGCCGACGCGGCGCCGGACGGCCTGCACACGCTCTATGTCTCGCCGCTGAAGGCGCTCGCGGCGGACATTGCGCGCAACCTTCAGGCCCCCGTCGAGGAGACCGGCCTCGCGATCCGCGTCGAGGACCGCACTGGCGACACGAAAGCGACGGCGAAGGCGCGCCAGCGCCGCGACCCGCCGCACATCCTGCTGACCACGCCCGAGTCGCTGGCGCTGCTGTGCGCGCAGGAAGGCGCGGCGCGGATGTTCGGCGGCCTGAAGCGCGTCATCGTGGACGAGGCGCACGCGCTGGCCGAAAGCAAGCGCGGCGACCAGCTGGCGCTGTGTCTGGCGCGATTGCAGACGCTGGCGCCCGCCATGGCGCGCACCGGCCTGTCGGCGACCACCGAGGACGCGCGCGGGCTGGCGGACTGGCTGGCGCCGGGGTGCCGCATCGTGCAGGCGCCGCCCGGCCCCGACCCCGAGATCGCCATTCTGGAGAGCGCGGGCGAGCCGCCGTGGTCCGGCATGGGCGGGCGCTACGCCGCGCGCGCGGTCTATGCCGAGATCGCCAAGGCGCGCACGACGCTGGTGTTCATCAACACCCGCGCGCAGGCGGAACTGTTCTTTCGCGCGCTGTGGGAGGTCAACGTCGATGCTCTTGCGATCGGCCTGCACCACGGCTCGCTGAGCGCGGAGGCGCGCCAGCGCGTCGAGGCGGCGATGGCGGCGGGCGCCTTGCGCGCCGTGGTCTGCACTTCGTCGCTGGATCTGGGGATCGACTGGGGCGACGTGGACCTTGTGATCCAGGTGGGGGCCCCCAAGGGCGTCAAGCGGCTGGTGCAGCGTATCGGGCGCGCCAACCACCGCTTCGACGCGCCGTCGCGCGCGCTGCTGGTTCCGGCCAACCGGCTTGAGGTTCTGGAATGCCGCGCCGCGCTGGAGGCCGCGCGCGCGGGCGCGCTCGACGGCGAACCCCGCCCGCCGGGCAGGCTCGACGTTCTGTGCCAGCATATCCTCTTGACCGCCTGCGCCGGGCCGTTCGACGGTGAGGCGCTGTTGCGGGAGGTCCGGCGCGCCGGTCCCTACGCCGCGCTGTCACGCGCGGATTTCCAGCGCAGTCTCGATTTCTGCGCCACTGGCGGCTACGCCTTGCGCGCCTATGACCAGTGGCGCAGGCTGATGCAGGGACCGGACGGCCTGTGGCGGCTGCGCGACCCGCGCACCGCGCGGCGTATCCGCATGAATGTCGGGACGATTGTGGAGGCCGAGACGCTGAAGGTGCGCGCAGGGCCCGCGCGCGGCGGCGGGCGGGCGCTGGGCGAGGTGGAGGAGGCGTTCGCCGCCACGCTGCGCCCCGGCGACACCTTCCTGATCGGCGGCGAGGTGGTGCGCTATGACGTCATCCGCGAGATGACGCTCCAGGTCAGCCGCGCGCCGGGGCGCGAGCCGAAGATCCCGGTGTTCGCAGGCGGCAGGCTGCCGATCTCCAGCCTGCTCGCCGACCGGGTGATGGCGATGCTGAACGCGCCCGATAGCTGGGCCGCGCTGCCCGCGCCGGTGGCGCAATGGCTGGCGCTGCAGGCGCGCGTGTCGGAAATGCCGCGCGCCGACGATCTGCTGGTCGAGACGTTTCCGCGCGCCGGGCGCTGGCACATGGCGGCGTGGGGGTTTGCCGGGCGCAACGCGCATCAGACGCTGGGCCTGCTGCTCACGAAACGGATGGAGGCGCTGGGCATGGCGCCGCTGGGGTTTCTCGCCAACGACTACGCCGTGCTGGCGTGGAGCCTCGATCCTGTGGACGACCCCGCGCCGCTGTTTGCGCCGGGCGCCCTGCGAGAAGGGCTGGAGCAATGGCTGTTCGAATCGTCGCTGATGAAGCGCGCCTTCCGGCAGGGCGCGGTGGTCGCCGGGCTGATCGAGCGCCGCCTGCCGGGACAGGTGAAGTCCGGACGTCAGGCGACGTTCTCCTCCGACATCCTCTATGACGTGCTGCGAAAATATGATCCCGGCCACCTGATGCTCGACATCACCCGCGCCGAAGCCGAGCGTGGGCTGGTGGACTTCGCCCGCATCGAAGGCCTGCTGGCGCGCATCGGCGGCCGCATCCGCCACGTCCGCGCCGCCCGCGTCACGCCGCTCGCCGCGCCGCTGATGATGGAGATGGGGCGCGAACGGGTGGCGGGCGGCGCCGACGACCGCCTGCTCGCCGAGGAGGCCGACGCGCTGATGGCGGAAGCGGCGCAGGGCGCGTGACGCCTGACCGACCAGGCGCCCCGCCTCAACGCGCAGCGGCGATGCGAGAGCCGCCTCAATCGGCGTCGCGGCGCCGCTAACGTTTTGCATGGCGGTGCTCTAGGAATGCGGACGTATCGCCCGTTTGCAGGAGCCGCCATGCTCTCCCGTCTCGCCCCGTTCCTGGCCCGCCTCCTGCCCGATCGCCTGCGTCGCGCCTTCGAAGGGTTCTGGACCGTGCCGCTGCTCATCGCCACTGTCGGGCTCGGCGCGCTGGCGGCGCTGCACTTCACGCCGCGCGGCGCCGTTCCGGGGCCGTTGCTGGACGCGCTGGCGCAGATCGAGGAGGACGGCGCCCGCGCGGCGCTTTCGACCGTCGCGGGCAGCGTGATGACCGTGGCGACCATGGTGTTCTCGATCACCTTCGTCGCGCTGTCGATCACCGCGCAACAGCTCAGCCCCAGAATGCTGGACTTCGTGCTGCGCGACCGCGCGATGCAGGGGCTGGTCGGCTTGGCGCTGGCGACGTTCCTGTTCGCGGGCGGCGCGCTGATGTTCGGCGCGGCGCGCGACCATTGGCGGCTGGCGATGGCGGCGCCGCTGGCGCTGGCGGCGGCGGCCCTGGTTCTGGCGACGGCGGTGTTGTTCGTTTATCGCATGACCCGCATCATGCGCCCCGACGAGATGGTGGCGCGGCGCGGCGACGCCTTCGTGAAGGCGGTGCGCGCGCTGCCCGGCGCGCCCGGCGGCTGCGAGGCGGCGTCGGAAGACGGCGCGGCGATGCTGGCGCGCGCGCTGGGCGCTGGGCGCGCGTTATCCGTGACGGACGCGGGATATGTCGGGCGGACCGACCTTGGCGGGCTGGTGGCGCTGGCCTGCGCGCACGACGCGGTGATCGCGCTCGACGTGCGCCCCAACGACTATCTGACGCCCGGTCAGGCGTTCGGACGCGCGGCGGGCCTTGAAGCCGACTGCGACCCCGACGTCGCCGCGCTGTTGCAACTGACCGACCGGCGCGTTCCCGACGACGGCGCGATCTACGAGGCCCGGGCGCTGTCGGAGGCGGGGATGCGCGCGCTCTCGCCCGGCATCAACGATCCCGCCACCGCCATCGCCTGCCTCGACCGGCTGTTCGAAGGGATCATCCTCGCCGCCGCCGCCGCCCCCGCCCCTGTCGCGCTGACCGACGCGACCGGCGCTCCGCGCCTGCTGCGCCCGGCTTACGGCGTAGCGGAGATGCTGGCGCAGGCGGCGGCCCCGATCGCCCATCACGGCGCGGGCGACCCGATGGTGAACGACCGACTGCGCGCGCTGACGGCGCAGCTTCTGACCGCCTGTCGGCGCGCGCCGGATCGCGCCGCCGCGCGCGCCTTCGCCGCCGGTCTGGAGCGGTGACCCTCTTGCCGCAACAGGGGACTTGCGCCGCGACGCGATCCGGTATTGTCATGCAAACATGACGCTTTTTGCTCCTCCCGTCGCGGGCGCGCAGACGCACGGCCTCGCTATCGACTTTCCGCCCGAGCCGCTGATCGCACGGTCATCCGGCGCGCTATGGGCGCCGCGCCTGCGGCTGCTCGCGGCGGCGGATCTGCATCTGGGCAAGGCGGAGCGACTGGCGCGGCGCGGCGCCGGGCTGCTGCCGCCCTACGAGACGGCGGAGACGCTGGCGCGGCTGGAGGCGGAGATTTCGGCGCTGGCGCCCGAGGTGGTGATCTGCCTCGGCGACAGCTTTGACGACGACGCCGCGGCGACGGCGCTTGATCCGGCGGCGCGAGAGCGCATCAGGGCGATGGCGGAGGGGCGGGATTGGGTGTGGATCGCGGGCAATCACGATCCCGCAGCGCCCGACCTGCCAGGCGTGGCGGCGCCGGAGCATCGGGCAGGCGGGCTGATCTTGCGCCATACCGCCGCGCCGGTGACCGAGCCGGGCGAGATCAGCGGACACTATCACCCAAAGGCGACGCTGAGCCTGCGCGGCCGGCGCATCGCGCGGCGCTGCTTCCTGCACGACCGGCGCCGAGTGATCCTGCCCGCCTTCGGCGCTTATGTCGGCGGGCTGAACGCCGCCGACACGGCGTTCGATACGTTGTTGTCAGCCAACGCCTGGGCGCTGCTGCTGGGCGCGCGCGTCACCGCAGCGCCGCGCGCGGCGCTTGTGCCGCACGCCGCGCGATGACTCCGCCCGATCCAGACTACGCCGCCCGCGTGGCGCGCGGATTCAAGGCGCAGGGCTTCATGGCGCTGCTGGGCGCGGAGCTGATCTCGGTCGCGCCCGGCGTCGTCGAGATCGCCCTGCCGCTGCGCCCTGCGCTGTCGCAGCACCACGGATACGCCCACGCAGGCGCGACATGGGCGATCGCCGACACCGCCGCAGGCTTCGCCGCGCAAACGCTGATGGCGGCTGCGGACGGCGTGCTGACGGTGGAGGTCAAGATCAACCTGCTGTCGCCCGCGAAGGGCGCCCGCCTGATTGCGCGGGGCACGGTCGAGCGCGCCGGTCGGCGCCTGACCGTGGCGCGCGCCGACGTCGTCGCCGTGGCGGAGGACGGGCGCGAGTCGGCGGTGGCGCTGGCGTTGGGCACGTTCATGACGTTGCCGGGGCTGGCGGACGCGGATTGACGCTTGCGATCAGCGTGTTCTCAGCGGAACGTGACCCGGTGGGTCCAGCGCACACCGTCGCTCAGCGTCAAGGACACAAAGCCCATGATCTTCAGCATATCATAGAAGGTCGCTACGTCGGCCAGCTGTTTTTCCACGAAAAACGCCGTCTGGCGCGCAGGCGCGGAGAGTTGGGCCATGATCGCGCGGGCGCGAAACAGGCTGGCGAACACTTGATCGTCGAGGGCGACGATGATCACCTCCTCCGCCTCGGCGCCCTTTGCGAACATCACATAGCGCGGCGCGGAGGGCGCCTGAAGCTGCTGCTGAGTCACCTGGGTGACAAAGCCGATGCGCACCGCGCGGCTGGCGTCGGGCGTCGGCGCAAGCGTGCGCTCGAAAACCTCGGTCGAGGTGATCGGCGGATAATAATAGCCGACCCGCTCCTCCGCCGCCGCGTGGTGGCCGATGATCGCGAAGGCGCAGAAGGCGACGGCGAAAATGGGCAGGGCGCGCATGGAACGTTTCTCCGAAGGCATGATCACGCCCCGATGCTAGCCGGTGCGCAGCCGCGACGCGAGAGCAAGCATTTACGCGGACCGCGCTCAGGCGCTAGGCTGGTGAGATAACCTTTCGGAGAGCGAGGCCGTTGCGCACCATCCACACCGAAAAGCACCTGCTGCGCGCCGCGAAAACCGAGCTTTCGGATGGTGAACTTGTGACGCCGTTTGAACGCCCTGAGCGGGTGACGCATATCCTCGCGCGGATCGACGCCGTGGGTCTTGGGCCGGTCGAGCCGCCTGCGGCGCATGGCCTCGGCCCTGTCCGGCGGGTGCATCACGACGACTATCTCGACTTTCTCGCGACAGCGTGGGAGCGCTGGCGGGCCACAGGCGCCAAAGGTGAGGCGATCCCTACCGTCTGGCCGTCGCGCCGGATGCCGCGCTCTGGCGCCCCAAGGGCGATCGACGGCGCGCTGGGCTGGTATGCGCTTGCTGGAGAGACGTCGATTTCGGGCGGCACATGGGAGGCGGCGCAGGCTGCGGCCGACGTGGCGCTGACTGCGGCGGACATCGTGGCGCAAGGCGCGCGCGCCGCCTTCGCGCTCTGCCGCCCACCGGGCCACCACGCGGCGCAGGACATGTACGGGGGCTATTGCTTCCTCAACAACGCCGCCATCGCCGCACAACGCCTGCTCGATGGCGGCGCGCGGCGCGTTGCGGTGCTGGACGTGGACTTTCACCACGGCAACGGGACGCAGGCAATATTCTATGATCGCGCTGACGTGCTGTTTCTGTCGCTGCACGGCGATCCAGCGTTCGAGTTTCCGCACTTTCTCGGCGGCGCAGACGAGACCGGCGCGGGCGCAGGCGCAGGTTTCAACGCGAACTACCCCCTCGCGCCCGGAACCGGTTTCGCCGCATGGTCGGCCGCGCTTGAGCATGCCTGCGGTCGCATTGCGGCTTACGCCCCGGAGGCGATGGTGGTGTCGCTGGGGGTGGACACTTTCCGGGGCGACCCGATCAGCAGTTTCCAACTGGAAAGTGACGATTTCCGCACCTTCGGCGCGCGCCTTGCGCGGCTGAACCTGCCGACACTGTTCGTGATGGAGGGCGGCTACGCGGTGGCGGAGATCGGGTTGAACGCCGTCAACGTGCTGCAAGGCTTCGAGGGCGACTGAAACAGGGGGAAGCGGCCATGGCGCGCATCGCGACATTCGCGCAGCAAAAGGGCGGCGCAGGCAAGACCACGCTGTTGACGCAAGTGGCGGCGGCTTTCGTCGGAGAGGGGCGGCGCGTGGCGCTGATCGACCTCGATCCCCAGCGCAGCCTCGCAGGCTGGGCCGACGCCCGCGCCCGGGCCAAGGGCGGCGCGCTCGACTTCGCATTTTTCGAGAGCAGCGAATGGCGCGCAGGCTCCGACATCCGCCGCGCAGGCGCCGAAGCCGACGTGGTGCTGGTGGACTGCCCCGGCAACGCAGACGTGTTGCTGCGCAGCGCAATGCGAGAAGCCAATCTTGTGGTGATCCCGGCGCAACCTTCGGCCCCCGACGCCTGGGCGACGCGGGCCACGCTCAAGATGGCGGCCCGTGAAGGCGCCGACGCGCGCGTTGTCCTGAACCGCGTGCCCCCGCGCGGCGGCCTTGGCGAAACCGTCGAATCGATGCTGCGCGCGGACGGCGCCGACATCATGGCCGCCCGTATCGGCGCCCGCATCGCTTTCGCCACCGCCTTCATGGAGGGCCGCGGCGTCACCGAGAGCGACCGAAAGGGCAAGGCGGCGACGGAGATCGCCGCGCTGGCGTCCGAGATCGCGGCGGCGCTGGGCTGATCCGGCCCGATACGCTCAACAGCTTGGCACAATATCCTCGATATTCACGCTCGTGCGCACGATCTGGTCCATGGCGCGCGAGGGATTGGTGCAGCCTGCGTCGCCGACGACGCGCGCCGGAACCCCCGCGACCGTCTTGCATGGCGGCACATCGCTCAACACCACCGATCCTGCGGCGATGCGGCTGCACGCCCCGACCTTGATGTTGCCGAGGATCTTGGCGCCGGCGCCGATCAGCACGCCTGATCCGATCTTGGGATGCCTGTCGCCGTCTTCTTTTCCCGTCCCGCCAAGCGTGACCGAATGCAGCATCGACACGTCGTCGCCCACCACCGCCGTCTCACCAATCACGATACTGTGAGCATGGTCGATCATGATGCCTTTGCCGAGGCGCGCGGCGGGATGAATATCCACCGTGAATACCTCCGACATGCGCATCTGCATGTAGCGCGCGAGATCCTGCCTTCGCTCACGCCACAGCCAATGCGCGACGCGCTGCGCGGTAAGCGCCTGAAAGCCTTTGAAGAAAAGAACCGGTTCGATATAGCGGCAGCAGGCGGGGTCTCGCTCGCGCACCGCCACGATATCGGCGCGCGCCGCAGCGCCGATCGCGGCGTCGGAATCGAACGCCTCGCCGACGATCTCTCTCAAGACCATTTCGGAGAGATTGGCGTCGGCGAGTTTTTGCGCCAGGCGATAGCTGAGCGCATCCTCCAGCGTGTCGTGGTGCAGAATGACTGCGTGAATCAGGCTCGCGACCAGCGGCTCTGCTTTGGCCATCGCCGCGGCTTCGTCCCGGACTGTGCGCCAGACCGGGTCCATCGCCGTGATTCGCGCGATACGTGTTTGAGACATCCGCTTTCCTCCCGCCGTCCCTGAGAGGTATTGGGGTGTCGGCGCGAGAAAACAAGACGGGGCTGGCGATGACGGACGGGATCGACCTTGAGCGCACGCGACTCAAGCTGGAGGCGCGCTTGGCCGATATCTCGGCGCTCGCCGCCGCAAACGCCGAAAACCGCGCGACGGTCGAGCTCGATCAACAGAGCGTCGGGCGGCTCAGCCGCATCGACGCCATGCAGCAGCAATCGCTTGCGCAGGAAACCCATCGCCGCAGACTCGGAGAAGCGCAGCGCATCCGCGCCGCGCTCGCGCGGATCGACAAGAACGAGTTCGGCTGGTGTGTAAACTGCGGCGAGGAAGTGGGTGAGCGCCGTCTGGCGCTCGACCCGACCACAGCCCTTTGCATCGACTGCGCGAGATAAGGCGCGCTATTTGGCCACGAAGCGACCGCCTTCCCGGTTGGCGGGCCCGTCTTTGGCGTAACCGATATTGAGCGCCAGCGCCTCGACAAACTTGTAGAGCTTGCCGATGAACTCATCGTCGCGCGGCGTCGGCGTCAGTGCGGTGACCGTGGACGCGATGGCGATGATCGCAAACGCGAACTCGAAGAACCTTCCGATGAGCCCGCCGATCTGGGCAGGGTCGAATGCGAGAATATCCATAGTCATATGCTCCTTGTGAATTGATCAGAGTCGCGGGCGGGGCGCCGCGTCGGCGGCGCCCTTGCGCCCTTTTCGTCATGACGCCCGAGCGGCGTCATCAATCGGAACCGGGGCCATGCCGGCCCAGACCGAACACACGATCGCAGCCGCGCGCAAAAGCCGCCGCACGCTCACGGGGACGCCCCCGCTCCCGCGCGCGTCCTGCGCCAGCCGCCGCGCAGCGGCCGAAACCGAAGCCCCGCCACGAGCGCCCTCATTCATGGCGCGGGCGCGCTTGCGGATCGCCCACGCCAGCGCCAGCGCGCCACGATCGTCCGCCGCCAGCCGCGCGACGACCCGGCTTGCGGCGAGAATGTCCTCCAGCGTCGGAGTCGCCTCGCGCAACACACGGCGCGCGGCGGGGTCAGCGCGAAGTAGTGCACGCACAGCCGCACCGCGCCCGCCGCGAACGCGCCGCCCTCCGCCTCCAGCGTCAGCGGCGTCGGCGCGTAATAGGCGACCGGCGCGCCGGTCACGCCCTGCGCCCAGGCGTTCAGACCGACGCCGAGACCCGCGCCATAGCGATCGGCGCCGCCTGCGACGCCGAGCCGCCAGGTCGTGAGGCCCGGGCCGCTCAGCGGCGCGATCACGCGCGCGGTCAACCCCAGCACCACCGCCTTGTCGGGGATCACCGGAACGGTGGTCGAAACCGGACCGGCGCTCAGCGCATGGTCGATCACCGCCGCGTGCAGCATGGTGGCGGCGCCCGCCTCGGTGGCGCCGAGGGCCGTGACCCATGCGGCGCCGTCGAACATCACCTCAAGCCGCTCATCCTCGATCCACAGCCGCCGTCCCTCCTGCGGCGCGGCGAAGGACCAGCCCAGATTGTCGGCGAAGGCGATCATTCCGTCGCGTCCCGCCCAGTCGCCGGTTGCGCCCGAGCTCACCAGATAGGCGTCGCCATCGACGAGCGCCGTCGGCGGCTTGGAACGCGCGCGGCTCAGCACGCCCGGCGCGCCCAGCGCATCGAGCCGCGTCAGCGCCGTGTTCATCGTCACATGCTTCTGCGCCTGTGCGCCGTCCAGCAGCGGCAGGGCGAGGCGTCGCGTTTCAGCCATCGATAATCATCCTTGTTTCCGGTCCTGCGCCAAAAATCGCCGAGACCTGCGCCACAGCCACGGTGACCGCCCCGGAGAGCGCGTCCTCCGCCCGCATCGCAGCGTCATAGAGCGCCGTCGGCGCGCCCGTTTCGAAGCTGCGCGCCACAGCGCCCGCTTGCATGACACGCACACGATAGCGCTCGCGCTCCTCGCCCAGCGGCGGCTCCACTGCGCCCCAGCCGTCGCCGCCGATGCGCGTCCGCCGCGTCCATCGCAGCCAGAAGCCGCCCGCGCCGTCAGGCGCCGCCGTCAGGTGCGCCGGTGCATAGGGGCGAAGGCCCGCCGCCGCTGGCGTCGCCACGACATCCCGGAAAGCGCCGTCGCCAGGCGGCAGATGCGCCGGACCGATGCGATAGCGCGTCTCCAGCCCGATCTCGTCCAGCCCGGTCTCCAGCCGCCCCAAGGCGCCGTCGAGCAGCACAAGGCGCGCCCCGGCGGGCGTCGGCGCGGCGATGAAGGCCTCGGTTCCCTCCTGGCCGCGCAGCAGCCGGTCGAGCAGGTATTCGCCCGGCCCCGCCAGTTCGGCGTCCGCAAACTGCAACACCTCCCAGACGCCCGGGGCGGCCTCGATGGCGGCGAGGTTCTCGCCCCGCAGCACGCTTTCCGTCTCACGCCCCGCCAGCGCTCCACCGAACAGCCGCACGCGCAGCCGCGCGCCGCCCATCCAGCGGTTCGGCGCGGCTGCGGGCAGGTCGTCGAGCAGAACCCCCATGGTCGCCGGACGCTCGATCAAACTCTCGAACACAAAGCTGTCAGGCCCGGTCGCGCGGTGGATCGCCACCGCCCCCGGCCATGGCCGCGCAAAGGCCGCCACATGCAGGCGCAGCGGCGCAGGGTCCGCGCCCAGCGCCGGCAGGTCCAGCGTCACGATCTCCACCGGCGCACGCAGCGGCAGCGGTGGCGGCGCGGCGCGCTGGCGCGGCGCGGTCGCAGAACGGCGGAGGCTGCGCTCCACGCGCCGCGCGCTCATCTCGCGGCGCCCGGCGTCCACGATGCGCTCGATCCGCCAGGGCCGCGCGCCCGGCGCGCCCGTCAGCGTCACCACATCGCCCGGCTCCAGCGCCAGATACGAGGGCGGCAGCGCAAATGTCGCCTCCTCTCCCGCCAGCGCGCCCTCCGCCAGCCAGCGGTCGGCGACGCGCTGCGCCACGTCCGACGCCATCACGATCCCCAGTTCCGCCGCATCGACCCGACGGGGCGCGCCCTCATCCGCCTGCGCCTCGGCCGCCGCCGCCTCATAGGCGCCATCCGCCCGCAGATAGCCTACGCGCACCGCCTGCGGCGTCTCCGTCGCCGGGCCGCGCGTCACGATCAGCGGCCCCGCCGCGCCATCGGCGTCGTCGCGCGCCGCCATTTCCGACAGCGCCAGCGCCGCCACCGGCGCCCCGCCGCGCGGCGCGAAGCGCACCACGCCGCCGCTTTCGACCGCGTCAAAGCCATAGGCCAGCATCAGCGGCTGCAGCGCCTGGCGCGCCGACTGCACGTTCTCCTGCGCGTAGCCGTCCACGGTGGCGTGCAGCAGTGAGACATCGACCGCGCGCAGCCCCGCCTCGGCGCAGATCTCCGCCACCACCTCCGCCAGCCCCGCCGCGCCCAGCCGCCCGGTGATCCAGTGGCCTAGCGCATGGTTGTCGCCGTCGGCCCATACGTTCAGCCGCTGCGGAAAATCAGGCCACGGCCGCAGGTCCCAGGTCCAGACGAAGCTGCGCGCCGTGTCGATCATCGGCTCGCCATAAACCGCCGAGACCGGATTGCGGCCAGGGTCGCGCCAGTATCCCAGCGCCGCCTGCAGAAAGCGGCGCTGCATGTGCTCGTCGCGGGCGCGGGTCGAGAAATAGGGCGCCGCATCCTCCGAGGACTTCGCATCAAGAAACACGTTCGGCTGATTGGCGCCCTTGTCCACCGCCGGACAGCCGATCTCGGTGAACCAGACCGGCTTGGACTGTGGAACCCATGCCGTCGGCGCCGCCGCGCGCACGCCGCCGGGGCGGTCGTGATGCGGCTGGCGCCACCACGACCGGATGTCCTTGTAGCGAAACACCCAGTGCTCGCCGTGCGCGCCGTCGGTGATCGGCGTGCGCCGCTGCGCCGCGCGGTCGGCGGCGCTGGCGTAGAACCAGTCGAACCCCTCGCCGCCCTCGATATTGCCCTGCAGATAAGACAGCGCGTGGATCGAGCCGGCGCCTGCGTCGAGATGGTCGTCGCCGTCGCGCCAGTCGGCGAGCGGCATGTAGTTGTCGATCCCGATGAAATCGACGTTCGGATCGGCCCACAGCGGATCGAGGTGAAACAACACATCGCCC
>Ga0210024_1003469_pt1 | contig 13004 bp, 5 predicted proteins | sample CryGeymeta201525_FD_183988 | JGI IMG/M metagenome (GOLD analysis project Ga0210024, IMG submission 183988) | Groundwater microbial communities from Crystal Geyser aquifers in Utah, USA - Crystal Geyser metaG 2015-25 (SPAdes) (version 2) | ecosystem: Environmental > Aquatic > Deep subsurface >... | reverse complement strand
GTCGAAAGCTGGGCTAAAGCCGAATGGTTTACCCGCAAGCCCGCAGTTCCTGAAACCATCAAGGTCAAAGTGTTTAAAGTTGAAGGCGAGATCAATACCGACGACTTCTCACCGGCCGGCGATGCCTGGAGCCGTCCCGATATCCCCCTGCATGCCTTGGCTATGGGCAAAACCCGTTTCCCCGGCGGAATCGAAGAAATTGCCAAATGGCGCGCCGAAGGTCATCAGGTTGCCTTTGTCGGCGATGTGGTCGGCACCGGTTCTTCACGAAAATCAGCGTGCAACAGCGTGCTCTGGTGTATCGGCGATGATATCCCCGCTGTCCCCAACAAACGCCGTGGTGGCGTCATCATCGGTGGAGTTATTGCGCCAATTTTCTTTAATACTGCCCAGGATTCCGGTGCTCTGCCCTTGCGCATGGATGTTTCTAACCTGAATATGGGTGATGTCATCACCATCAACACCAAAAAGGGTGAAGTGACCAATGCCGCGGGTACTGTGGTTTCAACCTTCGAGATCAAACCCAATACGGTTCCCGATGAATATCAGGCCGGTGGACGCATTCCGTTGATTATTGGTCGCGCGGTTACCACGGCGGCACGCGCGGCGCTGGGGCAGGGGGAAACGGAAATTTTTGCCAAGCCCGAAAATCCGACGCCTAAAGCCGGTCAGGGTTACACCCAGGCACAAAAAATGGTCGGTCGTGCCTGTGGCGTCGCAGGTGTTTTACCGGGCACAGCTTGCGAACCCAAAATGACCACGGTCGGTTCCCAGGATACCACCGGTCCGATGACGGCCGATGAGTTGAAAGAGCTTGCCTGCCTCAAGTTTTTGTCCCCCATGTTTATGCAGAGTTTTTGCCATACAGCCGCTTATCCCAAGCCGGCCGATGTCAAGATGCACGCCAATCTGCCCAAATTTATTGCTGATCGCGAGGGGGTTGCGCTGCGGCCTGGTGACGGAGTCATCCACTCCTGGTTGAACCGTTTACTGGTGCCCGATACCGTTGGTACCGGCGGTGATTCCCACACCCGCTTCCCCATTGGCATTTCCTTCCCCGCGGGTTCAGGGCTGGTTGCTTTTGGCGGCGCTATGGGTTTCATGCCCCTTGATATGCCGGAATCTGTGCTGGTGCGTTTCAAGGGCGAACTCAATGAAGGTATCACCCTGCGCGACGCAGTCAATGCGATTCCCTACTATGCCATTAAGCAGGGGCTAATGACGGTGCCGAAGAAGAACAAAATCAATGTCTTTAATGGCCGCATTCTTGAAATGGAAGGTTTGCCGAATCTGTCGGTGGAGCAGGCCTTTGAACTCACCGATGCCGCCGCCGAGCGTTCCGCTGCCGCCGGGTGCATTAAGCTTTCTGAAGACTCGGTTTGCACCTATTTGCGCTCGAATATTGCTTTGATGGAGAAAATGATCGAAGAGGGTTATCAGCACCCTGATACCCTGCGTAAACGCATTGACGCGGTTAAAGACTGGCTCAAGGCACCCAAATTGATTGAAGCCGATGCTAATGCCGAATATGCGGCAGTCATCGAAATCGATCTGGCCGAAGTGACCGAGCCGATTCTCGCTTGTCCTAATGACCCCGATGATGTCAAGTTGCTCTCCGAGGTCGCCGGCACTCCGATTCAAGATGTTTTTCTCGGTTCCTGCATGACCAACATCGGCCATTTCCGTGCCGCTGCCGAAATCTGGCGCGGTCAGAAATTTAATCCCAATATTCGCACCTGGGTGTGCCCACCAACGCGGATGGATCAAGCGAAATTGAAAGAAGAAGCAGTCTTCTCGGTTTTCAGCGCCATGGGAGCCCGCATCGAAATTGCCGGCTGTTCCCTGTGTATGGGCAATCAGGCCCGCGTGCCCGATGGCGTCACTATGTTCTCGACCAGCACGCGTAACTTTGATGATCGCATCGGCAATGGCGCGAAAGTTTACCTCGGTTCCGCCGAATTAGGCGCCGTGACCTCGACTCTGGGTAAATTGCCGACCCCCGCCGAATATCTGGCGGTCTACAAAGAAAAAGTCGCACCCAAAGCCGCTACCATCTACCAGTACCTGCAATTCGATCAGATGGCTGGTTATGGCAAATAATGCCCGGAATTAAAGTTGACACCCTCGGGTAGAAACTGCTAAAAGACCTGCACACCGGGCGTTTAGCTCAGCGGGAGAGCACTGCCTTCACACGGCAGGGGTCCACAGTTCGATCCTGTGAACGCCCACCAGCAAAAAAAAAAGGGTTAGCGAATTTTCGCTAACCCTTTTTTTTGGTGTTATTGCAGGCATAATACCTGGCGACTAACCGCACTTCACCTGCACCGCCTGGTTGATAACTCAGCTCACTGTCTTATCCGCCGGCAAATGCGCATCGTAGGGGAGTTCGATGCTGAAACGGCAGCCGCCCTGGGGGAGGTTTTCGGCGTAAATTCGACCGCGGTGCTTTTCGCACACAATGAAGTAGGCGGCACTTAACCCCAGCCCTGTGCCTTCGCCTTCCTGGGCGGTGGTGAAAAACGGATCAAAAATTCTTTTCATAATTTCCGGTTTGATCCCGGTGCCGTTGTCTTCAACGCAAAGCTGCACCTGCGCAGCTTGTTTTTTGAGGGTAATTTTAACCTGCGGATGGGGGCTGGCGGCTTGATCCAGCGCTCGGGCGCTGTTGCGCAGAAGATTGAGCAGGGCTTGTTGAATTTCGTGACGATCGCAGACCAGAGGCGGCAGTGCAGGCTGAACTTGTTTGATAATTTCAATATCACGGAAGTGATACTTTTTTTTCAGTTCATAATCGGTTGCGGCCAGGTGCAGAGTTTCATCAATCAGACTGGCGATATCGCAAGGGGCATATTCAACCGAGTGACGTTGGGCAAAATTGACCATTTCATCGACAATTTTTTTCGCCCGATCGCCGGCGCTGCGGATGGCAGTCAGCATAGCATAAATGCCGCGTTCTTCCAGATAAACTGCGAGATTGTTAAGATCCAGCTGACATTTGGCGGCGATATCCAGGTTTTTATTGAGATTTGGGCTCAAGCGATTTTGCAGTATCTGGGCGTGTTGCAGAATAATGGCGAGGGGGTTGTTAATTTCATGGGCCATGCCCGCGGCGAGGCTGCCGATGGAGAGCATCTTTTCACTCAGAACCATCAACTCTTCCATGCGCACCCGGTTAGTGGTTTCGTCGGCGCGCAGCACCGCTCCCTGCCTTTTGCGTTTGCCCAGGGGGTAAACCGTCAAATCGACATAAATTTTGCGTTTGGGTAAGATCCAGGAAATGTTCTGCCAGGTTTTTACCTGCCCGCTTTTAAGGGCCGTAACGAGATCAATTTGCTGCTGAGCCAATGCGGGAAAAACCTCCATTAAATTTTGTCCCAGGGCGTTACGGGTCGAAACCCGGGTTACGTAGACCGCCCAACGGTTCCATTGAATGACGCGCTGGTTCTCATCGACCACAATCAAAAGTGAGGGCATGGAATCAATAATTGTGGTCAGCTGGTTGCTCAGCTGGGTGTAATTGTCGTTAGGGGGCTGGGTGCACGGCGCGAGTGTGTTCATGGAATTTTATCCAATCGTGACTAAATGGGAGGATTCAAAGCTTGAATTAAGGCCGCTTTTTTTCAGGCAAGGGCCGATTGGCCTTGAGCAGGCGCGTGAATTCGGGCTCAGGAACCGGTTGGCTAAAGTAGTAACCCTGATAATATTGGCAATTGCGCTGATTCAGAAAATTTAACTCGTATTCGGTTTCAACGCCTTCGGCAATGACTTTAAGGCCCAAGTGATGAGCCATGGAGATAATGGTTTCAACGATTGAGGCATCGCAGGCATCGGCCTGAAGGTCGCGGACAAAAGATTGATCAATTTTCAGCGTGTCAAGGGGCAGGCGACGCAAATAAGTGAGTGACGAATAGCCGGTGCCAAAATCATCAATCGACAGTTCAATATCCATGCTCTTGAGCGCCTGCATTTTGGTGATGGTGTCGTTGACGTTGTCAATGACCATGCCTTCCGTCAATTCGAGCCCCAGGGTTTGGGGATCAATGCCGGTTCGTTCGATGACGTTATAAACCTGATAGATGAAGTCTGGTTGGCGGAACTGACGCGGGCTGACATTGACGGCCAGGTGGCCCAAAAACAAGTGTTGATCACACCAGTATTTGATTTGGCGACAAGAGGCTTCCAGAACCCAGAGCCCGATGGGCAGAATCAGGCCGGTTGCCTCGGCCACCGGAATAAATTCGGCGGGGGATATAAAACCTTTTTCCGGGTGCTTCCAGCGCAGCAGGGTTTCGGCACCAACAATCCGACCGTCTTTATCGACCTGAGGCTGGAAGTAAAGTTCCAGCTCGTTGCGTTCAAGGGCGAAGCGCAATTCCTTTTCAATGAGCAGACGCTGATCGGCGGCCGCCTGCATGCTGGGCAGGAAGAAGCGAATGGTATCGCGACCGTCATCTTTGGCCTGATACATAGCGGTGTCGGCCTGGCGCAGAATATCGTTGCTATCGAGGGTGTCTTCATCGTCGGTAGGGAAAATGGCAACCCCGATACTGGGGGTGATGTGCAGATCATGGCCCAATAGATGATAGGGTTTTGATAGCGCTTTCTGAATTTGTTCGGCCTTGGCTTGCGCCTGCATCGCTGCTTCGCTGGGTTCCTTGCCCATGTCGGCGAGGAGCATGATGAATTCGTCACCACCCAGGCGCGAGACGGTGTCTTCCATGCGCAGATCGGCGGAGAGGCGTTTGGCAACTTCTTTCAGCAGATTGTCACCGACCTGATGCCCCAGTGAGTCGTTGATGTTTTTAAAATGATCAAGATCCATAAAAAGCATGGCCCCGTAATGCTTGTGACGGCGGGCTCTGGCCAGGTCACGTTCGAGACGGTCGGTCAACAGGCGGCGATTGGGAAGATCGGTCAGGGCGTCATAATAAGCCAATCGTTCAATATGCACTTCGGCGAGTTTGCGTTCGCTGATGTCGCGCAGGGTGCCACAGACCATGGCCGGTCGATTTTCCTGCGCCGGCAAAAGACGGGCATTAATGGAGCAGGGCACCATAGTGCCGCTTTTATCACGGAGTTGAATTTCGTAATCGGAGACAGTACCGCGGACATTCAGCTCTTCAAACAGGCGCTGACGATTTTCTTTCTGGGGGTGCAGTGTGCCAATATGGGAACCAATCAGTTCTTGCGGAGTGTAGTCGGAAACATTGAGAACCGAAGGGCTGACCTCATGAATGGTACCGTCGATGAGAACTTCAAAATAAACATCTTGCAGGTTTTGATAAATGGAGCGATAGCGCTCCTCACTGAGTTTGATCTGCTGATGGGTTTCACGCAGATCGTTCATGGCTCGTTGCAGATCTTCGGTTCGCGCGATAACTTCTTCTTCGAGCCGCTCTTGATAGGCGCGGTTCTCCCGAATCAACCGGGCTCTTTCCAAGGCCTGTTCAATGGCATATTGCAAGGTCGATAAGTCTTGAATCGGTTTGAGGAGATAATTCCAGGCGCCACGGCGCACCGCTTCAATGGCATCGCCAATAATACCGGTGCCGGAAACAACGATGATGGGCGTGTCGGGCGATTTTTTGCGAATACTGGTCAGAACTTCCAGTCCATCGACCTCGGGCATACGCAGATCGCAGATGACCAGGTCGGGTTTTTCACGTTCAAAGAGTTCGATTCCCTCTTTGCCGTTACTGGCTTCTAAAACTTCATAGTCGAAATCTTCGAGGTAAAGCCGGAAACTGTCGCGTATACTCTGCTCATCGTCTATGGTCAAAATACGGATCGCGCGTTCTGTCATCACGTTTCTCCCGTGAAAAAGCCATCAGCTGCCATAAGCTTTGGATCTCGGGTGAGGGGAATAACGCCATGTTTCATTTCAGCCATCGACGAGCCTTTCCAGGGGCAGTTCAATAATGAGTAAACTGTGACCGTCCGAATTTATTTCGCTTGAGAGTGTACCACCATGAATCTTGTTGATAATAAAAAAACTGGCGCAGAGACCCAGCCCTTCATTGGGTTTCCGTAGCCCGGGGCGGAAAAGTTCGATCAGTTCCGTCTGGGGAACTGGTACCCCATTGTCTTCTATGCGCAAATGAATTTGGTTGTCGCCGCTTTCAAGTGACAGGGTCATTTGTGCGTTTTCAGGGGCATTGGTGCGTAAAATTTGTTCGGCGCGAAAACGCAGCAGCGCAAAAAAAGCCTGTTGTAATTTTAGGCCATGACATCGCAGCGTGGGCAGAGCAGGGTCATAATTACGCGCCAGCGTGATGTGGCGAAAATCGTATTGCTGTTTCAGATCGAAATCACCCGCGGCCAGCTCAATTGCGCGTTCGAGCAGAGTGCTGACCGAATGAAAAGCCTCTTTTTCGACGTCCTGGGTGCTGAAAAGTATCAGATTCTCAATGACCCGTGCGGCACGGCGTGCCGATTCACGCACGGCGGCGATCGCCTTGTCAACCTTGCGCTGACGGAGATATTCTTCCATTTTTTCCATGCTGATACCACAGTTATCGGCGGCGAGGCGATTTTTTTGTAACTGCGGGTTCAGGCGATTATGAAGCAGTTGCATATTTTGTAAAATGCTGGCCAAAGGGTTGTTGATTTCATGAATCATGCTGGTGGTCACTCGACTGAGGGTGGCCAGTTTATCTTTTTTAATGATCAGACTTTCCATCTGGACCCCTTCGGTTATATCTTTCATCAAAATGCAAATGGTCGGGCGAGTCTGATGAAATGCCGGAGATATTTTAACAGTCCAGATGCGGTCATGGTGGGCGTCAAACAGTTTGTCCAAATACCGTTCTTTTTGATCTTTCAGCGCCTGGTGAACGATATCGAGGTCGAAGGGCAGGGCAGAGCTCACAGGTTCCAACGATTGCCCCATGAGCTGCTGACGGGGGCAGGTAAAAAAGTCGACCGCCCGTTGATTGAGGGCAACAATTTTCCCTTGACTGTCAATGCGCAGAAAAATGTCGGATATTTGTTCAAGCAGATTCGCGTTGTTTTGGTTTAATCTATTGATTTCACGTGTTTTTTTAAAAAAAAGATAACAAACAACAGCTAGGGCGAGTAGAACCGGAAGCAGCATCCATCCCGGCCAAGGAAGCTGCATTGCGGAGTGTTCGGCAGCAAAGCTCGGTGTGACTATGCTCGTCAAAACAGAGACAAGCAGGGATAAAAAAACAGCAGCTATCACGGTTACGCCCCAGAGCAGTAAGATTGACAAAGGCTCACGAATTAAGCTTAACAGAAAGTTTTTCGTCTGCGAGCCTCAACGCAAAATAAATCTGATTTCCACCAAGTTCCACCTCCGTTTCACCCAGGTGCTGAGGGATCAATCATCCCCGCTCCATCGCTGCCTCGGGCTGGATCCTGAACGGTTACACATTTATCCCACCACCTGGTTTCGACCCTGTTTTTTTTGGGCGCGCTAAAGTAATTTATCGGCGGCTTGCAGCACCTGCTCAGGATTCATCCGTTCGCGGCTGGATGCTTATGGGATATAGGGGGTACGAGCGTGATGCCCAGAAAAAGCGGCGTGAGTGAAGGTTGAAACTGCTGAAGCAGGGGCTGATTGATGAGCGGTACCGCCGCCAGGAGAAAAATGATCCCAGGCAAGAAAAAGGGAGAGAATCGGAAAAAATTCACGGAAAAATTTACATGAAACCGCGTTTTTTGGGGCGCGACACCTTACCCAATATCCAGCCGAAAAAGAGTACGCAGGCTCCGGCGATAAACCATTGGATTCCTTCTGTACGAAGATCAATGTTGCTTTGTTCCGCCAGAATTTGCAACCGCCCCGTCAGGTCACTGTTTTCCTGGAGCAGTTGGTCGCGTTCACGGGTTATCTGGACAATATTTCCGGCATCCGATTGCAAGGCTTCATATTGTGCCTTGACGCGGGCCAGCTCTTTGGCCATTTCATCACTTTGAGTTACGCTGTTTTTTTGTTGCTCCAGGCTGGTTGTCAATTGATCAATTTGTTCTTGTTGGGCAGCTATTTCGGTTTTCAGCTGTTTGATCACGAGGGTTCTGGGCAGTTCATCGTTGATATATTGGCTGCGAACGTAGCCTTCCAGGCCCGCTTCGGTACGCACATGTAAAAATTCTTTCAAATCTTCGATTATCTCCAGTTTTTCACCCGTGCGTATGGTTCCCAGGGTTGTCGCCCGGTCAGCGGGTTGTTCGCGTAGGGTCACAATTAACTGATCAGAAACATAGCCCACATTTGCCGCCCACAGGGGGCTGGACAGCAACAAAAAAAACAACACGGTGATGAAAAATTTCATGGAGTAATCCTCTTAAAAGCAATAATTTGCGCGAGCATAGCGGTTTTGCCGGGTTATTTCAAGCCGCGGGGGCGATTGTTCAGCCGTTACGGAAACGGTTCATTCCCGTAGTTTTTGGGGGCGGCTGATGCTGCGATTGGGTTCGACATAGACGATTTCCGCATACCGCTGCGGCAGTGCCAACAGGTGTTCACCTTGCGCCGGCGAGCCAGCTTCTACCAGCAGCAAGGTTTTCCCGGCCAGGGTTTGGCGCTGCAAAATTTGCAATTTTTCCGTGCGAATAATCTGTGCAATGCGTTGTGTATTCACCTCCGCCTTAAAGCCGATAATCAGCTGTTGTCGGTAAGTTTCAGGCGGGCGTTTGCTTTCCATAGCGTCAGCGTTGGTTACGCCTTCCGCCAGCCATATCAACGGGCGCAGCAGCCCGCGCACCAGGGGCCGCAGCCAGTCGTGCCGGGAGATATAGGCGGCGACGGGTGGGCTGAGGCGGTAATAGGTTTCAACCAGCTGGCGGCCAAAGGGCGCAGGCAGCAAAATCTGATCACGCAAGCGCCGCAGGTGGATGACCTCGCTGGCCAGTGGGGTGCCCCAGGCGGCGGTGGCAATAAAACAGCGCGAATCGGAGCCCGATGAAGACCTTTGGTCGGGGGCTGCCGGGGGATTAATCTGCACAATGTTGGTGTAGGGCGAAGAACTCAGCCCGGCAAGGGCTTTCACCCGGTAACGCAACTCCGTCGCCGATGGAACTTCGAAATCAGTGAAGTTTCTGCTGTTGGCCTCGGCGCGCCCGCGTTGGACAAAATCGGCACCTGAAGTGCTGCGTTCGATGAGAAAAGCCGTTTCATTCTCCGACAGGTCACGCCAGGAAAGTTTGATGCTTTGGCTTGTCACTTCATCGATGCGCAAATCCTGCGGTGCCGTCGGTGCCGGCAAAATTTGCGCATTGGCGATGGCCCGGCCGATATTCAGGCGGCCATTGCTTGCAACCTTGTCTTGCAGCGATGGAATCCGGTCGACGTACCAAAGGATGGCTTCGCGTATCTGCCGGTAGTTCAGCTGGGGATTCAGGCTCCAGAGCAGGGCTGCCGCGCCGCTGACTTGAGGTGCGGCCATGGAGGTGCCACTGAGAAAATCGTATTGGTTGAGTCGCCCTAAACCACTGATGTTTTTTATAACCGTGCTATAAATATTGACGCCCGGCGCCCCCAGGTCGACCGATGTCGGTCCGTAATTGCTCCAGCTGGGCATCTCATCTTTGGGGTCGGTGGCGGCGACGCTGAGAATGTTGTCGAGGTCATAACCTCCGGGATAAACAGGGTTCAGATCATTGTTGCAGCCGAAGTTGCCGGCCGCGGCGACCACCAGCACCCCGGCATCACGCGCCGACGTCAGAACATCAAGCTCGGTTTGTGATTGCGCGACAAAACTACAATTTTGCGGGTAGGCGTAGCTGGCGTTGATCACCCGGGCGCCATTTTTAATAGCATAAGTATAGGCGGCGGCAATTTCGAAAAGATTACCATCCCCACTTGCATCCAGCCCTTTAAGGGGCATGAGGTTGATCAGCCAGTTAACGCCGCTTACGCCTTCATCATTGCTCCCCTGCGCCCCGATAATGCCGGCAACGTGGGTGCCGTGACTTTCCTCGTCATCATCCTGGGGCTGGTTATCTTGATTGACAAAATCCCAGCCGTGGACATCGTCAATATAGCCGTTGTCATCATCGTCGACCCCGTTGGTTTTCTTGTCGCGCCCTTCAGCATCCAGACCGATTTCGCCGAGATTTTGCCCCAGATTATCGACCAGATCGGGATGGTTCAGGTCGATCCCGGTATCAATGGTGGCAACCACAAAGCCTGGATCGCCGGTGCTGATCTCCCAGGCGTTAGTTGCGTTGATATCCGCATTTGGCAGCCCAGCCATCGGCCCCTCATTACCATGAATCGTCTGCCCCACATTTTGCAGCGCCCACTGAAGGAAAAAGGCCGGATCATCGGGCTCAAGGGCATAATGCACCCGGTAGTTGGGTTCGGCGTAAAGGACATCGGGATGAGTGCGCACAGCATTTAACGCCTGTTCCAGCGTAATTCCCTGTGGAAGTTGCAGGCGGATAATTTCATCGGCAGCCACACGCTGGGATGTTTCTTCCTTAATCGTTGCCGCTTTTGCTCGAACCAGGGGGCGTGGCAGGCGCAAACGCCCGGTTTCGGTGGCCCCAGGGAGCAAAACTGTGGTGGAGGTCGACGCACGAAGGGTGGCAATGGTGGCTTTGCCCGTCGCTTCCGGGTTGGAATCTTTCACCCCCACCAGAATTTCGCCGGTGAAGCTCGGATTTGCTTCGGATGAGGAATACTGGAGGCTGATGGTGGTCTGACTGTCTCCACAGCCGCCGCTGAACAGTAAAAAGATCAAACAACAAGCCGTGAACAAACGCACCATAACTGGACCTTCGATTTGCAAGATTTTAACCTTCTGGAGTTTAACAGAAATTCACTGCTGACAGCCAGCTTCATGCCTGCTATCTTGCGGGCGCGCATCAGCGCCCCAAATACACGCATAGAGCATAGAGGATACTGAGCATGGACACCCAAGACATTTCGCAGCAGTATAACGCAATTTATCTGACTGACTATCAAACTCCGGCGTATCTGGTTGAAAAGGTGGATCTTCTGGTGCGGCTGTTTCCAGGAGCAACGCGGGTTATCTCAACCGTTGGTTATAGGCGCAACCCGGATCGCGACAAGGCTGAACCCTTGATTCTTGCCGGTGAAGAGCAAATTTTGCTTGCGCTTAAACTCAATGGCAGGCTCCTGTCGGAGCAGGACTATGTTCTTGATGCGGAAGGTTTCAGTCTCGCCCAGGTTCCCGATACCTTTGAGCTGGAAATTGAAAGTGAAATAAATCCGGCGGGTAACACCGCGCTGGAAGGCCTGTATCTTTCCCAGGGGATTTATTGCACCCAATGTGAACCTCAGGGGTTTCGCCGTATCACTTTTTATCCCGACCGCCCCGATGTTATGGCCCCCTTCCAGGTCAGAATTGAGGCCGACCGGGTTGAATGTCCGGTGTTGCTCAGTAATGGCAATTTGATCGAACAGGGCGCATTGGCAGAGGGCCGCCATTATGCCGTGTGGCGCGATCCTTTCGCCAAACCAAGCTATCTGTTTGCCTTGGTGGCGGGGCAATTGGTGGGGCTTGAAGATTCGTTCACCACGCGCAGCGGGCGTGAAATTTTGTTGCAGATTTATGTCGAGGCCAGAAATCGGGAGCTTTGCGACCATGCCATGCTCTCGCTCAAAAAAGCAATGAAGTGGGATGAAGAGGTCTACGGGCTCGAATATGATCTGGATCGCTACATGATTGTTGCGGTCGATGATTTTAATATGGGCGCGATGGAAAACAAGGGTCTCAACGTTTTTAACTCCAAATATGTACTGGCCCGGCCCGAGCTGGCCACTGATCAGGATTTTCTCGCCATTGAAGGGGTCATCGGTCACGAATATTTTCACAACTACACCGGTAATCGGGTGACCTGCCGTGACTGGTTTCAGCTGAGTCTCAAGGAAGGCTTGACGGTTTTTCGTGATCAGGAATTCTCTGCCGACCTCCATTCGGCGGCAGTAAAACGCATCGACGATGTGCGCGTGCTGCGCCAGCATCAGTTTCCCGAAGATGCCGGGCCCATGGCACATCCGGTGCGACCGGCGTCTTATGTGGAAATCAATAATTTTTATACGACGACGGTTTACAACAAGGGGGCCGAGTTGATTCGTATGCAGCAGACCCTGCTGGGGCCTGACCTGTTTAATCAGGCGGTGCGGCATTATCTGCGCAAGCATGATGGCCAGGCGGTGACCACCGACGATTTTGTCGCCGCCCTCGAAGAGACCAGCGGACGTGATTTGACCCAGTTTCGCCGCTGGTATGCCCAGGCCGGAACCCCGCGTATCCAATTGGAAACAACTTATGACGCAGCGACCCAAAAGTTTTATCTCACCTGCCGACAAAGCTGCGCGCCTACGCCGGGACAGCCGCAAAAAGACCCTTTTTTAATCCCGCTGAAAGTTGGTCTGCTTGGGCCAGATGGACAGGATCTGCCATTGATGTTGGCGGGGGAATCGCAACCCGCCGGTACCAGTCGAGTGCTGGAACTGACCGCAGCGGTGCAAGAATTTATTTTTGAACAGATTGTGCAGCCGCCGGTGTTGTCGCCTCTGCGGGGCTTTTCGGCCCCGGTGATTCTTGATTACCCCCAACCCGATAACGAACTGGCGCAGCGCATGGCGGGAGACAGCGACCCCTTCAATCGGTGGGAAGCCGCCCAGCAACTGGCAACTCGCCAATTACTCGCGGCTCTCGATACTCCTGATCAACCACCCCTCAGTCGGCAGTTTGTTGCCAGCTGGTGTGCTGCGCTGGCCGATGGAGATGCGGATCAAAGTCTGTTGGCCCAGCTATTAACCTTGCCCACCGAAGCCTACCTGGGAGACCAGTTAGACGAAATGGATCCGGGTTTGCTGCATAGGGTGCGTATGGCGGCGCGCTTGCAATTAGCTGGTGCTGCGCGCAAACAGTTATTGGCTCGCTACCAGGAGAGTCGCCAGGTGCAGGCCTATGGGGTCGATCCCGTGCAGGTTGGCCGCCGCAGTTTGAAAAACTTCTGTCTTGGTCTGTTAATGCACGCCGAGCTTCCCGAAGCCCTTGAGCTTT
>Ga0210024_1003466_pt1 | contig 13013 bp, 8 predicted proteins | sample CryGeymeta201525_FD_183988 | JGI IMG/M metagenome (GOLD analysis project Ga0210024, IMG submission 183988) | Groundwater microbial communities from Crystal Geyser aquifers in Utah, USA - Crystal Geyser metaG 2015-25 (SPAdes) (version 2) | ecosystem: Environmental > Aquatic > Deep subsurface >... | reverse complement strand
TATATATTTTTTAATCCCAAAAAATGAAACACATGTTTATTAATTCTAAAAATACTTCGAATTTGTTATTATTATCCCTAATTTTGCTCGTAATTGTCGGTTTCGTTATTCGTTCTTATCAGATTGAGTCACACCCTCCGGTTGACAATGATGAATTTGCAATCGCTTATGATGCTTATTCAATTACTCAAACAGGAAAAGATCAGTGGGGAGTAAAAATGCCACTATTTTTTAAATCGTTTGGTGATTATAAAAACGGATTTGATATTTATATAACTGCATTAATGTATAAACTATTTGAACCGAATATTTTTTGGCTTCGTTTTCCTTCGATAATCTTTGGAACGCTTTATATTCTTCTTATTTTTTTACTATTAAGCAATATAACTATAGACAAAAAGCTAATAATTATTGGAACATTGCTCATGACACTTTCACCTTATGGAATATTTTTCTCAAGGACAAGTTCTGCAAGTATTTCACAAAGTTTTTTTACTATTACATCTATATTAACCTTTATATACTACTTAAAAAGTAATCACAAAAAACTTATTCCAATTAGTGTTGGATCCTTACTACTTTCGTTATATATTTATCCATCGTCCCTTATTGTGGTTCCATTATTATTGTCCGGCTACATATTTATATTGTTAAAAAAACACGAATATACAATAACAATACTATTAGTAGTAGCTGCTTTTATTGTCGCTCTGCCAGTAATAAATCAATATCTCGGAGGTGGGAGTATGATTCGATTTCAAAATGTGGCTAACATCGGGATGAAACTTGAGATTAATGAATTCCGTCATCACTCTCAAAATGATTTTGTATCAAAAATATTCCAAAACAAAATTGTGTATCAATCTTTTTATTTATTAAAAAATTTTATTTATCATTTTGATTTAGAACCGTTGATATATTTACGCAATCATGTCGATCAACATGATAATGGTTTCCCTCAAGTTCTAATTATCACCTTTCCGTTTTATATATTGGGTTTTATAGTTCTTTTTAAACAGATAAAAAATCCAACTTATCTAATAATTGCCCTTTGGATCGTTATTTCACCACTCCCATCAATAATCGCTGGAAGTGGTTTTAATGGAAAAAGGTCTCTTACTTTTTTAGGAAGCGATATTGTTTTGATTATTCTTGGTTTAAGTTATTTTCATAATATATTTCAAAAAAAACTTGTCTATTTTTTATACTTAATATGCATAATTATTAACAGTAGTATTTTTGTTTACTGGTATTTTTCTCCATATAAATTATTAGCAGAGTCACATTTATATTTTAAGACCAACAAACTCTATCAAATAGTAAAACAAAATTATAGTAAATTTAACACAATTGTTTATACCACCAAAAACCTCGGCGAACCACAAAACCCAGTATTATTCGCATGTCTTTTTCCTCCTGAAAAATATATTAAAATTAAAGTCGCGAAATGCTCTCCTTGGTGTAGAATTCAACCATTTGATAAATTTATTTATATGGAAAACATTGAGGATATTATCAAATATATATCCTTAAATATTAAAGACAACAAGATTATTGGATTTTTATCAAGTGACGAAATTGAAATAATAAAAAGAAAAAGTTGCTATGAAATATTGAGTACATTTCAGCCAAAAAAAAACTATTTAAACGAAAAATTTTACTTAATTCAATTTGAGCAATGTATATAATAATATTTATATTTTTTGCAATCAATCTTGTCACAATAGACTATCCTATTGTTTCAATACAAGAAATTCAACAGTTGCCAAATTTTATACTTTTATTATTACCACCAAATTATCTTCCCATTATACGATTATTTAGTCTTTTGTCAGTAATCTTTTTTATTATTTCTGCATTATCTAAGCTTAAAAATAAGAAACAACTAATTTTATTTGTCTTACTAACTTCTCCCTTATTGCTTATTCTCGCTAAAGAATTTAATATATTAGTGATATTTGTTTTGATTATCAGTTCAATTTGGTTGTTATCCAATAATAATTACTTTTTACTATTTGCTTCATTTTTATATATATTTTTCATTTATCTAAACCATTCATTTAACTCAATAATTTTTCAACAACTATGGGTATTGATTAAATCAACTTGTAATTTAACAGGGTTATTTTTTCAAAATGAAACTGTACATGAATACATACGTATTCCAAAAAACGGCTATTTTTTGGAATCTTCATTGATCTTTTTCTTATACGGAATTTATCATCTGATTAAAGAAAAAAAGTCAATCACAATAAAATATCTTCTTTTTTTACTTTTTGGATTAATTATATTTCTAACTTATCCAAGCAAATACTTTATTTTTTCTGGAATAGGTTTGCTAATTTTTATTTTGATAATTATTTCTTATGGTTCAGTGAAGATTAAAATGAATAAGTTTTTTGTCGGATTATTACTTTTTGTAACGGTTTTAAATTTTGCTTTTTTCTTAGAAAGTTACTTTCGTCATTACCAAAAAAAATATAGCCAAGAAAGAGGTTATGCGAAGTTCCAATTAATGGAAAAAATAAAACTAATAGATAAAATTGTCGAAATTACACAAGATTCCGATATTGACAAACTATATCAATATTACTCATATCATTATTCTATGCCGAAAATCAGAAAAATCAGCAATGGCGTCTGGTCTATTAACGATTGCTTTAATAACAAGCAATTAATCTGCGCCCTAACAGAAAAAGAAATTGAAGTTAATAACCAAAACAAAAATGATAGTCGTTTTTATATCGTAACCAATGATAATGGTGGAAGAGCTTATTTTTTAACCAACGTTAAACAATATGAAAATTAATAAAAAATTGCTCGTTTTTTTTATAATCCTTAGCTTAATATTGCGGTTTGCTGTTAGCGCTTTAAATTATTACGGTGATATTGATATATATTTTCTTCCATGGGCTAAAAATATACTTAAGTTCGGATTTTCTGGTTTTTATGAAAGAAATACACTAACAGCAAACTATCAGCCCCTAACATTAATCTCTTTTGCTTCAGAATTATTTTTATATAAAATAGTGTTTTTACCGATAAATAATTTACTTTGGTATTTTAACCAAAATATTCCCCTCTTTCCCTCTCAGTTAGTACATATTTGGCAAAATCGTAATACAGTTGCAACCTTTATTAAAGGCGCAAGTATCTTCGCTGATATTTTTTTAGCACTTGGATTATTCAAAATTGCTTCGTTAATGACAAAAAATAAAAAAATTATTTTGTTAATCTTATTCAGTGCTCTTTTCAATCCAGCAATTATTTATAACAGTTCACTTTGGGGGCAAATCGATACTATACCATTAGCATTCTTAGTTTGGTCAATATATTTTATCTATAAACAAAAACATTTAACATCAATTGTTCTTTTGTGCTTAGGTTTACTTTCGAAACAAACCATTGGAATAATTATACCTGTCTATGCTCTTTTATTTTGGAAGTATTTCTCAAGAAAAGACAAGATAAAGGCTTTTATATTGGGATTAATTGTCTTTTTTGTTGTCTTCCTTCCATTCAGTGCAAAAGAAAATAACATATTATTTGCATATCTCACTTATTTAAACTTAGCTACCAAGTTTGGCTCTAGTTGGTTGAGTGCTCATGCTTTTAATCTTTGGTATCTAATATTTTCTCCTGCAAATATTTCAGATACATTCTCACTATTTGGCAAGTTAACACCAAGAATGTTATCTTCTTTACTAGTAATTTCCAATACTGTATTCGTACTCTTTATCTTATGGAAAAGACGGGTAAAATTGGAACAAACAGTTTTTTCTATCGCTTTAGTAACAATGTTTATGTTTTTATTTTCAACCCGAATGCATGAAAGACATTTATTACCAGCAATTCCTTTCCTTTTATTACTATCTGCAATCAATATTCGCTATTATTGGTTATTCTTATATACTACATTCTTTCATTTGTTGAATTTATACGCAGCCTGGGGTCAACCAAGAAATAATTTTATTTTTGATCTAACAACAAATAGACTTTTTGTAAATTTTCTTATTATTGTTCAGATATTGATCTATTTTGTAATGTTTTATTATTTTGTTATTTACTCATCAAAAAATAAATATAAAAAATTGAATTTTTAATTATTCTTTTTTAAATAGGTAATAATTTTTATCCCTTCAATAATTGTTTCATCTATTTTTTTCTTACTCCCGAATTGGTCTGATTCCCAAGTTGACCATTTCTGATAATTAAAATTTTTCTCTTCAATAAACATAATTAATATATCTGCCTGCGAATAATTTGTTACATCTAAAACATCCAATCCCTTCATCCTTAAAAAGAAACGGTAATCATCAGCCTGTGGAACTTTATTTTCATAATCTAACACCGCAATAACCGCAATTTTATTTTTTTTATTAATTTTACTTTTGTTCACAAAAACATCAACTATGTTTTTAATTTTTGAAATGGGTCTTTTTGATTGTGTTGGGTAAGGTGTAAAAAAAATTGTGTTAAATAAATACAACATAATCATTGCAAACAAAATCCAACGACCCCACAATTTTTGAATTAAAATAATCATGACAACGAACATCAAAATACAAGATATCCCTAACAAATAATGTGTAGGGACTAGGCTAATAATTGAAAAAAGACTTAGATTTATCATTGTAAGAAAAAACCAAACTCTATGCCTTTTTGAGGAAGAAAATAATGCTATCAAAGTTAATGTTAATATTATTAATGCAATAGGGAAATTGAAATAACTCGAATTCACAATTGATTGTAAATTATTCATTTGAAACTGTAAAAAAATGCCCATTTTTGGATGAGTATACCATTGGCGAAAAAGATATCCTTTGGTGATTATTTCAAAAATAATAATAGGAAACCAGGGAAGTAAAAAACCAAATATAATCTGAAGTAATCTAGTAAACTTATGCTTTCTTCGAAACCATTCATAAAACAATAAGGTTATGGCAAATATTGCCGCTGGATGAAATGAAGTAGCCAAACCAAGAAACAACGCCGAAAAGAATAATGGTAATTCAAACCATAAACAAGACAAAGACAATAATAGCCAAATTACATAAGTATATCCATTACCTGGATGAAGAACAATACTGCTCCACCAAGGAAATAGACCAATCATACCAATTACTAATAAAAAAGACGTTCCAAATCTTTTAATCCCCAAATATCCGAATAAACCAAGTGACAGGGTTGCTAATATTAAATTAAAGATTATTAATGAATTAGCGTTTCCATGACTAATAATTAGTGCGGGATAAAAAATATAGTAGTAAATCGGACTTGCGTGAAATCCAGGACTTAGCCTAGGTCCAAGCCAGATAACTTTTGTACCAATCCATAATTTCGACATTTCACTTAAATCCCGACCTAAATCTGTGTCTAAATATACAACGTCCAACCCTCCTCTAATCCATATAAATATCAATAAAAATAGGACAATAGTCAAAGCAAGGTATTGTTTCTTATTTAACCAAATGTTAGTCATGTTTGTTCTCTTTTCGACTAATCCGAATAAAAATAAAAAGAATGATTATCGACCAAACACTAATTACAGTTACCCACTCTCCAATTTTTCTTACTTCAGTATTTTCAAATCTTAGCTCAAGTTTTTTTGATTCTTTTGGCAAAGATATTGTGATCAATTTATATTTGTTGATATCATCAATCTTCATTTCATTTCCATCAACCTTCGCTTTCCAACCGGGAAAATAATAGGTGTTTAAGCGTAGCGTGATTGGAGTTTTTGCATTAACCTCAAAGGTTTTGTTTTGAAACCGGTTTTCCGTCATTGTGACATCACCAATACCGGACATTACTTGATAAGGATTTTTTGGCAAATCTTTTTTTTCAATATTATAAATCGTTGTATTGAGCGCAGATTTTTTTAAAGGAACACCTTTTGGCACAAACTCAAACGATGTATTGCTAATTCTCCAAGCAATTTCTTCAAAAGTTGTTCGTTCTGCGTCTGATGTTCTAAGTAAATGTTGTGGTTTAAAGTAGGGCAAATATTTTATAACAGTTATAATGATTATAATTGTTATACCAACGTTAATAAATATTTGCCAATGTTTGTTTTTGTTGAATTTTTTAAGAAAAAATACAGCAAATGCTCCAACAACACTGATAAAAAAAGCCGAGAAAGTTAAAAACCGCCAAGGAAACTGCATATATGACAGATATTGAATTTCTTCCCAGATAAACTGCGAATAATTGGTTGTCATAAATAAACTAAAAAAAAGCAAGAAACCATACAGTAAAAAATGTCTATTATTTTTTGACTTAATCTTTTTATTAATAAACAAGAATAAAAACACCATTAGGGTAACTAATGCTAAAGAAATATGAATCTTTCCCAACTGAAAAGTCATGCCATCAGCATGATTTGATGTTGACCCTCCAAATCCCCATGGGGAATACCACAACTGATCCGAATAAACAAAATGCTTTTTGTAGTCAGCCAACTCATTTGTTAAAACCTTATCAACCAAGGTATATTTCCGCTCCAACATCGAAGGCAGCCAGAAAAAAGCCGATAGACTTAATCCAAGCGTTAAACCAAAGACAACTGATCGCAAATAAATAATCTTCTGATTTGATTTAATGAAGCAAAACAAAATGTACGCTCCTATAAAAAAACCACTGGGAAAGGCAATTAACGGATGCGTTAAAATTAGCACTGCAAAACCAATGCCTAATAACAAAGCATTTTCCAAGTTTGGTTTATTTTCCACCCGTTGTAAAAATACCATCATCCAGGCAAATGTCGCAAAACTAAAAAATTCTGCCAGTGCACCCCGAATATAAACCGTAATCGCATGATAAAAAAAATATGTGTAAAGAGTAGCTGCAAGAAAAGCAGATAATCTTCCTAAAATGTTTTTTACAAAAACATAAATACCACCAGCTGCAAGTACAAAACCCGAGATAATCATTAGTTTAATTGACCAGATTAATGAAAATCCAATTAAATGAAATGCTTCGGCAAAATAATAAATAAAAGGCGGATAAAAATTAAAAAGCGGATATCCAAAACCAAATCCCAGCAAATCAACCCAACGTGGAAACAAATAACCTTGTTTAATTCCCTGATCCAACAAAAATAAACGCGCAATATGCTGGTCATCGTGCATTGAAGGATTAAGGTTATTTAATAATACAAACCAGGCTGGAAGTGTTATAATAACAAGCAATATACCACTCGCAAATAAATTTGCTCGAGTATATGCCGCTCTAAGCTGTTTTAATCCCGCTGAACGGGATAAATCAGCATAAAAGCGGCAAATCAACCTATACCATTTCCGAAATTTCATATTCTAATTTTATATGAAGGATATCAAAAAAAACACCATAATCAGCGCTTTAAGCTTATTTTTCCAAAGCGGATACTCAGCGGTTTTGGGTTTAGGTGCTAACTTAGCCATCACCATTCTTCTTTCTCCGGAAATCTTTGGAATCTATATTACAGTCCTATCAATGATTTCATTGCTAAATTATTTTTCTGATATTGGTCTGGCCGCGTCACTAGTGCAAAAAAAAGAAGTCAGTGATGACGATATTAGAACAACTTTCACTATTCAGCAAATTCTGGTAATTACAATCGTAACCCTTGGCTATTTATTAACCGGATTTATACAAAGATTCTATAAACTACCGCAAACAGGAGTTTATCTTTACTGGGCATTATTAATTTCTTTTGTTTTTTCTTCCCTCAAAACCATCCCTTCAATCCTACTGGAGCGAAAAATCAAATTTCAAAAAATTGTAATGGTGCAGATAATTGAAAATACGCTATTTTATTTAACAATCATTATTTTGGCAGTGTTGAAGTTCGGATTGATGAGCTTTACTTTCGCAGTTTTGGTTCGGTCAATATCAGGATTGATTGTTATTTATTCAATTGCTCCCTGGCAACCAAAATTAGGGTTTTCTATTGTCAGTTTAAAAAAACTCTTATCGTTTGGACTCCCCTTTCAAGCCAGTTCATTTTTGGCATTATTCAAAGACGAATTAATCACTTTATATTTAGGAAAAACACTTGGGTTCACCGGACTGGGATATATTGGTTGGGCTAAAAAATGGGCAGAAGCACCAATCCGAATTATCATGGATAATATTAGTCGTGTCTTATTCCCGGTAATTGCGCGTATTCAACAGGATAAAAATAAAGTTGGCAGACTGCTTGATAAAATTCTTTATTATCAAACCATCCTACTTGCGCCAATTATCATGGGCTCATTTATTGTTATGGATTCTTTCATCAAGATTATCCCACGCTATTCTAAATGGGAACCGGCTTTGCCATTATTTTATCTGATGTGCATCTCTTCTTTTTTATCATCATATTCGTCTCCTTTCACCAATCTTTTTAATGCAATGGGTAAGGCAAAAACCACCTTTCTTTTTATGATGCTTTGGACCGTGAGCACTTGGATTTTCACACCAATTCTCACCCACTATTTTGGTTATTATGGTTTTCCAATGACACAGGTGATTCTTTCTTTGGCTTTTATCCTGGTTATTTCAAAAGCCAGAGAACTGGTTGAGTTTCATTTCATCAAATCAATCAAACAACCAATCATTGCTGCAATTCTCATGGGAATAATTATTTCATTAATCAATCTATTTATTCTCAATTCTTTACTTGATTTAATCATGTTGATAATTATTGGAGGATTAATTTATGCATTTTTCCTGCAAATTCTATTTAAAATCAATATAATTAAAGAAATTAAAGGAATTTTTCGCTATGAGTAATATTTCCGCCATAATCGTTGTTAAAGATCAACCACCTCATCTAGATGAAACTTTAGAATCTATTGATTTACTGGTTGATGAAATCATTATCGGAGATATTAATCTTTCACCAGATCAAATTCATAAACTTTTCAATAACCCAAAGATAAAAATCCATAAAATTGCATCAGACACCCCTTTTGCCGACGTTGTTAAGGAAGACTTGAAAAAAATAGCAAAAAACGAATATGTGTTATATCTTGATCCGGATGAAGTTTTTCCGAATAGAACAATTGGTTTTATCAAAACTCATTTAAACAACTATGACTGCTTTCTTTTTCCCCGCCAAAATATCATTTTTAATAAATGGATTGAACATTCGCGCTGGTGGCCAGACAATCAAGTGCGCTTATATAGGAAAACCAGTGTAATTTGGCCGAAAAATGTTCATCCGCAACCGAAAATCAGTGGAAAACAATTTTGTTTTGAGGCAAAAGCAGAAAACGCTATTATCCATTACAACTACGAGAGTCTTGATCAGTTTTTAGAAAAAGCCACCCGTTATGCAAAATCCGAAGTCAATGAATTGATTCAAACTAAGCAATCTCTATCATTATCAACAACTATCAGTAAAGCTTTATCAGAGTTTATCAGTAGATTCTTTGCACACGAAGGTTATCGTGATGGAATGCATGGTTTTGTCTTGGCGTTTTTGCAAATGTTTTATTACTTTTTGGTTTATTTTTATTTTTGGGAAAAAAATAAATTTCAGTCTGATCAAAAAGAAAAAATTCATAAAATTCCTCAACTTTATTTTAAACAAGGATTATTTGAGACTAATTATTGGCTGATTAAACAAAACCTTATTTCTCCTTTTTCAAAATTAAAAAATAAATTTATTAATAAAATCCTATCTTTGTTTTCATGAAAACAAAAATAATACTTAGCGATTTATTTAAATTACTCCGACGATATAAAATTTCGATTTGTTTAGTAGGAATTTTAATATTGTCTTTACTTCTTCGCTTAATATGGATTAATGCTATTCCCGTTTCACTAAACTTAGATGAACTGTATTATCTTATTCATGCAAAGTCATTTTTTTTTACGGGCAAGGACTTATATCAAACAATACCACTCTGGAAAATTTTTATTTTTCAATATCCCCCACAAGGAATGCCTCAATCAGAGCTTCCTTTTCTACTTCATACATTATTATCTGGATTTCCTTCTTCATTTTTAATACAAGCGTTGCCAAATATTATAATGAGTATTGGATCAGTGTTTTTGATGTATAGAATCAGCACAATAATTTTCAATAAAAGAATCGGGTTAGTTTCCGCTCTCTTAATGGCGATAAATCCATGGTCGGTATTTATTGGAAGAACTTCATATGAAATGGTCGGGGCAGTCTTTTTCATCTTGGCTGGGTATTTTGTTATTCTCCGAACAAAAGGAGTAAAAGTGTTATTTTCAATCCCACTCTTTCTTTTTGTATTTTATTCATATATTGGCACCAAGGTTCTTATTGTTCCTTTGCTGATTATTTTTTTTATGAGTAATTATTTTTTATTCCGTAGAAAAAAACAGTTTATTTGGTACGGACTTGTTGTTTTGTTTTTTATTCTGTTTAGCCTTTTCTACTATTATCAAATTTCAAAAGAAGGTTTGTCAAGATTAAGTGAAATTACCACACCATCACATCCGCTAATTATCTCACAAGTAAACGATATTAGAAAAAACACCATTACAACACCACTTAGTTCTTTATTAACGAATAAATATACTGTTTTCGGAAGTGCTATAACAAGATTATTATTGCAAGTTTTTTCTCCGGTTTATTTATTTTTCGAAGGGGATTATGTTTCAGCGCTTGGTAATCAGGGTCTATTTTATGCAATCGATATCGTCTTCTTATTCATTGGATGTATGCAGTTATGGAAGAAAAATATTCGTCTATTTTTTATAATCATTGCACTTTGTCTTATTGCAACAATACCGCAAATTATTCATGACGCCACCGGACTTGGAAGTAATTTTTCAGCACATATTGTACTCTTAATCCCACTTTTTCTTTTTATTATTAGTTATGGAATTAACGAACTTTTTAATTTATTTCTGAAAAGAAAATTATTCGTTGGTATTGGTGTTGTGATTATTTTATACGTTATACAGTTTTCCGGATTTATTAACAGTTATTTTTTTCAGTTTCCATTTCATAATGGTCTGTTTAATCTCACGACCCATACAATGACACAATACCTCACCCGATCTAAAAATAAAATTGCTGTATATGGATTAGATCCAAAACTTTTATTTAGTCATTATTTATATACGGAAAATAAGTTTACAAAAGAAACCAGCAAGTCAATAATTTCATCATATAAGAACAAAGATTATAAATTATCCTCGATTAATTTTTATTCCTGTGATGTATTTCCCAATTCTCTCCTTAAAAACATTACCACTATTATTGACCCGGAATGCGGAAAAAAATATTCCAATCCTTCAATAAACATTCCACGACCATCAGATGCAGGTGCGGCAATGGTAATTTATAATGATATTACATGTTCTTCATATCAATTACCAGGCTATCCATCTGGTTTAACATTGCGGAAAATAGAAATGAAAAATCTCTCAAATCAAGAATTTTGCGAAACCTTTATTAGTCAGTATTAAAATTGTTCTAGTGTTTAACCTTATAGATTGTTGCTGTTCTGTTACCCCATAAAAATTCCAGTTTGTTTGGACAATCAAATAGGTTGTGAGAGATTTTATAGTTATTATTGTAATAAATATAGTCGATTTCTTTGAGAATTCGACAGTCGTTAGAAAGTACCATTTGCATGCGTTTTTTGTAATCAATTCCAGTTAATCTTATCTGGACCAAGTCGTTAAAATAGCTTATTTGGCTGGAAAAAGCAGTTATATATGAAGTGTCACCGTCAGCGTATAACGGAATTGGAACTGTTTGATTTTGTCTCGTTTTATCATTAAAAAATGGGGAATACACAACACCTTTTGGTTGTTTTTTTAAATATTGAAGCGCCTCAACTTCTTCTTTTGGAACATAAGTTCCACCTGGAAATAGTTTGAATGAACTAATCGCAATATCGACTGTTGTTGGAATAGCAAGTAAAAATATCAAAACGATTAACAATTTTGTGAATATATTTTTTTTCTGATATAACAAATAAACAAACTCCGCGAGATAGATATTTGATAAAAATATTGCATAATAAAAAAATTGAATTGTGTTCCACCATTCTGCTTTTTGCACCAATATAAGCGATGTCACAGTTGCTATTATCATCGTCCCTAATATGATAAGATCATAAACTTTATATTTTCGTGTAATTATCTTACCACCTAAATAAATCAATCCAAAAAAACGCACGCCCATGTAAAAAAATAGGAATAGTGTCAGATTAATTACTTCAATAAAAATTAGTTTAGGACCAAGTCCTTTTGTCATTAAAAAATACCTTGCGTCTGTCAAATTTCTTTGATAAAACAATCCGGGATCCTCGGTGATCGGGTGAACCAAAGCAAAAGGTGCAAAGCCAAAAATTGAACCGGTTTTTGAAGAAGTAAAAGGACTGTAAAACAAGAGGATTGATATTCCAAAAAACATCAAGATAATTAATAAATAAAAAATTGTCTTTTTTAGTTTAATCGAACAAGACTTTGACAGTATAAATAAACTACATAAAACCAACGTAACCGCTCCTCCATAAAACTTCAGCCCCATATTGATAAACGTAAGAAGTCCTAATATTAATACAATGCGCAGGTTAATCTCATTCTCAACAATCTTAACCAGCAAATATAAAATTATTACAATTGAAAGAGCATATTGCGTGTTGTACATTGTGTGAAAAATTTGTTGAGACAAAAGACCAGCTGAACCAATAATCGTCTTATCTTTAATCAAAGTAAGAATATATGTAAATGAGCTGGAAAAGAATAAAAAGAACAAAAAAATAGACACAAAAACTTTATCGTCATTAATTTTTCGCGCTAATTTGATTGCCAATACCGTAAATGCTATAAACCAAAATATTGGAATGATTTTGAAAAATATCACTAATGATGAAAACGGCGTAACTACTATTAATAGAAAAATTATTAAGTCAAAAAGATAGTTATATCCGGATAATTGTGCACCGGAAAAAATCGGAGAAACAAAAGGAAACTGTTTGAATGAGTTTTCAATCAATGCTAAATGCCAAATTGCATCGTGTCCATGAACTCCCCAAAAATATATTCCGCATTTC
>Ga0210024_1003453_pt1 | contig 13043 bp, 12 predicted proteins | sample CryGeymeta201525_FD_183988 | JGI IMG/M metagenome (GOLD analysis project Ga0210024, IMG submission 183988) | Groundwater microbial communities from Crystal Geyser aquifers in Utah, USA - Crystal Geyser metaG 2015-25 (SPAdes) (version 2) | ecosystem: Environmental > Aquatic > Deep subsurface >... | reverse complement strand
AACATGAGCAACCCCAGACTGATCGCACAACTTAGCAAGGACGCCGGGGTGAGCGTGGGTGCCACGCTGTACTCAGATGCGCTATCCAAGGCCAGCGGCCCGGCTCCTACGTACATGAAGATGATGCACCACAACCTGGCGCAACTGGTGGCGGGGATGCAGCAAAACTGACCCCGGTGACCGTTCAGTTACGTATCAGCCGGGCAAACGTCTTGCGAAACTTGGCCACCTTGGGTGCGGCCACCGCCAGGCAATATCCCTGGTGCGGATTGCGGGCAAAGAAGTCCTGGTGGTAGTCCTCGGCGGGCCAGTAGTTGGCCAGTGGCAACACCTCAGTGACGACCGGGCGGCTGTAAACGCCGCTGGCGCTCAACTCGGCAATCACCGCGCGCGCTACCTCAGTCTGCGCCGGATCACTGGTGTAGATGCCGCTGCGGTATTGGGTGCCGTGGTCGTTGCCCTGGGCGTTGAGCGTGGTCGGGTCGTGGATGACGAAGAAGATTTGCAGAATCTCGTGCAGGCTGATCTGCGCCGGGTCAAACATCAGTTTCACCACCTCGGCATGGCCGGTCCGGCCGGTACACACCTGCTCGTAAGTTGGCTGCTGCACATGGCCGTTGCTGTAGCCAGACTCCACGTCGAGCACGCCCTTGACGTTGACATAGACGGCCTCAGTGCACCAAAAGCAGCCCCCACCCAAGGTGATAGTTTGCGTATCTTCAGACATGCTTGACTCCTGTTACTCCAGCCCGAGTTCCTGAATCTTGCGCGTGATGGTATTACGGCCGATGCCAAGCTTTTGCGCCGCCTCGACGCGCCTACCCCGCGTTGCCGCCAGCGCAGCCAGAATCAGGCGTGATTCAAAACGGTGCGTCAACACGTCCCAGACGTCGGTCCGGTCAGACGCCAGCAAGGCCGCCGCATCCGCCTCCAAACCCAACTCCCACGAAGACAGCATAGGCGCGCGCGCGGGCACGCCGACATCAGCCACGCCAGATGCCACAGCGGCGGGGCTAGCAAGCTCCGGGTTAGCTGGCACTGGCGTACTGATTGCTTCAGAATGAATAGCTCCTTGCGCTTGTGGATACTGGGCTAGAGGTTGATTTGGCACTATACCTTCAGTATCGGTGACGCCGATCTCGGGCGGCAAATCCTTGGGCTCGATCAGCTGCGCGGGCGCCATGACCGTGAGCCAATGGCACATGTTTTCCAGCTGGCGCACATTGCCAGGGAAATCAAAGTGATTGATCCAGGTCAGCGCCGCCTCAGAAATCCGCTTGGGTTCGACACCGAGTTGAGCCGCACTCTGCTGCAAAAAATGGCGTGTCAGCGCGGCAATGTCTTCGCGCCGCTCGCGCAGCGCGGGCAAGCGCAGGCGGATGACGTTGAGGCGGTGGAACAGGTCTTCACGGAACGCGCCGTCCCTGACGCGCTGCTCCAGGTTCTGGTGCGTAGCGGCAATCACGCGCACGTTGGTCTTGACCGCACTGTGGCCACCGACGCGGTAGAAATGCCCATCTGACAGCACCCGCAACAACCGCGTCTGCAAGTCAAACGGCATGTCACCAATTTCGTCCAGAAACAGCGTACCGCCATCGGCCTGCTCAAAGCGGCCCCGGCGCATGGTCTGCGCGCCGGTGAAGGCACCGCGCTCATGGCCAAACAGCTCCGATTCGAGCAGGTCTTTGGGAATGGCTGCCGTGTTGATGGCAATGAACGGCCCATTGGCGCGCGGCGAATGCTTGTGCAACGCGCGCGCCACCAGCTCTTTGCCCGAGCCCGATTCACCAGTGATCATCACCGTGACGTTACTTTGACTCAGGCGACCAATGGCACGGAACACATCCTGCATCGCCGGCGCCTGGCCAAGCATTTCGGGTGACTGCACAGCCGTTTCTTCGGCCACTTCTTCGCGTCGACTCTCTTCGACGGCGCGGCGGATCAGCTCGACCGCCTTGTTCAGGTCAAACGGCTTGGGCAGGTACTCGAACGCGCCGCCCTGAAACGCCAAGACCGCGCTGTCGAGATCAGAGTAGGCGGTCATGATGATCACCGGCAAGCCCGGCAACCGGGCCTTGATTTTTTCCAGCAAGTCCAGCCCCGAAGTACCCGGCATCCGGATGTCGCTGACCATGATCTGCGGCCCGCGGTCCTCTGTGTCGTCGAGTGCGGCCAGTACTTCACGCGCGCTGGCAAAACTGCGCGTTGGCAAACCCTCGCGCAACAGTGCTTTTTCAAGCACAAAGCGGATCGACTGATCGTCGTCAACAATCCAGATGGATTTCATAAGCTTGAGTCACTCGTTCATGGCTCGCCGTCACGGCAGTGGGATCAGGATTTTGAAATCGGTCAATCCTGGCACGCTGTCGCATTCGATCAAGCCCTGATGTTGCTGAATGAAGGTTTGCGCCAGGGTCAGCCCCAAGCCCGATCCCCCTTCACGTCCGGACACCAGTGGGTAAAAGATGCGATCCTTGATCGCATCGGGCACACCGGGACCGTTGTCGATGACATGCAATTCCAGTGCCAACCGGTAACGTTGTTTGCCAAATGTGATCTGGCGCGCCACCCGGGTGCGAAATATCAGGCGGGCGTCACCTTTTGCGATGCGCTCGACCAGTGCCTGACAGGCGTTGTGGGCAATGTTGAGCAGCGCCTGGATCAGTTGCTCCTGGTCACCGCGAAATTCAGGAATCGATGCGTCGTAGTCTTGAACCACCGTCAAGCCAACAGGAAACTCGGCCACGATCAACGCGCGCACCCGCTCGCAAACCTCATGAATGTTCACATCGCCCACCACATGTGCCTTGCGGTGCGGTGCCAGCAGCCGGTCCACCAACGATTGCAAGCGATCAGCCTCGCCGATAATGACCTGGGTGTACTCCTTGAGCTCGGGCGCCTCGTCCATTTCCAGCTCCAACAGTTGCGCCGCGCCACGAATGCCGCCCAGCGGGTTCTTGATTTCGTGCGCCAGGTTGCGGATGAGCTCCTTGTTGGCCTGCGCCTGCTCGGCCAGGCGCTCTTCTCGGTCTTGACGGGCTTGCTGCTCCAGCGGCAGCAGTTCGACAATGATGTCTTGCACGTCGGTCAACGACACGATCACATGCACCGGCAAGGCCTCCCGCGCGACCCGCAGCAAATACGCGTCGTAACGCAAGGCCGAAAAATCGTTGTTGCCAGCCGCCTTGAGGGCACTGCGCAGCTGCTCAGGCTGGGTAAAACTGTCTTGCAAATGCGATCCGACGATGGCGCGACGTGATATTCCCAGCGCGTCTTCCAGCGCCGCATTGGCAAAGCGCGCTACGCCCCCGTCGTCGACGACGGCTACCAGCGTGGCCAGCAGGTCCAGCGCGTCGTAACGCTCAGCCACGGAAAGTTCTGGTGGCGCCACAGAAGGACGGCGGTTCAATTCATTGTCCAGCAACGCTGGCGCCGCCCAAGCGACCCAGTTCCCGGCGGATACCCGCGATATCGCTCTCGTTGCGCGCCAGATTGACCTTGAGCTCGGCGACCCGATCAAGGTATTTCTGGTAATTGCGGCTTTCCGGGCCCTGCTTTTCTGGTTCACCGTTGTTGTACTCTTTTTTCAGCTCTTCCCGGCGCGCCAATGCTTTTTTGAGCTCTTCTTGCAAAATCAGCCGCGAATCCTGGTCGCGCGCCTTCTGTTCATTGGCCGAGATGCGTTGCCCGTCGCTGGCGCTGGCTTGCGACACACTGTTGGTTTTAGGAGCGGCATTTTTTGGCGGTTTGACGGCCTGGATCACGGTGAAGTTACCGCCTTCGACCAGTTTGCAGCCTTTGGCGCGGGCGTCGGGTTTGGTGTTGGTGTATTCGTTCCCGCAGCGATAAATCGGCTCCTGCGCCGACGCAGACGCTGACACCACAATGCACGCCAATAGCAAATTCAAGGTCAACGGTTGCTTCATAAATATCCCACGCTTGTTGACGATCACACGTTGTGTTGATCGCATTTTTCAGCAAAAGTGCCAGCGTAGTTTCCCACATAAAAAAAGGACGGGCCAGCCGTCCATTTTTGAGGTGTCGTTTGGATTACAACGAGTAGTACATGTCGTACTCGACCGGGTGCGGCGCCATGCGAAAGCGTTGCACTTCGCCCATCTTGAGCTCAATGTAGGCATCAAGCATGGTATCCGAGAACACGCCACCCTTGGTCAGGAAGCCACGATCCTTGTCAAGATAGTCCAGCGCCTGATCCAGACTATGGCAAACGGTCGGGATCAATGCGTCTTCTTCGGGCGGCAGGTGGTACAGGTCTTTGGTGGCGGCTTCGCCCGGGTGGATCTTGTTCTCCACGCCGTCAAGACCGGCCATCAACAAGGCCGAGAAGCACAGATAGGGGTTGGCCGACGGATCAGGGAAACGCGCCTCAATGCGGCGGCCCTTAGGGTTGGCCACGTGCGGGATGCGGATCGACGCCGAGCGGTTGCGCGAGCTGTAGGCCAGTTTGACCGGCGCTTCAAAGCCAGGCACCAGGCGCTTGTAGCTGTTGGTGCCAGGGTTGGTGATGGCGTTGAGGGCACGGGCGTGCTTAATGATGCCGCCGATGTAATACAGCGCAAAATCACTCAAACCGGCATAACCGTCGCCGGCGAACAGGTTTTTGCCATCTTTCCAGACCGACTGGTGCACGTGCATGCCGCTGCCGTTGTCGCCCGCGTAGGGCTTGGGCATGAAGGTCGCCGTCTTGCCGTAGGCATTGGCCACGTTCCAGACCACGTACTTCAACACTTGGGTCCAGTCGGCGCGCTCAACCAGCGTGCTGAACTTGGTGCCAATTTCGTTTTGACCTGCACCAGCCACTTCGTGGTGGAAAACTTCAACCGGTATGCCAAGGCTTTCCAGAATGAGCACCATTTCGGCGCGCATGTCTTGGGTGCTGTCGACTGGGGGCACTGGGAAATAGCCCCCCTTGACGGTCGGACGGTGGCCACGGTTGCCGCCTTCGAGCTTGGCGCCGCTGTTCCAGGGAGCCTCGTATTCCTCGATCTGGAAGCCCACGTTGCCAGGTTCGTTCTTCCAGTACACATTGTCGAAAATGAAGAATTCAGGCTCGGGACCGAAATAGGCGGTGTCGCCAAGGCCAGAGGCCTTCAGGTACGCTTCAGCACGGTGGGCAATCGAGCGTGGATCACGGTCGTAAGCCTTGCCGTCGCCGGGCTCGACGACGTCGCACTGCAAGAACAGCGTGGTTTCCTCATAAAACGGGTCGACGTTGGCCGTGTTGGGGTCGGGCATGAGTTGCATGTCTGACGCCTCGATCCCCTTCCAGCCCGCCACTGACGAACCGTCAAACGCATGGCCACTAGTGAACTTGTCTTCGTCAAAGGCCGAGATCGGCACGGTCACATGCTGCTCTTTGCCACGGGTATCGGTGAAACGGAAGTCAACGAACTTGACTTCGTTGTCTTTTACCATCTTCATCACGTCTGCGACGGTTTTTGCCATGTATTTCTCCAGATAAGGAACGTTGTTGAAAAGGACTTGTTGAGAAGAACGCAGTTTCTGTGCCAGACCGACGCCTGCGGGCAGAATCCATCAAAGTCGGTATTTTGCCTTGGTTTCTACCGTTTAAAACGCGCCACAGCCGTCATGTGCAATTTGAACGCCGGGTGCGGCATCGCTCAATTTGCCGCATCAGGCTGGTGCGACTGCGCAACGCACCAAAATAATGCTTCAATTTTGCACTAATTCGGGGCCTAGTTTGAGGTTGAAAGGCGCCAAACCCGCCATCAGCGCCGCGTAGGCTGGCGCCACCAGACCCGGAGCGCCTTTGACGCCAAGCTCGATATGGCGGCCAAACTGCGGGTGGTCGACGCTGGGCAAGCTAAACACCTTGACGCCGGCAAAATCGCGCTCCAACTGTTCCATCAATGGCGTCAAGGTGGCTTCCATGGCACCAAACACAATCACCGAACGCTCTTGCCAGGCCTCGGTGGTGAAATATGCCGCGTAGGTGGTGTCGAGCACCCATTCGATCATCGGCCAGGCCATCACCGGAAAGCCAGGCACAAAATGAACCCGACCACAGCTAAAGCCCGGGATTTTGTTGTAGGGGTTGGGAATAATGCTAGCGCCCTGTGGAAAAACACCCATGTTCAGTCGGTGCAGGTTGTCGGGCGCGGCAGGGTCGTAGACCTTGCCCTGCTCCAGCGCAACGTCCTGCATACGCTGCTCAATGAGCGCTTTGGCCTGCTGGTGCAGTTGCAACTCAACACCGAGCGCTTTGGCGGCGCATTGGCGCGTGTGGTCGTCTGGGGTGGCACCGATGCCGCCGGTCGAAAAAATCACATCCCCCGAAGCAAATGCACGCTGCAGGGCGGCGGTGATGCGATCGGGCTGGTCGCCCACGTACTCGGCGTAAGCGAGCTGCAGGCCACGCGCCTTGAGCAGTTCAATCACTTTGGGTAGATGCTTGTCGGCACGCTTGCCGGATAAGATTTCGTCGCCGATGATGATCAGACCGAAATGAGGGCAGGCATCAGTGTGCGGGGTGGAAGTCGGGTTTGGGTTGGTCGTCATACGGCAATGTTAGCGCCTGTTCGCCCGCCATAGCGCCGCTGTCTGCGGTTTGCGCTGGCGCCACCGGCGTGCGGCGATCGGTCTGGTTGGCGCGCTCGTGGCGCAGCGCCACCAACGCCGCCAGACAGTAATGCGCAAACCACAGCGACGACAGTGCAAAGACCAGCGTGTAGAGCCAGATGCCCAACGGAATCAACACCATAAAAGCCGCGGCGAACAACACACCGGAGGCCCAGATCACACTGGGCGCCGCGCCCATGAAGCCGCACACCACGCCGATGAGCAGCAGCACCAGGCGGTGCCGCCGGAAAATCTCTTTGCGTTCATCGGCGCTGGCGTGCGCCGCTAGAGCGTCAAACGCCATTACCCGATAGGTCAGCCAGCCCCAGATCAGCGGCGGCAACACCAGAATCAACGGCGGCACCAGCCACAACGGCACAGAGACCACCAGCGCCACCAAGGCCAACACCGTCGACCACAGGGACCAACTCAAACTGCCCAGCAAGGTGCCACCGTTCTTGCGCTCCAACGCGTCAAAGCGCCGCGACGCCACCAGCGCCGTCAAGGTAGGCGTCATCAACAAAGCCACCGTCAGCAAAGACACCACCACAATCACCGGTGTAATGGCGAACATCAGCAACAGCGGCGCCAGAAACGCCGTCACGGCGGTCAGACCGATCACATGAAACCAGCCGGTGACAGTCTCCAACAGGAGCGACGCATCCAGCGCCTCGCGCACCGCCTGCAAGGTCGAATCCCAAAAAAAATACGTCAATCCAGCCGCCAGCACCAGCATCATCACGAGGGGACTAAGCGACAACAAGATCACCCTGGGCCGGAAGCAGTAGGCCAAAGCGCGCCAGAAGGACTCAAAAAACAGCTGCATGAATATAAGCATACCCGACGACTGCACCGTCGCGCTATGGCGCCGGGCGCTCAAAGGTTACAGCAGGTAACACCAGACTCACGCGGCGATCAACGCCAGGTCGGCAGCGCCAAGCCAGCGCCACTGGCCTGGCGCCAGATCAACGGGCAAACGCAAAGCGCCAATCTGCGAACGGTGCAAGGCCTCAACCCGATTGCCCACGGCGGCGACCATGCGCTTGACCTGGTGATACTTACCCTCGGTCAGCGTCAGTCGCAAGCGAAACTCGGCCTCCGCCGCACAGGCGGCAGCGCGCACCGGCTTGGGGTCATCGTCGAGCACTACACCGGCCAGCAGGCGCGCCACCTGCCGGTCATCCAGCGGATGCTTGAGTGTCACCTCATAGACCTTGGGCACATGGTGGCGCGGCGAACTCATGCGGTGGATGAACTTGCCGTCGTCGGTCAACAGCAACATACCCGTCGTATCCTGGTCGAGCCGCCCCACCGCCTGGACACCTTGCACCGCGCCTTTTTGCGGCCGCTGGCGCAACGGCGCGCTCAGCAAGGTGTAGACGCTGGGATAGGTGGACGGCTTTTGCGAGCACTCGGTACCGGCGGGCTTGTTGAGCACGATGTAGGCTTTTTCGACATAAGGCCAGTCCTCCCCCCGAACCCTGAAACGCAAGCCATTTACATCAAGTTCAGTAGCAGCATCCACATATTTAATAAGGGCTTGAGCAGGATTTTGATCATAAACCTCGACCCAACCCTGCTGGATCAGACCGGCACACACGCGCCGTGTGCCAAAGCCCTGCGAGTAAAGAACGTCTTGCAATTGCATGAGGAGAGTATCGCTAAGCGAGGCTTACGCAGTGCCCGCAATCATCGCGCCATCAACTGCCGACAAGCTGCGCCGCTTCACGCGCGGCAACAACGCCTTCGTCGGTCGGCACCACCCACACCTCAACCCGACTGTCGGCGCCATGGATCGCCGTGATGGCGTCACCGGTCGCACTGGCATTGCGGGCCGGGTCAATCGTGACGCCCAGCCAAGCCAGGCGTTGGCCCACTTCGCCGCGCAAGGTGACGTCGTGCTCGCCAATGCCCCCACTGAACGCCAGCACGTCCAGCCCCTGCATGCACGCGGTCAATGCGCCGATCTCGCGCACGATACGGTAGGTAAAGACGTCGATCGCCAGACGCGCATTGGCGCTGCCATCAGCACGCAGACGGCGCATGTCAGCAGAGATGCCCGACACACCGAGCAGACCGCTTTGCTTGTAGAGCAGCTTTTGCAGTCGGTCATGGTCCCACCCTTGCTCCAACAAATAGAGCAATACGCCCGCATCCAGTGAGCCGGTGCGGGTTCCCATCATCAAGCCATCCAGCGCCGAGAAACCCATTGTGGTGGCGCAGCTCTTACCCGCACGCGCTGCACACAGGCTGGCACCGTTGCCCAAATGCGCCATCAGCACCCGCGCATTGGCGCGCGGGCAATGCTGCTGCAGCGTCGCCATCACATACTGGTACGACAGACCGTGAAAGCCGTAGCGGCGCAACCCCTGGTCATAAAGCGCCTGCGGCAAGGCAAAACGGTAATCCACCTCGGGCAAGCTGGCGTGAAAAGCGGTGTCAAAACACGCTACCTGCGGCAGACCGGAAAACGCATCGCGAAATGCACGAATGCCAGCCAGGTTGTGCGGCTGGTGCAACGGTGCCAAGGATACAAATTGCGTCAACTGCGCCAGCACCGCGTCGGTCACCACCACACTGGCGCGGTACAACGCACCACCGTGCACCACCCGATGCGCGACCGCCGAGAGACTGGGCACACTGGGCAGTTGCGCCAGCAAGTCCCGCAGACTGCCTAGCGCCGCATCAAACACGGGTCGACCCGAGACGATCAGAGTTTGCCGCTGCGCCTGGCCCCGGTACGTCCACGACATTTCAGGCGCACCATCGGGCTCCAGCCCCTCAATGCAGCCGCTGAGGATCTGCGCCTCGACAGTGCAGCCCTTGCGTGGATAAAGCGAGAACTTGAGCGACGACGAACCCGCGTTGACAGACAAAATAGCCATGTTGCTGCCTACCAGGCCACACGCGCATGGGTGCGGCGTGCGTTGTGCGCCACCATCAAACCCAGCAAAGCCGATGCCACACGGTTCGACGGCCCCTCAGCGCGGCTGGTCAGCGCAATCGGCACCCTTGCGCCCAGCACCAAGCCCGAGCCGCTGGCCCCGGCCAGGTACTCAAGCTGTTTGGCCAACATGTTGCCGCTCTCCAGGTCAGGCACCAGAAAGATGTCGGCGTGGCCGGCCACGGGCGAGCTGATGTGTTTGATCTCGGCCGCTGCCATCGAAATGGCGTTGTCAAAAGCCAAGGGGCCGTCAAGCACACCACCGGTAATCTGGCCCCGATCGGCCATCTTGCACAACGCCGCAGCATCCAGCGTTGACGGCATGCTGGGGTTGACGACTTCCACCGCGGCCAGGATCGCCACCTTGGGCACCTTGACGCCCATCACACGGGCAAAGTCGATGGCATTTTGGACGATGTCAATCTTGTCCTGCAGGCTGGGGCGAATATTCAGCGCGGCGTCAGTAATGAGCAAAGGCTTGTGGTACAGCGGCACATCAAAGCGGAATACGTGCGACATGCGCCGTCCGGTGCGCAACTGCGGCTTGGACAGCACGGCGCGAATCAACTCATCGGTGTGCAGACTGCCCTTCATCAGCATCTCGACCTGACCGGTGGCAGCCATTTCAGCGGCGACTTCTGCGGCAGCGTGGCTGTGCGGCTGGGCAATGATTTCGGCACCGGTAAGATCAATACCCGCGTCAACGGCGACGTGGCGTATACGCTCTTCGGGGCCAATCAGCACCGGCACAATCAAACCATGGCGGGCAGAATCCATCGCACCACTGAGCGACCCCGCATCACACGGGTGAACCACCGCGCAGCGCACGGCTTCAAGTTGGTTACCCATGGCCAGCAGTTGTTTGAACCGGGCCTGCGGGTCAAACAGCTGGATGCGCGGCGCTATCGCGCGGGGCAGGCGCACTTTGGTCATTGGTGCCAGCACCCGGGCGGTGCCACTGAGCACACAGGCGCCGCGCTGGTTCACCACCTGGCAGTCCAGCTCCAGGCTATGGTCTTGTTCATTTTTTATCGTGACGGTGACCGTGACTGTCAACGTGTCACCGACCCGCACCGGTTTGGCGAAATGCAGGGCCTGGTCCAGGTAAATGGTGCCCGGGCCCGGAAACTCGGTACCAAGCAACGCCGAAATCAGCGCGGCGCTCCACATGCCGTGGGCGATCACGCCGTGAAACAACGTGTCGTTGGCGTATTCGGGGTCCATGTGCGCCGGGTTGGTGTCGCCGGAAACTGCCGCAAAAGCCCGGATATCTTCCAGCGTCAACACGCGCAGCAGGCGGGCCGACTGGCCCACGGTGATCTCGTCAAAGACGTAGTTCTCAATCAAATCAGTGGTCGTCTGGTCATTCATGTTTCGTTTTCTCTGTAGGTAACGCATTCAAATCCCGCCAGGCCTGTGCAGTCACGCCGTCGGCGCCAGCTTTGAAACCCTGGTCTATCAGATGCTGATGCACTTGCACCATCATCTCGCGCGTGGCGGCGAACCCGTTTTCGGTCACGCTAAGTGTTTCAACGTGGTAGCGCAGGGTCACCAGGCCACGCAACTCTTCGCGCAATTGCGAGACACGGCGCTCACCTTCAGTAAAAACAGGCGCGGCGACCCGGCGATCGAACGGGACTGGCGGATGGGTCGGTAATGCGGACGGCAATTCCATCACTGTCGACAGCACAACCGGATCACTCAGGTCGACGCCCAGACCAATGGCCAGCCGCGCAATGCGTGCGTTGAGCGTTTTCAGCGATTCGCTGAGTCGGATGGAAAAATTGTCGTGCATGAAACAAGTCTTCAGTCGTATTGATTTTAGGGTAATCCCTAATATCCACCGCCGCCGATGGCAAAAACCTTGCGCCAAATCAAGCCTGGCCAATGCGAAGCTTCCAAACAAGCAACAAAAAACCCGCCGAAGCGGGTTTTTTGAGCAAGAGCAACGGCTAATTACTTGGCGCGTGTGCCCACCACTTCAACTTCAACGCGGCGGTTCTTGGCACGGCCGGCAGAAGTCTTGTTGTCAGCCACGGGCTGGGCTTCGCCCTTGCCTTCGGTATAGACGCGGTTCTTGTCGATGCCCTTGGACACCAGGTAGGCCTTGACGGCTTCAGAACGCTTGACCGACAGTTTTTGGTTGTACCCGTCAGCGCCAGTGGCGTCGGTGTGACCAACAGCAATGATCACTTCCAGGTTGATATCCTTGACCTTGCCTACCAGGTCGTCCAACTTGGCTTTGCCTGCGGGCTTGAGAACGGCTTTGTCAAAGTCAAAGAAGGCATCGGCAGCGTAAGTCACTTTTGCCGGTGCTGCAGGCGCAACCACCGGAGCCGGAACGGGTGCAGGAGCAGGTGCTGCCACGGGCGCCGGAGCTGGTGCCGGAGCTGGTGCCGGAGCAGCCACGGGCGCGGGCTTCGGAGCAACAATCGCACCGTCACAGCTGACAGCGGCAGTCGCGGGGGTCCAGAAGGCATCACGCCAGCACAATTCATTGGTGCCGTTTTTCCAGACGGTACCGTCTGCAGCGCGCCAGTTATCAACCGACTGGGCACCTGCTGCGGTGGCCAGAGCTGCGGTGGCGATCAAGATCGACAATTTGTTCAACTTTTTCATGATTCTCCTAAAGGAAAAGACCGCAGCAAAGCGGCAAATAATAAAACGGACGACCAAAACGCTATCGAATCTGGACGTTGAAACGATTGTGCCACAACATCAACACGTACAACTGCGTGCTGGGACACACAGCGCCAACCCTGAAAAACGGCCGCCTTTATTTGATTTGCGCGTTGCCCATGCGCCACATCCTGACCGCTTAAAATGCGCGCTCACTTCTGATCTTGCCTCAAATCAAGCCCCCCAATGACCCAATTCGCCAAAGAAACCCTGCCGACCAGTCTGGCAGAGGAAATGCGCCGCAGCTATCTGGATTACGCCATGAGCGTGATCGTCGGGCGCGCCCTGCCCGACGCCCGTGACGGCCTCAAACCGGTGCACCGGCGTGTGTTGTTTGCGATGCACGAGCTGGGCAACGACTGGAACAAGGCGTATAAAAAATCCGCACGCATCGTGGGGGATGTGATCGGTAAATACCACCCGCACGGCGACAGCGCGGTGTACGACACCATCGTGCGCATGGCGCAGGATTTTTCGTTGCGCCACATGCTGGTCGACGGCCAGGGCAACTTTGGTTCGGTCGACGGTGACAGCGCCGCGGCGATGCGTTACACCGAAATCCGCCTGGCCAAGATTGCCCACGAGATGCTGGCCGACATCGACAAGGAAACCGTCGACTTTGGCCCAAACTACGACGGCTCGGAAAAAGAGCCACTGGTGCTGCCCGCGCGCCTGCCCAACCTGCTGGTCAACGGCTCGGCCGGTATCGCTGTGGGCATGGCCACCAACATCCCGCCGCACAACCTCAATGAAGTGGTCGACGCTTGCCTGCACCTGCTGCAACACCCCGACGCCACCGTCGACGAACTGATGGCCATCA
>Ga0210024_1003441_pt1 | contig 13065 bp, 12 predicted proteins | sample CryGeymeta201525_FD_183988 | JGI IMG/M metagenome (GOLD analysis project Ga0210024, IMG submission 183988) | Groundwater microbial communities from Crystal Geyser aquifers in Utah, USA - Crystal Geyser metaG 2015-25 (SPAdes) (version 2) | ecosystem: Environmental > Aquatic > Deep subsurface >... | reverse complement strand
GGCCGCCGAATCCGCCCAACCCGCCGAGAACCTCGGGCCGGGAAGTACGACGCACCGCCGGCTTGATCCGCTCGACCAGCCGGCTACCGGCGTCGATGTCGACACCGGCGGCGCGATAACTCAGCGGCTCGTCGCCGTCCTGCTCGTGGTTCTGACTCATGGCAATCGGCTTGCGGGGAATGGGCGCCATTGTGCATCAAGCGCTTCGGTCCTGCACGCAGCGACAGCGCTTGCGGCAACCGCGTTGCAGTATGAGGAGGACCACCCGCGCGGTCGCGCTGAGCGCGGTGTGAACGGTCCGGCTGGCCGGGCCCTGTGCTATCGTTTCGGCTATGAATCTGCGCCGTGGTCTCATCGTTTTTCTGCTGCTCTGCGCGGCCCCCGTTGCGATTGCGCAAAGTGCCTTGTACGTCGGCGAGGCGGCGGTAGACAGTGCAAGCGGCCCCGGCGACCCATTGCTGCGCGCCCTCAATCAGGTGCTGGTTCGGGTCACCGGCCGAGCCGGGCAGGATCTGGTCCAGCAGCTTGGTATTCCGACCGCGCGGGCCCAGGCCATGACGCTGGGGCGACAGTTCCGCGAAGCCGAAGTCGTGACCGCCGACGGCCAGATTCGGCTGGAGCGACGGCTGAAGATCGATTTCGATCCCCGGGCGGTCGATCTCCTGCTCGACCAGGCCGGGCTGGCGCGCTGGGGTCGCGAGCGGCCAGAATTGCTGCTCTGGCTGGCGATCGATCCGGGTACGGGCGCGGACTACCTGATCGAGGATCGCGCTATCGATGCCGCGCTGACGCGCGCATCGTTCGACTATGGCCTCCAGCTGACCCGACCGATCCTCGATGCGCGCGATCGGGTCGAGGTCACGCCAGCCGATATCCGTGGTGGTTTCACCGCGGTTGCACTGGCGGCACTGACCCGTTACGGCGCCGATGGCCTGGTGATGCTGGAGTTGCGCCAGGTCGACGGGTTCTGGACCGGTCGATGGGCATGGCGCATCGATGAGGCTGAGCATTCTTTCCAGCGCAGCGGCTCGAATCCGGCCGAAGTCATCGATCTCGGCCTGGGGAGGATCGCCGAATCGCTGGCGGTCCGGTTCGCAGTTCGTCCGGATACGGCCCGCAGCCTGCGACTGTCGATCAGCGGCCTGGAAAGGCCGGTGCACTACGTCGAGGTGCGGCGTTTTCTCGAGGGCTTGACCGGGGTCGAGGCGGTACGCGTGATCGGCGCCGGGAGCGACCGCCTGCGCTTCGAATTACGAACTGTTTCCGGCCAGCTGCGGCAGCGCATCGAGCTGACCGGACCGCTCGAATTCGAGCGCATCGATCTGTCCTCGGGTGAGCTGTTCTACCGCTTTGACTGGTAGCCGAGCAGCGTCCATGCTTTCGCCGCGCGACCTGCCCAATGTGCTGACCATGACCCGGATGCTGCTGGTCGCGCCCCTGGTCTATCTGCTGCTGACCGAGCGCTTTGCAGCCGCACTGTTGCTGGCGCTGATCGTCGGCTTCAGCGACTGGCTGGACGGTGCACTGGCGCGGCGTTTTGGCTGGCAGTCGGAATTCGGCGGCATGCTTGATCCGCTGGCCGACAAGCTGATGATGATCTCGCTGTTCGCGACTCTGGCCTGGCTGGGAGCGCTGCCATGGTGGTTGTTCGTGCTGGCCGTGCTGCGTGACCTGGTGATCGTTGCCGGCGGCTTGATCTATCACTACCGGGTCGAGCATTTTCATGCCGAGCCGACCCGGCTGTCGAAGTTCAACACCCTGGCCCAGCTGGTGCTTAGCTGGACCGTGCTGACCCACCTGGCCGGGTTGTTCGTGCCGCGCTGGGCGGTCGACGCACTGATCTGGCTGGTGGTCGTTACGGTGATCGCGACCTTGTTCCAGTATGTCTGGATCTGGGGACGACGCGCGTGGCGAATCCGCGCTGCCGCTGGCCGAACGCGCATCGATTCGACGCCCGGGTCGTTGCGATGAGCCGTTCCCAGTTGCCCCTGGCGCTATCGCCGCCGCGTCGGCTTCGCTTCGACAATTTCGTTGCCGGCGCAAATCGCCCGCTGATCGCTACGCTGCGGCATTGCCCGGGTGACGGCGAGTGGTATCTGCTGGCTGGTGCGGCAGGCTGCGGCAAGAGTCACCTTGCACTGGCGCTGGATCATGAATGGCGCGAACAAGGCCATCGGGTCCGCTACATCCCGGCTGGCGCATCCGGTGCAGCAGCACTGCTCGACCCACCTGGTGTTGGCGATAGCGCACCGGACTGCGCCATCGTCGACGGCCTGGAGCGCCTGGCCTTCAAGCCGGAAGCCGAGCGGGCGCTGTTCAATGCCCTCAATGGCTGGCGCGCGGCGCGCAGCACGGTGCTGATGACGGTCACCGGTACTGCGGAATTCGATTTGCCGGACCTTGCCTCGCGCGTCGGTCAGGCCGCCCGGCTGACGCTGCGGCCGCTCGAAGACAAGGATCTTGATGCGCTGCTTGAACGTCTGATTGAAGATTTCCAGCTGGTGCCCGGGCGCGGTCTGAAGGAGTTCCTGCTGCGCCACGGACCGCGCGCGCCCTCAGGTCTGACCCACCTGCTCGACCAGATCAACCGCCGCGCTCAGGCCGAGCGTCGCGTGGCTTCGGTGCCGCTGGCGCGGCAGTGCCTGGAGGCCTCGTCGTCTGGCGGGGATTGAGTCGGAGGAGGAATGGCGGGAGACCGAAAAAGAAAACGGCCCGCGCTTGCGGGCCGTTTTCATATTCTGCTCCGAGTCGTTTTGTCAGCGTAGCTTTGCCTCGAACAGCATGTCGATGCCCTGATCGCCCAGGCGAAGCTTGAAGCCCGCCTGTTCGTAGACTTCGGCCAAAGCTTGGTAGCTGGCACGCTGCGCGACCAGAGCTTCCGGGGTTTCGTCGCTGCCCAGAGTCTGCTCGGCGATTTCCATCAGCGTGGTCAATACGTTGAAATCCATCTGTCCGGCCATCAGCAGATCGTCGGCGTCGGATTCTTTCATCGCTTCGCTGAGTGCAACAACGTTGTCCTCACCAATTGCGATGCCGAGGGCGTTCTTGCCCATCGCCATCCAGGCTTCGAGGCCGGTTCCCTGCAGCTGTGGCAGAGCGTTTTCGGGCACGCGCTGCGGTGCGTCACCCGGCTCCATCGGCATCTCGGCCAGCACCGGCGCAAACATCTGCGCCATGCCCACCAGTACCTGCGGGTTGCGCATGTAGAAGCTCAAGGTGCCACCGCCGGTTGGCAGGGCCTGTTCGGCCTTGAGCTGGCTCAGCTCCAGAAAGGCACCTTGCAGATTGGTGATGAGCGGCGGAATCGGACGGGCCAGACTCTCCTTCCACTGCGGTGCACCCTGGGCGATCGCGGCGAAGGCCGAGCAGGCCGGCGGCTGCTCGATCCAGCCGTCGACCAGCGAGCGTGCGAATTTTCGTGCCGCCAGCAGGTCGAACGACAGTCCGAAATTGATCAAGCCGCGCAAATCGCGGTCGATCGAGACCGGGGCCTTCGCGATCGGCGCGATGGCGGCGGTCAGTTCTGCGGACATTTCCTGGCGCAGCAGCATGTCAGCCCGCGTTTCGCTCAGCTGCGTGTAGCCGAATACCATGCGTGGCAGCTTGGCTGTGAGCGCCTGGTATTCCGATACGCAGGCCGCGTCGGCGCGCATGGCCTCGGCGATTTCTGCGCCACCGATCAGGGCGACTGGTGAGCGGTCGCCGATCAGGGCTGCGACCACCCGCTGCCAGTCGAAAAAGCCGCTGCCATAGGGGGTGAAGCCGAGTTCGCGGTTGAATGCGCCGAGCGTATCGGCGGGAAACGGCCGCGGCGGGCTGTAGTGACCCACCACGCGGGCCAGCATCGCTGCGTCATCCGGCACCAGTGCAATCGTGACCGAGTCATCGTCGAACGCCAATGCGACGCCGAAATTCGATTCGATATCGATCCAGGTCAGCTCGACACCGTCGACGTCGCGCCGTTCCAGCGGCTGTTCGAGACGTGACTCGACGCGCTCGATCAGTGCGGCGAATGCGGCGCGGTCGCTCAGCTCGAGCTGAACGAATGGCAGCAGGTCGACGCCGTAGAACGCGTAATAGGGGTTGGCGTGCAGACCAGCTGCCTCCCAGCCCGCACGTGAAGTCATACCCCGGACCTCGGACAGCAGCGCGCGCGCGGCCGGCGGCAGTTCCTCGTCTTCGGTCAGGGCATCGAACATCGCCCGGTTGCTGGCATTGGAGGCCTCGTTGATCGCCCAGTACTTTTCGAGTACCGGCTCGGGCATGCGCGCCAGGTTGGCAAACAGATAGCCGGTGTCGGCATCGACGCCGGCCAGAAGACCGTTGCCACCGTCGCTCGGCGTGCTCTGCTCGACGGTTGCGCCCGCGTCCGGGCCGGGTTCGTCGGATTTGCCGCAGCCGGTCAGGGCCAGGGCCGAGGCGATGAGGATCCACCAGATCGATTTCATTGCTAGATTTCCATGTTCAGCGTGAGTGCATAGTGTTATACAACAGTAACACACTTGTCAAGTCCGGGCAGCGTGTCAGTCGTGCTGCGCCGGGTTGCATGAGCCCGGATTCTGCATGAGCTGAATGTCACGAGACGGTTCCAGTCCGTCGCGGTAAACCGGGTCGTGCAGAGTCCGGGCTGAGCGGTGATAATAACGTCGGAGTCGGCCGAACAGTCGCTGCCGGCACGTCCGGTGGAGGAAAGTCCGGGCTTCACAGGGCAGGGTGCCAGGTAACGCCTGGGGGGCGCGAGCCCACGGAAAGTGCAACAGAAAGCAAACCGCCTCCGGTCTTGGGGCCGGCGGTAAGGGTGAAAGGGTGCGGTAAGAGCGCACCGCGTCACGGGTAACCGTTGACGGCACGGCAAACCCCACCCGAAGCAAGGCCAAATAGGGATGCGATGGCGTGGCCCGCGCTGCATCCGGGTAGGCTGCTCGAGGCGACTGGTGACAGTCGTCCCAGACGAATGACTGTTCTCGACAGAACCCGGCTTACAGGCCGACTCCTTTTTTTTCGCCCGACTCCTTCTGCAAGTGCACGTTCGCCCGCGGGGCGAGCTGCTTTTGTCAATCGCGACAGAAGCAGGTCGCCCCGCGGGCGAAGCCGCTTTCAAGTTCGCCATGCAAGAGAAAGTGCTGGATTCGAACGACGATTCGACAACCTCCGTATGCCTGTCTTGCCATCAAAAAATTTCGTCTCAGGCGGACTTCGACATCATTCGATGAGCGGGCGGACATCCGGTGCCGTGATGGCGTGCGCTACGTCACATCTTGTGCTTGCTGTATATCCATTCAGTGATCTGCCGCCAATCCCCTCAAACAGCGCTTGCCCGCTGAATTTCCTTGGAATTTTCGCTTGACAGGCTTGTGGTGTCCGTCTATCGTGGGACATAGTGGGAAAATGTGGGAATTAGTGGAATTAGTGCTCAGACATGTTCTTCGGTGAAACCTCAATCAATCTCGACACGAAGGGCCGGATGGCGCTTCCGACGCGCTATCGCGACGCGGTCGAGGAGGCCTCGGGCAATCGCCTGGTGCTGACCTATTCGGCATTCGATGCCGGATGCCTGTGGTTGTATCCCGAGCCGGAGTGGGAGCGGGTGCGCGACCAGGTGATGCGCCTGTCCACCTTCAACGCCAGCCACCGCAGCCTGCAGCGCCGCCTGGTCGGGTCGGCCACCCAGCTCGAGCCGGACGGCAGCGGCCGGGTGTTGCTGCCGCAGACGCTGCGCCAGGTCACGGGCCTGGAGAAGCGGGCAGTGTTGATGGGCATGGGTGCGCGCTTCGAAATCTGGAACGAAAACGTACTCCTTCAGCGACGCGCCGAGGAAGAGCGTTCGATGCAGGAGCAGCCATCCGCCGAAATGGCCGAGCTGGTACTTTAGCCATGACGCATGTTTCGGTGCTCGAGGAGGCGGCAGTGAACGCCCTGAACCTGCGTGAAGACGGCGTCTACCTGGATGCGACCTTTGGCCGCGGCGGCCATTCGCGAAGGATTCTCGAGCGCCTCAGCGCTGCCGGGCGCCTGATCGCGCTGGATGTCGATCCCGAGGCCATCGAGCACGGCAGGCAGCGGTTTGCCGGTGAGTCACGTCTGTGCCTGGTGCAACGCAACTTTCGCGAACTCGGTGCGGTGGTGCACGAACTGGCGCCGAGCGGTCGGGTTGACGGCATCCTGATGGATCTCGGCGTTTCTTCACCGCAACTCGATCGGGCTGAACGCGGCTTCAGTTTTCGTGGTGACGGCCCGCTGGACATGCGCATGAATCCCGAACACGGCGAATCTGCCGCCGACTGGCTGATGCGGGTCAGCGAGCAGGATCTGGCTGCGGTGCTGCGTGAGTTCGGTGAGGAACGCTTCGCCCGCCGCATCGCGCACGCGCTGGTGATTGCCCGTATCGAACAGCCGATCCGAACCACCGCCCAGCTGGCGACGTTGATCGAGGCGTCGGTGCCGGCCGCGGCGCGCCGTGGCGACCGGATTCATCCGGCCACTCGCAGCTTCCAGGCGATCCGGATTGCGGTCAACGACGAGCTGGGCGCGCTCGACGAGGCGCTGGCCGATGCGATCGATGCACTGGTGCCCGGTGGCCGGCTGGTCGTGATCAGCTTTCATTCGCTCGAAGATCGCCGGGTCAAGCAGGCCATTCGCGCGGCCGAGCATGGCCCTGCGGCCAGCCGGCGGGCACCCGCCGCCCCGGTGTTTCAGCCGCGCTTGCGCTCGATCGGAAAACTGGTCCGGCCGAATGCCGCCGAGGAGGCGGTCAATCCTCGCGCACGTTCGGCCCGGATGCGGATTGCAGAGCGCATCGACCACACTGAGCCGGGAGCGTTGCGATGAAGTCCTGGCTGGTGCTGCTGGGTCTGCTGGTGGCTGTGGTGAGCAGCGCGGTTGCCCTGATCGCGCTCAAGCACCAGGGTCGGCAGCTGTTCATCGAACTGGAAAGCGAATCGCGCGAATACGATCGGCACCAGGTCGACTGGTCGCGGCTCCAGATCGAACTGGCATGGCTCGGAGAGTCCGGCCGGATCGAACAGCAGGCGGGCGAGCAGCTCGGCATGAATGCGCCGAACCGGATCGGCGTGATGGTGACCGACGATGGTGACCGGCGATGACCGAGCCGCGCCCTGAATTCCTCCAGTGCCGGCGCCGCCTGGTGCTGCTGGTCGCCTGCATGGCGCTGGCATGTTTTGCGCTGCTGGGCTTCGCGATCCGCTGGCAGGTGGTCGATACCGAGTACCTGCAAAGCGAGGGCGAGGCGCGCTTTCTGCGCCAGGTCGAAATTGCCACGATGCGCGGCCGGATCGTCGATCGAAACGGCCAGCCGCTGGCGGTTTCGACGCCGGTCGAATCGGTGTGGGCTCATCCGGGTGAACTGCTGCAGGCGGCAGACCGTATTCCGTTGCTGGCCAGCCTGCTTGAACAGGATGCCGAGGCAATCCAGCGCCGCCTGAGCCAGCGCGCCGATCGCGAGTTCGTCTGGATCGTGCGCCGAATCCGTCCCGAGCTGGCCGAGCGCGTCCGCGAGCTGAACATCCCCGGCGTGTTTCTGCAACGCGAATATCGCCGCTTCTATCCGACTGCGGAGGTCAGTGCCCAGGTTGTAGGCATGACCAATATCGATGAGGTCGGTCAGGAAGGCCTCGAACTCGCGTATGACAGTTGGCTGACCGGCCGTGCCGGCCTCAAGACCGTGATTCAGGACCGGCTCGGGCGCACGGTCGAAAACGTCGAGCTGGTGCGAGAAGCCGAGCCGGGGCGCGATCTGCAACTGACGATGGACCGCAGGCTGCAGTTCCTGGCCTGGCGCGAATTGGCCGCAACCGTGTCCGAGCACCGCGCCCGGTCGGGTTCGGTCGTAGTGCTCGATGTGCGCACCGGCGGCATTCTGGCGATGGTCAGCGTGCCGTCGTTCAATCCGAACTCGCGCGAGCGTGGAAACCCCGAGGGGATCCGCAACCGGGCCGTGACCGACGTGCTCGAACCAGGCTCGGTGATCAAGCCGTTCGTGGTGGCCGCCGCAATGGAAGCCGGTCTGGCCTGGCCGGACATGCCAATGGACACCAGCCCTGGATGGATGATGGTGTCCGGGCATCGGGTGCAGGACGTGCGCAATTTCGGCGCGTTGACGCTGACCGGCGTGCTCACCAAGTCGTCGAATGTCGGCGTCGTCCAGCTGGCCAACGCGATGGACGCGCAGCACATGTGGAGCATGTATTCGCGGCTCGGCTTCGGCCGGGTCAGTGGCAGCGGCTTCCCGGGCGAATCGGCCGGCGTGTTGCGCGATCACCAGCGCTGGAGAAAGCTGGAGCAGGCCACCCTGGCCTACGGCTACGGGCTCTCGGTCACGCCACTGCAACTGGTGCGGGCGATGGCTGCGGTGGCCGACGGTGGTCGACTGCGCGAGCCCACTTTCATACTCGGTTCGAGCAACCCGGCTCAGAACATCATGGATCCAAGCCTGGCGCGCGAACTGACGCTGATGCTCGAGACCGTCACCGAGCCGGGCGGCACCGCCACCCGGGCGGCGGTCGACGGCTACCGGATCGCGGCCAAGACCGGTACTTCGCGCAAGGTTGGAGTATCCGGCTACAGCGACCGTTACGTGGCCAGCATCGCCGGTTTCGCACCGGTCAGCCAGCCGCGTCTCGCCGTGGTTGTAGTGATCCAGGATCCATCCGGCGAGCAGTACTACGGCGGCCAGGTTGCCGCGCCGCTGTTCGGCCGGGTGATGGCCGATTCGATGCGCCTTCTGAACGTGCCGCCGGACAACATCGGCACGCTGATGGCCCGGGCGGTGCAGCCATGATGATGCCGCTGTCGCAACTGCTGCAGCCTATTGCGACGCCGGCCGGCGTGCCCGCCGTGAGCGTGGCCGGGCTGGCGCTGGACAGCCGCCGGATCACGCCCGGCGATGCCTTCATCGCGCTGCAGGGGCGCCGTGAACACGGCCTGGTTCACGCTCGTGACGCGTTGTCCGCCGGTGCCTCGGTGGTGCTGCATGATGGTCACGCCGTGCCCCCCGTGGAGATCGGCGCGCGTTGCCTGCTGGTGCCGGAACTGGATCGGCACATGGCGACCCTGGCACGACGTCTTTGGGACGACCCCGCTGCCAGGCTGGATCTGGTCGCCGTCACCGGAACCAATGGCAAGTCTTCGATCGCCTGGCTGCTGGCCCAGGCCGGTCAAGGCGGCATGATCGGCACGCTCGGAATCGGTCGGCCGGGCGTGGCGGCGGCAACCCGCCATACCACGCCGGACCTGCCGTCGCTCTACCGTGCGTTGGCCCGGCTGCGCGATGAGGGTCTGAAGCTGGTCGTGATCGAGGCATCGTCGCATGCGCTCGACCAGCGCCGACTCGATGGCCTGTCGCTGAGTACCGCTGTGTTCACCAACCTGGGCCGCGATCACCTCGACTATCACGGCAGTCTCGAAGCCTACGGCGAGTCCAAGGCGCGTCTGTTCCGTGATTATCCGAGTCGGCGTCAATTGATCGATATTGACGACCCGTTCGGTCGCACTCTGGCTGACGAGCTCGCCGCGCGTCCGGGTCGAGTCTGCTACGGCCTGGAGCCCGACCGTCGGCCGGACCTGCTGGGTCGTGTCCTGCGTGCCGATCTGGACGGCCTGGTGATGGACCTGGACGGGCCACCGGGTCGGTTGCGCCTGAGCTCAAGTCTTATCGGCCGCGTCAACGCGCGCAATCTGATTGTCGTGGCCAGCGAGTTGCTGGCCCGCGGCGTGCCTCCGGCCGAGGTCGTCGATCGGGTCGCGAATCTGGAACCGGTGCCGGGTCGGATGAATCGAATCGACGGCCGCGGCGGTTGCCGTGCAGTGGTCGATTACGCCCATACGCCCGACGCGCTGGCCAACGCGCTGCACTGCCTGCGCGAGCTGACACCGCGGCGCCTGGTCTGCGTGTTCGGTTGTGGCGGCGAACGCGATGCCGGCAAGCGCCCGCAGATGGGACGCGTGGCCGAGGCCCTGGCCGATCGGGTCATTTTGACCAATGACAATCCGCGCGGCGAGGAGCCGATTTCGATCCTGCGTGAAATCCAGAGTGGCATGGCGCGTCCCGATCGTGCCCGGGTGATCGCTGACCGCGGCGAGGCAATTGCCGCTGCACTCGGTGACTGCGGGCCTGGCGACTGCGTCCTGATCGCGGGCAAGGGGCACGAACGCACCCAGGACCTGGGCGATCGGGTGATCGAATTCTCGGACCTGGACGTGGTCCGGACGACGCTGGAGAAGGTGGCATGATCCGCTACGCGATCGAGCACGCCACGCACTGCACCGGCGGCCGACTGTGGCTGCCGCAAGGTAGGAGCGCGTCGGCTGAATTCGCCGGCATGACCCATGACAGCCGCCTGCTTCGTCCCGGAATGTTGTATGCGGCAATCGTTGGCAGCCGTGTCGATGGCCATGATTTCCTGGACGATGCGGCGTCGCGTGGCGCGGCCGCGGCGCTGGTGTCGCGCCGGATCGAGGCCGCGCCGCTGGCGCAGATCGAAGTCGTCGACGTGGTGCGCGCCATGGGTGATCTGGCCCGAGCCTGGCGCGCCTCCCTGCCGGTGCGGCTGGTTGCGGTGACCGGCAGCAACGGCAAGACCACGGTCAAGACCATGCTGGCAGCGATCCTGGCGCGCCGCGCGCCAACATTGGCGACGCGAGGCAACTACAACAACGAGATCGGCGTGCCGCTGACCCTGGCGGCGCTGGGCGAGAAGCATCGCTATGCGGTGGTTGAAATGGGCTGCAGTCAGTCTGGCGATATCGCCTATCTTGCGGGGATCGGCCAGCCGGATGTTGCCGTGGTAACGAACGCCGGTCCGGCACACCTCGAACGCCTCGGCGATATCGAAGGCGTGGCTCGAACCAAGGGCGAACTGTTCTCTGCGCTCGGGCCGGACGGTGTCGCGGTGATCAATCTCGACGACCGTTACGCCGACTACTGGCGCTCGCTGTGTCCGGATCGTCGCCAGATCGGGTTCGGCCGTGATCCGAAGGCCCGGGTGCGGCTGGAGCTGCGCGGCAGTGAGGAATGGGTGGTGACGCCGGAAGGCGAGTTCCAGCTGGTGCTGACGCTGCCCGGCGCACACAACCGGATGAATGCACTGGCCGCGACCGCGGCCGCGATGGCGCTGGGATTGGCGCCGGCCGAGATCGCAGCGGCACTGGCCTCGGTCGAGAGCATTCCCGGGCGGTTGTACGAACGTCGCATGGCTGCCGGCTGGACCCTGATCGACGATAGCTACAATGCCAACCCGGCTTCTCTGTACGCGGCTCTGAATGTCCTGGCCGAGCGTCCGGGCCGACGCTGGCTGGTGCTGGGAAACATGGCCGAGTTGGGTACCGAAAGTACCAAGCTGCATCGCGAGATCGGCATTGCGGCGCGTGATCTTGGCGTTGATCGGCTGTTCGCTTTCGGCGAGCATGCCGCGGCTGCCGCCGATGCCTTCGGCGAGGGCAGCGAGATGTTCGGCGCGCTGGAGCCTTTGCTGCAGCGGCTCGAAGCGGGGCTTGAAGCCGGCGTCACCTGCCTGGTCAAGGGCTCGCGTTCGGCCGGTATGGACCGCGTGGTTGCGCGGCTCGACCGGGAGGAGGTTGCGTCATGCTGATCTGGCTGCTGGAGCAACTGCTGGGTCTGGATCTGGCGCTGTTCGGTTTCATCACCTTTCGCACCATCATGGCGGCGTTGACCGCGCTGGTGGTTTCACTGGCCTTCGGTCCGTGGTTCATTCGCTATCTGACGGCGCGCAAGCTCGGTCAGCCGATCCGCGAGGTCGGCCCGCGCACGCATTTCGACAAGGCCGGCACACCGACCATGGGCGGTGCGCTGATCCTGATCTCGATTCTGGTCTCGACGCTGATCTGGGCCGAGCCCTCCAATCGGTACGTCTGGACCGTGCTGTTCGTCCTCGCAAGCTTTGGCGCGATCGGCTTTGTCGACGACTTCCGCAAGCTCAAGTACAAGGACTCGCGCGGGCTTTCGGCGGCCGCAAAATACGGCTTGCAGTCGCTGTTCGCATTGATCGCGGCCGGTTTTCTCTATGCCACTGCCGATGTCCCGGGTGCGACCACGCTGCTGGTTCCGTTCTTCAAGGACATTGCCGTGCCGATGGGGATCGGCTACGTCGTGCTCGGCTATTTCGTGATCGTTGGTTCGTCCAACGCGGTCAACCTGACCGACGGGCTGGATGGTCTGGCGATCGTGCCGGCGGTGATGGTCGCGCTCGGACTGGGCATCTTCGCCTATGCCGCCGGCAACACGATCTATGCCGACTACCTCGGTTTTCCATTCATTCCCGGCGCCGGCGAAATCGCGATCATCGCTGCGGCACTGGCCGGGGCCGGGCTTGGCTTCCTGTGGTTCAACACCTATCCGGCCCAGGTGTTCATGGGTGACATGGGCGCGCTGTCGGTCGGCGCCGCACTCGGCGCAATGGCGATCATTGCGCGGCAGGAGTTGGTGTTCTTCCTGATGGCCGGAATCTTCGTGCTCGAGACCGTCTCGGTCATCCTGCAGGTGGCCTCGTTCAAACTCACCGGCCGGCGTATCTTTCGCATGGCCCCGATCCATCATCACTTCGAGCTCAAGGGCTGGCCGGAACCGCGCGTGATCGTGCGCTTCTGGATCATTTCCGTGGTGCTGTTGCTGATCGGTCTGGCGACCCTGAAGGTGCGCTGATGGCCGCGAACCTGCGCCAGGCACGACGATATTCCGAGCCGCGCGGCGGAGTCGGGCTGGATCGTCCGCTGCTGCTCTCCGCGCTTGCCCTGCTGGCCATCGGCGTGATCATGGTGGCCTCGACCTCGGTCGCGGTGGCCGAGAAGTACGCCGTTGGCGAGTGGCACTTTTTCATCCGGCACCTGATGTTCGTCATGCTTGGGCTCGGTCTTGCGGCGGCCTCGAGCCTGGTCCGATCGGAATGGCTGGAGAACTCGGCCCGCTTGTGCCTGCTGGCTTCGCTGCTGTTGCTGGCCGCGGTGCTGGTGCCGGGTGTCGGTGTGACCGTCAACGGCGCCACTCGCTGGCTCAATTTCGGCGTGTTCCGCTTCCAGGTGGTCGAGGCGGTC
>Ga0210024_1003436_pt1 | contig 13073 bp, 12 predicted proteins | sample CryGeymeta201525_FD_183988 | JGI IMG/M metagenome (GOLD analysis project Ga0210024, IMG submission 183988) | Groundwater microbial communities from Crystal Geyser aquifers in Utah, USA - Crystal Geyser metaG 2015-25 (SPAdes) (version 2) | ecosystem: Environmental > Aquatic > Deep subsurface >... | reverse complement strand
CGGATTGCTTCAGCAGCGCGGCGCCGAGGTTGTATTGCGCGACGGAATAGCCGTCCTCCGCCGCCTGCCGCATCAGCGCCTCGGCTTTCACCGGATCACGCGGCGCGCCGATGCCTTCTTCATAGAACATCGACAGATAGACAAGCGCGGCGCCGGAATGCGCCTCGGCTGCGCAGCGCTCGAAGATGCGGTGCGCCGTCGCGTGATCGCCGGTCTTGGAGGCGAAATAGCCATACATGCAGAACAATGGATGCGAGGGATCGTGCTCCTCGGCGAAACGGGCGTAGCTGAGTTCGCTCTCATCGGTCGCGCGGGGGGAGAGCGCTTCGCCGCCGATGGCGGGCGCGGCGAGCAGGGCGATGACGACAACGGCTGCGGCGCGCATGGCACTGCCCCTTCATGACCTTCGATGCGGCAGTGTGACACGGCGCAACGAAAAAGGGCGCCCGAAATCGGGCGCCCCTTCGCTTTCCGCCGCTGCGCGGCGGTCAGCCCCGCGTCAGTTCGCGGCCTGGATCTGCGGCACCTTGAACACCCAGACCGATCCGCCCTGGTTGAGATACTTGACCCGGTTGGCGACCTCGCCGCCCCAGAGCGGCACGGCGCCGCCCCAGCCCGAGGCGACGGCGACATACTGCTCGCCGTCCATGTCCCAGGTGATCGGCTGGCCGACGACGCCCGATCCGGTCTGGAAGCTCCAGAGCTGCTCGCCGGTCTCGTCGTCGAGCGCGACCAGCTTGCCCTCCGGCGTGCCGTAGAACACCAGGCCGCCGGCGGTGGTCATCACGCCGCTCCAGAGCGGGGCGTTGTTCTTGGCGACCCACTTGATGGCGCCGGTGATCGGGTCGATCGCCTTCAGCGCGCCGATGTGATCCTCGAACAGCGGCTTGATGGTGAAGCCCGCGCCCAGATAGGCGGCGCCCTTCTTGTAGGTGATCGGCTCGTTCCAGATGTCCATGCCCCATTCGTTCGACGGCACATAGAACAGGCCGGTCTTCTTCGAATAGGCCATCGGCATCCAGTTCTTGCCGCCAAGGAAGCCCGGCACCGCGAACACCACCTCGCCCTTGGCGCCGTCCGCCGCCTTTGACGGATCGCCGGGGCGGTTCTCGGGGTCGTAGATCGGGCGACCGGTCGCAAGGTCGATGCCCTTGGCCCAGGTGATCCCCTCGACGAACGGCGAAGCGTTCACCAGCTTCATGCCGTCGGCCTCCATCGTGTAGAAGAAGCCGTTGCGGTCGGCGGTGGCCAGCAGCGCGCGGCCGTCGGGCGCGTCGAACGCCACGACCTCGTTCACGCCGTCGAAGTCCCAGCCCTCATGCGGGGTGGTCTGGTAGTGGAACTTGATGTCGCCGGTGTCGGGGTCGAGCGCGATGCGCGAGGCGGCGTAGAGATTGTCGCCGGGGCGCAGGTGGCTGTTCCACGGCGCCGGGTTGCCCGCGCCCATGATGATCGAGTTGGTGCGCGCGTCATAGGAGCCGCCCAGCCAGGTGGCGCCGCCGCCGGTCTGCCACATGTCGCCCGGCCACGATGCGTTGAGCGTGCCGGTCATGGTCGAAGGCTGGCCCAGCAGCTCGCCCATGTGCCCCTCGATCACCGGACGGCGCCACACCATCTCGCCGGTTTCGGCGTTGCGCGCCTCGACCGCGCCGACGATGCCGAACTCGCCGCCCGAGTTGCCGGTGACGATCAGCGGGCCGTGCTTGCTGTCCACGATCAGCGGCGCGGCGGTGTAGGAGTAGCCCGCCTTGTAGTCGCCGATCTTCTTGCGCCACACCACGTCGCCGGTCTTGGCGTTCAGCGCCACCAGCGCGGCGTCGAGCGTGCCGAAATACACCTTGTCGCCGAACAGAACCGCGCCGCGGTTCACCACGTCGCAGCAGGGAAGGATGCCCTCGGGCAGGCGAGCGTCGTATTGCCAGATCTCATCGCCGGTCTTCACGTCGATGGCGTAGAGCCGTGAATACGAGCCGGTGACATACATCACGCCGTCATGCACCAGCGGCTGAGTCTCCTGCCCGCGCTGCTTCTCGCCGCCGAACGAGAACACCCAGGCGGGAAGCAGGTTCTTGACGTTCTGCTTGTTGATCTGGTCCAGCGGGCTGTAGCGCTGGAGCTGCCGTCCCATGCCGTTGGTGACGACCTGACTGGTTACGGCGTCATCGTTGGCGATCATCTCCATGGTCACGCCTTCGGCGAAAGCGGCGTTGGCGACGACCGCCGCAACGACGGCGGCGACGATTCTTTTCATGTGATCCCTCCCAGGAGCCAAGCGTCCGCGCGACATCTTGTTGCGCAAGCGCCGCTGGAAAAGTCATACAAAGCCGCTGCGTTACCGCCTAGCGCAATGTCGGGGCTGCGACATCGCGGCCCCGGTCGCGGCGCAGCCCGAAGCCGGGCTAGCGGCGGGAGATGCTCTGGAGGTAGGCGAGGATGAAATCCTGCTCCGCAGAATCGGTCACGCCGACATGGCGCATTTTCGTGCCCGGCATGAAGCCGTCGTTGTTCGCCATCCACGCCCGCAACGCTTCGGGCGTCCAGACGAAGCCCACGTTCTGCAGCGCCTGGGAATAGGCGTAGCCGGGATAGGCGCCGGCGGGTCGGCCGACCACGCCGGTCAGCGTCGGGCCGTAGGAGGCGGTGTCGGCGTCCGGAGCGTGGCAGATGCGGCACTTGTCGCGGAACAGAATTTCGCCGGCGGCGGTGCGCGCCTTGTCGAGCGTCTCGGCGGCGTGGCCGGCGGTGTAACCGGCGGCGGTGGCGAGCAGCGCGACAATGGCGCAGGCTGCGATGGACTTCATGGAACTCTCCCCCTCATGCCGGATCAGCGATAGCAGAAGATGGCGCACTGCGCCGTTGACTTCGATCAAACTCCGACGCGCCATTCAGCCGCCGGGCGCGACCGCCATCGGCGACGCCGGGACCCGTGCGCCGCCGCTCTCGGCCCAGCCATCGACGCCCAGCGGGAACCAGTCCGACGCCGGATACCCCCATGACGCGGCGCGCTGCGCCGCGTTCCAGCTCATCCAGCAGTCGGCGATGCAGAAGAAGACCAGCCGCCGCGTCATGTCGCCGCCGGTGATCCGCGCCAGCGCCGCGCGGAAATAGGCCTCGATCTCGGGCGACAGCGCGCCGCGCCCCACCTCCGGCAGCCAGATCGCGCCGGGGATGGTGGCGTGGTCCTCCGAGCCGACCCATGCGCCGTCTTCCTCGAAATAGACCCCCGCCCCGGCGGAGGCCACGTCGATCAGCGCCGCGCCCGCCGCCGCCGCGGCGCGCACCGCGTCCGCGTCCAGCGCCAGCGCGCCGGGGATGTCCTGCGGCGTCGGCGCGCGATAGCGGGTGATGCGCAGGCCCGTCGCCGGGTCGAACATCTCCGGCGCGCGCGCCCGCGCTTCTGCGCTGGTCTCGGCCTGCGCCGCCGCGCCGGCCAGCAGCGCCAGCGCCGCGATCAGCCGCGGCGCCGCCTTCATGGCCGCGCCGCCGCCCCCCACGGAAACCGGCCGACCTTGATCGACTTGATCGCCGCGCGGGCCGCCACGTCGATCACCGTCACGTCGCCCGAGACCCCGTTGGTGGTGAACAGAAGCCGTGCGTCAGGCGAGAACGCCATGTGCCAGACGCGCCGCCCGACAAGGACGTAGTCCTCGACTTCGAAGGTCTCCATGTTGACAACGGCCAGCCGGTTGGCGGGCCCCAGCGCGATGAAGGCGAACTTGTCGTCGGGGGTGAAGCGGATGCCGACCGGCTGGATCTGCTCGGCGCGCACGCCCGCGATCTCGAAGCGGATTTTCGCCAGCTCCGCCTGAGTCGCCACGTCGAACACCGTGACCGTGCCGCCGATCTCGCTGCTGACCCAGAGCCGGGCGCCGTCATGGGTGAATTCGGCGTGGCGCGGGCGCTGGTCCACGAGGCTGTTGGCGAACAGCGTGTGCGTCTCCACGTCGATCCAGTGCGCCATGTTGGTGCTCTCGGAGGTGGTGATCGCGATGCGCCCGTCGGGGCTGACCGCCATGCCCTCCGGCTCGACGCCGACGTTGATCTGCGCGATCACGGCGCGGCTTTCGGTATCGACCACCGTTGTCACCGCGTCGTTCTCGTTGGCGATGTAGAGCAGCCGGTCGTCGGGGTGCAGCGCGAATTGCTCGGGGTCGGCGCCGGAGGGCAGATCGTGCAGCACCGCGCCGCTGTCGGGGTCGATCACCTGCACCGTGTCGCTGTCGGAGGCGCAGACATAGACCTTGGAATAGTCGCGCGAAAAGATGATCCCGCGCGGGCGCTTGCCGACCTCGATGGTGCGCGAGACCTCGAGCGTGGCCACGTCGATCACGCTGATGGTGTTGTCCTTTTCGTTGCTGATCCAGATCTCGGCGGCCATCGGCGGCGTGGCGGCCAGGGCGAGGACGAGCGGAAGCGCAAGGCGCATGGTGGTTTTCCTTGTCATGTCGGCTCAGAACGCCGCGCAAAGGGTTTCAGGCGCGTCGGTTCCGAGCGTGTCGAGCGTGTTGGCCTGGTGCAGATAGCCCTCGACCGGGGCGACGGCGGCGATGGCGCGCGGATGCGCCAGAAAGACCGGCTGGCGCAACTGTCCGTCCCAGCGCCGCCATGTCATCGGCGCGCCCTTGAACCCCGCCAGCGTGAAGGCGTCGCTCAGCAGATAGGCGCGCAAAGTGGGCGCGTCGGCCGCGCCGGTGCGGGTGACCGCCTCGCCGATGCTGCGCAGCGCAGCCCATGCCGCGTAGTCGCGATCCAGCATCGGGCGCCCGGCCTGACGCTGAAACCGCGACTGAAGCTGACCGGCGCCCCAGTTCTCGTTGGCGGCGGACCACGCGCGCGGCGTCAGCCCCTCCGATCCCGCCACCGGACGCGCCAGCCATGTATTATACGGCAGATAGCGCGCCCAGTCGCCGATCTCGTCGGCGACCACGATCACGTCATGCTCGACGCCTTGGGTGAACAGCGGGAACTCCTCGGCGGCGTTGCGGCGCATGTCGGCGTCGAACGCCCATCGCCTTTCGGCCACGATCCTCGCGCCGAACTTGGTCGCGGCGGCGCGCAGGGCGGCGGCGAACTCGGCGTCGCCCGGGCCTTGCCCCTCGATCAGGAACCACTTGTCCCAGCGCCGCTTCATCAGAAATTGCGCCAGCCCGTCGGCCAGCATGGCGCGGCTGGGCATCGCGTGCAGCACGTTGGCGCGGCAGTCGGCGCCGCGCAGCGCATCGTCGGTCGCGCCCGCGTTGAAGATCAGCGCGTCGCGCGCCTGCGGCAGATCGGCCAGCGCCAGCAGGTCGGCGGCGGGCGCGTTGGTCACGATCAGGTCGCGCCCCTCGGCCAGCGCCGCAGCGCCTGCGGCGACGAAATCCGCGTCCGGCGCCACGGTGACCACGTCCAGCGCATAGGCGTGGTTGAGGAAAACGCCGGTCGAGGCGTTATCCGCCGTCGCCAGCCGCGCGCCCTGCGGGCCATCGTCGTCGGGCGGGACGTCGAGCGTGGCGAGGATCGGCGGGCGCTCCGCCTGCCGGTCGAGATAGAGCACGCGCACCGACAGCGGCGCCGCCCACGCCGCCGCCCATGCCCCGGTCGCGCCAAGCAGCGCCATCGCAACCAGAACCACGCGCATCCGCTCCACTCCCCCCAGATTTTTCCGGACCATACAGACGTTGCGCGCGGATGGAATTCTCGATCGCCCGGCAGCTTGCGGCGCGCGGTCGCAGCGGCGGCGGCGCGCGCGCCGGTCGCATGGCGTAGCGCCCGGCGTCTCTGTATCCGAAATCCAGGGAATTTCCGCCGCCGGAGCGCCAAGATGCCGAACCTGCCGATCCTGACCGCCGCCTTTGTGTTCTCCGCCGCCGCGGCGCTGGCGCATGGCGACGTGGCGCCGCAGCCGGTGAACACCGACGCGCTGCCCGACGTCGGCGAGGAATGGCTGGGCGAGAACCCCTATCGCGCCATGGGGCCGGAGGTGTGGGCGACGGCGGTGGAGATCGGCGCTTCGGGCTTCAACCAGAACTGCGCGCGCTGCCATGGGCTTCAGGCGGTATCGGGCGGGCTGGCGCCGGATCTGCGCTATCTTGAAGCCGAGGAATACGGCGACAGCTGGTTCGTCGAGCGGTTCCAGACCGGCTACACCCAGAACGGCGTCACCAAGATGCCGGCCTTCGGCGCGCTGCTGGGTCAGAAGGCTGCGTGGGCGATCCGCACCTATATCGAAACCCGCCCCGACGGCGATTCGCTCACGACGCACAGCCCCCGGCTCGGCGCGATCCGCGACATGCTGGGCGGCTTTGCGCAGTCGCTGAGCGACGGCGCCGCCTATGACGGGCTGGCGCCGCGGATCGCGCAGGCGCGCGACGAACTCGCCACCATCGCCGACCAGATCACCACCGCCTCGGGCGCCCCGGTCGCCGACTCGCCGGCCGCGCGCGCCGCGCGGGCCATCGACAAGGGCGCGCCGGGCGTCACCGAAGCCTTCGAGGTGCTGACCGTCGGCCTGTCCTCGGCGAAATAGCGCGTCATGGCCTTTCTGATCCGCGCGCTGGCGCTGGCGCTGCTGCTGGCGCCGCTGATCGCCCGCGCCCAGACCCCGGCGACGCGCAGCGTCAACCGCGCCGACACGGTGATCGTTGTCGGTCAGGATTACGACGAGATCATCGCGCGCGGCTTCATCGAGATCGGCGTCTATGAGAACTTTCCGCCGTTCTCCCATGTCGAGGCGGGCGAGTTGAAGGGGATCGACGTCGATGTGGCGCGGCTGATCGCGGCGGCGCTGGGGGTGGAGCCGCGCATCCGCGCCCTGCCCGCCGACGAGAACGTGGACGCCGACCTGCGCAACTGGGTGTGGCGCGGCCCGGTGGTGTCGGGCGCGGTGGTCAACGTGCTGCTGCACGTGCCCTACAACCGCGATTTCGCGCTGCGCAATGAGCTGGTGGTGCTGACCGGCCAGTATTTCAACGAGCGGATCGGCATGGCGTGGCGCGACGCCGCCTATCCCGACGGCGCGCCGACGCCGCCCTACTTCCGCTTCGACAAGGTCGGGGTCGAGAACGACAGCATCGCCGACTTCTATCTGTCGAACTTCATGGGCGGCGCGCTGTTGCCCAACATCGTGCGCTTTCCCACGCTGGAGGCGGCGAAGGCGGCGCTGGCCGAAGGCGCCTTCGACGCGGCGATGGGGCCGCTCGCCCAGCTTGAGTGGCGCCTCGGCGCGGGGCTGCGCGCGGGCAAGGTTCCGCTCGCCGGGCTCGCGGTCGGCGAATGGACGCTGGGCGTCGCGGTGCGCCACACCTTCCGCCAGCTTGGCTATGCGGTGGACGACGCCATCCAGGCCGCCGTCGCCGACGGCCGCATGGCGGCGATCTTCGCCGCCCATGGTGTGACATGGCGCGCGCCTGACTGGTGAGCGTTCCTGTGCTACCGTCTCGCGACAATGCGGGTCAGCCGCTGACGCCATGGGAGGATCCGCCGTGCTGAGAGTCGCCGCCCTGATGCTGCTCGCCGCGCTGCCCGCGCGCGCGCTCGACGCCCCCAGGGCGCCGCTCGACGATCCGTTCCGCACCGGGATGCTGGGCTATCACCAGATCGCGATCCTGGGCGATCCCGAGCGCATCGCCTTCGACCCGAGGGTGGTGGTGGACGCGCCCGCCTACGCCGAGGACAGCCTGCATGTGCCGGTGATGATCGACGCCTCCGCGATCCCCGGCGTGCGCCGCATCGTCGCCTTTGTCGATTACGGCCCGATCCCCCGCATCCTTGAGTTCCGCCCCGGCGCCGCCGAGGCGCGGCTGTCGTTCCGCTTCAAGATCGACCAGTCCACGCCGATCCGCGCCGCCGTTCAGACCGCCGACGGAAGCTGGCTGCTGGGCGGCGCGAAGATCGACGCGGCGGGCGGCGGCTGCACCACGCCCGCCGCCGCCTACGCCAGCGACGACTGGGAGGCGCGGCTGGGCGCCGTGCGCGCGCGCGTCTGGCCGCAGACCGGCCGGGTGCGGCTGCGCGTCGATCACCCGATGGACACCGGGCTGGCCGACGGCATTCCGGTGTTCATCATCCAGCGTCTTGCGCTCAGCGACGCGCAGGGCGGCGAACTGGCGGCGCTTGATCTGTATGAGCCTGTCGAGGAGGACCCCGCGTTCAGCTTCGACTTCGCGCAGGGCGTGCTGACCGGTCCGCTGACGCTTGCGGGACGCGACAACAACGGCAACGCCATCGCCGCCACCATCCCGGTCGGCGGGCTGACGCAGTGACGCTCAGCCGCCGCGCGGTGCTGGGCGGCGCGGGCGCGCTGGCGCTGGCGTCGCGTGTCCACGCCGCGCCCCGCCATCAGTACGAACTGCGACCGGTCGAGGTGGCCGACGGGCTGTGGATGGTCGAGGGGCGGCGCGAGTATTTCACCCGCGAGAACGGCGGCGCGATCGTGAACGTCGCCTTCGCGCGCACCGATGTCGGCGCGGTGGTGTTCGACACCGGCTCGACCCGCCGCTTCGGCGAGGCGCTGCGCGAAGCGGTGACGGCGGCGGCGCCCACCGGGATCGCCGCGGTGATAAACACCCATCACCACCCCGACCATTTCTTCGGCAACCAGGTGTTCGCCGACCGCCCGCTGCGGGCGCTGGGCGCCACCCGCGCGCTGGCCGCCGAGCATGGCGCGGGCTATGCCGACAACCTCTACGGACTGCTGGGCGACTGGATGCGCGGCACCGATCCGGTCCCGCCCGCCGAGACGCTGGAGGGCGGCGACTTCGCCATCGGCGGGCGCGCGTTCCGCGCCCTGCCGCTGGCGGGGCACACCGAGGCCGACCTCGCCATCCTGGACCTGCGCACCGGCACGCTGATCGCGGGCGATCTGGCGTTTCTCGACCGCGCGCCGACCACGCCGAGCGCCGATCTGCCCGCGTGGCGCGCCAGCATCGACGCGCTGGAGGCGCTGGGGGCGGGGGGCGTGATGCCCGGCCATGGGCCCTTCGACCGCACCGGCGCCGCGCTCGCCCAGACCCGCGCCTATCTCGACTGGCTGGAGCGGACCTTGCGCGACGCGGCGGAGCAGGGGCTGGACTTTGTCGAGGCGCTGCGCCTGCCGCTGCCACCCGAATTCGCCGCCATGGGCGCGCAGCCCAACGAGTTCGAGCGCTCGGTCGCGCACCTGTTTCCGTCCTACGAGATGGCCGCGCTGCCGCGCGTGGACTGAGCCGCGCCCAGCCGGACCACGCCGCCGTCCGCGTCCTCCAGCAGCGCCGCGCGCAGCCCTGCGGCCGCGACGATGGCGCGAGCGTGACCTGCGGGCGCGGCGGCGAGCGCCGTGGAGAGCGCGTCGGCCCAGGCGGCGCTGTCGGCGACCACGGTTACGCTGCGCCAGCGCGGCGCGGCGCGGGCCTCGGGGTCGAGGATGTGCGCGACGCCGTCGCGCCCGATGCGCAGCGCGCCGGGCGCGCTGGTGGCCGCCGCGCCGTCGTAAAGCGTCAGCCGCCCGATCAGCGCGCCGTCGCCGCCCGCCGCGCCCAGCCGCCACGGCCCGCCGCGCCCGCGCCATTCGCCCATGTCCACCAGCGTCGTCGTCAGCCCGTGCGCCGCCAGCGCGGCGCTGACCTGGTCGGCGGCGAACCCCTGCGCCACGCCGTTCAGCGTCAGCGCCGCGCCGGGGCGCGTCAGGCGCACGGCCCGCGCGTCCCAGGCCACGCCGTCCCAGCCGATCGCCGCGCGCGCCCGCGCGACCGCGTCGGCGGCGCGGCCTTCGGCCAGCGCGCGCCACAGCGGCTGCACCGTGGGGTCGAAGGCGCCGCCGCTCACGCGATGCGCTGCGTCGGCGATCGCCAGCAGCGCCACGAAGTCCGGCTCGGGCCGCGCCAGCCGGCCGTCGCGGTTCAGGCGGCTGAGCGCGGAGCCTTCATCGTGCAGGCTGAACAGCCGCTCGACGCCGCGTAGCGCCCCGAGCGCCGCCGCCAGCGCCGCCGCCTCCGCCCGGGCCGCCAGCGGCCCGCCGCCCAGCGCGATCTCGGCCGCCGCCCCCAGCGCCGCGCCGCGCCAGACAACGCGGGCGGGCGGCGCGAAAGACGCGGCGCCCGGCGCCAGCGCGGCGCAGGCCAGGATGCGCACCGCCCTGCGTCGCGTCGGCGCGGTCATCGCCGCCGCCGCTTGTCGGCGAGGATCAGCGGCACGCACTGTTTGGGGTCGTCGTGGATCGTCACGCAATCGAGGCACTGAAAGCACTCGTCATACTGGATGGCGCCGTCCGGCGTGATCGCCTGATAGGCGCAGCGCGCCCGGCACAGCTGGCACGGCGCGCCGCAGGCGGGGCGCCGCGCGATCCAGTCGCGCCGCCGCAACAGCCCGCCCAGCGCCAGCAGCGCGCCCAGCGGGCAGACATAGCGGCAGAAGCCCTTGAACGCCGCCATGCCCAGCGCCAGCCAACCCAGCGCGTAGAGCGCATAGGGCCACTCGCGCGCAAAGCCCATGGTGATCGCGGTCTTGAACGGCTCGACCTCGACCATCGCATCCATCGCGGCGGCCGATGTCACCGCCGCCGCGCCGAGCGCCGCCAGCACGGCGTATTTCACCTTCTTCAACCGCCGGTCCCAGCGCGCCGAGACGCGCAGGCGGGGCAGGCCCAGCCGCCGCCCCAGACGCCAGCTCGCCTCCTGCATCGCGCCGTAGGGACAGAGCCAGCCGCAGAACAGCCCGCGCCCCCAGAGCGCGAGCGAGACCGCGACCGCGATCCAGAGCAGCAGCGAGAACGGATCGAACAGCAGGAAAGACAGCCCCCGCCCCTCCAGCCCCGCGCGCAACGCGCCCAGCGGCGTGACGATGGAAAGCTGCCCCTGTCCCCAATAGCCGACGAACGCCGTCATCCCCGCCAGCGCGCCCAGCCGCGCCGCCGCATAGCGCCGTCGCGCCGCGAGCCACGACATGCGCCGCGCCATCACCCAGAACAGCCCCGCCAGCAGCGCCGCGAGCGCGATCAGGTCGCCCCGGCGCGCCAGCAGCGCCTCCACCCAGGGCGCGCGCGGCGCGACGGCGGCCTCGCGCAGGTAGAAGCGCGCGTCGGTGACGTGCTCCAGCGCGAAGGCCGCCTTGCCGATCTGCGGCATGAAGGCGCCGTGGCGGCGCACCGCCTCCACGCTCAGCGCCCAGGGCCGCGTCGGGTCAAAGCCCAGCCGCCGGTCGGTGCGCAGGATCATCGCGCGCGTCGCCGTTGGCGCGCCGGGCGCCAGCCCAACGTCGATGTCGGCGTCGCGCAGCGCCACCGGAAAGCCGTCCTGCGCCATGCCGATGAACTCCGGCGCGGTGTTGCGGACGAAATCCTCCGAGACAAGGCCATGCCGCCCGGCGTCGATCACCAGCAGCGGCTCGTCATGAGTCGAGATCGCCATGAAACGCCGCAACTCGGCGAAGGTCTGCGCGTCCAGCGCCGCGCGCGCGATGGCGGGGGGGCCGACGTCCACCACCCACAGATCGAGAAAGGCGGCGTCCGGGTCGGCCAGCGCCGCCGGGTCGTCGTCGCGCCACAGCGTGTCCGCGAACGCCGCCTGCGCCTCGGCGTTGCTGACGCGCCGCCGCGCCGCGACGCCCTGCGCGATCAGCGTCGGCCAGTCGAGCGCCTCGTCATGCGCCGGATCGGGCCGCGCCGCCGGTTGCGCCGCGACGCCGCGCAGATGCGTGCGCGCCACCGACAGCGCGGCGGCCAGGATCGACTCGTGCGCGATGCGCACCGAGGCGGTTGCCTTGGTCACGCCGTCGAGCCGCACATGCCCCGACGCGGCGTCCGGCGCGCCGTAGGGAGCGCCGACCGTGATGGTGTCGGACAGCGACAGCCCGCGATACTGCGCGACGAAGGCGTGAAACGGCGCGACGCCGAGACCGGAGACGAACACCGGCTCGTTCTGGCTGAGCAGTTCGGCGTCGATGAAGCGCCCGTCCAGCCCCAGCGTCACCAGCACGTCGATCGGCTGGCCGGAGAAGCCGGGGATCGGCGCCAGCGGGCCGGTCTGGAACACATAGCCCGCATCGGCGCCGGTCAGATCGGTGATGGTCCAGACGCCGCGCGGGTCGATCTGCGCGCCCAGCCGATAGGGCGGCGCGACATGGGTCTCCAGCGCCGCCTGCGCCAGCGGCGCCGCCTGCGCCAGCGCCGCCAAAAGCATCGCGGCGACCGCCAGAGCCGCCCGTGTCAGGGACCGCCGCCACCCGCCATCCGCCGTCATCCAACGCCTCTGACACCGCAGCGCGCCCGCATGACGCGCCGCCGCTCCTGTATCGGCGGACGTCGGCCGCGACGCAATCCGGCCAGAGCGCGCGATCATGCGCGCAATGCCGCAGCGGCGGCGCAGCAGCGCGCGCCGCCGGATGGAACCGCTCATTAGGCCGGTGCGCGGGTAGAATTCATGATTTTTGCGGCAGCCGTTTAAAGCCGTTGGCGGCCGGGGATCCAGTTTGGGCGTCGCGATTGGCGGCCTTCTTCGCTCTGACGCGGGCGCGGCGCCCAGCTGGGGCCTGCTCGGCGTTTCATGCGGCGCGCTTGAGGTTTCCGGCGCGCTTGAGGTTTCCGGCTCGCGTGAGGTTGCAGGCGATGGCGGTGAGGTTGACCTTCACGGCGGCCTTGGCGAGGCCGCGCCATCGCATGCGTCGCAGGCCGGAGCCGCGCTTGCACGTCCCGATTATCGTCTCGATCCGGGCGCGGGTGCGGTGGATAGCCGCATTGTGCGCGAGCAGACGGGCTTGCGCTGCCGTGTCACCCTCACCGGCCCACAGGTGCGTGGTGAACGCGGTGCGCTCGGGTGTCAGCTCGAAGCGCGAGAAGCCGCAAACATGAACCAGACCCTTGCGCCGACGTCCAGCGCGCTCCACGCGCAGGTCTCATGATGCCGCCCCACCCCAGATAATCAAATCAGTTCCATAGCCGGTTAGGAGGATCCCTCTTTCGCGGTTCGTTCGGAAATCGCAAAAAGCCTACAGGCGGGCGGATAAGGCAAATTGATCAGCTTGAGGCGCTGTGGTCCCGCCCCTTGCAAGCCGTTCGAGGGCGGCGAACAGCACAAGGCTTTGCGCCGCAAGCACCACCAGAGCGGCAAACATCAGATCGG
>Ga0210024_1003430_pt1 | contig 13102 bp, 10 predicted proteins | sample CryGeymeta201525_FD_183988 | JGI IMG/M metagenome (GOLD analysis project Ga0210024, IMG submission 183988) | Groundwater microbial communities from Crystal Geyser aquifers in Utah, USA - Crystal Geyser metaG 2015-25 (SPAdes) (version 2) | ecosystem: Environmental > Aquatic > Deep subsurface >... | reverse complement strand
CTGGTGAACAATGCGGGCGTGCTGATCGAGGGGCGGCTCGCCGACATGGGCGCGGACGACTTCGACCGGCTGATCGCGGTGAACCTGCGCGGGCCGTTCCTGGTGACGCAGGCGGCGCTGCCGCTGATGGGCGCGGGCGGGCGGATCGTGAACCTGGCCTCGGAACTCGCCTATCTGGGCCGCGCCGGGGCCTCGGCCTATTGCGCCACCAAGGGCGGTGTGCTGTCGATGACACGGGCCTGGGCGCGCGAGCTTGCGCCCGCGATCACCGTCAACGCCGTCGCGCCCGGCCCGGTGGACACCGACCTGCTGGGCTTTGGCGGCATGAGCGCCAGCGAACAGGCGCTGGAGACCGCCAATCCCATGCGCCGCATCGGCAGGCCGGAGGAGGCGGCGGCGGTGATCACCTTCCTGTGCGGCCCCGGCGCGGCGTTTGTGACCGGCCAGTGCTACAGCGTCGATGGCGGCGCGGCGCCGCATTGAGGTAGGAACCCATGATCCAGCGCCCGATCCCGTGGCCCAACGGCGCCCGCATGGCCGCCGCGATCACCTTCGACGTTGACGCCGACAGCCTGATCCACGTCGCGCGGCCGGTGGACGGCTTCGACCGGCTGTCGCCCATCGCCATGGGTCGCTACGGCCCCACGGTCGGCGTGCCGCGCATCCTTGAAGGCTATCGCCGCCTCGGCCTGCGCCAGACCTTCTTCATGCCCGCCTGGTGCATGGAGACCTACCCCGAGGCGGTGGAGGCGATCCTGAAGGCGGGCTGCGAGATCGGCCACCACAGCTACCTGCACGAGAATCCCGCCAGCCACAGCGACGCCGAGCAGGGCTACTGGTTCGACCGCGCGATGGACGTGCATCGCGCCATGACCGGGCGCGCGCCGCGCGGCTATCGCGCGCCGGTCTATAACGTCACGCAAGGCGTGGTGGACCGGCTGATCGCGCAGGGGTTCCTGTATGACAGCTCGCTGATGGCCGACGACATGCCCTATGCGATGGCCACGAGCGCGGGCGACGTGCTGGAGCTTCCCGTCCACTGGGGCAGCGACGACTGGCCGCCCTTCGCCCATTACGACGAGATCGGCTACCTGATGCCGGTGCGCGCGCCCTCGGTCGGGCTTCAGGGTTTTTTCGAGGAGTTCGAGGCGCAGTATCAGGCCGGGGGCTTCTGGATCGGCGTGTTCCATCCGTTCCTGACCGGCAGGCTGGCGCGCTGGCGGGTGCTGGAGACGTGGCTGGAGGGCGTGCTGGCGCGCGGCGACGTGTGGTTCGCGCCGCTGGAGGAGATCGCGGCGCATGTGGCGCAGGTGCGCGCTGAAGGCTGCGCGCTGCGCGTGGAGCGCCTGCCCTACTACGACCGCCCCGTTCACCTGAGCCGCTGACAGGAGCGCGCGATGGCCCATGGCTACGAGACCGGGCGGCTCAACCTGCCCTTCACCGGCATCGCCACCTTCGGCAAGCGGCCTTACGTCGAGGACTGGGGCGCCATCGCGGCGGATTTCGCCATCCTCGGCGCGCCGTTCGACGCGGGCACGCAGTTCCGCGCCGGGGCCCGGTTCGGTCCGCGCGCGATCCGCGAGGCTTCGACGCTGTTCTCGTTCGGCCACGCCGGGGCCTATGACTTCGAGGACGACGCCACCTATCTGGGGCCGGACGTGCGCATCGTGGACATTGGCGACGCCGACATCGTGCACACCGACACCGTGCAGAGCCACGCCAATATCGAGGCCGGGGTGCGCGCGATCCTGCGCGCGGGCGCCGTGCCGGTGACGCTGGGCGGCGACCATTCGGTGACGATCCCTTGCGTCGCGGCGTTCGAGGGGCGCGGGCCGATCCATGTGGTGCAGCTCGACGCGCATCTGGATTTCGTCGATGTGCGCCACGGCGTGCGCTTCGGTCACGGCAACCCGATGCGCCGCGCGGCGGAGCGCCCCTTCGTCAGCGGCCTGTCGCAGTTCGGCATCCGCAACGTGAGTTCGACCGCGAAGGAAGGCTATGACGCCGCGCGCGCCATGGGGTCCGACATCCTGTCGGTGCGCCAGTTCCGCGCGCTGGGGCCGGAAGGGGCGCTGGCGCGGGTGCCGGAGGGCGCGCAGGTCTATCTGACCATCGACATCGACGGCTTCGACCCTTCCATCGCGCCCGGCACCGGCACGCCCAGCCACGGCGGGTTTCTCTATTACGAGGGACTTGAGTTCCTCGCCGGGCTGGCGAAGCGCCGCCGCATCGTCGGCGTCGATCTGGTCGAGGTGGCGCCGGACTATGACCGCGACGGGACCACCGCGATCCTCGCCGCGCAGCTTCTGCTCAACCTGATCGGCCGCATCGCGGCGGCCCGCTGACGGAGACCCCGATGGCCGACCCGTTCTTCCGCCCGGTCTCGGGCTTCGATCTGCCGCGCTTCGCGGGGATCGCCACCTTCATGCGGCTGCCGCTGGTGACGCTGGACGATCCGCGCATCGCGCAGGTGGACATCGGCCTGATCGGCGCGCCGTGGGACGGCGGCACCACCAACCGCCCCGGCCCGCGCCACGGGCCGCGCCAGCTGCGCGACCTCTCGACCATGATCCGCGCCCAGAACGGCGCCACCGGCGTGCGGCCGTTCGAGATGGTGAACTGCGCCGACCTTGGCGACGTGGCGCCGAACCCGGCCGACCTGATGGACACGCTCGACCGCTTCGCCGCGTTCTATGCGCGGGTCAGGGCGGCGGAGGTGCGGCCGCTGACCGCCGGGGGCGACCATCTGTGCACGCTGACGATCCTGCGCGGGCTGGCCTCGGACGGGCCGCTGGGGCTGATCCAGTTCGACAGCCACACCGACCTGTTCCACAGCTATTTCGGCGGCGCGCTCTACACCCACGGCACGCCGTTCCGCCGCGCCGTCGAGGAGGGGCTGCTGGAGCCCAGGCGCATGGTGCAGATCGGCATCCGCGGCTCGATGTACGACCGCGAGGACCGCGACTTCGCCGAAAGCGTCGGCGTGCGGGTGATCGGGATCGAGGAATGCTTCCGGCGCGGCTTTGACGACGTGATGGCCGAGGCGCGCGCCATCGTCGGCGCCGCGCCGGTCTATGTCTCCTATGACATCGACTTCGTCGATCCCGCCTTCGCGCCCGGCACCGGCACGCCCGAGGTCGGCGGGCCGTCCTCGTTCCAGGCGCTGGAGGTGGTGCGCGCGCTGCGCGGGCTGGCCATCGCGGGCGCCGACGTGGTCGAGGTCTCGCCGCCCTTCGATGCGGGCGGCGCCACCGCGTGGCTGGGCGCCTCGCTGATGTTCGAGCTGCTGTGCGTCATGGCCGGGGGCGCGACGCCCGCGCCGGCGTGACCGCATCCTCCTGGTCCGCCCCCGAGCCAGCGCCCGTGCCAGCCCCCGTGATCCAGGAACTTGCCGCCGGTGGCGGCGCCTCCCGACGCTCGGCCACGACCGCTCCGACCGGGGGGAGCGGGGCCCCGGCCGGTTGCGCGGTTCGGCAGGGTCAGTGCGAGATCATCCACGGTCGGGCGGATGGAAAGCTCTTGCTCCCGTCAGGACGCTGGAGCGTAGAACGACCTGGTTTTGGCCCGCCGCCGCAACATCCGCAGCCGGGACCATGGCCGGCGCTGCGCCTGGGGCTGTCGGCGGCGCGTTCGTTGATCGCGTGGGCCTTCATGCGGCTGCGGTCGCCTCCCGCTACGCGCGGCGGGGTGACCATCACGCGCGGCGCGACCGCCCCGCACTCGGGGCAGTCGCAGGGCTCGGCGCAAGCCGCCATCGGGCGCAGCGCGTTGAAAAGGCCGTGGCTGTCGCACCAGTATTCATAGACCGGCATGGCGTCCTCACAGGTCCGGGGCGATGGGCACGTCCACGCCGGGCGTGACGAATTTCGTCGGCCCGTCGGCGTTCGGCATCATGTCCCACTCGAAGATGTCGGTCGGCAGCCACAGTGTGGCGCAAGCGTTGGGGATGTCCACCACGCCCGAGATGTGGCCCTGCACCGGCGCCGTGCCGAGTATGGCGTAGGCCTGCGCGCCGGTGTAGCCGAATTTCTTGAGATATTCGATCGCGTTCAGGCACGCCTGACGATAGGCGACATGCACGTCGAGGTAATGCTGCGTGCCGCTCTCATCGACCGAAATGCCCTCGAAGATCAGGTAGTCGTCGTATTTCGGCGTGATCGGCGAGGGGCGGAAGATCGGGTTCCTGATCCCGTATTTCGCCATGCCGCCCTTGATCAGCGACACCTTGAGATGGGTCCAGCCCGCCATCTCGATGGCGCCGCAGAAGGTGATCTCGCCGTCGCCCTGGCTGAAGTGCAGGTCGCCCATGCTCAGGCCTGCGCCCTCGACATAGACGGGGAAATAGATCTTCGAGCCTCGGCTGAGGTCCTTGATGTCGCAATTGCCGCCGTGCTCGCGCGGCGGGACGGTGCGGGCGGCCTCGGCGGCGGCCTTGTCGCGCGCGGCGCCGGTCATCTTGCCCATGTGGGCGGTCTTGCCGCCGTCGGGCAGCGCGGCGAGCGGCGGCACGCGGTTGGGGTCGGTGTCCACCAGCTTCTTTTCGCGGGCGTTCCACATGTCGAGCATCTTGCGGTCGGGCAGGCAGCCGATCAGACCGGGATGGATCAGCCCGGCGTAGCGCACGCCCGGCACGTGGCGGCTTTTGGTGAACATGCCCTCGAAGTCCCAGATCGACTTCTGCGCCATCGGGAAATGCTCGGTCAGAAAGCCGCCGCCGTTCTGCTTGGAGAAAAAGCCGTTGAAGCCCCACTGGCTCTCGGGCTTGGCGCCGATGTCGAGGATGTCCACCACCAGCAGGTCGCCCGGCTCCGCGCCCTTCACCCCGATCGGCCCGGTCAGGTAGTGGACCTGCGGCAACTCCACGTCGCGCACATCGGAGGCGTCGTCGTCGTTCTTGATCTGGCCGCCGGTCCAGTCATAGGTCTCCAGAATGAAGTCGTCGCCCGGGCTGACCCACTCCGCCATCGGGATGTCGGGATGCCAGCGGTTGTGGATCTTCTCGTTGGTCAGCGGGCTTTCGTTCAGATCCACGGAAATCAGCACATCGGCCATGATTGGCGCCTCCTTGTCGGGGTTGTTTTTCTGGATACTCAGACGGACAGGAACTTCGACACTTTCGCCTCGTCGAGGCCCTCACGCGGGGCCTCAAGCACGAAACGACCGTTCTCCATCACCAGCACGCGGTCCGCGACGTCGAGCGCGAAGCTCAACACCTGCTCGGAGACTACTATGGACAGCCCCCTTTCGTCGCGGATTCGGCGCAAGGTGCGGGCCATTTCCCGGATGATGCTGGGCTGGATGCCCTCGGTCGGCTCGTCCAGCAGCAGCACCCTGGGCCGGCTGGCCAGCGCGCGGGCGATGGCGAGCTGTTGCTGCTGGCCGCCCGAGAGGTTGCCGCCGCGGCGGCTCTTCATCTCCAGCAGCACCGGAAAAAGTTCATAGATGTCGGGCGGCACCGTGCGCTCGCCGGTCGAGGACAGGCCGGTGCGCACGTTCTCCTCGACCGTCATCGTCGAAAAGATCGCGCGGCCCTGCGGCACATAGCCAAGGCCCGACGCGACGCGGGCGTGGCTTTTCAGGCGGGAAAGCTCGGTCTCGCCAAGCCTGACCGAGCCGCCGCGCGACGGAACCACGCCCATCAGCGCCTTCATCAGCGTGGTCTTGCCCATGCCGTTGCGGCCCATGATCGCCACGATCTCGCCCGGCGCCACGCGCGCGCAAACCCCGTGCAGAACCTCGGACTCGCCATACGCGACATGCAGGTCGTCGATGGTCAGCATCGCTCGCGTCCTCCCCTTCAATGCCCGAGATAGACTTCAACGACGCGCGGATCGGCCTGGACCTTCTCCATCGAGCCTTCGCTGAGGATCTTGCCCTGATGCAGCACGGTCACCTTGTGGGCGATGTCCTTCACGAAGCCCATGTCGTGTTCGATGATGATCATCGAGCGGCCCGCGATGATGCGGTTCAGCAGTTCGGCGGTCTTCTTGCGCTCGGCGACCGACATGCCGGCCACCGGCTCGTCCAGCATCATCAGTTCGGGGTCCTGGATCAGCAGCATCCCGATCTCCAGCCACTGTTTCTGCCCGTGGCTGAGCAGGCCGGCCTTCTCGCCCAGCAGATCGGCGAGAAAGATCGTCTCGGCCACCTCGCCGATCCGGTCCACCACGTCCGGCGCGCGCTTGAACGCCAGCGCGCCGAACACCGACCAGCCGCGCGGAAAGCTCAGCTCCAGGTTCTCGAACACCGTCAGGTCTTCGTAGATCGACGGGTTCTGGAACTTGCGCCCGACCCCGGCGTGCACGATCTGGTCCTCGCGCATCGTCAGCAGCTCGGCGCCCTTGAAGCGGACCGATCCGCCGGAGGCGCGGGTGCGGCCGCAGATCAGGTCGAGCACCGTGGTCTTTCCGGCGCCGTTGGGGCCGATGATCACGCGGATCTCGTCGGGATCGACGTAGAAGCTGAGGTCGTCCACCGCCTTGAAGCCGTCGAACGAGACCGTCAGCCCTTCGACGGACAGCAGGAAGTTGGTGGTGTGCGCGGGTGTGGCGACGTTCATGGCGGGTTTTTCCTCCTATTCCGCAGGCGCTGCGCCGGTGGCGCGCGCGGGCCGCGCAGGCTCGGGCGGCAGGCCCTTGAGCACGCGCATCTCCCGCACCAGCCGCGCCAGCCGGGGCTTGACGTGGCTGTCGTAGAGACCGGCCAGACCCATCGGAAACAGCATCACCACCGCGATGAACAGGCCGCCCATCGCGAACTGCCACAGTTGCGGGAACAGCTCGGAGAAGACGGTCTGCGCCCAGTTCACCAGCAGCGCGCCATAGACCGCGCCCAGGATCGACAGCCTGCCGCCTACCGCGCAGAAGATCACCATCATGATCGACGGCACGATGCCGATGATCGTCGGTGACATGAAGCCCACCTGCAGCGTGAACATCGCGCCGCCGACCGCCGCGAACGCCGCGCCGAGGCAGAACACGAAGATCTTGAAGTTGGCGACGTCGTAGCCGGAGAACCGCACGCGGTCCTCCTGATCGCGGATCGCCACCAGCAGTCGGCCGACCTTGCCCTTGCGCACCCACTGCGCGATGAAAAGACACACGAACAGCAGCGCGCCGCTGACGAAATACAGCGCGGTCTTGGCGCTGTCGGTGCGGATGTCCCAGCCCAGCAGCGTGCGCAGGTCGGTCATGCCGTTGACGCCGCCGGTATAGCCCTGCTGGCCGATGATCAGGATGGTCAGGATCGCGGCGATCGCCTGGGTGATGATCGCGAAATACACCCCCCCCACCCGGCGCGTGAACATCGCCACGCCGATGATGAAGGCGAACGCCGTCGGCACGGCGATGACCGCGAACAGGGTGAAGGCGAAACTGTTGAACGGCTCCCACCACCACGGCAGCGCGGTGACCTGGTTCCAGTCCATGAAGTCGGGAATGCCCGGCGTGGACTGGATGGCGGTGTTCTCGGGCGAGGACGCCTCCAGCTTGAGAAACATCGCCATGCAATAGCCGCCGAGACCGAAGAAAACCCCCTGCCCCAGCGACAGGATGCCGCCCGCGCCCCAGCACAGCACCAGCCCCACCGCGACGAAGGCGTAGGTGAGATACTTGCCGAACAGGTTCAGCCGGAAGGCGTCCACACTGGCCGGCAGCACGATGAAGATCACCGTGGCGAGGATGACGAAGCCAACCAGCTCCGCCGGGGTGAACAGTTTCTGTTCTGGAGCGTGCGCGGGCGTTTTCATGACCGACCTCACTTGCGGACCTTGACCGAGAACAGGCCCTGCGGCCGGAGCATCAGGATGCCGACCACCGCCAGCAGCGTGAGCACCTTGGCCATCGAGCCGGAAAGGAAGAATTCGAGGAACGACTGGACCTGGCTGATCGAGAACGCCGAGGCGATGGTGCCAAGCAGGCTGGCCGCGCCGCCAAAAACCACCACGAGGAACGTGTCCACGATATAAAGCTGTCCCGCCGTCGGCCCGGTGGAGCCGATCATCGTGAACGCGGCGCCGGCGATCCCGGCGATGCCGCAGCCGACGCCGAAGGTCATCCGGTCGGTGCGCTCGGTGTCGATGCCCACGGCGCCCGCCATTGGGCGGTTCAGCACCACGGCGCGCACCTTCAGACCCCAGCCCGAGCGATACATCATCGCGCCGACCGTCAGCGCGATGATGAGCGTCAGCGTCATCACCAGAAGCCCGTTGATCGGCACCTCGATCATGTCGGTGAGCGGCAACGACCCCATCATCCAGTCGGGCAGCGACACGCCGACCTCGCGCTGGCCAAAGGTCGAGCGATAGACCTGTTGCAGGATCAGGCTCAGCCCCCAGGTCGCCAGCAGCGTGTCCAGAGGGCGCTTGTAGAGGTGGCGTATCAGCAGCCACTCGGTCGCCATGCCCAGCGCGCCGGACGCGAGGAACGCCAGGATCAGCGCGACGAAGAAATAGATGTCGTAGAGGCCCGGCAAGTATGTTCCGAACACCTGCGACGTCATCCACGTCACATAGGCGCCGAGGATCATGAACTCTCCATGCGCCATGTTGATGACGCCCATCTGCCCGAAGATGATAGCCAGACCGAGCGCCATCAGCACATAGACCGAAAACAGGATAAGCCCGGCGAAGCCCTGCATCGCAAAGATCGCGCCCAGTTCGGTCGCGGTGTAGCCGTCGAACATGGATGGTCTCCAGAATGCGGCGGGTGAGAAGCGGCGCGGTGCGCCCGCGCGACGCGCGGGCGCAGGTCTGGCGCTTACTGATAGCCGGCGGGGAACGGATCGGGCTCGACCAGATCGGCGGTCTCGAACACCACGTCATACTGGCCGTCGGGCCGGGCGCGGCCGACGCGGGTCTTGGACCAGAGGTGATGGTTCTCGTGCACCTTCACATAGCCCTCGGGCGCCGTGGTCAGCTCGATGCCGGGCGACGCCGCGCGCACCTTGTCCACGTTGAACGATCCGGCGCGCTCCACCGCCGCCTTCCACAGCCACGGGCCGAGATAGGCCGCCTGGGTCACGTCGCCGATCACCACGTCGGCGCCCCACATCTCCTTGAACGCCTTCACGAAAGCGAGGTTGTTGGGGTTGTCGAGGCTCTGGAAGTATTTCATGCAGGCGTAGGCGCCGACGATGTTCTCGCCGCCGATGCCGTCGATTTCGTCCTCGGTGACCGAGATGGTCAGCAGCAGCGGCTTCTCCTTGGTCAGGTCGATGCCCGCCGCGTTGAGCTGCTTGTAGAACGCGACGTTCGAGCCGCCGACCACGATGGCGTAGATCACGTCCGGCTTGCGCAGCTTGATCTTGTTGATCACCGAGTTGAACTGGGTATGGCCGAGCGGATAGTATTCCTCTCCCAGCACCTCAAGCCCAAGCTTGTCCTCGATATGTTTGCGCGCGATCTTGTTGGAGGTGCGCGGCCAGATGTAGTCGGAGCCGAGAAGGTAGAACGACTTGGCGCCCTTTTCGCGCGCCACCCAGTCGAGCCCGGCGATGATCTGCTGCGTCGCCTCCTGGCCGGTGTAGATCACGTTGGGCGACTGCTCCAGCCCCTCGTAGAACGTCGGGTAATACAGAAAGCCGTTATGCTGCTCGAACACCGGCAGCACCGCCTTGCGGCTGGCGGAGGTCCAGCAGCCCATCACCGCCGGCACCTTGTCCGACACCAGCAGCTTGCGCGCCTTCTCGGCGAAGGTCGGCCAGTCCGAGGCGCCGTCCTCCTGGATGAAGTCGATCTGGCGGCCCAGCACGCCGCCCATGGCGTTGATCTGCGCGATGGCGAGCTTCTCTGCCTGCACCGAGCCGGTCTCGGAGATCGACATCGTGCCCGACACCGAGTGCAGGATGCCCACGGTCGCCGTGGTGTCGGTGACCGCAAGGCCGGTCGTGTTGACGACACTGGTGGGAAAATCCTGCGCGCGCAGCCCCTTGGGCGCAAACAGCGCCGCAGTCAGCGCAGCGCCGCCCATCATCAGGCCGCGCCGCGTCATGCCCATCGCGCCGCCGGGACGGTTATCACGGTCCTTCATCTCACTCTCCTGTCTGATCCGTCGCGCGGTCTTTCGTCGCGCTGGTGGGTCCAGACTGAAGGCGAACGCTGCACCGCAACAATACGTCGAACTACGTAGTGCGGTGCGCATTTCGCTGGTGCAGGGTGGCTTCGACGTTGCGATGACGTTTTCGGTCGCCGCCAGAAACAGCAACAAAAAGGCGCCATGCGATGACGGACGGAGTTGGAGGGGTCGGCCGCTATCGCCGCATCTACAACCAGTGGGTCGCCAACGAGACGCTGGAGGATTTCGCGCTGCGCTTCACCGCGCGGCGGGCGCGAAAGTGGTCCTACGGGCGCGTCGCCAACACCGCGATCGGATCGATCTCGTTCCTGGCGCTGGAGGCGATCGGCGCTGCGGTCACGCTGTCCTACGGCTTCGACAACGCCTTCGCCGCGATCCTGACCGTCGGCGCGCTGATGTTCCTGACCGGCTTGCCGATCTGCTACCATGCAGCGCGCACCGGCGTCGATATCGACCTGCTGACCCGCGGCGCCGGGTTCGGCTATCTCGGCTCGACGGTCACTTCGCTGATCTACGCCAGCTTCACCTTCATCTTCTTCGCGCTGGAGGCCGCGATCCTGTCGCAGGCGCTGGAATTGTGCTTCGGGATACCGCTGGGCCTTGGCTATCTGCTGAATGCGCTGATCGTCATTCCTCTGGTGACGCACGGCTTTTCGCGCATCGGCGCCTTTCAGAAGTGGACCCAGCCGCTCTGGCTCACGCTTCAGGTGCTGCCGTTCGCGGTGCTGGCCGCGCAGGGCGCCGAGCTTGCGCCATGGCTGACGCACGAGGGTCGGCTGGGCGCCGAGGGCGGCGGTCTCGATCCGATGCTGTTCGCGATCGCCTCGGGCGTGGTGTTCTCGCTGTTCGCCCAGATCGGCGAGCAGGTCGATTTCCTGCGTTTCCTGCCTGAGCCCAGAACCCGCGCCGACCGGGTGAAATGGTGGGCTGCGCTGATCGCCGCGGGCCCTGGCTGGACGGTGATCGGCACGCTCAAGATGCTCGCGGGGTCTTATCTCGCGGTGATGATCGTCGAGATGGGCACCCCTCCCGCCGAGGCCGTCGAGCCGACGAAGATGTATCTCGCCGCCTTCGAGCGGTTCGCCAGCCCTGAGGCCGCCATCGTGCTGACCGGCGTTTTCGTGATCCTGTCGCAGCTCAAGATCAACGTCACCAACGCCTACGCAGGGTCGATCGCGTGGTCCAATTTCTTCTCCCGCCTCACCCACAGCCACCCCGGGCGGGTCGTGTGGCTGGTGTTCAACGTCGCCATCGCGCTGATGCTGATGGAGTTCGGCGTGTTCGGCGCGCTGGAGCACACCCTGGCGCTCTATGGCCACGTCGCGGTGGCCTGGATCGGCGCGCTGACCGCCGATCTGGTGGTGAACCGCCCGCTGGGCCTGCGCCCGCGCCGCATCGCGTTCCAGCGCGCCTATTTGCACGACGTCAACCCGGTGGGCGTCGGCGCCATGACGCTGGCGGCGGTGCTGTCGCTGGCCGCCAATCTCGGCGCGTTCGGGCAGGGCGCGGCGGCGTTCTCCAGCTTCATCGCGCTGGGTGTGGCGTTCTGCGCCGCGCCGCTGATCGCCGCCGCCACCGGCGGCCGAAGCTATCTATCGCGCCGACAGCAGCCGACGCCGGCGGGCGAGGGATTTCATGACACGGCGACGCATGTCTGCGCGATCTGCGAACATGCGTTCGACGCCGAGGACATGGTCGGCTGTCCGTTTCATTCGGTGACGATCTGCTCGCTATGCTGCTCGCTCGAATCGCGCTGCGGCGACATCTGCCGCCCCGGCGCGGTGATTGGCCAGCAAAGCGCCGCCTTCGCCGACCGCGCCCTTCCCGACCCTCTGGCCGCGTTCGCGCGCTCGCGCTACGCGCTGTTCATTGTCGTCGCCGGCGTGTTCATCCTGCTGGTGGCGGCGATCCTGCTGCTGATCCGACAACAGGCCATGCTGACCGATCCGCGCTCGGCGGACGCTGTGGCGCGCGCCTTGCTGCTGGCGTTCGGCTTTCTGCTGATCGTGATCGGGGTGGCGTCGTGGCTGCACACGCTGGCGCACGAGAGCAGGGTGCTGGCGACACGCGAACGCGAGCGCCAGACCACCCGCCTCATGGCCGAGATCCGCGCGCACGAGCGCACCGACGCCGAACTGCAGCGCGCCAAGGAGGCCGCTGAGGCCGCCAACGACGCCAAAAGCCGCTATCTCGTCGGCATCAGCCACGAGCTGCGCTCGCCGCTCAACGCGATCATGGGCTATGCTCAGTTGCTGGAGAACGATCCCGGCGTCCCTGAGCGCCGGATGCCCGCGCTGCGCGTGATCCGTCGCTCGTCGGAGCATCTGGCGGACCTGATCGAGGGGCTTCTCGACATCTCCAAGATCGAGGCCGGGCGGCTGGAGCTTTATCGCGGCGAGATGCGGCTGCGCGAGATGCTGGAGCAGATGGCCGCGATCTTCGCGCGGGAGGCTCAGGAGAAAGGCCTGAGCTTCGCCTTCGACATGGCGGCGCAGACCCCCGAGCGGGCGCATGCCGACGAGCGGCGGCTGCGCCAGATCCTGATGAACCTGCTGTCGAACGCGGTGCGCTTCACCCGGCGCGGCGGCGTGCGCTTCACCGTGCTCTATCGTTCCGACGTGGCGACATTCCGGGTCGAAGACACCGGGCGCGGCATCGCGGCGGAGGATCAGGAGCGCATCTTCCGGCCGTTCGAACGCATCCTTGACCCCGCTGCGCCGACGCCCGGCACCGGGCTGGGGCTGACGATCACCCGCCTGCTCACCGAGATACAGGGCGGGGAACTGACGGTGGAGAGCGCGCTTGGTCAGGGCGCGCGCTTTCAGGTGCGGCTGATGCTGCCGAGGTTGTCGGGCTCCGCCCCGGCGATCCGGCGGCGGCTGCGCTATGGCTATGGCGGCGCGCGGCGGCGGATCCTGATCGTGGACGACAACCCGGAGCATCGCGCGCTGCTAGAGGATACGCTGCGGCCGCTGGGGTTCGTCCTCACCCTCGCCGAGAGCGCGGAAGCCGCGCTCGACATGCTCGAC
>Ga0210024_1003422_pt1 | contig 13116 bp, 12 predicted proteins | sample CryGeymeta201525_FD_183988 | JGI IMG/M metagenome (GOLD analysis project Ga0210024, IMG submission 183988) | Groundwater microbial communities from Crystal Geyser aquifers in Utah, USA - Crystal Geyser metaG 2015-25 (SPAdes) (version 2) | ecosystem: Environmental > Aquatic > Deep subsurface >... | reverse complement strand
CTCCACCGGCGGGCAGATCATGCCGCCAATCATGGGCGCGGGCGCCTTCATCATGGCCGAGATCACCGGCATTCCCTATACCGAACTGGTGATCGCCGCCATCATCCCTGCGCTTCTGTATTTCGTCTCGATCTATTTCATGGTCGATTTCGAAGCACAGAAGCTGAACATGAAGGGTCTGCCGCGCAGCGAACTGCCGGATTTCCGCGAGTTGCTGACGCGCGTTTATCTGTTCATCCCGATCATCATGCTGATCGGCGCCATGTTCATGGGCTATTCGGTGATCCGCGCGGGCGCCTACGCCACGGCGGCGGCGATGGTGGTGAGCTGGCTGACGCCTGCGGCGATGGGGCCGGTCGCGGTGCTGAAGGCGCTGGCGCTGGCGTCGCGCATGGCGGTGCAGATCATCGCGGTCTGCGCCTGCGCGGGCGTCATCGTCGGCGTGATCTCGATGACCGGGGTGGGGGCGCGGTTCTCGTCGCTGCTGCTGGCCATCGCCGAGCAGAACCAGCTGATCGCGCTGTTCTTCGCCATGTGCATCGCCATCGTGCTGGGGATGGGAATGCCGACCACCGCCGCCTATGCGGTGGCGGCCTCGGTGGTGGCGCCGGGGCTGATCCAGCTGGGGATCCAGCCGCTGATCGCGCATTTCTTCGTGTTCTATTTTGCGGTGATCTCCGCCATCACGCCGCCGGTGGCGCTGGCGGCCTATGCCGGGGCGGCGATCGCGGGGTCGGAGCCGATGAAGACCTCGGTCGAGAGCTTCAAGATCGGCATGGCGGCGTTCGTGGTGCCGTTCATGTTCTTCTACAGCCCCGGCCTGCTGATGGAGGGCGAGTGGCTGACCATCGCGCGCAACTGCGCGACCGCTCTGGTGGGCGTGTTCCTGCTGTCGGCGGCGGTGCAGGGGTTCTTTTTCGGCAAGATCGGCGTCTTGCTGCGGTTGGCGGTGCTGGCGGCGGCGCTGCTGATGATTTCAGGCGGCCTGCTGACCGACGCGGTCGGCATCGCGCTGGGCGCCGCGCTCTATGTCTATCAGACGCGGCTGGCCGCGCGCACCGCGTGATCGCCGAGCCACCCGGCGAGGCCTGCGGCCGCCGCGCCGCGCGCCTTGGCGCTGACGAACACGCCGATATGGCCCGCGTCCAGCGCCAGTTCGCGCCACGGCGCGCGCAGCATCGGCGCGACGGCCCGCGCGCAGGGCGGCGGCACCAGGTGGTCGCGCAGCCCGGTGACGCTGAGCACCGGCGCGGTGATGGCGCCCAGATCCACCCGGCGCCCGTCGAGCATGAAGCGGCCCTGCGCCAGCCGGTTCTCGTGATACAGCTCGATCACCAGCTGCTTCGCCGCCGCCGCCGGGTGGTGCGGCCGGTCGGCGAGCCAGCGCTCCATGCGCAGGAAATGCGCCAGCTGTCCGGGGTCTCCGGCCGTCGCCAGCAGGCCGAGGCTGTATTTCTCCAGCGTGCGCGACGGCGTCAGCCCCTGGAACACCGCGCCGAGCGCGCCGCCGGGCAGCCCCTCCAGCGCGTCGATGGCCGCTGACAGCGCCGCTGGCGTCATGCTGCGCACCAGGCGGGTGAGGGCGGCTTGCGGGGCGGCGTGGCAATCGATGGGCGTCACGCAAAGCGCCAGCCCGGCGACCGAGGCCGGCGCCAGCGCGCCGAGGCAGGCGCAGAAAATCCCGCCCTCGCATATGCCCATCGCCGCAGGCTTGCGCCCGGCGCGCGCCGTTATCGCGGCGACGAAGCCGCCGAGGTAGTCGAGCACATAATCCTCGAAGCGCAGCCAGCGGTCGTGGCGGTCCAGCGCGCCCCAGTCGGCGCAATAGACGTCCACGCCGCGCGCCAGCAGCGCCCGCACCAGCGAGCGGTCGCGGTCGAGATCGACCACGCCGGGCCGCCCGACCAGCCCGTGCGCAATCAGCAGCGGCGCCAGACCGGCGTCGGGCGCGATGGGGCGATAGCGCCACAGCGACGCCTTGTCGCGGCGCATGATCCGCGTCTTCGGCGTCGCGGCGATCCGGCTGGCGGCCTCGGGGGCGCGGGCGAGGGCGGCGGCGACGCGCCAGTAGTCCGCCGCCGCGCCCGCGCTCATGGCTTGCCCATTTCGCGCTTGAGCGTCCGCAGCTCGCGCCTGAGCGCCGCCACGGTGCGCGCCAGAGCGTCCACCTCGGCGCGGGTCGGCAGCGCGTGGGCGACGCACCACGCCTCGGCCGCCGCCGCCTCCGCCGCGCGCATCGCCACCGCCGCCGCGACGAGCCTCGCCTGCGAGGACAGGAAGGCGTCGGAGGCGTGCAGCGCATCGAGATCCCGCCGCGCCGCCGCCACCCAGGCGCGCTGCGCGGCCTCCAGCGTCAGCGGCGGGTTCGCCGCCGCGTCGCGCGCCGCCCTTGCCGCCATGCGCTGGAACGCCCCCGCCACCAGCGCCCGGTGCGCGCTGAGCGCCTGCCTGAGCGCGCGGGCCTGCGGCGACCTCGCCAGCGCGCCGCCGATCAGCGGCGCGGCCTCGGGCGCGTCGATCAGGCGGCGCAAGTCCGGGTCGGGCGCGTCCTCGGCGCCGAACAGCCACTGGCCGGGGTCGAGATAGCGCGCCAGCGTCGCGGCGCCGACGCCGCTCGCCGCGCCGCTGGCCGCCAGCGCCGCCGCCGCGCGCCACGCTTCCTGCTGCGCGGCGAGGGCGCTGGCCAGCGCGTCGCCGCCGCGCGCCGCCGCCGCCGCGACCCCCGGCCCCAGCGCCGCGCCCGCGTCCGCCTGCGCGGCGGCCAGTCGCGCCCAGCCTTCCAGCCAGGCCCGCAGCAGCGCGTCGGCCGCAGTGCTGGAGGCGGCGCCGGCCGCAGTGCCGGAGGCGGCGCCGGCCGCAGTATCAGAGGCGGCGTCGGCCCCAATGTCGGCCCCGGCGCCGGCCCCAGCGTCTGCCCCGGTGTCGGCGGCCCTGGACAGCCCTCAGCCCTCCGCCGCCGCCAGCGCCTCGACCAGCGTCGCGATGCTGGCCTGGTTCAGCCCGGCGATATTGGCGCGGCTGTCGCCGATCAGATAGACGCCGTGCGCGTCCCGCATCGCGGCGATCTTGTCCGGCGCCGTCCCGAGCAGAGAGAACATGCCGCGGTGCCGCGCGATGAAGTCGTAGGCGCCGGTGTTGCTGCGCGCGCGCAGCGCCTCGGCCAGCGCCTCGCGCAGCCCCAGCATCCGCAGCCGCATCGACTCGAGTTCGGCCATCCAGTCGGCGCGCAGGTCCGCGTCGCCAAGGATCGTGCGCACCACCGCCGCGCCGTGGTCGGGCGGCATCGAATAGGTGACGCGCGCCAGCGTCTTCATGTTGTCCCGCGCCAGCGTTGCGGCCTCCGGCGTCGCGGCCAGCGCGATGGCGCAGCCCACCCGGTCGCGATACAGCGCGAAGTTCTTGGAGCACGACACCGCGATCAGCATCTCGGGAACTTCGGCGGCCATCAGCCGCAGCCCCGCCGCATCCGCCTCCAGCCCGTCGCCGAAACCCTGATAGGCCATGTCGATGAACGGGGTGAAGCCGGTCTCCACCGAGAGCGCCGTCAGGTCGCGCCACTGCTCCAGCGTCAGGTTGGCGCCGGTGGGGTTGTGGCAGCAGCCGTGCAGCAGCACCACGTCGCCGGGGCCTGCGTCCGCGAGCGTGGCCCGCATCGCCGCCCAGTCCACCGCGCGGGTTTCGGGGTCGAAATAGGGGTAGGTCCGGAAACTCAGGCCCGCCTGCCGGAGGATTGCGGGATGGTTCGGCCATGTCGGGTCGGAGAACCAGACGGTCGCGCCGCGCTCCGCCCTGGCGATCAGGTCGCTCAGCAGCCGCACGGCGCCGCTGCCGCCGACGGTCTGCACCACGGCGAGCCGGTCGTGCGGGGCGTCCGCGCCCAGCGCCAGTTCGGCCAGCGCGCGGTTGAACCCCTCGTCGCCCGCCGGGCTGAGGTAGGTTTTCGTGGTCTGGCTGGCGAGCAGGCGGCGCTCGGCCTCCTTGACCGCGCGCAGGATGACCGTCTCGCCCGCCTCGTCCTTGTAGACGCCGACGCCGAGATCGAGCTTGTCGGCGCGCGGGTCGGCGCGGAACGCGGCGGAGAGCGCCATGATCTTGTCGGGGGGCGGGGGCTGGAGCGTCTCGAACATGCGGTTTCTCCCGGGCGCAGCGATTCGTTTCGCGCTTTTGCAACGTTATACGCCGCAGGGCGGCGCGGCGCAGCGGCGCGCGCGGCTTGCGCCTGCGCGCCTCCTTGCGCGATACAACGGGCGCAGCCGCAGCGCTATTCCATGGCGCCGTCTCAAGGGCTGTGGCGGGCCGTAAATCCGTCCGGCGCGCTCCTCAAGCCACAAGGTCGCCATGACGCCTCCCCAACCCCTGCTTGCGGCGCGCTGGGCGGTCACGCTGGCGCTGGGCGCGCTGGGCGGCGCGCTGGCGCTGTGGATCGGCGCGCCGCTGCCGTGGCTGCTGGGCGGGCTGGCGGCGACCGGTCTCGCGGCGAGCGCGGGGCTGCGCATTCTTGGCGCCCCGCCGACGTTTCCGATGCGGCTGCGCAGCCTGTTCATCTCGGTGATCGGTGTGCTGATCGGCGCCGCGATGACGCCCGAGGTGCTGCGCGCCGCGCCGGGGTGGTGGCCGGGGCTGGCGTCGGTGGCGCTGTTCGTGGTTGTGGCGCATGCGCTGAATTACCAGTGGCTGCGGCGCGTCGGCGGGCTGTCGAAGCCGACCGCGTTCTTCGCGGGGATGCCGGGCGGCCTGATCGAATCGCTGGAGCAGGGCGAGAGGCACGGCGCCGACATGGCGGCGCTGACGGTGCTGCAATTCGCCCGCATCGCGATCACGGTGACGGTGACGCCGCTGGCGTTCTCGCTGATCGAGGGGCGCGCGCTCGGCAGCGCGGCGGGCGCGTCGCTGGCGCGCGGGGCGATGAGCGCGGGCGACGCGGCGGTGATGATCGCGGCGGGCGCGGCGGGCTATTTCGGCGGGCGGCTGCTGCGCCTGCCTGCGGCGCAGATCCTCGGGCCGATCCTGGCCAGCGGCGCCGTCCATGCGCTGGGCTGGACCGACGCGGCGCCGCCCGCGTGGCTGGCCGCGCTGGCGCAACTGGTGATCGGGGTGACGCTGGGCCTGCGCTTCGTCGGCGTCGCGCCGCGCGCGCTGGCGCGGTGTTTCGCGCTGTCGGCGGGGTCTGTCGCGCTGATGCTGGGGGTCGGCGCGGCGCTGTCGCTGGCGCTGGCGGCGACCGGGCTGGCGCCGTTCAAGGTGATGCTGCTGGCCTATGCGCCCGGCGGGGTGATCGAGATGGGGCTGATCGCGCTGTCGCTGAACGCCAGCCCGATCTTCGTCACCGCGCATCATCTGGTGCGGATCGTCGTCACCGTGCTGGCGGCTGCGGTCGGCTGGCGGCGCATCGGGGCGCTTTGACGCACTGCACAAACGGGAAAGACGCGGAAACTTTATTGCGCATTTTGTGGCTGCAACGTATGGAACAGTCAGCGATGAGTGGTGTTTTCGCCGTCGAATGCGGTTCAGGCACGCTCCTCGGCAAGCAAAAGCGCGTCGCGCGGGAGCGCAAGTTCCTAAAACAACCGATGGGAGAACCGAATGGCTGATGACAAGAATACGGCGGCCTACTGGAGCGCCAACATCAGGCTGATCTGGATGAGTCTGGTAATCTGGTTTCTGTGCTCGTTCGGCTTTGGCATCCTGCTGAGGCCGATGCTGTCGGGCATCGCGGTCGGCGGCGCCGATCTCGGCTTCTGGTTCGCGCAGCAGGGGTCGATCATCGTCTTCCTGATCCTGATCTTCTTTTACGCGATCCGGATGAACTCCATCGACCGCCAATTCGGCGTCGATGAAGAATAATCGCAAGACAGAGCCATTCGAGGGGAGGACCTGATGGACCAATTCACACTCAACCTGCTGGTGGTGGGCGCGACCTTCGCGCTCTACATCGGCATCGCGATCTGGGCCCGCGCGGGCTCGACGGCGGAGTTCTATGCGGCGGGGCGCGGCGTTCACCCGGTGCTGAACGGCATGGCGACCGGCGCCGACTGGATGTCGGCGGCGTCGTTCATCTCGATGGCCGGCCTGATCGCCTTCACCGGCTACGACAACTCGTCGTTCCTGATGGGCTGGACCGGCGGGTATGTGCTGCTGGCGATGCTGCTGGCGCCCTATCTGCGCAAGTTCGGCAAGTTCACCGTGCCCGAGTTCATCGGCGACCGCTTCTACAGCAAACCGGCGCGCATGGTAGCGGTGGTCTGCCTGCTGGTCGCCTCGCTGACCTATGTGATCGGCCAGATGACCGGCGTCGGCGTGACCTTCGCGCGCTTCCTCGAAGTGGACAAGGCGACCGGCCTCTACATCGGCGCGGTGATCGTGTTCATGTATGCGGTGCTGGGCGGCATGAAGGGCATCACCTACACGCAGGTCGCGCAGTATGTGGTGCTGATCACCGCCTACACCATTCCGGCGGTGTTCATTTCGCTGCAGCTGACCGGCAATGTGCTGCCGCAGATGGGCCTGTTCGGCACCCACACCGGCACTGGTCAGCCGCTGCTGGCGACGCTGGATCAGGTGATCACCGAGTTGGGCTTCAACAGCTACACCGGCCACCACACCAACACGCTGAACCTGGTGTTCTTCACCATGTCGCTGATGATCGGCACCGCCGGTCTGCCGCATGTGATCGTGCGGTTCTTCACCGTGCCGAAGGTTTCCGACGCGCGCTGGTCGGCGGGCTGGGCGCTGGTGTTCATCGCGCTGCTCTACACCGTGGCCCCCGCCGTGGGCGCCATGGCCCGGCTGAACATCATGACCACGGTCTATCCCCAGGGCACGGCCGAGGCGCCGCTGGTCTATGAGGAGCGGCCCGACTGGATGAAGAACTGGGAGGTCACCGGCCTGCTCAAGTTCGAGGACAAGAACGCCGACGGCCGCATTCAGGTCTATAACGACAAGAACGCGGCCTTCGCCGCCACTGCGACCGAGCGCGGCTGGAACGGCAACGAGCTGACCATCAACCGCGACATCCTGGTGCTGGCCAACCCCGAGATTGCGCAGCTTCCCGGCTGGGTGATCGCGGTGGTGGCGGCGGGCGGTCTTGCGGCGGCGCTCTCGACGGCGGCGGGTCTGCTGCTGGCGATCTCCTCGGCGATCAGTCACGACCTCATCAAGGGCGCGCTCAACCCCAGTATCTCCGAACAGGGGGAATTGCTGGCGGCGCGCATATCGATGGCGGTGGCGATCATGGTGGCGACCTATCTGGGCCTCAACCCGCCGGGCTTTGCGGCGCAAACCGTGGCGCTGGCGTTCGGCATCGCGGCGGCCTCGCTGTTTCCCGTGCTGATGATGGGCATCTTCGCCAAGCGCATCAACAACTTCGGCGCGATCAGCGGGATGCTGTCCGGGCTGATCTTCACCGTGGTCTATATCTTCATCTACAAGGGCTGGTTCTTCCTGCCCGGCACCAACTGGCTGCCGGACACGCCGGCGGGCTGGATCGGCGGCATCTCGCCGCTGTCGATCGGCACGGTGGGCGCGATCCTGAACTTCATCGTCGCCTATGTCGTGTCGAACGCGACCGAGGCGCCGCCGAAGGAGATCCAGGATCTCGTGGACAGCGTCCGCCAGCCGCGCGGGGCCGGAGCGGCGACGGGTCACTGACCTGCCGCTTCAGCTGACCTGACCGGCGGATCCCGCGCTGCGGGGTCCGCCTTTTTGTCTGAGGCGGCTCGAAACATGACGGAAAAAGACGATGCGGCGGCGTTCATCGGCTTTGCGGGCGGGCGTCCGCCGTTCGGCCTCCTGCCGCCGGAGGCGCTGCGCGCGGCGGCGGGCGCGGCGACGCGGCTGTGCTTTCCGGCGCGCGGGCGCATCTATCGCGCGGGCGACGCGATGACGGGGCTTTATGCGATTCTGTCGGGGTCGGTTGAAATTCTCGCGCCGGGGGCGCATCAGTCCACGCTGCTGGGGCCGGGCGATTTCTTCGGCGGCCGCAGCCTGTTGCGCACCGGTTACGCCGCCAGCGACGCGACCGCCGTGGACGCCGTGGAGGTTTTTGTGGTCGCCGCCCAGACCGCGCAGGCGCTGTTCGCCGCGCATCCCGAATTCGCCGGTTTCTTCGACCGCGCGCGCGGCCCGCACGCCGATCTGGCGCGCCAGTCCGACCCGCTGTTGTCGGCGCGCATCGCCGGGCTGATGACGTCCGGTCCGATCACCATCGGCCCCGACGCCACCGTGCGCGCCGCCGCGCGGCTGCTGCGCGACCACGACATCTCGTGCCTGCCGGTCACCGGGGACGGGCGGCTGATCGGAATTCTCACCAGCGGCGACCTCGCCGACCGCGTGGTGGCCGAGGGGCGCGACGCCGATACGCTGGTCGGCGCGGTGATGACCCCCGATCCGCTGACGGTGACGCCCGAGGCGCTGGGCTTCGACGCGCTGGTGGCGATGACCGAGCGCGGCATCTCGCACCTGCCGGTCGCCGAGGACGGTCGGCTGACCGGCATCCTGACCGCGACCAATCTGGTGCGGCGTCAGGCGGTCTCGGCGGTGTTTCTGGTCGCCGACATCGCCAAGCGCGACACCTTTGACGGCTTCGCCGAGGTGGTGGCGCGCATCCCCGCCGTGCTGGCGCAACTGGTGGGGTCGGGCGTCGGCGCCTATGACGTGGGCCGCATCGTCACCTCGGTCGCCGACGCGCTGACCCGCCGCCTGATCGCGCTGGCGCAGGCGCGGCTCGGCCCGCCGCCGGTTCCCTTCGTCTGGGCGGCCTGCGGCAGTCAGGGGCGGCGCGAGCAGACCGGCGTCTCGGATCAGGACAACTGCCTGATCCTCGACGACGTCTATGACGAGGCCGCGCATGGCGCCTATTTCCGCGATCTGGCGAAATACGTCTCCGACGGGCTGGACGCGGCGGGCTATTTCTATTGTCCCGGCGACATGATGGCGACGGCGGACCGCTGGCGCCAGCCGATGGCGGTGTGGCGCGGCTATTTCCGCAAGTGGATCGGCAAGCCGACCGACGAGGCGCAGATGCTGGCCTCGGTGATGTTCGACCTGCGCGCCATCGCGGGCGACGCTGAGCTGCTGGAGGCGTTGCAGACCGAGACGCTGGCGGCGGCGCGCAAGAATTCGATCTTCCGCGCCCACATGGTGCGCAACTCGCTGAAGCATCAGCCGCCGCTGGGCCTGTTCCGGGGCTTCGCGCTGATCCGCAGCGGCGACAACAAGGACCGCATCGACATGAAACACGCGGGCGTCGTGCCGATCGTCGATCTGGGGCGGCTCTATGCGCTGAGCGCAGGGCTGTCGCAGGTCAACACCCGCGAGCGGCTGGAGGCGGCGCGCGACGCGAACGTGATCAGCGCGGCAGGCGCGCGCGACCTGCTCGACGCGTACGACCTGATCGCCGACATGCGGCTGGAGCATCAGGCGCGGCTGATCCGCGAGGGCCGCAAGCCCGATAATTTCATGGCGCCGGCCGGCCTGTCGGAGCTTGAGCGCAACCACCTCAAGGATGCGTTCGGCGTGGTCAAGACCATGCAATCGGCGGCGGCCAACTCGCTCAGTTCGGCGGGCTGAGCGATGCTGCTGACCTTCTTCGGCGCACTCGCGGTCGGCGTGCTCGCCGCCTGCGTCGCGTTCATCGTGCGCCGCGTCTATGGCGTGAACGCGCGCTTCCTGATCCCGCTGTCGGCGGGCGCGGGGATGCTGGGGTTCACGGTGTGGAACGACTACACTTGGTTCGCCCGCAACGCCGCCGGGCTGCCCGAGACGGTGCAGGTCGCGCGCACCATCGAGAAATCCTGGGTGATCCAGCCCTGGACGCTGATCGCGCCGGTGGTGACGCGGTTTCAGGCGGTCGACCGCGCCAGCGTCGCGCGCAACGCCGACGCGCCGGAGGTCGCGCGCGCCACGGTCTATCTGGTCGCGCGCTACCAGCCGACCTTCGAGACGGTGCAGCTGTTCGACTGCGCGGACGGTCGGCGCGCCGACGCCGCCGACGCCGCCGAGGGCAGGTTGCCGGAGGCGCGGGCGTGGGCGACGGTCGGCGTTGACGACCCGCTGCTGCGCGTCGTGTGCGCCGAGGCGCAGACCATCCGCTAGGGTCAGACGGCGACGATCACGAAACCGAGCAGCGCCACCATCGCGGTCTCGACCACAATGCGCTCGACATGTGCGGCGCGGAGCCGGTCGAGCGCGAAGTGGTAGGCGTCTTCCCCGTCCAGCCGCGCCGCCGAGGTGCGCATGGTGATCTCATCGACCGCCATCCGCGACGGCTCGACGATCAGGATGAACACGCCGAACACGATGGCCGCCAGCGCCAGCGGCCCTGCGTCCGGCATCCGCAGCGCGTAAAGGCCGCCCACCGCCAGCGCGATGCCGGTCAGCATCGCGACAAGGAAGCGCGGCGAGTGCAGCACGGGGGCGTTGAGCTTGGCGCGCGCGGCCGCCGGGTCGAGTTTCGAGACGCCGCACAGCACCGGGCATCTGAAAAACACCACCAGCGACCAGAGCGCGCGCAGCGCGACCGCCGCGAAGATCGCCCAGGCGATGGGCATGTCGCACAGATCGTGCAGGCTGCCGAGCACCGAATCGAGTTGCATTATCGGCCCTCCCATCGTCATTCAGACCCTATGAGTAGATGTAGGCGCTGAACGCCGCGCGAAAAACCCCGTTTCCGGTCACATTTCGGCGCCGCTCTCCGCCAGCGCGCGGCGCATCAGCTTGCCGGTGGCGGTGCGGGGCAGGGCGGCGGCGAAGACGATGCTTCTGGGGCGCTTGTAGGCCGCCAGCCGCCGCGCGCACCAGGCGTCGAGTTCCGCCACCGTGACGCCCTCGGCCACCACATGCGCCGTGATGATGCTGAGGTCGTCGCGCACCCGCGCCTCGACCGCCGCAGCCTCGGTGACGGCGGGGTGGGAGAGAAGCGCGTCCTCCACCTCCTGCGGCGCGACGCGATAGCCGCCCGCGTTCATCAGATCATCGGCGCGACCGCGATAGGCGACATAGCCGTCGGCGTCCATCGTGGCGCGGTCGCCGGTGACGAACCATTCGCCGCGCATCGCCGCCGCCGTGCCCGCCGCATCGCCCCAATAGCCCAGCATCAGGCCGGGGTCGCGGCGCGACACCGCCAGATCGCCCTCCACGCCTACCGGCGCGGGCGCGTCGCCGTTGGCGTTCAGCACCGCGACGCGCCGCCCCGGCTGCGGCCTGCCGATAAAGCCGGGGCGCGGCGGCGCTTCCGGCCCGGCGGAGACATAGGTGGAGATCTCGCTCATCCCCAGCGCCTCATAGAGCGGCTTGCCAGTCTCCCGCGTCCACGCCGTCGCCAGCGCCTGCGGCATCTTCTCGCCCGCCGTCAGCCCGTGGCGCAGCGCGGCGAAACCCGCGCCCACGTCGGCGCCGTATTTCAGCAACTGCCGATAGACGCCCGGCGTCGCGGCGAACAGCGTGGGGTTGTGGCGCGCCGCGATGGCCGCCCACACGCCGGGGTCGCGCGGGCCGTCATAGACCAGCGTCGCCGCCCCCGCGCCCCACGGGTCCATCAGCCCCGCGCCCAGCGTATAGGTCCAGTTGAAGGCGCCCGCGTGCAGCATCACGTCTGCCTCGGTCAGCCCATACCAGCCGCGCCACATCATCCGCCGCGCCCAGGCGGCGCGGTGCGCGTGGGTCACGCCCTTGGGCTTGCCGGAGGAGCCGGAGGTATAGACCACAAACGCCGGAGCCTCCGCATCGCTGTCGGCCACGGCTGCGGGCGAAGCGGCGCGCAGGGCGGCCAGCGCGGGGCCGCGCAGCACTTCGGCCTTCGGCGCGTCGATCTCCAGTCCCGCGCCAAGGCAAACGAAGCGCGCGCCGACATCGGCTGCGACATAGGTCGCCTCGGGCCCGGACAGCATCGCCGAGGTCGGAACCGCCACGCCGCCCGCCGCGATGGCGCCGAGAAACAGGATCGGGAACTCGGCGGTGTTGCCCATCCGCAGCATCACGCGCTCGCCGGGCCGCAGGCCCGCCGCCAAAAGCCCCCCCGCAGCGCGCGTCACCGCGTCGCGCAGATCGGCGTAGGTCCAGACGGCCTCGGTCTGCGCCCCGGCGCCGATCACGGTCAGCGCCGCCTTTGCGGCGTCCTGTCCTGCGAACAGGGCGTGGGCGGTGAGGTTCAGCCGCGCGGGGCAGGGCGGCGGCGCGCCGTCGTCGAACAGGCTTTCGGTCAGTCGCATGGGCCGCCTCGCAATCATCGCCGCTATCGCGTATTCATCGGTTTAGAACAGGGAGAACGGGCATGGCGCAAGACGGCGGCGCAGGCGGTTGCGCGGGACGCGGCGCAAGCGGCGGCGCTGCGGGCAAGGGCGGGCGCACCGTCCTGATGGTGGCGACCGCCGGCGTCGAAGAGCCGCCGGTCGCGCCGCTGAAACTGGGTGAGCGCGTCCGCCAGATCCGCCACGCGCGCAGCTGGACGCTGGAGGAGGCCGCGCGGCGCGCGGGGCTGGCGCGCTCGACGCTCTCCAAGATCGAGAACGAGCAGATGTCGCCCACCTTCGACGCGGTGCAAAAGCTGGCGCGCGGCCTCGGCATCGACGTGCCGCAGCTGTTCCAGCCGGCGCAGGGCGAGAAGGTCACCGGGCGGCGCGCCGTCACCCTTGCGGGCGCGGGCAAACCGCATCCGACCGCGACCTACGAGCACGAGATTCTCGCCACCGATCTCGCCCGCAAGCGGATGCTGCCCTACAAGGCGGTGATTCGCGCCCGCGCCTTCGAGGAGTTCGACGGCTGGGTGCGCCACGAGGGCGAGGAATTCCTGCTGGTGCTGTCGGGAAGCGTGCGGTTCTTCAGCGAGTTCTACGCCCCCATCGACCTCGCGGCCGGCGACAGCGCCTATTACGACGGCGCCATGGGTCATTGTCTGGTCTCGATCTCACCCGAGGATGCGCTGATTCTATGGGTGACGGCGCTGTGAGCGCTTCATCCAACACTTGAAGTCGAAGGCGAAACCGCGCCCGGACCAAAAAAAAGCGCCCTCTTGCGAGGGCGCGAAGTCGATTGAGGCAGGTTTCATACAGGCAAGAAACCTATCGAGCAGTGAGTGAAAGATGCGTCATACCGGCTTGGAGCGCAAGCACTATTTTCGCG
>Ga0210024_1003412_pt1 | contig 13135 bp, 11 predicted proteins | sample CryGeymeta201525_FD_183988 | JGI IMG/M metagenome (GOLD analysis project Ga0210024, IMG submission 183988) | Groundwater microbial communities from Crystal Geyser aquifers in Utah, USA - Crystal Geyser metaG 2015-25 (SPAdes) (version 2) | ecosystem: Environmental > Aquatic > Deep subsurface >... | reverse complement strand
AAAGGAAAAGAACGACTATCGACGCAACGGGCTTGCTCAACAGGTGTTCTCGACCGGCAGTCGACTGCATTCTTCAAGCAGGTAGGCAATCGAGTGGTAAGGCCGACCCGTCTCGGCGGTCAGACCGATTTCACAAGTGCGGTTGGTTGACACGCCCTCGCAGCAGGCGCTGGGCAGGGCGTCGTGCACCCGGCGCAGCGCATGCACATTCAGCTCTGGCACCACAAAACCACGGTCGCCGCCAAAACCGCAGCAGGTCACACCGGCGGGCTCGATCACTTGCTCGACACAGGCGGCCAGCACTTTGCGCAACTTGGCATCCGACGCGGAGCGGCGCACGCTGCAGTTGATGTGCAGGGCAATCGGTCCGGGTTTCTTGGTGATGTAGAGGCGCGGCAGCAGCGCATCGTGGGCAAACTCGTGAAAGTCAAGCAATGTGAGTGGCGTGCCAGCGAGCTTCTTTTGCATCCGCACCGAGCAGGTGCTGGCATCCATGATGACCGGGTAATAGCCGCCCTGGCCGTCGTCGGCGGCTTTGAGCAAGGCTTGCGTCACCGCAGCACTCATCTCGTCGGCTTCTTCGGCCATGCCTTTGCTCTCGAGCATCTGGCCGCAGCACAGTTTGTCAAAACCTTCGGGCAAGATGGGTGCGTAACCGGCGCGCACCAGTAGTTCCATGATGACCTCGGGCAGCGTCGCTTCGTCGTTGCTGTTGGCGCCAAAAATGCGCCCGCCACAGGCCGGGAAATAAACCACCGGGTCGCCCTTGCCGCTGTAGGCTTGTGGCGCTTTGCCGGCCAGGGGCATGCCGCGTTTCCACTTGCCACCCGAGAGTTTGGCCAGCAGCTTGTCGCCCACCACGCTGGATGCCACATGCCCCAGACTCAGGCCCACGCGTGAGGCGGTGGCAACCTTGCCAAAGTTGTCGGCTGTCCATTCGCCTACCTTGCGTGAGCCAGCACCCATGCCGCGCCCACGCAGCAGCCGGGTCAAGGCCCCGGTGTCGATGCCGACCGGGCAGGCGGTGGAGCACAGGCCGCAACCGGCGCAGGTGTCCAGGCCAAAGTAGGCAAAGTCGGCTTCCAGGTCGGCCACGCTCTCGCCCACGGCGGTGCGGCGTGACAGCTCGCGCCAGCTCACAATGCGTTGGCGCGGTGACAGCGTAAGCCGATGCGACGGGCACAGCGGCTCGCAAAAACCACATTCAATGCAGCGATCCACCATCTCCTCAGCGGCGGGCATGGGCTTGAGGTGCTTCAGGTGCGCTTGTGGGTCGTCATTGAGCAGCACACCAGGATTGAGCAGGTTCTGCGGGTCAAACAACTGCTTGATGCGGCGCATCAAATTGGTGGCTTGCGTGCCCCATTCCTTTTCGACAAATGGGGCCATGTTGCGCCCGGTGCCGTGCTCGGCCTTGAGCGAGCCGTCGTATTTTTCGACCACCAGCGTGCAGATGTCGTCCATGAAGCGCGCGTAGCGGTCAATCTCTTTTTGGTCCGAGAAATCCTGGGTGAAAACAAAGTGCAGGTTGCCTTCAAGCGCGTGGCCGAAAATGATGCCCTCGGTGTAGCCGTGTTTGCGCAGCAGCGCTTGCAAGTCGAGCGTGGCGCTGGCCAGTGACGCCAGCGGGAAAGCCACGTCTTCAATGATCACCGTGGTGCCGGTGCGGCGCATGGCACCGACCGAGGGGAATGTGCCCTTGCGCACTTTCCAGTACATGTCGCAGGTGGCAGGGTCGACCGAGAAGCTGGCTGGCTCCACGGTGCTAATGGTTTTGATAGCGTTCAGCGCAGCGTCCATGCGCAGCTGCATGGCAGCAGCGGTCTCGCCACGAACTTCAATCAGGAGTGCCGCCGCGTCGTCACCCAGGCTGCGAATGGTCTGCGGCAAGCCCGGTTTGTCTTGCACCGAGCGCAGCGCGGGCCGGTCGAGCAACTCCACCGCCGAGACCGGTTGTGGCTTGAGCGCCATCACCGCCTGGCACGCCAGTTCAATGCTGGGGAAAAACACCAGCGCGCTGGCCTTGAATGGGTCTTCTGCCACCGTGTGGTAGGTGATGCGTGAAATGAATCCGAGCGTGCCTTCCGAGCCGATCATCAGGTGCGCGAGGATGTCGATCGGGTCTTCAAAGTCAATCAGCGCGTTCAGGCTGTAGCCGGTTGTGTTCTTGATCTTGTATTTGTGGGCAATGCGCGCGGCCAGAACCGCGTCGGCACGCACCACGCTACCCAGGTGCTGCAGCTCGTCGACCAAAGTGGCGTGGCTTTGCTTGAAGCTTGCCACGCTGAACGCGTCTTCGGTGTCGAGCAGGGTGCCGTCGGCCAAAATGACACGCATGCCAGCCAGTGTGCGGTAGCTGTTTTGGGCTGTACCGCAGCACATGCCAGAGGCGTTGTTGGCGGCAATGCCGCCGATCTTGCTGGCGTTGATGGAGGCCGGGTCGGGGCCAATTTTTTTGCCGTGGGGGGCGAGCCTGAAATTGACCTCGCCGCCAATGATGCCGGGCCCGACCCGCACCGTGGCAGCCTCCGGGCCAATTTCGCAAGTGGCAAAGCCCTCGCCAATCAAGGCCAGCACACTGTCGGTGACGGCTTGACCCGACAAGCTGGTACCTGCGGCACGAAACGTGACCGGGCGCTGGTGGGCACGTGCGGCTTGCAGCAGTGCTTGCAGTTCGGCTTCAGACTCCACCACCGCCACCACCTCGGGCGTGAGACGGTAAAAGCTGGCATCGGTGCCATAGGCCAGGCGGCGCAGGCTGTCGGTGATGACCTGTTTGACAGGCAGGATGCGCGACAAGGCATCAACGAGCTGACTCATGGTTTGTCTCCTCTTTTTATCATTTGGTAAATTGGTCTTACCAGTTATCGACTTTAAATCCCGTGGAATTATTGTGGAATTAGGGTTTACCCTAGGTTTTTGGTGCAATTTTCAAGTGCAAGTTGAAATATCATGCAACTGGTCTGACCAATTTGTGAAACATGATCTCCTCTCGCCCCGCTGTTGTCCGTCTGGCCGACTCTGTTGCCAGCGAACTTGAAAAACGAATTCTCGAAGGCGCGCTCAAGCCGGGCGATCGTTTGCCGTCTGAGCGCGAGTTGGCGCTCAGTCTTGGGGTGTCGCGCCCGTCATTGCGCGAGGCGATGCAAAAACTGGTGTCCAGGGGCCTGCTAAGCACGCGCCACGGCGGGGGAACCTATGTGACCGACCGGCTGGAAGCGCATTTCACCGACCCCTGGCAAGACATGCTCAAGGGCAACCCCATGCTGCACCGTGACATGCTTGAATTTCGTCAAATGCTCGAGAGTCAGGCCGCCTCACTGGCCGCCGACCGGGCCACGGATGTGGACATCAGCCGTCTGGACGCGGTCTATGCGGCGCTGGAAGACAGTTACACCCGCGATGATTTGGCCCGCTGCATTGACGCCGATGTGGCCTTTCACCAGGCCATTGCCGAAGCCTCGCACAACGTGCTGATTGGTCATCTGACGGCAAGTCTGATGCGGGTGATTCATGGCCATGTGTCGAACAACCTGGCGCACTTGCACACCCGGCCGCAGCGCTGGAACCAATTGCGCGCCCAACACCGCGCGATCTGGCAGGCCGTTCGCGAGCACAAGCCACAAGAAGCCGCTTTGGCCGCCGTGGAACACATTGAATTTGTGCGCCAAGGCATTGAGGACAAAGCCATCGATGAGGCGCGGCGTTCCAGTGCGTTGCGGCGCCTGGGCGACCCCGCAAGCGCTGCTCAACTGGCGTAAAGCGTATCGAGTGAGGCGAAGCCCTTGATCTCGATCGGGTTGCCAAACGGGTCGCAAAAAAACATCGTCCACTGCTCGCCCGGTTGGTCGGCAAAGCGCAGTTGGGGCGGCAAAATGAAGTCCAACTTTGCAGCGGTGAGATGCTTGGCCAGGGCTTGCCAGTCGGGCAGCGTCAGCACCAGGCCAAAGTGCGGCATCGGCACCCGATGGTCGCCGACATGGCCGGTGGCGGCGGTCTTGAAGGGCTCACCCAGGTGCATCGAGAGCTGGTGGCCAAAGAAATCAAAGTCAACCCAGGTGTCGGTACTGCGGCCCTCTTTACAACCCAGGACGCCGCCATAGAAGGCGCGCGTCTGGTTAAGGTCGGTGACGTTGAAGGCAAGGTGAAACAGACTTTTCATGAGCCGCAGGATAACAGGCCATTAGCGGGAGCGCGGTCCTGCAAGCGCTCGGTTTGTGCCGCCAAAACGGGTTGGCCGCGATGCACCTTGCAAAGTCGCGGTAGAGACGCCCCGTACTGCACACCTCCCGGTTTTTCCGGCTTGTGGCAACATGAAGACCTTGGTACTGCAACAATAGACGTCATCGCATTGGAGACCATTTTCATGTTTGGTTACACAGAAGAACAAATCACCGCTTTTGGCATGAGTTTTGGCGTTGGCGCCTTCATGCTCTACATGCTGTTCATCATTGGTCAGTTGGCGTGGGAATCAAAGGCAGGCAAATTTGGCACGATGGTGATGTTCATTGGGCTGGCGCTGGGCATGACGGGTTTTGTCGCCAAATACCTGATCAAGTACTTCATGGACATCAAATAGCGGGCGTTACGCCGCCAGCACGCGGTTTCTGCCAGCCCGTTTGGCCAGATACATTGCCTGGTCGGCGCGCTTGATGGCTTGCGCGCCGGTTTCGCCAGAGGCCAATTGCGCCACCCCCGCGCTGAAAGTAATCAACACTTTTTCGGTGCCGGCCAAAAAGAAGCGTTTGGTCAGCTCCCGCTGCAGTCGCACCATGGCTTCAATGCCGTTTTCAAGCGCCGTGTCAGGCATCAAAATCACGAATTCTTCGCCGCCGTAACGCGCCAATGTGTCTTGCGGGCGCATGACCTCACGCGTCACTGTGGCCAGATGCGTCAGCGCCGCGTCGCCGGTGGCGTGGCCCAGGCTGTCGTTGAGCTTCTTGAAGTTGTCGATATCAAGCAAGGCAACCGACAGCGGCGTGTCCTGCCGTTTGACCTTGGAGACTTCGCGGTTGACCGCTTCGTCCAGGCCCTGGCGGTTCAGGGCGCCGGTGAGCGGGTCGTGGCGCGCCTGCGCGCTGACGCGGTCCAGCTCCTGGTGCAGCTTGGCGATCTCGGCCTCGGTGGACTCGGCGCGCTTTTTCATGGTTTGCAACTCGTCGCGCGCGCTCATGCTGTCTTTGGCCATGCTGCGCGTGGCACCGACCACGTCCTTGAGTACCGGCGCAATTTCCTCGATCGACTTGGCCTGCTCGATCAGCCGGGCGCTGGCCTCCAGCTGGGCGTGGAACTCGCCGGTCGATGCCGACATCTTTGCCAGACGCTCGATAAACGTCGCCAGCATCTGGCGCATCTCTTGCTGCGCCTGCACCGTCCTGGCCTTGGCCTCGGTCTGTTTGAAGATGACGTCCTTGAGCCGTTGTTCGACATCGTCGAGCCGACGCAAAGTGAGTGGCGGAACACACACTTCCATCAGCGCGTCTACCTGGCCCTTGAGCCAGCCGTCGTCTACGCTCAGATGGCTGATGTTTTCGATGATCAGGTGCAGCAGCTTGAGCAGCACCAGCTTGATTTCAGCCTGGTCTTCAGCGACGAACGACAGCCGCTGGCTGTACTGCGCAATCATTTTTTTGGCGGCAACAGCGTCTGTTGTCGGGTCACGCAGCGATTTCACCAGTGCCTGGGTCTGCTCATGAAAACGGGCATCGTCGTGGCCCAGCGCCGGCGAGGCGTATTCAATCAGGCGCGCCAGCTGACCAAAAAAATCTGCCGTAAGCGCTGGTGCACGCGCCGCCACAGTTGGGTCATCGGATTTGACTTCAATCGGGCTGGCAACGGATTTGGGCGTATCCACCAGCGCGATGCCAACCGTTTTGGCAGCCTCCGGCGCCGGAGGGCTGAAGCCACCGTAGGCCATCAGCGCGGTTTTGACGCCGTCCCAGTTGCGCTGGTTGATCGCCGATTCCAGCAGGCCTTTTTGCTTTTGCTGCCCCGGTGTTTTGGTGGGCAGCGCAGTCGAAATTTCTTGCAGCCGATCCGAAGGAAAAGGCGGCTCGATCGGGATATCGCCGATTTCGCTGTAGAGACGCTGGTAATTCAGCGGTGTTGGCGGCAGCTTGCGCAGCGTCAGCTGTTTGAGCGTCTCGCGGGCGATATCGAATGCTGTTTTTTCGGCCATGGTGATCTTGCGCGTTGCTATGTAGATTCTTGGAGTTTCTCACCACTACCCGGTCAAAAGTCGAACAAAATCTATTGGCTAGAGATGAGTACTGGCTGGTTTTGTAAGTCATCGGGCTGCAAAGCGCATAAAACCTGGGTTTTCTTGAAAACCGAGACTGACAAAATCTGTAGACAAGTGTAAAGCGAGTATTTCAGCTGCGACTCTTTTTTGACAATTGCAATCAGCACGTAGATGGCGATGGCGCGCCAGATTTGCATCTTCGCTGCCTTCTCACCGGTGCCCAGAAACTTCTTGATTCCCAGGTGCTGTCTGATCCACTTGAACCCAAATAATCCATTAGGCGGCACTTCGTGCCTGCATGATGCCTGGCGGCGTGATTTGCGAGGTAGTTTGGGGGGCTGTGAGGCGTTCATAGCTGGGCTATGGACACCGAACAGGCGCACAAAATGACCGCAAAGCAGCCGCCAGTGCTCAAACAGGTGCGAAGCACCGCCCAATGGACAATTTCGGTTAAAGAACAATTCCACCTGTCAGTGGTTCTTGTAAAGCTGTGGTAATTACTCAGCCCACCCAGCGCCCAATTGACAGATTACTTTGATTTTGCTACGAAATGAAGAGTGATAATCGGAAGTAATGCGAAACCTTCCCGACCTTACACAACTCAGTCATGAGCAAAAAGATGAGTTAATCCAAATACTGTGGCCCTTACAGCAGCAAGTACAAGACCACGTCGTGCAAATAGCAATGATGCTAGCCCCGCGCGTGAATTGGCTCCGAAACCGCACGCGCCTGACCCAGTGCCTGTGCCGTGCGCGCAGGCTTGTTGTCTTAGAGGATATACCTGCTCAGGTCTTCGTTTTTGCTGAGTTCAGCCAAACGTGACTCAACATAATCAGCATCGACCTGCACCGTCTGGCCAGTCAGGTTGCTGGCGTTGAAGCTGACCTCATCGAGCAGGCGCTCCATCACCGTCGACAGGCGGCGCGCACCGATGTTTTCGGTACGCTCATTCACATCAAACGCGATTTGCGCCAGACGCTCAATACCTTTGTCGCTGAACTCCACCACCACCTGCTCGGTGGCCAGCAAAGCCTGGTACTGTTTGACCAGTGATGCGTGGGTTTGCGTCAGGATGGCAACGAAGTCTTCGACAGACAAGGATTGCAACTCGACGCGAATCGGAAAGCGCCCCTGCAACTCCGGAATCAGGTCGCTGGGCTTGCTCAGGTGAAACGCGCCCGAGGCGATGAACAAAATATGGTCGGTCTTGACCATGCCGTATTTGGTCGAAACGCTGGTGCCCTCGACCAGCGGCAACAGATCGCGCTGCACGCCCTGGCGCGAGACGTCGGCACCGTTGGCCTCGGAGCGTGAGGTCACCTTGTCGATTTCGTCGATAAAGACAATGCCGTTTTGCTCGAGCATCTGCAAAGCACGCGTTTTGATCTCTTCGTCGTTGACCAGTTTGGCCGCCTCTTCGTCGGTCAGCAGCTTGAGCGCGTCGGCGATCTTGAGTTTGCGCGTCTGTTTTTTGGCCTGGTTAAGCTGGCCAAACATGGTGCGCAACTGTTCGGTCATTTCTTCCATGCCGGCCGGACCCATCACCTCCAGCTGTGGCGCGGACTGCGCGACGTCGACTTCGATCTCGTGGTCGTTGAGTTGCCCCTCACGCAATTTCTTGCGAAAGTTCTGACGCGCCGCGCATTCGGGTTCGTCGGCCTCAGTGACGCCAAATTCGCGCCGCGGCATCGGGATCAGGATATCAAGCACCCGGTCTTCGGCGGCGTCCTCGGCACGTTGACGTACCTTTTGCGTCTCGGCCAGGCGTGTTTGCTTGACAGCGACATCGGCCAGGTCGCGGATGATGGCATCGACGTCTTTGCCGACGTAGCCGACTTCGGTGAACTTGGTGGCTTCGACCTTGATGAACGGCGCGTCAGCCAGCCGCGCCAGGCGTCGTGCAATTTCGGTTTTACCGACGCCGGTCGGGCCAATCATCAGGATATTTTTGGGCGTAATTTCAGACCGCAGGTCGGCGGCGACCTGCTGGCGCCGCCAGCGGTTGCGCAAGGCAATGGCCACGGCGCGCTTGGCTTGCTGCTGGCCAACGATATGCTTGTCTAATTCAGCAACAATTTGCTGCGGGGTCAAAGAGGACATGGTAGAGGGATCCGGGTCACCCATGAACAACGCAGTTCAAAGGCTCTCAATGGTGTGGTTCATGTTGGTGTAGATACAAATCTCACCGGCAATTTCGAGTGATTTTTTGACCATGTCGGTCGCCGACAAGTCGGTGTGATTGAGCATGGCGATCGCCGCCGCCTGCGCGTAAGCGCCACCTGAGCCGATGGCCACAATGCCGTTTTCCGGCTCCAGCACGTCGCCGTTGCCGGTGATGATCAACGAGGCGTCAAGGTCGGCAACAGCCAGCATGGCCTCCAGACGGCGCAGCACGCGGTCGGTGCGCCAGTCTTTGGTCAGCTCGATCGCCGCACGCACCAAATGCCCCTGGTGTTTTTCCAGCTTGGCTTCAAAGCGCTCAAACAGGGTGAAGGCGTCGGCCGTGGCGCCGGCAAAACCGGCCAGCACCTTGCCATGGTAGAGCTTGCGTACCTTGCGCGCTGTGCCTTTGACCACAATGTTACCCAAGGTGACCTGGCCATCACCACCTATGGCCACCTGCACGCCTGTGGGCGTCTTGCGCCGCACGCTGATGATGGTGGTGCCGTGAAACTGTTCCATGCGTATGCTGTTCTCTAATTGGCCCTGACCATGATCTTGGCATGCTCGTTGATACCGACCAGGTTAAAGAACGCGCCCACCAGCCGCGGTGTCTGAAAAAATTCGACCTGCGTACCCTGGCTATGGCAGTTGGTAACCCAGTTCAAGATGCTGCCAGCAGCGGCAAAGTCCACCCGGATCAGGTGTTCGCAACTCACCAGTAGCTCCGCCGACTGGCTGCATCTGTACTCCAGAGTGGTCAACAACTTGCTGACATCGCCATTCAGCTCGCCAGACAACGCTACCGATGTTTCGGCGCCATGGCGCACGGTCACCGGTTGGTCATCGCTTTGATGGACGTCATCGTCATGGCGACGATGGCGGGCGTGCCGCTGACTTTTTGCAGGCGACCAGGAAGGGGGCGAGACTTCATAGGTAATGCAGTAGTCCATCGCCACCAACTCAAACTCGGCTTGCAGGCCCAGAATGCGCAACAGGTCCAGCCGCAGCTTCCACCACACCGGTTCAACCTGACTGTTGCCCACCGGTGTATGCACACGCAACAACTCACTCAAGACGCCCTCACCCTGCATCTGTAGCAGCAGCGGTTGCTCACAACACAAGGCCAACACCGCCGCCAGGGGCACCAGCGCATCAGCTGCAATGGAGTCAAGTGCACGCCAATCGAGCTGCGCTGGCTCGCTCGCCAGACGCAAAACTGCCCGCAACTGGCTCACAGTCGTCAAATCAAGTTGCGGCGGACAAATCCACGGGCCACGCGGTCCAAGCAAGGCACCCGCACCCGCGCCACTGCGCGCGTCCTGCCCGGCACCCAGGCGCTCTGGGGTTGAAAACCAGACCGGTGCGGTGCGGTCAAAACGCTGCGCATATTCGAGCGCAAAACGGTCAAAGCTCTGCTGTTGACCGGTGCCCCGATACAGGTCAAACAGGGCCGCAGCCCAGGTATCGTGCGCTTCAGGCTCCGCATCTTTTGCGCGCATCGCGTCAAGCAAGGCGTTCTCGGCGCCGGCGTCATCGCCATTGGCAAAACGGATGGCCGCGTCTTCCAGCACCGGATCGGAGACCGCTTGCCCCATCTCGATCGACACCATCTTTGAAATTGAAAACGCACTGTTACCCGTCAACTCAAATTGGCGCGCCTGGGCGCGGTCATTCATCAAATCAGTGACGGGACCCGGCCCGTCGCTCAAATGGCTGGCACCGCTACCAAACGTGGTGGTTGCACCACTGCCGGCCATGCCCAGGTCGGTCGGCAACGTTGCCGCAAACGAGTTGCGCGTTTCGATCTCTGAAAGGTTGTCGTGGTCAGGCATCAGCGCGGTCACGGCAGGGGCAGGTTGCGGCTCAATGGGCGCCGCGTTGTCCTGCCGGTTCTTCCACCACTGTTTGGACATCTGCGCTTCAATTTCGTCAATTTTCTTGAGCGTGCTGGCGCGCTCCTCGAGCACCGAAAAGCCGGAACTCTCAAGAAAAAAGGAATCACGCGCGACCATCCTGACCGCTTCTTCGCCCGACACCTGGCGCAGCTTTCTCAGTTGGGCAAACTCGCGTTTACGCACCGCGTCGTTGTGCGCCTTGCGCGCCAACACACGTTTGATGGCCTGCGCGCTGTTTTCGGCACCTTGAGAGGCCGCCAACTTGGTCGCGGCAACCGTTGTTGCCGATGGACTGCGGACAAAGTTCGCCACTCGGGAGAACAAGCCAGGCGTGTTGTCTTTGGTGGCCATGGTTGCGATCATGCCAGGCGCCAGGCGCGGCGCTGCTTAATCCCCAAACATCTTTTGCTTGAGCTCACGGCGCTGCTGCGCCTCCAGCGACAGCGTCGCCGTCGGCCGGGCCAGCAGCCGCGCCACCCCAATCGGCTCACCGGTTTCATCGCAATAGCCGTAGTCGCCGGCGTCGATGCGGTTGATCGACTGATCAATTTTCTTGAGCAACTTGCGCTCGCGATCACGCGTGCGCAGTTCCAGCGCGTGTTCTTCTTCAATGGTGGCACGGTCAGCGGGGTCCGGCACAACCACGGTATCTTCCCGCAAATGCTCGGTGGTTTCACCGGCACTGCTCAGAATCGCATTCTTCAGATTCAGCAACTTCAGACGGAAATAGGCCATCTGGGTGTCGTTCATGTAATCCTGATCCGACATGGCGATGATCTCGTCGTCAGACAACTGCTCGACCGGTTTTTTCTTCCAGTTGTTGGCCAGCTTGGGGTCTTTTTTGACGGTTGAGGCCAACGGCGACACGATCGGCTGGCTGGTGGTCATTTGGGTAAAACTGGCCTTGGCGGCGTTCGAAGCCACCGACTGTGCCATCGACGGCACTGTCAGTTGCGCCAAGCGCGACGACGGTCGCCCTGAACGCACAGGAACGCCCAGCGAGGTCAACGTCGCCGTGGGCGCAACGGGCGGCTTGGTAGCCGGCGCTGGTGGACTTTGGGTGGGTTTGGCAGCAGTTTGGATCACAGGGGGTTTGGTTTCAACGACTCGGGTCACGGGTTCGGGCTTCTTTTTTGAGGTAGGAGGGGGCGGGACAACAGGTACCGCGACCGGTTTGGGCATCGGTTTGACCGCTTTCGCTGTAGGCGTCTTGGTCACAGGCTTCTTTTTTACCGCGGGGGCAACCGGTTTGGCAGGCGCCTTGGCAACGGTTGCAACTTTGGCACGGGACGTTGACTTGGGCGCGACCAGTTTGGTGACTTTGGCCGTCTGAGCGACCTTGGCAGATTGAGTGGGCTTGACAGCCACTTTTTTCGCTTTGCTCACGGGTGTTTTCACGATCGACCTCCTGACGGGTTGCTCCTGTGGTGGGAAAGCTTTGGCTATGGTTTCCCGGACCACGGCTTTTTCTTCGGCGCGCGAGTGTAGCGGTTTAGCCGCCGGGAATCCCATCAGTTGTAAAAGCGAGCTGAACATCATGGTTCCAATTCCAGGTGCGGGCAGGTGTCAGACCAGACTTTGTTCCATGCCCTGCAAAAAAATGTCCTGCGGCAAATCGATGCCGATAAACACCATTTTGCTGCATGGCTTCTCGTCTTTGCCCCAGGCGGGCCCCAGATCGCTGCCCATTAACTGGTGCACACCCTGAAAAATGACCTTGCGGTCGGTGCCCTGCATGTAAAGAACGCCTTTGTAGCGCAGCATGCGCGGCCCGTAAATATTGACCACCGCACCCAGGAAGTCTTCCAGCTTGGCCGGGTCAAAGGCACGGTCCGAGCGGAACACAAAGCTTTTCACATCGTCATCGTGGGCATGATGGTGGTGGTGGTCACCATGCGCATGATCCGGATGATTGCAAGCTTCGCCAGGCGCGTGGTCGTGTCCGGTGTGGTCATGCGCGTGTTCATCTTCTTTGAGGAAGTCCGGGTCAATGTCGAGCTTGGTATTGAGGTTGAAGCCGCGCAGATCAAACACCTCGCTCAAAGCGACCTCGCCAAAATGCACGGCTTTTTGCGGCGCGCGCGGGTTCATGTGTTTGAGGCGGTGCATCAGGTCGGCGGTTTCCTCGGCAGACACCAAATCGGTCTTGCTGATGAAAATCTGGTCGGCAAAGCCAACCTGGCGGCGCGCTTCCTGGCGCGCGTCGAGTTGCTGGTTGGCGTGCTTGGCGTCGACCAGCGTCAGGATCGAGTCGAGCAGGTAGCTCTCGGCAATCTCGTCGTCCATGAAAAACGTTTGCGCCACCGGGCCGGGGTCGGCCACGCCGGTGGTCTCAATCACCACCCGGTCAAAGTCCAGCAGGCCCTGGCGCTTTTTGGCCGCCAGCAATTGCAGTGCTTCGCGCAGGTCTTCGCGAATGGTGCAGCAGATGCAGCCATTGCTCATCTGGATGATCTGCTCTTTGGAGTCGGTCACCAGAATGTCGTTGTCGATGTTTTCCTCGCCAAACTCGTTCTCGATGACGGCGATTTTTTGACCATGGGCTTCCGACAGGACGCGTTTGAGCAGCGTGGTTTTGCCGGAGCCGAGAAAACCGGTGACGATGGTGGCGGGGATAAGACTCATGGTTCAGGCGGTTGGAAAGGCAGCGAGTGTAACGACACCCGGCTTATGCCTGCATTACAAGGGTGTGATCGGGTGCGATTCAAAGTGATGTGGTCTCTCGACAAACCACTACCTGAGGCCAAACCCGGCACAGCGACCGGGTTATGCGCATGCGGTTTTGGGGCGTGAACACGCGCGAGACTGGCAGTGCAGCGCGCTGGGCGACTGTCGG
>Ga0210024_1003408_pt1 | contig 13153 bp, 13 predicted proteins | sample CryGeymeta201525_FD_183988 | JGI IMG/M metagenome (GOLD analysis project Ga0210024, IMG submission 183988) | Groundwater microbial communities from Crystal Geyser aquifers in Utah, USA - Crystal Geyser metaG 2015-25 (SPAdes) (version 2) | ecosystem: Environmental > Aquatic > Deep subsurface >... | reverse complement strand
TGAACAGGCCATGGTAAACATAGATTTTCCGATTACCGACATTCAGGAGAGATTTTTAAGATTGTATGCCAGCCCGGTGATCAACAAACTAAAAACCAACAAAATTTAAATGAACTCTATCATCTGGGACTGGAATGGCACGATGCATAACGATGTTGAACTTTGTGTCAGTTCCATCAATTCGTTACTCAAAGACAGGAAACTTTCGCAAATCAACACAAATATTTATAAGGAGGTTTTTTCATTCCCCGTTCAGGAATATTACAAAACTTTGGGCTTCGATTTCGAAAAAGAAGATTTTTCGGTGGCTGCCCACCAATACATCGATTTATATTACGCCGGATTTGACAGTTGTTCGCTTCAACAAAATGCGGTTAAAACACTTTCTTACTTTCGCGATAAAGGCATACGGCAATTTGTGCCTTCGGCAATAGAGCACGAAATGCTCGAAAAAACACTATTTTCTGTTAACAGGGTACAAATTTTTTAATTTGAATTTGTTCGCCATGAATTTCTTTGAACGCAATCAAAAAATAATTTTCATTTTTTACATCGTCATTTCGGTTGCCCTCCGGTTTTTTAGTTTTTTCCCCAGTGTAATGGATCACGATGAATCCACTTACCTGATTATTGGCCGCGACATTTTAAACGGAAAAGACTTATATGAAGATGTTACTGACACCAAACCCGTTGGCATTTTTTTGTTTTATGCCGCACTCGAATTTCTTTTCGGGAGTTCAATATTTCTGAAAAGACTGTTTTTTTCATTGATTGTCGGAATCACGGGATTCATAGTTTTTAAAGTTTCATTGAAACTTTTTAGCCAGAAAAAGACAGCCTTTGCCTCGGGAGTTATTTACATTCTTTACGTTTCTATCTGGAACCTGCACGGATTATCGCCCAACACCGAATTGCTTTTTAACTTTTTTACCATTTGTGGCCTGCTTTTATTTTTACAATCAGGATTGTGGAACTATTTTGCAGGGGGGTTGTTGATGGGGGCCGGTTTTATGGTGAAATATGTGGTTTTGTTTGATTTTGCCGCGTTTATGCTTTTTTTCTTTTTAAAAGAAATGGCCAACCCTGAAAACCGAAGAAAAATTGCTGCACGGGGGAAATATTTAATGGCGGGAGCTGCTTTTGCCATCCCTTTTTTGCTGACCAACCTCTGGTTCCGGTTCGGCGATCATTTCAGCGATTTTGTTTTTGTAACTTACGAATTACCATCTAACTACGGAGGCAGTCCATCGCTGAAACGATATGTGGTCATGTTGGTTGATTTCACAGCCAAGTTTCTTCCCATTTCGTTTCTTGTTTCTTATGTGGCATTGAAAAAGGATAAATCATTCATGCAGAATCAAGGTTGGTTTTTCATGGTTTGGGTATGCTTTGTTTTGTTCGCCATGTATATTATGGGCAAAGAATTCAGCCACTACACCATTCAACTGATGCTGCCATTTAGCCTGGTTGCCGGGCTGTTTTTTCATCCCGGTTTCAATTCAGGAGCGGTGGCTGAAAAACTGTATTCGGGAAAAACCGGCGCAATTCTATTAACGTTAATATTGTTAACAGTCCAAATTAATGGCATTTACAATGAGATTATTAAAACCGATTACGAAAGGGAGGTTGCTGCTTACCTCTCTGAAAGAATGGACCCCGGCGATCAAATTTATGTTTCAAACTACCACCAGATTGTTTATTACCTGCTGAAAATTGACAGCCCTACAAAATTTATTCATTCAAACCTGTTGTTTACCGACACACACAAATCATTTAACATCAACGCTGAACAAGAAATAAAACGGATACTTGGCAATTCACCCAGATTTGTGATCATTAAAGACCAAAATACACGAATGAAAAACCTGATTTCGGGAAAATACACAGAATTAAAGGACTTTGACAAAAACAAAATACAGATTTATGAACTGAAACATTAAAAAATATCCCGTTTTTTAATGTCTTTGATAAACAGTTGCAAATTTATCTTTCCTCGGTAATCATTTTCAGAAATCGAATAACAGATATCAAACGGCGACCCCGAAGTAATTAATTCGAAGGCATTTGACTGGTTAAAAGCAATTCCCGGGAAAATTCCTGAATTCACATCGGGCTCCACCAAATCAAGTTTTAAGTGTTCCTGGTTTTTGCCCACAATCCGGCTTGTACCGGCATCATACACATCTTCGGTAACAAAAACCGGAGACATGTTATGTGGCCCAAAAGGTGCAAACTGTTTTAAAATGCGATAAAAACGCGGGGTAATTTCACTGAGGGTAATTTTTGCGTCAATTTCGATAGTTTGTGTTTGTTGCAAATTGGTAATCTGGCTTGTGACAATCTCTTCAAACCGCTGTCTGAAAGCCGGAATATTTTCGATTTTGAGCGTAAGCCCGGCAGCATACATGTGCCCGCCATAAGATTCGAGCAAATCGCTGCATTTACCAATGGCTTCGTACAAATCGAAATCGCGCACCGAGCGGGCAGAACCGGTTGCCAACCCATTCGATTCGGTTAAAATTATCGAAGGGCGATAATACTGTTCGGTAACCCGCGAAGCAACAATCCCCACCACACCTTTGTGCCAGTCGCGGTTGTACAATACGGTGCTGTTCATATTTTTCATTTCCTCGCTGGCTTCGATCATATCCAGCGCTTCCTGCGTAATATCACGGTCGAGTGTCTTTCTGATTTCGTTGTAGGAGTCAATCTCCTCGCCAATCAAATCCGATTTTTCTTCGCTTTCAGAAACTAAAATCTGTACCGATTTTTTCCCGTGTTCAATCCTTCCCGAAGCATTTAACCGTGGCCCGATTTTAAAAACAATATCGCTGATTGTGATTTCAGTGCCGGCCAAACCTGCCAGGTTAATGATGGTTTGCAGCCCGATTCCGGGATTGGTATTCAGCTTTTTTAAACCAAAATAAGCCATTACCCGATTTTCGCCAAAGATTGGAACAATATCGGAAGCAATACTGACAACCAGTAAATCGAGCATATCATAAATCTCGTCCTGTTCAAGGTTATTTTTCTGACAGTAAGCCTGCAACAATTTAAAACCAACACCGCAGCCCGATAATTCTTTATTTGGGTAAGGACATTCGGGTTGTTTTGGATCTAAAACTGCCACTGCGGGTGGTAAGCTGTCGCCGGGATTGTGATGATCGCAAATAATAAAGTCGAGGCCACGTTCTTTGGCGTCGGCAATTTTTTCTACTGCTTTTATCCCGCAATCGAGCGCTATAACCAGTGTAAAACCATTATCGATAGCGTAATTGATACTTTGTGGCGAAATTCCGTAACCCTCACTGTACCTGTCGGGGATGTAATATTCAATATGTTCAATCCTCGATTTCAGGAACGAATACATCATTGCAACCGAAGTGGTTCCATCCACATCGTAATCGCCGTAAACCAACACTTTCTCCTGTTTAGCAATTGCCTGCTCAACCCGTTCAACGGCTTTATCCATATCTTTCATCAGAAACGGATTGAGTAAATCGCTCAGTCTGGGTCTGAAAAAAGCCTTTGCTTCATTAAAGGTTTTAATCCCCCTCTGCACCAATAAACGTGCAATAATCATGTTTACATTCAGCGCTGCAGAAAGGTGTTTCACCTCGTTTAAATCGCCCTGCTTTTTATAATTCCAGATTTTATCCATCAATATTTTTAGTTTTTTTACAAATAACTTCTTTGTCTGATTGTTTTTTCATTTATCACAGTCAATTTACCATCAAAATTAATTTCCTTTAAAAACAAATCACTTAAATAATCGCCTGGTTCATTAGGTTTAAAATCATTCCATCTCAGGTAAATCATCCCCTTTGCAGGTTTAAACCCTTTCCTGAAAATCAGTTCACCATAATCGCTGTCAAATGTCAGAATAGTTCTCATTTTGTCAATGGAAATTTGCATAACTTCCGAATCTGAAATCCCTGAAAAAATCTGTGCCGATGTAAATAATGTAGTATCCTGCTTCTTCAAGGATTTTGACACTTGTCAAAGGGAAATTCTCATTGGCCAGAAGTTTCATCAACTGACTTTAAAGGTTTTTCATAAATCAGACCATCCTGAATAATATCCTTAATGTATAAAAAAACCGCCTGGATACTTTCTTTTGAAAGCCGGGGGTAATTTTCTAAAATCTGATTTTCACTCCACCCCGATGCAAGCAGATTAATAATATGCTCCACCGATAAACGTGTTCCTTTTGTCACCGGTTTCCCTGACAAAACGTTATCATTTGTTTCAATATACAATCTCCAGTTCATGATGTAACACTATTAATTCTGAATAAAAACAATCTCTTCAATCCGTAAAGATATAAAATGGCCGGCTATATTGAAGTCTTTGTGATTTGTTATTTGCGTTAATAATATTTCATGTATTGATTTCTAACGAATTACTATCTAAAAACCATTTAACATCTTTTGTTATCTTTGCGAAAAATTTTTTAAAAATGAGTATTGATTTAAGCGAACAGGAAGGCATCAGGAGAAATTCGTTGCAGAGAATTCGTGAACTGGGAATCGACCCGTATCCGGCAGCGGAATATAAAATAAATGCAACTTCCGTTGAAATAAAAGAGAATTTCAGCGAGGAGGAAAAAAATTTCCAGGATGTGGTTTTGGCAGGCCGTATTATGAGTTTCAGGATTATGGGAAAAGCCTCGTTTGCCGAACTGCAGGACCACACCGGAAGAATTCAGCTTTACGTTAACCGCGACGAAATTTGCCCCGGCGATGATAAAACCCTGTATAACGATGTATTTAAAAAACTTCTCGATATTGGCGATATTATTGGCGTAAAAGGATATGTTTTTATAACCCAAACCGGTGAAACTTCCATTCATGTAAAAGAGTTTACTGTTCTGAATAAATCGTTACGGCCGCTCCCTGTTGTCAAGGAAAAGGATGGTAAAACGTACGATGCATTTACCGATCCCGAGCAGCGATACCGCCAGCGATATGTCGATTTGATAGTAAATCCGCAGGTAAAAGATGTATTTATGAAACGCACAAAAATCGTAAATACAATGCGCCAGATGTTTAATGAATACGGTTATTTCGAAGTTGAAACACCTATTTTACAACCGATTCCCGGAGGCGCAACTGCGCGACCGTTTATTACTCACCACAACTCACTGGGTATTCCGCTTTATTTGCGAATTGCCAACGAATTGTATTTAAAACGCCTTATTGTTGGCGGTTTTGAAGGGGTTTACGAATTCGGGAAAGATTTCCGCAACGAAGGAATGGACCGCACCCACAACCCCGAATTTACGGTGATGGAAATTTATGTGGCCTACAAAGACTACAAATGGATGATGGGTTTTACCGAGGAAATTTGCGAACGCGTAGCGCTGGCATTGCACGAAAGCACAAAAGTGCAGGTTGGCGAAAACACCATCGATTTTAAAACACCATACCCGCGTGTTACCATGACCGAAGCCATAAAAGAACATACCGGTTATGATATTTCCGGAAAAACTGAAAAGGAACTTTTCGAAATTTGCGATAAACTGGGCCTGGAAACTACCCCGAGCATGGGGAAAGGGAAACTGGTTGACGAAATTTTTGGCGAGAAATGTGAGCATCATTACATTCAACCCACTTTTATAACCGACTATCCGATTGAAATGTCGCCACTGACCAAAAAACACCGCGACAATCCGGAACTGACCGAACGTTTCGAGTTGATGGTAAACGGAAAAGAACTTGCAAACGCTTACTCAGAACTGAACGACCCGATTGACCAACGCGATCGTTTTGAAGACCAGTTAAAACTCTCGGAAAAAGGCGATGATGAAGCGATGTTTATCGACCAGGATTTTCTGCGGGCACTGGAATACGGAATGCCGCCAACATCTGGTATGGGCATCGGAATCGACCGTCTGACGATGTTTATGACCAACAGCCCGTCGATACAGGATGTGCTTTTCTTCCCACAAATGAAACCGGAGAAAAAACCCATCGAACTAACAGAAGAAGAAAAAATGGTGATGAATTTACTAAAAGAGAAATCTCCTGTTTCGCTGGTTGAAATCAAGGAAAAATCGGGACTGAGCAATAAAAAATGGGATGTTTCGATAAAAAAGCTGACCAGCAACAAACTGGCAACAGTTACAAAAACGGGGGATGATTTGGTGGTGGAGTTGATTGGATAGTTTAGAGCAGATAGCATTGAGAATTGAGACCGGATAAATGAATAAAAAAGGATTTTTTCCTTTTTGGGATGAAATCCTTTTTTTTAACTCAGCCCGAATGTCTCAATTCCTGATTTAACCGATCTTTCAAAAAAATCTTTATTAATGATTGATATGGCACATCCCTTTTGCGTGCCATCATTTTTAATTCATCCAAAATATGTTCCGGTAAACGTAATGAAATAGTTTTTGTAGATGGCTTCAATTTTGGAAGAATAACTTTTTCTGATTTCTTCCAATCAACAAATTCAGAAGAATCATTTTCTGCCCAAAATTTCCTTTCCTCATCTTCGTTTTTGAATTCCGGTATTTTTTTGAGTTTGCTCATTTTAAACCTTTATAATTAAAAAAAATTCATCCATGGGTTATTGCAAAATTATACTTTACCTCGCTTAAAATAATAAACTGGACGGAAAATATTCTAAATATTACTTTTTGAGATTCAATTTCCCAATAAATCAATTGATTCAGTTTTTAATACATTTGTAACAGAAGTTTAAAAGCGGTTATAACAAATAAAATTACAATATGAAAACTCAAAAATTGAATATTCTTCTTTTAGCATTGCTTTTCCTTTTTAATTCCATGATTGCAAAATCACAGGATGAAAAACCAATCCGGTTGGCAGTTGCAGGAATGACACACGGACACATTTCGTTTATTTTAGGACGGCCGGATAAAGGAGATTTTGAATTGGTTGGGGTTTTTGATACAAACAAGGAATTAACCAAAAGTTTATCAGAACGTTATAAGTACTCAACTGTTTTAATTTATCACGATCTGGAACAAATGCTGGATAAAGTGAAACCGGATGCGGTGGTTGCTTTTGGTTCCATTTACGATCATCTTGCTGTTGTTGAAGCCTGTGCACCGCGCGGAATTCATGTGATGGTTGAAAAACCGCTGGCAGTAAATATGAAACATGCAAAACGAATGGCTGAACTGGCAGAAAGACACCACATTTTTTTACTTACCGATTATGAAACTTCGTGGTACCCGACAACAGCAAAATCGTTGAAAATGGTAAATGAAGAAAACTTTGTGGGGAAAATGAGAAAGGTTGTCATTCACGATGGTCATCAGGGACCCAAAGAAATTGGCTGTGAAAAAGTTTTTTTGGATTGGCTGACCGACCCGGTTTTAAACGGTGGCGGCGCCATTGTAGATTTTGGCTGTTACGGCGCCAATTTAATGACTGCATTAACAAACGGTGAAAAAGCGATGAAAGTAACCGCAGTTACCCGCCAGTTTAAACCTGATATTTATCCCAATGTTGATGATGAAGCGACAATCATTGTTTCATATCCTGAATCGCAATGTATAATTCAGGCATCGTGGAACTGGCCTTTTAGCCGAAAGGATATGGAAATTTACGGGGAAACAGGATATATAATCGCAGCAAATAAAACTGACATGAAAATAAGGGGAAAGGAAATGAAGATGGAAGCTTTGGAGAAGATTACACCCAACGAAATTGCGGTTTACGAAGATCCGTTTGCCTATTTTGCAGATGTCATTCATAAAAAAATAACTGTACCGGAATATGGACTGTATTCACTTAAAAATAACATTGAAGTTGTGCGGATACTTGATGCAGCAAGGGAATCGGCTAAAACCGGAAAAACCGTAATTTTAAAATACTAATCCTTTCCTGTTGAACTATTTTATTCCGTAATGACCTTCCAGAATTTTTCTGAAGATTTTTCCGGGTAGAATTTTCTTTAAAACTACAGCCAGTTTTTGTTCAAACGAGGCAACAACATAACGTTGCCGGGGATTTTTGCAATCTACAATCCTTGCGATTTTTTTTGCCAAAATTTCCGGATTCCATCCATTTATTTCATCTTTTTCAATTACTGAAATTGTTTTTTCAAACTGAGCGCTGTACGCATCGTTTTCGCCTGAAACAGCAAGAAAACTGCGGCGGTTTGCAGTATTATTTGTATGAAAATCGCCCGGATTAACCACCACCACTTTAATTCCAAACTGTTTGACTTCCATTCTCAAAGCCTCGCTGAAACCTTCCATTGCAAATTTAGCGGCAGAATAATAACCCTGAAATGGCAATCCCATCAAACCTCCAATAGAGCCAATATTAATAATTGTGCCGCCACATTGTTTTCGCATCACCGGCAGAATCTCACGAGTAAGGTGAACAAAACCTGTAAAATTGGTCTCCATCTGCATTTTAATATATTCTGTAAGTAAAGTTTCAATTGGCCCGCCGGTGTGCATTCCGGCATTGTTTATCAGCACATCGATTCTGCCTTTTTCTTCTAAAATAGTATCGACAACCTTTGTAACTGAATCCAAATTCATCAGATCCATTTGCAAAACATGAACAAACGGGTTAATTTCTGACGGTTTACGCACAGTACCATAAACAATATGACCATTTTGTGCCAGCAATGAAGAGGTTTCTTTTCCAAAACCCGAGGAAATTCCGGTGATAAGGATTACTTTTTTTTTGGTCATACCATCTGATAAAAAACTGCCTGTTTATTTAATCCGAATGTACCATTTCGAGGTCGAAAATCCCAAGTTTCTTTGCTTCCCGGGTTATTTTTTCAATTGAAATATCCACCTGCTCCTTAGTGTGAGTGGCCATTAAAGAATACCTGATTAAAGAATCTTCTTTTGAGACTGCGGGAGAAACGACAGGATTAATAAATATCCCATCCTCAATGAGCATTTGAGTAAGTTGAAGCGCTTTTATGTCGTCGCCAATAAATAAAGGGATTATGGGACTTTCCGATTTGCCGGTATTAAATCCCATTGATTTAAAACCGTTTAAAGCATAATCGCTTATATCCCAGAGGTTATTTATTCTTTCAGGTTCCTTTTCAACAATTTCAATTGCAGCAAGCACTGTTGCCACTGAAGCCGGGGTCATACTCGCGCTGAAAATAAGTGAACGTGAGTTGTGTTTTATAAAGTTGATAACTTCTTTGTCGGCTGCAATAAAACCTCCCAACGAGGCAAAAGATTTTGAAAATGTTCCCATAATTAATTCAACATCTTTCGTCAACCCGAAATGAGAAGCTGTTCCGGAACCGTTTTTTCCGAGCACGCCCAGCGAATGGGCATCATCAACCATGATACTGGCATTGTATTTTTTAGCAAGCTCCACAACCCCCGGAAGTTTTATAATATCTCCTTCCATTGAAAAAATTCCATCAACCACTATCAGTTTAATTGCTTCGTTTTCGCATTTACTCAACTTGTTTTCAAGCGAAACCATGTCATTATGCGCAAACTTCAATACTTTTGAGAATGAAAGCCGACTGCCTTCAATCACTGAAGCGTGATCGAGTTCATCAAGCAATATATAATCATTTCTGCCGGTAATTACCGAAACCACGCCCAGGTTTACCTGAAACCCGGTGCTGTAGCACAAAGCCTGATCTTTTCCGACCAGTTCAGCCAGTTTTTCTTCCAACTGAATATGAATATCGAGCGTTCCGTTTAAAAATCTCGAACCTGCACAGCCAGTGCCATATTTTTCAATGGCGTTTTGTGCAGCCTTTTTTATGTAAGGATGATTTGTTAATCCCAGGTAACTGTTCGAACCGAACATCAGCACTTTTTTACCGTTTATCACCACTTCCGTATCCTGGTCCGATTCAATTGCCCTGAAATAGGGATAAATTCCTGCCTGCATTACCTTTTGCGGGGCATCATAAGCTGCAAATCTTTCTTTTAAAATTCCCATTTTTATTTGTATTATATCTGTTCCCATCCTGTGCGGTAGGTATGCCGAATCCACTCTTCGGCCATTTCGATAGCTGGCAGTGTTTGATAACTTTTCCTGAATTTTGGGTCGCCGTTTACGATTTCAAATTCATCTTTGGCCAAAATTCTGATACTATCGGAAGGTAAAATATTGGTAACCCTCATATTCACACCGTCCCATAATAATTTACGCTGCAAACTTTGCAGGCGGACTGCCAAAACGCCCATTACCACCATTTCGTTGAGTGGGGCGGCATAATTGAAATTGGATGTTGCTTCAAGCCTTGAACTTTTTTCTTCCTTGCAAGCGCGAATCCAGTCTTGCTCGTGGCCACCATCCATGGCATTCGAAATACGCCGTATCGTTTTTTGTGGCTGCTGAAAGTTTGCCATTTCGCTGGTTGGCAGTAAAGTAGGGTTCTGCGCGTAAGTTCCGCACATAATTTTTCCTTTCGATCCGTAAAAAATGCAACCTCCATCCTGGTCGCCCATTTGTTCGCCAATCTGAAGTTCTTCGGGGCGGGGTGGCATAACCCCACCATCATACCAATTCACGGTAACCGGAGGCATTCCAACTTTGGGCAAATTATCGCGGCGCGGAAATTCATACCGCACAAATTCAGCATTTGGCGGAGAGTCGTTGTTGAATGGTGTTGAACTAGCTTCGACTGCCTCAGGATATTGCAGCATTAAAGCCCTGAAAACGGGGTCTAAAATGTGGCAGCCCATGTCGCCAAGTGCACCAGTGCCAAAATCCCACCAACCACGCCAGTTCCAGGGATGGTAGGTTGGGTGATAATCGTGCCATTTGGCCGGCCCCACAAAAAGATCCCAATTCAAAGTTTTAGGAATGCGTTTGTCCTTTTCAGGTGTTGACAAACCCTGCGGCCAGATGGGGCGGTTGGTCCAGGTATCAACATGGGTTACTTCGCCAATGGCGCCAGCCCAAATCCATTCACAAATCAGCCTGATTCCTTCATCAGAATTTCCCTGGTTTCCCATTTGGGTTGACACACCGTAACGAACGGCAGTCTCCTGTAAAATCCTCGATTCGTAAACCGAATGGGTAAGTGGTTTTTGTACAAAAACATGTTTCCCTTCGCGCATGGCTATAACTGCGGGTAAAGCATGGGTGTGGTCGGGTGTGGCAATCATTACTGCATCAATATCTTTTTGCTGGTCGAACATATCACGGAAATCCATGTACTTTTTTGCCTGGGGCCAGCGTTTAAAAGCATTTCTTCCGGCATAATCCCAGTCAACATCGCACAGCGCAACAATATTTTCAGTTTCCATATTCCGAAGGTTGGTGAAACCTTTCCCCCCGACTCCAATTCCGGCAACATTCAGTTTATCGCTGGGGGGTTTATATCCCAATCCGGCAATCACTTTCGAAGGTAAAATTGTAACTCCTGCTGCCGCTGTGACTGCTGCACCTAAAAAATTTCTGCGTGATATCATGGTTTTCTGCTTATTCCTGGAAAAATTAAGTCCGCAAATTAGAAAAAATATCAGTTTTTATCTGTGGGTTATACATTTTTAGTAATAGAATAAAAAATTGGAAGGAATTTTCAAGTAAAAAAACTATCGCTGTTTTTATTTCAATTAAAATATTTCATAACCATGGCGTCATTAGTAATTGATTGAAGTGAAGTGAACTTGTCATTCCTTCAACCCAATACAGTAAATATGCTGTTCTCCCCGCAAGTATATTTTACCATTACTAATTGCCGGAGATGCATTCATTTTTTCGCCAATTGAATTTTTTGCAATTGCTTCGAATTTCGGACCGGGCTTTATTAATGTTATAACACCTTCGTCATTGGGCATGTAAACAAGGCCATTCGCCAACACCGGAGAAGCATATTGTTTGCCCAAATTCTCAGTCCAAAGCGTATTGCCTGTAACAACTTCAATGCAGTGAACCTGACCATTAGTCATTGTTGTATAAAGATAATCATCGGTACAAACCGGAGAGGGAACATAATATGCACCTTTTGTAGTTTGCCAAACCACATGGCTTTCAGTAACATCGCCCTGCCCGTCGGTTTTAATAGCCAGCAAATGTCGTTGTGGCCAGGCACTGCTAACCAGCACCAAATCATTCTTTTCGTTATAAACCGGACTGGAGCAAAAGTCTTCCGACGGGCCATTTACATGCCAGTAACGGGAGCCATCGTCAGGACTGTAAGAAGCAATTTCCTTATTTCCACAGAAAATCATTTGTTTTTTCCCGGCCATTTCCCTGAAAATTGGTGTACTGAAACTGTGAGCCGGATTGTTATGCGGGACCTTCCATATTATTTTTCCATCGACCTGATTCAAAGCGGCAACAAATGCCTCACCTTTACTGTCACCATTAATAATTACTTTGTCTTCAAAAAGTGCCGGGGAACAACTGTATCCGTGAGGGCTTGAGAATTTGCCAGGACGTTGCAGCCAAATCTGGTTTCCGGTAAAATCATAAGCTGCCACAACCACATCCTGACCATCCAAAAACGAAACGTAAACAAGTTTGCCATCAGTTGCCGGTGTTCCGGAGGCATAACTGTTGTCATTGTGTTTATCTTCCAACACAGATTTGATAACCGTTTTCTGCCAGATTAAATCGCCGTTAAGGGCATTGAAACAGAGTAAAACTTTTTCCTGCGATTCTGCCAGGGCAGTAAGTGTGAAAAGTTTGTCATCCCAAATTATTGGCGATGAATGCCCGATGCCGGGAATAACGCTTTTCCAGACTACATTTTTAATTGAATCCCATTCAACAGGCAGATTGGTTTCTGTACTTGTTCCATCTCCGTTTTGACCACGCCAGCATGGCCAGTTTTGTGCCTGAGTTATAGTTATTGAATTTGCAGTTAGCAACCAAAAAATAATACTGAGGAATTTGAAATTTGTCATTGATACTCAATTTTAATATTAATCGATTTTTCTTTTGCCGAAAATTAGAAAAAATATCGGGGATTGCATGTTGTTTAGGTATTTTGAAGAAATAAACTGAGTCTTCTCGAATATCATAAAACTAAAGGAAAAAAGAAATAATCAATCAGAAATCAGAAAATGAAGAAACAAAAAAGGGCGCTCATTGCTGAACGCCCAATTTTTTCTTCCATATTAGAGTTAATTAAGCTGGCATATCGGGCAATTTCCAGGGAGCGCGATAGGTATGTTTAATTAATTCGGCAGCAAATGCCTTTGCAGCAACTGGTTCGGTCC
>Ga0210024_1003389_pt1 | contig 13191 bp, 6 predicted proteins | sample CryGeymeta201525_FD_183988 | JGI IMG/M metagenome (GOLD analysis project Ga0210024, IMG submission 183988) | Groundwater microbial communities from Crystal Geyser aquifers in Utah, USA - Crystal Geyser metaG 2015-25 (SPAdes) (version 2) | ecosystem: Environmental > Aquatic > Deep subsurface >... | reverse complement strand
ATTTGACGTTATCCCCTCCTTCCTCCCCGTTTCTCGGGGCAGTATCGCCAGACACTTGTAACTGGCAACAGGGGTTGCGCTCGTTTCCCGACTTAACGGAACACCTCAAGGCACGAGCTGACGACAACCATGCAGTACCTGCTCTAACCGTCTTGTGAACACACCTGCCTTTCGGCGGGTTTTTGTTAGAGTGTCAAGCCCTGGTAAGGTTTTTCGGTTATTGTCGAATTGAACCACATGCTCCACCGCTTGTGCGAGTCCCCGTCTATTCCTTTGAGTTTTAAGCTTGCGCTCGTACTTCCCAGGCGGAGTGCTTAACGCGTTAGCTAAGCCACGTGAAGGGTCGATACTTCACACAGCGAGCACTCATCGTTTAGGGCGTGGACTACTGGGGTATCTAATCCCATTCGCGACCCACGCTTTCGTTGCTCAGAGTCAGAAAAGTCCCAGCAAAATGCCTTCGCCTTTGGTGTTCCGGCCGATATCAACGGATTTCACCCCTACACCGGCCGTTCCATTTGCCTCTGGCTTCCTCTAGTCAGCCGTATTCAGCGCACTTTCGGGATTGAGTCCCGAGCTTTAACGCCGAACTAACATGACCTCCTACCAACGCTTTACGCCCAATAAATCCGGATAACGCTTGGCGCCTTCGTATTACCGCTGCTGCTGGCACGAAGTTAGCAGCGCCTTATTCTTGGGGTACCGTCATCCCGCTTAGCGGGATTCTTCCCCCACAAAAGAAGTTTACAACCCGAGGGCCTTCTTCCTTCACGCGGCGTCGCTTCGTCAGGGTTTCCCCCATTGCGAAATATTCTCGACTGCTGCCTCCCGTAGGAGTTAGGGCCGTGTCTCAGTCCCTTACGTTGGGGAACGCGCTCTCACGCCCCCTAGCCGTCATCGCCTTGGTAGGCCATTACCCTACCAACTAGCTGATAGCCCGCAGGCCCTTCACCGAGCGATTCTTGCGAATCTTTACCCTTCGATTGCTCTCAGGGACCATTGGGAATTAGCCCCGCTTTCGCGGGGTTATACCCATCTCGGTGGCAGGTTCCTACGTGTTACTAACTCGTTCGCCGCTAGCCATCTCCTTGCGGAAACGGCTCGCTCGACTTGCATGCCTTATCCACGCCGCCAGCGTTCATCCTGAACCAGGATCAAATTCTCTGAAAAAAATAGATAGTGACAACTTTAAAGAATCAATTAAATTTATTTGGTGGATTTTAATTTTTTAAATAACTATTGCCATAGATATATACCCCCGCAACAAAACTTTGTCAAATATAGGTTTAAATATAGGTTTCCGAAACCTATATTATCCTTGCTTTTTATATCCCGTGCCGGCCGGGATTAAACGCCCTAAGATAACATTTTCTTTGAGTCCCAATAATTTGTCGGATTTTCCTTCAACAGCCGCGTTAATCAAAACTTTAGCCGTTTCCTGGAAAGAGGCCGCCGAAAGCCAGCTCTCGGTTGTTAAAGCCACTTTTGTGATACCCATTAAAAGTTGGATAGCGGTTGCCATCTTACCGCCTATTTTTTTAACTCTATTATTTTCTTCGGCAAAAGTGACTTTTTCAATAATGTCGCCGGGAGTAAAATTGGTGTCGCCCGCTTCTTTAACCCGAATTCTTCCGAACATTTGACGAATGATTACTTCAATATGCTTGGCATTTATGTCGGAACCATTAGTGGCATAAACTTTCTGAACTTCATTTAAAATATATCCGGCAACGACTTGCATCCCGGAAACAGAGAATAATTCCTTAAGGTCAAGATTACCTTCGGACAATTGCTGTCCTTTCACCACTAAGTCGTTCTTCTTCGCCCATAAAGTATTGTCGCCTGACACGCTATATTCAATAATTTCCTTGTCCTTCGTAGCGGCCGCAATCCTAATTAATTTTTGCTTGCCGCTATCAACTATGTCAATAATCTTGCCGTCCACTTCTGAAATCACCGCTTTACTTTTGGGAATCCGCGCCTCAAAAACTTCCTGCACTCGCGGCAAACCTTCAGTGATATCGGCTGCTGAAGCCACACCGCCGGTGTGAAAAGTTCTCATAGTTAATTGAGTCCCGGGCTCACCAATGGCTTGAGCGGCAACAATGCCCACCGCTGACCCAATTTTCACCGGCTCGTTGTCTCCCAAATTATAACCATAGCATTTTTGGCAAATTCCAAATCTGGTCTTACAAGTAATCGGCGAGCGTACCGCCACTTCCGGAATTACTTCTTTATCTATTTTAATGCCAGCTCTTCTGCCGACAATATCGCCGGCTTTAACAACAACCTTACCTTCGTTGTCTTTAATATCTTTTACGGCAGTGCGGCCGAAAACTCTTGCGCCCAAATTAATGCCGAATTCGTTGCTATCTTCTCTTTTCATTAAAAATCCTTCGGTGTCGCCGCAATTTTCTTCAGTGATAACCACGTCTTGACTGACGTCAACCAAACGCCGCGTTAAATAACCAGCTGAAGCGGTCCGAAGCGCGGTGTCAGCCGAACCTTTGCGGGCGCCATGAGTTGAAATGAAGTACTCCAAAACATTGAACCCTTCTTTGAACGAGGAAATAATTGGAAGGTCAATAATGTCGCCAGCCGGGTTCTGAACTAAGCCCTTAAGACCAACCATTTGAGTTATTTGTTTCCAAGAGCCGCGCGCCTTTGAGTCAATAATGGTAAAAACCGGGCCGTTAGGATCAAACGAAGGCGGTACCAGTCGCTCAATTTTGTCAATGGCACTTTTCCAAATTTCTATAACCCGATCTCTTTTTTCTTCAGCTGTTAAAAGACCTCTTTCATAATACTTTTCCACTCCATCAATTTGTTTCTTGGCCTCTTCCATAATTTGTTTTTTCTCTTGCGGCATATTTAAATCATCCATGCCCCAGGAAATACCGGATTTGGTTGCATATTCAAAGCCGATATTTTTGATTCCGTCTAAAATTTTTGCCGTTTTATCGGCGCCGTACACGGCAAAAATTTTTCCAATCGTATTTCTTATGTCTTTAGACCTTAGCACTTCGTTTATAAATTCAAAGTCTTCCGGCAACGCCTGATTCAATAAAATACGGCCGACGGAAGTTTCAATCATGTTGGAAATCATGTTGGAAACCGAGTTTCTAACAATTGGAAACTTGGTTTCTAATTTTTGGTCGCGAACTTCCGTTTTTTTAATTCGCGTTTTTATTTTCGCCTGCAAATCGATTTCGCCGAATTGATACGCCAAAACGGCGTCTTGTTCGTTTGAAAAAATCTGGCCTTCGCCTTTGAGACCATCTTTAATACTGGAAAGATAATAAACCCCTAAAATACTGTCCTGGGTAGGCACGACGATTGATTCGCCGGTTGCCGGTTTTAATAAATTCTTTGACGAAAGCATGATTTCTCTCGCCTCCTTCTGGGCTTCCGCTGATAAAGGCAGATGAACCGCCATCTGGTCGCCGTCAAAATCGGCATTAAAAGCGGCGCAAACCATTGGGTGAATTCTGATGGCCAGGCCCTCAACTAAGATTGGCTTGAATGCCTGAATGCCCAGCCGGTGAAGCGTTGGGGCGCGATTGAGCAGAACATATTTATTCTGAATCACTTCCTCCAAAATCGCCCAAACGTCGTCGGTGGCTTCTTCAATAAGCCGGTTGGCACCTTTAATGTTGTGAGCCAGCTCCCGCGCAATAATTTTATTAATCACAAAAGGCTTGAATAGTTCTAAGGCCATTTGTTTCGGCAAGCCGCATTCATCAAGTTCCAAATTAGGGCCGACAACAATAACCGAACGGCCGGAATAATCAACTCTTTTGCCTAAAAGATTCTGCCTGAATCTGCCTTGCTTGCCTTTAAGCATATCGGCAAGCGAGCGAAGCGGCCTTTTTTGTGAAGCCAAAGCCGCGGCCTGATTTTGGGCGCGGCGGGCCGAATTATCAATCAGCGCATCAACTGCTTCCTGAAGCATTCTCTTTTCATTTCTAACAATTACTTCCGGCGCGCTAAATCCCAACAGTTTTTTAAGACGATTGTTTCGATTAATAACCCGGCGATATAAATCGTTTAAATCCGAAGTGGCAAAACGGCCGCCATCAAGCGGCACCATTGGCCGTAGATCCGGAGGTAAAACTGGAAGAATTGAAAGAAACATCCACTCCGGCCTCATACCGGCTTTAAGAAAACTTTGAGTCAGTTTCAATCTCTTTAAAACTTTTTTTCGCGTTGACAGCGGCGCGGTTTTTTCCTCTTCTGAAAGTTTACCGGCCAGTTCTGTTAAATTAATTTCTTCAAGTAATTTTTTTACCACTTCACTGCCAATTCCGGCTTCAAAGATATTGCCATATTTTAGTGACAAATCATGAAACTCAGATTCTCCCAAAATTTGATACTTATGTAAATTTTTAAGTTCTTCCCTTGCTTTATCCCTGGCTTTGTTTAAATTTTCCAGATCAGTTTTGCCGCCTTTGGCGAGCCTCGCCCCCGGTGGGACTTTTAAATTTTGACTTTTGACTTTCTGCTTGTATTCTTTATCAATTTCTTGAAGCGCTTCTTCTCTGGCTTTTTCATCAACTAACATCACAATGTAGGCAGCGTAATAAACCACTCTCTCTAAGGCATTTGACGGCACATCAAGCATTAAGCCGATCTTAGAAGGTATACTCCGCAGGAACCAAATATGGGCAACCGGAACAGCCAGTTTTATATGGCCCATTCTTTCACGCCTGACAATGGCCCGCGTCACTTCAACACCGCACTTATCGCAAACAACACCCTTGTAACGAATCCGGCGGTACTTGCCGCAATAGCATTCCCAATCTTTAGTTGGCCCGAAAATTCGCTCGTCAAATAAGCCGTCTTTTTCCGGTTTTTGGGTTCGGTAATTGATAGTTTCCGGTTTGATAACCTCGCCGTGGGAATTTTTCAAAATATCATCGGGCGAAGCAATCCTTAATTTTATAGCATCAAATGTGTTCACGGGTTTATAATTTTCAATTTCTAATTTTCAATTTTAAATTAATGATTTAATTTTCAAATTTTAAAATTTTGATTTGATTTAAAATTTATAATTTAAAATTTGTCATTGTGCTATGTTCTGATTCTCACCCTCTTCACTTCTTTCCGTGAAGTTTCTTTTTCTTCCGCGACTATTTGCGGCGCGCGTTCAACCAATTCCACATTAAGTCCGAGCGATTTTAATTCGTTTACTAAAACATTGAAGGAAGCGGGAATATTCGGCTTTTTGATTTCTTCGCCGCGAATAATAGCATCAAAAGCGGCCGCCCGACCGGTTACATCATCAGATTTAATAGTTATCATCTCTTGAAGAGTGTGGGCCGCGCCGTAGCCTTCAAGCGCCCAAACTTCCATTTCGCCAAATCTCTGGCCGCCGAACTGGGCTTTACCGCCCAGCGGCTGCTGGGTAATCAACGAATAAGGTCCGACCGACCGCATGTGAATTTTATCTTCCACCAAATGATTAAGCTTCATTATATAAATTACGCCGACAGTGACTTTATCGTTAAACGGCTCGCCGGTCTGGCCGTCCAAGAGAATGACTTTTCCGCTTTCCGGCAGACCGGCTTTTTTAAGTTCGGCTTTGATATCCTCTTCTGTGGCGCCATCAAGCGATGGCGTTATGGCGCGATAACCGATTTTAGAAGCGGCCCAACCCAAATGGGTTTCCAAAATTTGGCCGATGTTCATCCTTGAAGCCACGCCTAACGGATTTAAAATAATGTCAACCGGCGTGCCATCGGAAAGATACGGCATATCCTCTTCGGCCAGGATTTTTGAAATCACGCCTTTATTGCCATGACGGCCGGCCAATTTATCGCCGACCTGAACTTTTCTAAGCTGGGCCACCTCAACCTGAACCCTTTTAATGACTCCGGGTTCAAGCTTGTCGCCCTGGTCGCGGGAAAAAATCTTAATGCCGACAACGCGGCCCCTTTTGCCATGAGATAATAAAAGCGATGTATCTTTTACATCGCGGGCTTTTTCGCCAAAAATTGCCTGAAGTAATCTCTCCTCGGAAGTCAGATCGGCTTCGCCTTTAGGAGAAATTTTGCCGACTAAAATATCGCCGCTGATCACTTCGGCGCCAATTCTTATAATTCCCTCTTCGTCAAGATTTTTTAATTTTTCTTCAGAAACGTTAGGGATGTCAGGAGTAGTAATTTCCGGGCCAAGCTTAGTGTCGCGGACATCAATTGAATAATCTTCAATATGGATTGAAGTGAAGCGATCGTCTTTAACCAAGCGTTCGGAAATTATTATGGCATCCTCAAAATTAGCGCCGCCCCAAGAAAGGAAAGCCACGAGCAGGTTTTGACCAAGCGCCAAATTGCCGTTTTGAGTGGCGGCGCCATCAGCCAACGCTTGGCCCTTCTTTACTTTATCGCCTTTGGCAACCAGCGGCTGCTGGCTCATTGACGTGTATTGATTAGACCTCAAAAAATTATTCAAACGGTAAATCTTGGTTTCTGATTTATTCTTGTTGCGTGTTTCATGTTTCATGTTGCGTGATTCAATCGCTATGTGTTCCGCGTCAACAGCGGTCACAATACCATCGTCAAGAGCCGTGATTACCTGCCCGGAATCCATTGCCGCCCTCTCTTCTATCCCAGTGCCAACCAAAGGCGCTTGCGGCTTAACGCAAGAAACAGCTTGACGCTGCATATTGGAGCCCATCAGGGCCCGCGTGGCATCATCATGTTCCAAAAATGGAATTAAGCTGGTGGCAACGGAAAAAATCTGCTGCGGCGAAACATCCACATACTGAACTTTCTCGCGCTTGACCATCTGAGGTTTGCCCATAATTCTGGCTTCAACTACCGACTCTATAATTTTATTATCCTTATCATACTTAGTGCCTCCATGAGCAATCACATATTTTTCTTCATCAAAAGCGTTAAGCCATTCAATTTCGCCGGTGATTCGGAAATTTTTAACTTTTGCATAAGGTGTTTCAACAAAACCCAATTCGTTAACCCGGGCGTAAGAAGCTAAATGAACCACTAAGCCGATGTTCGGCCCCTCCGGTGTTTCAATCGGACAAATACGACCATAATGAGAAACGTGGACATCGCGGACCTCAAAACCGGCTCTCTCCCGGGTTAAACCTCCGGGACCCATGGCCGAAATCCGGCGTTTGTGCTCAAGTTCGGCTAGAGGATTAACTTGGTCCATAAATTGGGCCAACTGAGAAAACGTGAAAAATTCCTTAACTGCCGCTATAAGCGGCCGGGCATTAATAAGCTGAGCCGGCGCTAACATGTTAATATCATAGGTACTCATCCGGTCGCGGATAATACGGTCCATCCTTGCCAAGCCGACCCGGATTTTTGTTTGCAAAAGTTCTCCCAAAGAGCGCACTCTCCTGTTGCCTAAGTGATCAATATCGTCAGGAACAGCGTCTTCAGTATTATTTAAGCGAATAATTTCAGAAACAATATCCCGCAAGTCCTCAAAACTTAAAAGCATTTCCTCTTTTTTGTATTCATAATTTGTTTCGGATTTCGGATTTCGGATTTCGGATTTATTGAGCCGTTGATTCATTTTAAAACGGCCAACTTTCGCCAAATTGTAGCGATCAGACCTGAAAAATATTCCTTCTACTAATTGCTTGGCATTTTCGGCTGTCGCCGGATCGCCGGGCCTCAAGTGCTTATAAATTTCAACAAAACTTTCGGCGGCATTTTTTGACGGATCTTTTTTCAAAGTCGCTTCTATGTGTTTTATATCGCCCGTATCTACATCCTTAAAAAGCTTCAGAAGATCTTCGTTTGAATCTTGAATACCCGAACCCGACGTCCGACGTCGTTGTTGAACAACGACGTCGGACGTCGTAAATTTTGATTGGTGAGCGCCGAAGACGCGAAGCAACGCTGTCACCGGCGTCTTGCGCTTCCGGTCAATTTTTACGCTGATTACCCCGTCAGGATCGGTCTCAAATTCAAGCCAAGCGCCGCGATTGGGTATCACTTTGGCGCCAAAAAGTTTTCGATTTCTATACAATAATGCCGTAAAGAAAACGCCGGGCGAGCGGATTAATTGGCTGACCACCACTCTCTCCACGCCATTGACAATAAAAGTCCCCCGATCGGTCATTAGGGGGAAATCTCCCAAATAAATTTCCTGCTCCTTGGATTTTTTAGTTCTTTTATTAATTAGTTCCAACCTTACCCGCAGCGGCGCTTCATAAGAAAGGCCATTTTGCTTGGCTTTAAGTTCATCAAATTTCGGTTCATCAAAATAATAATCGTGGAAATATAAATCAAGTTCTTTTCCGGTGTAGTCAGAAACCGGCGACATTTCGTCAAATAATTCTTTGAGCCCATCCTTCAAAAACCATCTATAAGAATCAAGTTGCATCGCCACAAAATTTGGCATGTCAACCCATTTTATTTTTTGTTTTGCGAAATTCTTTGTTTCTTTAAACATATAAATTAGCGACTAGTTCCTAGCCACTAGCCACTAGTCGCTAGTTAGTGGCTATTTAAATTGGCAATAAGTTTATTCAACATCTTCATTACTTCACATAATAAAGCATCGCATTTTTTTAAATCTTCTTCTTTGCCATATTTAAGTGATGCAGATAATAAAATTTGAGTTTCCAATTCAGCGCCGGAACCAAAAGATACTGAAATGAATTGAATAAATTCTTTTTTATGTCTACGATTAAAACCTTCGGCGATATTGGATGGAATTGATATGGCGGCTCTTCGCATTTGGGAAGTCAATCCAAAGATTTCCGATTTAGGAAATTCTTTAGTTAAAAAATAAATTTCTTTTGCCAAATCTATTGATTTCTGCCAAACAATTAATTCTTTGTAAGAATTTAACATAAGACTATCGACTAGCAACTAATTGCCTATTGACTAAAACAAAGACAAACAAACCCGCCGCCTTGGGTTTGTTTGCTTCCTAAAGATTTTTACAAAAAATAATATTCAATTTTCATTATCGCCTATAAACTAGTGGCTAGTCGCTAGTTTCTATTCTAAAAAGAAAGTCCTAACATAATAGCTCTAACCACTCGCTCTGTCAACATACCGATCCTCCCTTCAAACTCTAACTTGGCATCCCTAAAATCGCTGATTTTTACAGTATGGTGCTTTTTCAGCAGCTTGTCAACACATACCAAAAATTTCTCTGCCTTGTCAATAGAGTAATTGTCAACATTGCCTTTGTGACGAAATTCAACAATAAGTTTTTCGCCTTGCTGGGAAACGGTTATTTTCATTTTTTCAGTTTTTGCACCGGCGCCTTAACTCCTTCCTGCACTGGGGCTTCCGAGCGCGACTGCGGCGCCTGCGCCGGCGGAGCAATACCAAAGAGAGCCGGCTTATTGGCCTTGAGATTCGCCAAAATCTGTTTTACTTCGGAATTATCGGGATTTAAACTTTCAATTTGGGCAAATTGGGCAAGGGCCGAGGTTTTGTCGCCATTTCTATCATAAATCAACCCCAAAAAGTACCGGGCATTAGAATAATTCGGCGAAAGTTGAACCGTTCTCTCAAAAACCTGCTTTGACTCATCAAACTGGCTGTTCTTGTAATAAAGGAATCCAAGTTGAAATAGGGCGCCGACATCGGCGTTGTTGAGCATCACAAGCTCTTCGGCGCGTTTTATGGCATCGGCCAATTTTCCCTGACGGTCATAAACTTGAACCAGTAAAAAGCGGGCCGGCGCGTAATCATTTTTCAAACTAAGAGCTTTTTCCAGGTTGGAAACAGCTTTGTCCAAATTATTTCTCGCAATTTCAACCCGGGCCAGCGCCAGATAATTTGAAGGATTTTGAGGATCCAAAGACACGGCGCCGCTGTAAGCGGAAAGCGCGAAATTGGAAGCATCGGCTATGAATGGAACAAGATTTTCGTAAATATTTCCAAGCAAAACATTGTTGAAGGAATTTCGGGGATTAAGCGTTTGCGCTTGCCGCGCCGTTGAAATAGCGTTGGTGGTAATATTCTGAAACTGGGTTTTCAAAGTTTCCTGCGGCAAGTCCTTTCTTGCCAGTAAATCATTCAACTGGAAAAAAATGGCTTGGGACAAACTTTGGAAATATCGCTCATCGTATTGCCAAAACTGAATAGCCGAAGCGTAATCCGCTTTTGAAAAATAAATCTCGGCAATATAGCGATTGGCTTCAAAATAAATTCCAGCCGCCGCTCCAACCATAAGCCCCACAATGAGAAGCGAGAATAAAAACGTTTTCGGCGGCGAGGTGAAAATGCGGATTTCTTTAAACATAGATTTGGAAATGTTGGAAACCGAGTTTCTAACAAGGGGAAACTCGGTTTCCTTCATAAAGAAAAGCGAGGCGGCCAAAAACAACCCCATGCCCCAGAAAGTAAAGGCCATAATTGTGAAATCGGCAACATAGAGAAACCACATTATAAATAGGAAAGAGACCGCGACAAATATGGCTTGCGAAGCGACATTCATTATTCCCCTTGAGGAGTTCCTGACGGCCGTGCCAGCAATGCCGATCCAAATAAAAGCGACAATCAAAACAAGAAGCGCCAAAACACCCAAAATGCCAACTGTGCCGGCCCACGAAGCCATGGCCGAAGCGCCACTATTAAAGGTGGTAGACCAGAAAATCGTCTGGTTAATCCCACTAGGTTTATAAAGATTAAAGATATAACCGAAGGTGTTTGGCCCCGAGCCCAAAAGATAGTGCCCGGCTTTAAGGTTTGTAAGCGCAATGTTTAAGGTAGCGCCAAAAGTCGGAGAAACTTCAATCGGCGTCTGGACGAATTTTGAAAGAGGCGATGGAATGAAAAGTAAAAACAGGGCAATCAAAAGAATTATTGAAGGCAGCCAGGCCCTTTGGAAATAGGCAAGCTGAAGTCCCTGGTATTTACTTCCTGAATCTTGACTGATTCCGAGAATCGAGGAATCCGCCCCGCCCTGGCGGGGCGGAGGGAGGATTCTCGGAATCGACGTAAGTCCACTTGAAAGAAAACTAATCATAAAAATCATTGCCAAGGCGAGTCCGATCCAAATCGCCCAAAAATCAATAACCACAAGATTTAAGATAAAGATAATAACCGAGAGGCCCAGAAGCTTTTTCAGCATTTTTGACATATCCGGAGTTGACATCAGCCCGGCAGCGATAATAAGACCAAAAGCCAAAAGTACGCCGACATCATTAACCGAGCCAACCGGGTTAAATCCGGAATTTTTTGTGAAACTAAACGGCAAAATAAATATTTTAAGAAGCTGAAGCAGTTCAAATAATCCCAAAAACGAAAGCGACGCTAAAAACGCTAAAAGAGAAATAACAATATCCCGCCGGTCAAAGGTCATTACGATAGAAAGCGCTAAAAGGACGAATAAAAGCATTGAGAAAAAACTATCCGGCGTCGCGAAACTGCCGAGCAAGCTGGTTAACTGATTAAAAGAGAAAAATGTCGCCGCGCCCCAAACAAGAACTAAAGTCAGAAACGCAATCATTAAGAGATGCCCCGGATAGCGAAGCCGGCCTTCAATTAAAATCCGGCCTAAGAGCGCGAAGAAAGCGACCAGAATCATAATGAAAACCAAAAACTCTTTATGGACGGCCACCGGCAGAATGGTAAAAGGCAGAAAGAAAATCGGCGCCAAGGCGGCGAAAATAATCAACGCCCAACGGCTGACCCCTGCCCACGCCTCATATATCCTGGGCCTTGAATCTTGAAACTTGAAACTTGAAACTTGTTCCCCGTTGCGTGTTTCATGTTCCATGTTACGTGTTTCGTGTTTGATGTTTATATCCATATTCCTTTAAACTTAACGTTAATTTTAATAAATTTCCAATTTTGAATTTTGAATTAATATATCGGGGTATTGGGAGTGTTGGAAGCTTGACAATAAGTCATCAAAAGAATTAAAATGAAATCATGAAAAAAGAAAAGTTTATCACAGAAAAATATTTAGACAAAAGATTTGAGCAGCATTCCCAAGTTATTATTGCGGCAGTTGATGGCATTTTGGAAAAACGCCTGGGAAAAATGGAAGAAAGACTGGAAAAGAAAATTAATAATGTTCAGATTCTTATTGATGGCTATGTCAAAGCGCAGGAAGATTTCAAGCAGGAGTTTGTCATCATGAAACAGGAAATGAAACAGATGAAAAAAGTCATAAAAGAAAAACTGGGCATTGAAATCCGGGCGATTTAATTTTTAATGAATTTTTTTAAATTAAACTTGATATTGAAAAGTTATCCACAAATCAGCTATTGACATATTTTACAGGCTTGATATAATTGGGTCAAAAGACGGAGTTCGCATAAATTGCGGGCATACCGGTTGTCAGCAAAGAGAGTTCTTGTAAAAGAGCTTTTTTTATTTTTCCATTTTCATGTTTCATGTTATGTGTTTCATGTTTTAAGGAGTAGTGGTTGCTGTTTCCGGTGTCGTAGTAGAAACTATAACAGGTTCGGTGCTAGTTGCAACAATCGGTTCAGATTCAGTTAAAATCGGCTCGGTTGATGTTGCCGTCAAAGTACTTGGAAACTCCGTTTCCAAGTGAGGTTCGGTGGAGGTCGCAACGACGTCCGACGTCGTTGCGGTTGTTGTCGTCGCTGAACTTGGAAACGGAGTTTCCAAGTTGGTTAAATCCGCGGGCGTTCCTGTATTTTGAGTTGCTCCGCACGCCCCATCCGAGGTCTTTATCACTCCTCCTTCTATATATATACACTTGGGCGCGGCAGTTTCCCTATCATATATAGTAACCCCTGAAGCCGCTCCTCCGCCGACGGTCAAAGCTTGGGTTTGGACGCTCTGCGCAGTAATATTCCCCCCTTCATCAATCTTCCACAAACCATTAAGACCAGAAATGCTCTTAACATTCAAAATTGCAAATCCATTTAAATTAAGGTCTGAATTGAGAGTCGCGAGGTCTATGGTTCCCTGCTTGGCGGTAAGAGTGGAAGTGGCGATTAAAGCGTTGATTTGATTCTGTAAAGCCAGCGTTGTGGACGCCAGTTCCTTAATCCCCGCGATGGCATAAGGAATCATATTGGAAGAATTAAGATAAAGCAAACCGTCGGTGGAAGTGCTGACGCTGTCGGGGAAAACCCGCTGATATTCCTGGGCGATGAAGTTATAGTAGAAAGTGTCCTTGACGCTCGGGTGGGCGGCGAGAAATTCCGGAGTGTAATTGAACTTGACCGGCCGGACTTGACTGATAATATCCAGCGCGTCGCTGATACTTTCA
>Ga0210024_1003387_pt1 | contig 13197 bp, 10 predicted proteins | sample CryGeymeta201525_FD_183988 | JGI IMG/M metagenome (GOLD analysis project Ga0210024, IMG submission 183988) | Groundwater microbial communities from Crystal Geyser aquifers in Utah, USA - Crystal Geyser metaG 2015-25 (SPAdes) (version 2) | ecosystem: Environmental > Aquatic > Deep subsurface >... | reverse complement strand
GTTGGCGGTCGTTCCCTCGGCAACCGCGTCCGCGGCTCGGTGGTAGTCGGTGATTTCGACATCGTTGGCATGTCCTACCTCCCCAACGGAAGCACACTCTAAACTGATCGTTGATCCGGAGGCTGTGTTGACCGTCTCGGTTGCCGCGGAGCCGTTCAAGCCGGTTGCCTGGGTTGGACTTCCCTCTCGCCGGCGCTCAGTTGAGCTGCTGGTACTTTGTGCCGACCGACGCGACGTTTGGGTGGTTCGAGATCAACTTGCGGACGCACGACTATGGCGACAGGCTGTTCCAGACGAGCCGCGGGATTCGCAAGGGGGCGTGGACGCGGCTGGCGATGCCGTTCGGGGAGTTCTTCGGGTGGTCGTTCAGGCGGTTTGGGTCGCTGCGCGTCAAGCAGTTCGAGATCACCTCGGTTGGCACCCGGCGGATCGGGCTGGACGACGTGGAGATCACCGTCGAGCCGGGGGCCGCGGAGGCGGTCGCGCGCGTCCCGAACATGCTGTTCCTGCCGGGCCGAGACGCGACTGGCGCACCGGGGGGAACGTGGAGCTACTACCGGAGGCAGAAGGACTGGGCTGAGTTCGCGTGCCGACGGCTGTTCGACTTGGGGTTCAACAGCCTGGCTGGCGGCGACGAGGCACTCGAGCCGCACCGGCGCCGTACCATGCCCTACTTCGCTGGGCCGGGCCTCACCTGGGCCGGGCCGCGACTCCAGGACTCCAAGGGCAACACCGCGCTGTTCCCGGATGTCTTCGACCCGGAGTGGCAGAAGGGCGCCGAGGAATGGGTCCGCGAGACAACGGACAAGCACCGAGACGACCAAGGTGAGTAGTTACACTTCACGGACAACGAGATCCAGATGCACCAGCCGCTGAGTCGGTCGATCGGGATCATGGATTACTTCTGGTCACCGTCAACGGCGCAGGAACTGGTTCGCTGGCTCCACGAGCGATACAAGGGCGAGGTGGAGGCACTCAACCGTCGCTGGTCGTCGGCACACCACCGGTACCAGTACAAGCGCTTCGACGACCTCCCGGCGGACAAGCCCACCCGCCGTGGCGACGACGATCCGGTCGGCGAGGATCTGCGCGACTTCGTTCGACACATGGTCAAGACGTATGCCGACACCATCGTCGGGCTCTACCGCAAGCACGACCCCAACCACTTGGTGTGCTCCAACCGGTTCGCGGGCCAGTTCGATGTCGGCTTTGCCGACCTGCTACGGCCCTACGACCTGATCGCCTGCAACAGCTACCCCCGATCCCGCTGGGGCCAGACCGAGTTCGACGAAGGGCAGCTTCAGTGGCTGCGGGCGATGCACGAGAAGACCGGCCGGCCGGTCATCGTCACCGAGTGGGGCGTGTCGGCCACCGACACCGGTCTGCCCAACTACTGGGGCCGCCTCGACACGCAGGCGGAGCGCGCCCAGGCGTACCGCAACGTGCTCCGGCAGTTCTGGAGCGAGAAGTACATTGTCGGGTCGCACTGGTTCTCGTGGGTGGACTCAACCGACGCCGAAGCGACGAACTGGGGTATCGTGGATGCCAACGACCGACCCTACCGCCCGCTGGCAGGCGCGATGCGCGAGGTCAACGCCGACTGCGGTCAGCGCGTTCGCGAGTGGAGGCGTTGACAATCTCTGCTGGACGCCCGAACAAGTGCGGGCGCCCACCTAGCGCCCTCGAAGGAGATTTCACATGAGAGTTGCAGTAACAGGCGGCAGTGGAAACATCGGCAGACACGTCTGCGCGGCATTCCGGCAAGGCGGCCACGAGGTCGCCTCGATTGATAAGGTGGCGCCGGGCGCCGACACGGAGTTTGTTGCAGTGGACCTGTGCAAGTCGGCCGACACGCGGGAAGCCCTGCGGGGCTTCGACACCATCGTCCATCTGGCCGCCATCCCCAATCCGTTCAGCGATCCGCCGGAGACGGTCATGGGCGTCAACATGATGACGGCGCTCAACGTCTTTGAGGCCGCAAAGGCCAACGAGACTCCGCGGGTCGTCTACGGCTGCAGCGAGTCGAGCACCGGGTTCGGCATCCACTCGGTGCCGTTCACGCCGCTCTATGTGCCGGTCGACGAAGAGCACCCCTGCTGGCCCCACGAGACCTACAGCCTCTCGAAGCACTTCGGCGAACGCATTGCCGACAACTACGCGCTGGCCTTCGGCATCGAGGCAGTCTCGCTCCGCTACGCGTGGGTGATGATGGAGCAGTGCCGGGACGGGGTCGAGCACGTGGTGGCGCGCGCCCGCGCCGGCGAGGTCGAGGAGCACCCGTGGTTCAGCGCCTACGTCACGGTCGGCGACGTTGCCCGAGCGTGCGTCCTGGCTGCGGAGTACGTATTCCCTACCGGCAGCGGCAAGCCACACGAAGCGTTCTTGCTCACGGCAAGCGATACGTACTGCCCGCTGCCGACGCTGGAGGTGCTGAGGCGTACATCCGGCGAAGTGCCGCCGATCAAGGACCCGGCGTACTTTGAGCAGAACCCCTTTGGTTCCGTCTTCGACATCCGCAAGGCGGAGAGGCTGCTGGGGTGGAAGCCGGAGCACAGTTGGCGGAACTACGAGGAGTGGAAGGACCTGCTCTGAAACGGCAGCGGCGTCGCGCAGATACGGCACCCCAAGGAGTCGCGGAGATGAACCTGACTATCCTCCAGCCACCCTACCCGGCGGAGGCAACTTTGGAGTCGGCGGCGGCTTGCCGAACGTGGATGAGCGACCGCTTGGGGGCACTGCAACCGGGCACGCACGACTTGGTCGTGCTGCCTGAGTACGCGAATGCTCCCGGCCTGTCGGAACGCGACGCTGTGCTTCGGTTCGCCGAAGGCGACGGGCTAACGTTCGTCCGCGCGGTTGCCGCTCATGCCGCGCGCTTGGAGGCGCTGGTCGCAGTTGGCACGGTGTGCCGGCGGACAGGCGGGCAGGGGGTCAACCGCACCTTGCTGTTCGGCCCAGACGGAGAGTCGCTGACTTGGTACGACAAGACGCACCTCACGCCGGTTGAGCGGGAACTGGGTTTGGCAGCCGGCTCGGAGCCCGTCGTCTTCGAGCACGAGGGCGTGCGCTTCGGCTTCGCCGTCTGCTTCGATCTCTACTTCCCCGAGTACTTCGAAGCATTGGCCGCGCAAAGCGTGGACGTGATCCTGTGCCCGAGCTACCAGCGCTCGGAGTCGCCGGAGCGGATCCGGGCACTGTGCCAATGCCGCGCGCTGGACAGCGGCGCCTACCTGGTGCGCAGCAGCTACGCCATGGGCACGCCGGACCGGGGAGGGCGCTCACTGGTAGCCGGGCCGGACGGGGCGCTCGTGGCCGACGCGGGTACGGAGCCGGGGGTGCTGACCGTTGAGATCGATCCCCAGGCCAAGTTCGTCAAGCCCGCCTCGCACGGGCAGCCCGAGGTCGAGCACCGAACGCTGATCGACCGCAACCGCAGACCGGGCCTGTACCGACCGCACAGGGACTGGGCGCGCGCGGTCCTCGACTCGCCGTTCCCGCGGCTCTGCGCGCATCGAGGCGTCAGCCATGCGTGCCCGGAGAACACGCTTCCGGCCTTCGGCGCCGCGATTGCGCTGGGCGCGCACGAGCTCGAGCTCGATCTGTGGCTGAGCCGTGACGGCGTGCCCGTCGTGTGTCACGACGCAAGCGTTGACCGGACCACGGACGGCACCGGCACCCTCACCGAGAGGGACTGGGCAGACATTCAGCGCCTCGATGCCGGGATCCAGCTCGGCGAGGAATGGGCGAGTGTAAGGCTGCCCCGCTTCGAGGAGGTGCTCGACGCCGTTGACGGCCGGGCCGGGATCAACATCCATCTCAAGGAACCGGGACCCGACGGCCGGTTGGTGAAGCTGGTGTGCGACTTGCTTCGGGATCGGGGCTTGCCGCAATTACACTATCTCGCTGGCGACGAGTCCGTCCTCGCTGTTGCCCTCGACTACGCGCCGGAGATCCCTCGGGCGTGCCTTGCGGCCCCAGAGAGCCCAGACCGCATGGTTGCCGTCGCCCACGAGTACGCATGCGAGCGCGTCCAGTTCGGCCGCAATGTCACCGACGACGCTCTCTGCCGGGCCCGCAACCTGGGGATGATCTGCAACCTGTTCTGGTCGGACGAGCCGGAGGACGCGCGCGGGTTTGTGGCCAGGGGGATTGACGTGCTGCTTACGAACGCGGTGCACAAGCTGTTGGCAGGCGGGTTCCGATGAAGTAGCACGGACACCCTCGCTTTCATCGAGTCCACGTGCTACCGAGTTCCCCTCGCCGAGCCGCTGGCAGACTCCCGCCACGGCGTGCACACGCACTTCGAGCTGGTCGTCGTCAAGGTGCACACTGGACACGGCCGGCTCGGCGTCGGCTATACGTACCCCGGGGGCAAGGGCGGCCGGGCCCTCCACCAAGTCCTCGTGCACGACCTCGCGCCGGCGCTCATCGGCAAGGCCGGCGACGACATTCAGGGCCTGTGGGACTTCATGAACTGGCACGTCCATTACGTCGGCCGCGGCGGTCTTGCCGGGTTCGCGGTGTCGGCGCTCGACCTCGCGCTTTGGGACTTGCGGGCGAAGGTGCGAGACGAGCCGCTGTGGCGATTGTTGGGCGGCGCGGGGAAGTCGGTCATGACATATGCCGGTCTGATCGATCTGCACTACCCGCTCGAACGGCACCTGCAAGCTGTGGCGCGCGAGTTGGCGCGCGGACACACAGGTCTCAAGATCAAGCTCGGCCGCGAGTGCCTGGAGGACGACCTCGCCCGCGCCCGGGCGATCCGCGACTTCGTTGGCCGTGACGCTGACTTCATGGTCGAGGCGAACAGGGATATTGTCAAGAGTTGTGGATCAGGGAGTCAGGCGGCGATCCCTCGGGACTGTTCTTGGGACTCGGCTTCGGGCGCGGGCAAGCCGTCGACGAACCGGGTACCCTCCAGGAGCCGTGGAACGTGGAGGCCGTCCGTCGCGAGGTTGTTGCCGTGCTCGAGGCGACCCGGGGCCTACCGGTGGAGATTGTGCTGAACATCGGCGGCACGCTTGGCGGTGACGGCGAGCGGAAGCTCGTCGAGTGGAACCAAGCGGTGAAGGAACTCGTAGACGGGGGCACTTCTGGTGCTACTTAGCGCACGGCATGCCGGACATGGCGGGGGATTGGCTACCCACCGCGCCGTCTTCCTCCTCGCTTCCAGCGCTGGTGAGCCCTCACCATGCAGGCGGTCGGGGAGCAGGCAAGTTGCGTGCGTATCGGCGGTCCTTCCAGCTTGCGGATGCCGGTCGAGCCGGTCGCTCCGAGGCAGCGTGAGCTGACGCCTGAACAAACCATGGTGTGTGCGTGAAGCAAGCCTCTGTCGGTCGACTGTCGGTCCTCTGCGCTCCGGCGCTGGGGCTCATCTTCATGTCTTTCCTGGTTGATTTCGGGGTCGCGTGCCTGATGCTGGTCGCCCAGTTCCGCGCGCTGGACTTGGGGGTCTCCCCCCTGGTGTCGGGTCTGCTGGGCACCGCTGGGTTTGTGCTGTATGTGCCGGTCTCCCTGATGGCGGGGCACTTCTCGGACCGACTGGGCCGGCGGCCGATGGCGCTACTGTCGTGCCTGCTCTGCCTGTTGAGCTGGCTGGCGATGTGGCGGGCCGACAATGCCAACCAGTTGCTGACGTTTGCCACCGTCTCCGGAGCGGCACTCGGGCTGTTCTGGCCCCCGCTGCAGGCTTGGCTGGCCGACCTCAGTGGCGACGATGGCCCCCTGCTCAACCGCAATCTCGCACTGTTCAACATCGCCTGGACCTTCGGGTTGATGGTCGGGCCGTTAGCCGCCGGGCTTGCCTGGGAGTATTGGCGCACAAACGCGTTCTTGATCCCGGTGGGCACGGCTTCGCTCAGCTTGCTGGCCCCCCTCCTGACGCCGCGCGGTCGTCACCACGAGGCAAGCGAAGCGCCCCCGCCCAGAGTGCCGCCCGCAGTGGTCAAGGCATTCATGTTGATGGCCTGGTGTGCGGCGTTCGCCTCGACATTCGCTCGTGGCATGATTGGCGCGATGTTCCCGCGCCTGGGAGAGTCCCTGGGGTATTCGCCGGCCCTGGTGGGAAGGATCATGTTCGTCCTGGGCGCGGCCCAGATCGCCACCTTCGCCATGACGCGCATTTCGTCGCGCTGGCAGTACCAGAGAGGGCCGCTCGTGGCGACGGTAGCAGTGACGCTACTGGGGCTGCTCCTCGCTCAACTGACTTCCTCGCCGTGGCTGTTCGTCCTCAGCTTCGCCGCCATCGGCGGGGCCACCAGCCTCACATTCGTGAGCGGCATCACCTACGCGCTCCACCTGAGCGCCGAAGGGCGCGGCAGGCGCGCCGGCATCCACGAAGCAGTCATCGGCGCCGGCCTGGTGATCGGGCCGCTCTCGGGTGGGTGGGCGGCACAGGTCCTCGACTTGAAAGCCCCCTTCGGGGTCGGCGCCCTGGTCTGCGCCCTGGCCCTGGTGGGGCAACTCGTGATCGCTACCCGAATGGCAGCGAGGACCGCCCTGGCACCGTAGAGCGGGCGGCTTGCCTGCTCGCGCTCCTCTGCTCGCGCTCCCCTTCCGTCGGGGCTGGGAGCCGGCAAGCTGCCCGCTCCACGCGGTTCGGCATCGGGTACCATCAACTGGCCTGCTGACTCGAGGGGTGTGCTGACGATGATCGCGCGACATGGCTACGCACTGGGGTTGCTGTTTCTCGCCGCTGCATTGGCGGCTGCCGGCGAAGCGCCCGCGGGTGCTCTGCGCCTGCGCTACGACTTCGCCTCTGTCGCAGGGGTCACCCTTGCGGATGCCTCGGGCAACAGCCACGCCGGCACCCTCGAAGGCAAAGACGACCAGCTCCCCCAGCTCGTCGACACGCCCTACGGCAAGGCCCTCAGACTGGAGAAGGACAAGGGGCAGGGGGTGCGTGTGCCGTTCGCCGAAGACTTGGTTTGCGCCGAGGGGCTGACGGTGATGGCGTGGGTCAAGCCGGAGAATGCCCGCAGCCACCTGGCGATCGTGGCGAACAAGGGAGACCGAGTGCCCGGCCAAGCTGTGCACGGCTACCGGTTGAGCGTCTTCTGGAACCGCGCGATGATGGACCTCGGCTTCGACGACGAGAACGCAGAGCAACTCACCACGCCCGAGTGGAGCGTCAACGCCGGCTACTGGACCCACGTGGCGATGACGTTCGACGGGCAGCACATGGTCCTGTACCTGAACGCCGCCGAAGCCGCCCGGAAGGCGCTGCCCGATCCGCGCAAGCTCTCCCCCAACCGCCGGCCGTTCACCATTGGCAAGTACTTCTGGAACGACGCGTACCCGTTCGTGGGGCTGGTCGGCGAGGTGCGGATCTACGACCGGGTGCTGACGGAGGGCGAGGTGTTTCGGGCGGCAGGGGAGTTTCTGCGTAGATAGCGACGCCTCGCCGACGCAGACAAGCGCGCAACGAACAACCACCCGCCCCGTCATGCCAGCCTCGGCTGCATCCCCTCGCCGAACTCCACGAACCGGCTGCCGTTGTCTACGCTGATTCGGACGGCTTCGTTGATGGCCACGCCGATGAGGGCGTTCTCGGGCAGGGCTCGGGTGTTGAGTTCCGTCCACGCAGCGATCATCTCCTGGCGCTTGGCGACGGCCTCCTCGGGGGACATGCCGTCAGTAGCGGTCTTCAGCTTGAGGACGTCCTCGAGCGGCTGCGAGTTGCTTTCGTAGCCGTAGCCGACGTGTTCGACGCCGTCTTCGCTGTCCCAACTGTCGTACGCCTTGAAGAAGTTGGGGTTGAACTGCTCGAAGCCCTTGTCGTCGGTCTCGAAGTTCAGGTGGCGGTCCTTGTGGTCCGCCTTGTACTCACCCTTGGTGCCCTGGAACATCATGCCCTGGCTGGTCATCGCGGCGTTGTTATCGGAGCGAATCCAGGAAGTCTGAATCCAGAACGCGGAGCCATCCTCCCACTCAACGACTGCTTGATTGGCGTCGTAGGCGTCGCTGCCGTGCTTGGGCAGGAACTTCTTCTGCCCCCACGCCACCACTCGCTTGGGCAGGAGATTGGTGACGTAGTAGTACACGTCGGCATAGTGCGTGCCGATGTACTCGAACGGACTGGACTTCTCCGCCCACGCGCCGAAGACTTTGAGCGGCATGTACTTGGGTTCTTCGATCCAAGCGTGGCCGTACAACGGCTCGCCGAGTTCGCCGCGGCGGAACTTGTAGCGCAACGCGCGCACGGCGCGGTCCTTGCGCTTGTGGTACTCGGTGAAGACGTAGGCGCCCTTTGCCTTCGCCAGCTCGATGATCTCCCACGCCTCGTCGACCTTCAGGCAGAGCGGCTTCATGCAGCACACGTCGTAGCCGGCGTTGATCGACTCCAGCACCATCCGCGTGTGGAAATGGTCGGGCGTGCAGACGTAGACGAGGCCGTGCTCACCGAGGTCTCCGAGAGCCTGCCGATATAGGTCGGGGAACGGAGCGTCCGGGTCGGTTGTCGCCGGGTCGGGATACGGGACGAAGTCCTCGTTCGGGAACACCTCTTGCAGGCGTTTGAGGATGCCGGAGTTGAGCGACGAAATGGCGATCTTGTCGATCTTGCCATTCCGGCGCTGCTGGAACAGCGTGGGCAGGACAACTTCTTCGCTGATCATGCCGCCGCCGATGCAGAGGACGTTGAGCTTGCCGTTGAATGACATTGTGGGGCTCCTTGAGGGGGGCGAACGGGACCTATGGGATAGAGGGGACGAATGGGACAAAGGCCGACCGGATCACTGCGCGGGGGCTTTCAGCTTCGCGAGGAGGGCTTCGGCGCGTTTGGCGAGGTCGGGGTTGGCTGTGCTCGTCGCCGCTTTCTGCAGGGGGGCCAGCGCTTGGGCGGCGTCGGGGCCTGGCGCCAGCTTTTCGGCCACGGACAGGATGGCAATTGCTGCCTCCTCCTTGGTCGCCGCGTCGTCCAGGAACTGTGTCGCGACGGGCAGGGCGGCCGGCGATTCGAGACCGCCCAACATGCCGAGCAGGAGCTTCTTCTCTTCGTCGCGCTGGACGAGGGCTGCTGCTTTTCTGCAGATGAACAGCCTTTGGTCAGCCGGCACGTCTTTGTTGCCAGCCAGCCGGAGGTAGCTGCGCAAGCAGAGCAGCCTGTCGGCCGGGTCGGCGGAGGTCTTGGCGAGTTGCAGGAGGTCCGGGGCCGCGTCCGCTGTCTTCCATTCGCCTAGGAGGCGGACGGCGGTGGCTCTCACGTCTCCGTTGTCGTCGCGGGTCGCGGCGAGGAGGGTGTCGAAAGCGCGCGTCCCGCCGAGACCGTGCAGCAGGCGCAGCACGGCCTGTTTGAGGGCGGGTGCAGCCTGTGGCAGGAGCCCGAGCAGCTTCTCGGCGCAGCCCTCGGGATCGGCGGCTCGCGCGCAGGTCGCGCTTACTGCCGCTTCGGCCGCCTCGCGCTCCACCCCCAGCGTGTTGGTCCACAGCCCGATGCGCGTCTGCCCAGTCCGGTCGCTGATCTCCCAGTAGTATGCGCCGGCCGGCTGCGCCTCGGGAAGCTGGAGCTTGACCCATTCGTTGTCCGGAACGTCCGCAAAGCTCTGCCGCGCCAACTGCTTGGTGCGTTGCGGCGAGTCCCAGAGGGTCAGTGTGAGCCCGCCCTCGGCATCACTCCAACTGGGGAGGGTGACAGAGAGCGCGTCGAACGCCTGGGTGACAGTGAACCGCTGACCGAGGCGGGTGTAGTCATTCAGGGGCGTGGCCTCAGTCTTCCCGGTGTGTGAGAAGGGCGGCAAGGCGCTTGGGGGGGACGTGTTGAAGGAAAAGCGGCGCCTCCGGTCCTGCACCCCATCGAAGTAGCTGCAATCGTCCGCGGCTTCCGGAGTCGCGGCACCGGCCAGGAGTTCGAGCAGCGCCGGGACCTCGGCGGGGCCGGCCAGGTTCTCAAGCACTTTCAGCGCGCCGAGGCTGATCTCAGGATCGCCGTTCCGGGCCGCTTCCAGCACCAGCGGAACCGCGCCGGTCATGAGCCGCGCGCCGACCAGCTCGAGAGCGCGGAGGCGAGCGGCCTTCTGGACCTCGGAGCGTTGCCCGTCGGCATTCCCGAGTAGGGCAGTCACCGCGGCGTCCACATTCTTGCCGGGCAGATTCTCCAGGACGGTCTGCGCTGCGTTTGCGGCTTCGCCATCGGGATCCGCCAGAGTCTCCACGAGCGTGGCCGTCACCGAGTCGGCGGGGAACTGCGCCAGCCCCGAAAGCGCGGCCAGGCGCACGCTCTTCTCGCCCTTCCCGGCCAGCGCCAACACTGCCGGCAAAGCGGCCGCATCGCCGCGGTTACACAGTGCTCGGGTGACCAGGAGTTGTCGTTCGGCGGGCAGCTTGGGCAGTTCTCCGGCGAGTGCCTGAGTGGCGTCGGCGCCGGGCAGTTGGTGCTGGGCGACCCAGAGCGCGACGCTGAGCGCCTCCGGGTCCTCACCGCGCAGTTGTTCCAGAAGCAGCGGCAGACCACCCGCCTGGCGAGCGACAATCGCTCCCCGCAGGGCGGCTGCGCGAACTGCCGCCGGTAGCTCCGGCCCGCGCAGCCTGTCGTAGAGCGCCGCCGCCCACTCGCGCTCCCCCTGCGCCAGCAGGCGCTGCGCGCAGTCCAGGGCGCCCTCGTACACGGGTGATCGCGCGTCGGCAGGCGTCTTCGCCAACGCCTTGTCGAGTGCGTCTGCCGCCGCGAGGGTGCCGATCTTGCCCAGAGCAACGGCCGCGGCTGCAGCCACCTGCTGCTCGGCCCCTTGCGCCAGAATGCCAAGCGCACCTACGGCTTCGGGGTCGCGGCGCTCTCCAAGCGAGTTGACGACACCGACCAGCAGCTCACCCCCGAGCTTCGGCAAGGCGTCCCGAAGCGTAGCGGAGGCGGCCGGGTCGGGCATCGCCTCCAAGGCGAAGCGCGCCAGGTGCGAACGCTGCTCATCCGCGAGCAGCGTTGCCAGCGCGGGAATGGCCTCCGGACCTCCCATGGCAGCCAACTGCCGGGCGGCTTCGATGCGAACCGCCTCCGGCGCGTCCGACCCGAGCGCAGCAACCATCTGCTGGGTGTCGGTGTACGGGAACGCCGTGGGAGTCATCCCGCACACGAACCTGCGCGTCCGGTCCGGCGTGCCGTCGAGGTAGACGCAGTCGTCGCTCTCCGCCGCCAGCGCGTCGGCGTAGAGCCCTATGCGCGTCTCGCCCGTCCGGTCGCTGATTTCCCAGTAGTACGCGCCAGCGGGTAGCGCCTTCGGCAGGCGGAGCGTGACCTGCGCGTTGTCGACGATGCCGGTGAACGCCTGCTGCGCCAGCTTCGTCTTCCGCTCGGGCGAGTCCCATAGAGTCAGCGTCAGGCCGCCCTCGTTGTCGCTCCAACTGGGAACAGTGACGGATACCATGGTGAACGCCTGGGCCATCGTGAACCGCTGGCCGAGGCGCTGGTAGTCGTTGAGGGGCACCGGTCCGCGGTCGGCCGAAGCGGCCACGGCGAGCAGGGTCAGCACGGCGGCGGCGGGTACAGGACGTATGGGACGCATCGAACCTATTGCCGCCATGCTACAGCCTCCACGGCTCTCGCATGGCGCGAGAACGTAGTCGGTTGGCTTCTTCATCGCCGAGGAACTCCTCCTTCTCCGGGTCCCACTTCAGCGACCGTTCCAGCTTGAACGCGAGAATGGCCAGGTGGCCGAGCGACGCCGAGCGGTGGCCGATCTCTTCGTCGGTGCTGGTTCGGCCGCGCGTCCGGATGCACTCGAACCAGTTGGCGTGGTGGTTGTTGGCGCCGGTCACCTCGCGGCTCTTCAGACCCAGCTCCCGGAAGATCTCCTCCGGAGCACCCTCCAGGGGGCCGCCGCCGTACATGGAGGTGATCCAGCCGCGCTCGCCTACGAACAGACCGCCGAAGTTGCCTGCCAACCGTGCGTCTGAGGGAACGGCCTCGTAGGGGTCTTTCACCTGGCCCCAGTGGTCGAGCAAGTGGAGCAGCGTGCCATCGGCGTACCGGTAGGTCAGCGTAGGGAACTCCCCGCCGTTCGGGTGGATGATCTCCACCGGGCCGCTTCGCTCGACGCCCAACGCCCACTGGATGACGTCGGCGCTATGCGAGAAGTGCCACGTTACCGCCGCCGCCCCGAAGTCCTCGCAGAAGGCCCACGGCACGACGCCGGGAGGTGGGTTCCGGTGGTAGCGGCTGTTGTAGGGATGCCACGGCGCGGGGCCGACCCAAAAGTTCCAGTCGAGGCCGGCCGGAACCGGCTCCTCCGGCAACGGCGGGTTCACCGGCGCGTAGGAGCCTTCCGCTCGCGACCAGAGCGTGAAGACCTGCTTGCTCTTGCCCAGTCCGCCGCCGCGGACGAACTCCAGGACGCGCCGGGTGGTGTACATGGAGCGGTACTGAGTGCCGGTCTGGAAGACGCAGGCGTGCTCGCGGACCACCTCCGTGAGCCGTTGTCCTTGCTGAACCGACAGCGTGATGGGCTTTTCGCAGTACACGTCCTTACCCGCCCGGGCGGCGTCCGCCGAGATCAGCGAGTGCCAGTGATCGGGCGTGGCGATGAGCACCGCGTCGAGGTCGGGGCGGGCGATCAGCTCCCGGTAGTCGTTGTAGGCGGCGCAGCCGCGGTAGGTGCCCTTCTCGCGCTCGGCCGCATACTGCGCGTCTGCGCGGGCCTGGGCGTTCTCGCGCCGCGTCTTGTCGACCTCGCAGACGCCAATCACCTGGACGCCCGCGTCGCCCAAGCAGCGACTCAGGTGGCCCGATCCCATGAGACCGATGCCGATGACGCCGACGGTCAGGCGTTCGCTGGGGGGCGTGGCGGCGTGGGCGGCGCGGAGCGCCAAGGGCGCCGCCACGGCGCTGGCGGCGGCGCTTTGGAGGAAGCGCCGCCGGGTGACCGGCATGGGACCAATGGGACTGATAGGACCGATGGGACTGATGGCGCGAGGCGCGAGGCGGCTACGCTCAGGTGGCTTCATCGTGCATTCTCCCCCGCGAGCTCCAAGCTCACTTTGTCGAAGAACCGGGCGCTCTCTGCGCACTCCGGCATTGAATCGAGCCAGTCGTAGGAGTACTCCAGCCCGAACATCACCGGCTGGATGCCCAGCGCGTAGATCTCCTTGAGAAACGCCTCGGTCTTGCCGACACCGGTGCCCCACGGAACATCGTGGCTGTCCGGCGTCAGCTCGTTGAGGTCGTGCATCTGGATTGTAAGCAGGCGGTCCTTCAGCGTTCTGACCGCC
>Ga0210024_1003381_pt1 | contig 13202 bp, 12 predicted proteins | sample CryGeymeta201525_FD_183988 | JGI IMG/M metagenome (GOLD analysis project Ga0210024, IMG submission 183988) | Groundwater microbial communities from Crystal Geyser aquifers in Utah, USA - Crystal Geyser metaG 2015-25 (SPAdes) (version 2) | ecosystem: Environmental > Aquatic > Deep subsurface >... | reverse complement strand
GACCACGTCGGCGCCCAGATCGCCCAGCACCTGCGCGCAGGTCGGCCCGGCGAGGATGCGGCTGAGGTCGAGCACGCGCAGGCCGGTCAGCGGGCCATCCTTCAGGCGGTCGTCCATCAGCGCCTCCAGCGGATTTCGGGCGGGTCAAGGATCGCGTCAGCGACCCTGCGCCAGCAGGGCTTGTCCTTGACGCGGCCGAAATCCGCAAGACCATCGGCGATGGCCTCGCAAGGCGGTCCCCGCCTTCGAGGCCGTCCCCAGCCCCTTTTTTCTACGCCGTCAGCCCTTCGGGGTCGGGCAGGCCGTGGATGCGGCTGCACGCGGTCAGCGTGTTGGCCAGCAGGCAGGCGATGGTCATCGGCCCCACGCCGCCCGGCACCGGCGTGATGGCGCCCGCCACCGCCGCCGCTTCGGCGTAATGCACATCGCCGACGATCCGCGTCTTGCCCTCGGGCGTCTCGATGCGGTTGATGCCGACGTCGATCACCGTGGCGCCGGGCTTGATCCAGTCGCCGCGCACCATCTCCGCCCGGCCCACCGCCGCGACCAGAATATCGGCGCGGCGACAGACGGCGGGCAGGTCGCGGGTGCGGCTGTGGGCGATGGTGACGGTGGCGCTGTCCTTCAGCAGAAGCTGCGCCATCGGCTTGCCGACGATGTTGGAGCGGCCCAGCACCACCGCCTCCAGCCCCGCCAGATCGCCCAGCCGGTCGCGCAGCAGCATCAGTGAGCCCAGCGGCGTGCAGGGAACCATCGCCTTCAGCCCGGCGCCCAGCCGCCCGACGTTCTCGATGTGAAAGCCGTCAACGTCCTTGGCCGCAGAGATCGCGTTGATCACAAGGTCGGCGTCGATATGGGCGGGCAGCGGCAGTTGCACCAGAATCCCGTGCACGTCGGGGTCGGCGTTCAGCCGCGCGATCAGCGCCAGCACCGCATCCTGCGGCGTGTCGGCGGGCAGCGTGTGCTCATAGGAGTTCATCCCCGCCTCGCGCGTCTGGCGGTTCTTGTTGCGCACATAGATCTGGCTGGCGGGGTTCTCACCCACCAGCACCACCGCCAGCCCCGGCGTCACGCCGCGGCCTGCCACCATCGCCGCCACGCCCGCGCCCACCCTGGCGCGGATTTTCTCCGCGAACGCCTTGCCGTCGATCACCGCCGCCGTCATGCCTGTCCCTCGTCGGTCATTGAAATTGTTGGCTTTGCCTCAGACCATCCGCCGCGCCGCGCGCCCCGCCCGCAGCCGCTTGATGAACGGGATCACGAACAACAGCGCCGCGATGGCGATCAGCGTTCCCGAGATCGGCCGCGTCACGAACACCGTCACGTCGCCCTGCGCGCCGATCAGCGACTGGCGCAGCGACTTCTCCATCAGCGGCCCCAGCACCAGCGCCAGCACCAGCGGCGCCATCGGATAGTCGGCCTTGCGCAGCGCGAACGCGGCGAGGCCGAAGCCCACAATCAGCCAGACGTCGTGCATCTTCTGCGCGGGCGCATAGCCGCCGATGATGCACAGCGTCAGCACCACCGCGCTCAGCACCGCGAACGGCGTGCGCAACGCCCAGACGAACAGCGGGATCAGCGCGATGTTGACAGCCACCGCGACCACGTTGGCGGTGTAGAGGCTGGAGATCAGCCCCCAGACGAACTCCGGCTGTTCGATGAACAGCATCGGCCCCGGCATCAGCCCCCACATCACCATGCCGCCCAGCAGCAGCGCGGTGGTGGGTGAGCCGGGAATGCCCAGCGTCAGCATCGGCAGCAGCGATCCGGTCGAGGCGGCGTTGTTGGCGCTCTCCGGCGCCGCCACGCCCTCGATGGCGCCCTTGCCGAAACGCTCCGGCGTCTTCGAGCCGCTGCGCGCCAGCCCATAGGCCATCAGCGCGGCGGGCGTCGCCCCCGCCGCCGGCAGTACGCCCACGAAAAAGCCCAGCACCGAGCCGATCGACATCGCCCTGATCGAGCCGCGCAGCGCCCTGACCCCCGCGATCATGTCGCGAAAGCCGATGCGCGCGGTCATCACGCTGGGCTTGCCGCGCGTCTCCTCGATGGTCCACAGCACCTCGCCCACGCCATAGACGCCGATGGCGAGGATCAGAAAGCTGATGCCGCTGTAAAATCCCGGCATGTCGAAAAAGATCAGCCGCGGCTGGCCGGAGATCAGATCAAGCCCCACCGTGCTCAGCACCAGCCCCAGAAAGATCATCAGCAGCGTCTTGAGCACGTCGTCGCCGCCGAGGCCGACGAAGGTGGTGAAGGCCAGCAGGACCAGCGCGAACTCCTCCGCCGGGCCGAAGGCCAGCGCCATGTCGGCCAGCGGCGCCGCGAAGATGGTGAACAGGATCACCGACACCGTGCCGCCGACAAACGACGCCACCGCCGCCGCGATCAGCGCCAGCCCCGCCTTGCCCTGCAACGCCATCGGGCGGCCGTCGAAGGTTGTGGCCACCGCAGTCGAGGCGCCGGGAATGCCCAGCAGGATCGAGCTGATCGCGCCACCATACATCGCCCCGTAATAGACGGCGGCGAGGAAGATGATCGCCGAGGTCGGCGGCACGATGAACGTCATCGGCAGCAGGATCGCCACGCCGTTCACCGACCCCAGGCCCGGCATGGCGCCGATGAACAGCCCCGCCGTCACCCCCAGCGTCAGCACCAGCAGGTTGAGCGGCGTCAGCGAGGTGGCGAAGCCGTCGGCCAGCAGTCCCAGAACGTCCATCGCCGCCCCCTCAGAAAAAGATCGCGTAGAGCGGATAGAACAGCGGTTCGGTGACGCCCTTGGGCAGCAGGATCTTAAGCGTCACTTCGAAGAAGAAGAACAGGAACAGCACCGTTCCCAGCGCCAGAGACAGCGCCACGGTCCAGCTGTTGCGGCCGATGAAGCGGATATAGGCGACCATGAACAGCGGGATCGCGACATAGACGCCCGCGACCATGGTCAGCGCCACGGTCGCGGTCAGCCCGCCCGCCGCCGCCAGCATCTGGCCGCGCGCCGAAGGGTGGATGAAATACGGCGCGCGCCCCTCGCGCGCCGGCGCGGCGCGCCACGTCCGCGCGAAGATCACCGCCGCGCAGACAAACATCCCCGCCGACAGCCAGAACGGAAACGCCCCGCCGCCGGGGCCGGAGTTTTCGTCCCAGCCGATCGGCAGCGCGGCGGCGTGCGCCATGAAGTAGAGCGACAGCGCCATCAGGGCGGCGGCGGTCGCCAGTTCGGCGATGCGCATGGGCGGATGCTCCGGCGAAGGGGAGGGGGCGCGGCCCCTCCGGACGAGAGATCAGCTTGCGAGGCTGGCGAGCAGTTCGGCGTGCTTGGCGCGCTCGGCGAGAAAATATTCCTGAAGCGCGTCGCCGGTCAGCAGTTCGGTGACCAGCGCGTTCTTGGCCGCGTATTCCTGCCACTCCGCCGTCGCGGCGAGGTCGCGCATCATCGTGTCGTAGAACGCCGCCTGCTCCGGCGTGATCCCGCCCGGCGCCACGAAGCTGCGCTGCATCTCGTAGATCATGCCGTCGTGGCCCAGCTCGGCGAAGGTGGGCACGTCCGGCATCGCCGGGATGCGCTGCGGCGTGAACGCCGCCAGCGGCGTCGCCTTGCCCGCGCGGGCGAAGGCCAGCGCCTCGGAGGGGTTGTTCACCGTGCTGTCGGCGTGGCCGCCCACCAGCGCCTTGGCCACGTCGCCGCCGCCGTCGAACGGGATGTAGGTGAACTTGATGTCGAACTTCTTCTCCAGCATCGCGGTGATCAGGCTGTCTTCCTGACCCGTGCCGGTGCCCGCCATCTTCCACGCGCCGCCCTTGGCGCGCACCGCCTCGACGAACTGCTCGACGGTGGCGATGCCGCTGTCGGGGTTGACCCACAGCGCGAAGGTGTCGAGCGCCATGCGCGCGACCGGCGTGAACTCGGCGATGTCCACCCCGATGTCGGAGCGCAGCGGCGTGGTGTAATAGCTGTTGAGCGTCGCCATGATCACATGCGGATCGCCCGCCTTGTCCTTGAGATAGCGCAGCGCCTCGGCCCCCGAGCCGCCGCCCTTGTTCACCGGCAGGATCGGCATCGGCGAGAGCTTGTTCTTCTGGATGATCGACTGGAACAGCCGCGCCAGCCGGTCGGCGCCGCCGCCCTGGCCGCCCATGATCACCATCTCGATGGGCTTGATCGGGCGCCAGTCGGCGGCGAGGCCGGGGCGCGCGGCCGCCGTCAGGGCGGCGGCGGCGCCGGTCAGCATCAGGGCGCGGCGGGATAGTGCGGTGGTCATCGGGCGTCCTCCCTTTTTGTGGCGCAAACCTTCGGCGGCCTGCTTCCCCTTGACGCAGCTAACGCAAGGCCCCACAAGATTCAATCGGGACCGGTTCACATTCGGCAATATTATTGCGGGGGATTTGCGTCAGCCGCCCGATCAGGCCCCGATCAGGCCCCGATCAGGCCCCGTCCACCGCCTCGAACGCCTCGAACTCCGGCGGCCCGAGGTAGAGCGGCTTCTGCTCGCCCACGTCGCGATGCGCGGCGCGGAAGGCGGCGGATTTGGTCCACGCCTCGAACGCCGCGCGGTCGGCCCAGACGCTGTGCGAGCAATACAGCACATGGTCGGCCTTGACCGGCCCTTTCAGCAGGTGGAACGACACGAAGCCCGGCATCCCCGCCAGCTTGCTGTCGCGGTTGCGCCATACCGCCTCGAAATCGGCCTCCGCGCCCGGCGTCACCCGGAACCGGTTCATCGCCACGAACATCGCCGCCGCCTCCGCTTTGCTGCGCGCAACCCAAACGCCCTGCGGCCCGCGCGTCAAGCCCGCGACCGCTGGACGCGCCGCGCGGCGCCGCTATCTGATCGCCGCCCGTGCGCGCAGGAAGCCCATGACCCAGAGCGATCTTTTCCCCGACGCCCCCCGGCGCGACGCGCCGCCCGATCAGCACTGCTGGCCGCCGACCCGCGCCGAGGCGCTGGCGCGGCTTGCGGCCTTCACGCCCCGCATGGGCGCCGCCTACGCCGCGACGCGCAATTTCGACCATGGGCCGGCGCGGCGCGGCAACGTCTCGCTGCTGTCGCCTTATCTGCGCCGCCGCCTGATCACCGAGGCCGAGGTCGCGCGCGCCGCGCTGGCCGCCCACGGCGCGCACGGCGCGGAGAAGTTTCTTCAGGAGGTCGTCTGGCGCGGCTACTGGAAAGGCTGGCTGGAGCATCGCCCCGCCGTCTGGACCGACTATCGGCGCGGCGTCGCGCAGGACCGCGCCGAGGCCGCCCCCGCGCTGCGCCGCCGTCTGGCCGCCGCCGAAGCGGGCGAGAGCGGCCTCGCCTGTTTCGACGCCTGGACGCGGGAGCTGGTCGAGACCGGCTACCTGCACAACCACGCCCGGATGTGGTGGGCCTCGATCTGGATCTTCACCCTGCGGCTGCCGTGGCGGCTGGGCGCGGATTTCTTCCTGTGTCACCTGCTCGACGGCGACCCGGCCGCCAACACGCTGGGCTGGCGCTGGGTGGCGGGGCTGCACACCCAAGGCAAGAACTATCGCGCAAGCGCCTGGAATATCGAGAAATACACCGGTGGCCGCTTTGCCCCCGACCCCGCCGCGCTGAACGAGGACGCCGCGCCGCTCAGCGACGCCGCGCCGCTCCCCGCGCCGGTCGCGCCGCCGCCCGGCGCGCGGCCCGACCCGCGCGCGCCCGCCGCGCTGCTGCTGACGGCGGAGGATTGCCGGGCCGAGGACGGCGCGCTGTCGCTTGAGCCGGGCGCTTTGCGCGCCGTCGCGACGCTCTCGACCGTCGCAGGTCTCTCCGATCTGCCGGTGGCGCGGGCCGTCGCGGCCTTCGAGACGGGCGCGCTGGCCGACGCCGCCGCGCGGGCGCAGGCGGCAGGGGCGCAGGCGGCAGGGGCGCAGGCGGCGGCGGCGCCTGCGGCGGCGGCGCTTGCCGCGCCCGCGCTCGATTTCGCCGACCCCGCGTCGCTGGCGCGCTGGGCGCAGGGCGCGGGCGCGGCGCAGGTCGTCACGCCCTGGGCGCCGGTCGGCCCGACGCGCGACTGGCTGGAGGCCGCGCGCGGCCCGCTGTCGGCTGCGGGCGTGCGCCTTGTCCAGCCGCGCCGCGCCTGGGACGACGCGCTCTGGCCGCACGCGACGGCGGGGTTCTTCAAGGTCAAGGCGCGCATCCCGGCGCTGCTGGCGCGGCTCGGCTGATCTGGCGCCGCGCGCGGCGACCCGCTAGACCTTCATGCCATGAGCAGGATCGACGAGGAAGCGCTGGCCGAGGCCTATAACCGGGGGCTGGCCTGCGAGAAGGCGGGCGACATCGACGGCGCCGCCCGCGCCTATGCGCAGGTGCTGCGCATCGACCCCGACGACCGGGGCGGCGCGGCCGTGCGGCTGGCCGCCATGGGCCGCGCCCCGGCGCCCGATCGCGCGCCGGAGGCCTATGTCGAGACGCTGTTCGACCAGCACGCCGAGGCGTTCGACGCGATCCTGGTCGATCAGCTCGGCTACCGCACGCCGGAGGATCTGCGCGCGGCGCTGGCGGGGCGGGGGCCGTTCGCCCGGCTGCTCGACCTTGGCTGCGGCACCGGGCTGACCGGCGCGGCGCTGGCCGACATGACCGCGCACCGCACCGGCGTGGACATCTCCGAAGGCATGGTCGCCATCGCGCATGAGAAAGACCTCTACGACGATCTTTATGTCGGCGAGATCACCGCGTTTCTCGACGGCGCGGCGGAGGACGGCGAGACCTGGGACCTGATCGCCGCGACCGACGTGCTGCCCTACCTGGGCGAGATCGGCCCGCTGTTCGCAGCCGCGGCCGGGCGGCTGGAGCGGGGCGGCCTGTTCGCCTTCTCGACCGAAAGCGCGCCCGACGCCGCCTTCGCCGGGCGCGGCTACATGGTCGGCCCGCTCAACCGCTTCGCCCACGCCGAGGATTATCTGCGCGCGGCGCTGACGGCGGCGGGGCTGGCGGCGCTGTCCTTCACCGCCATCGTGGTGCGCCATGACGAGGGCGCGCCGGTGCCGGGGCAGCTTGTTCTGGCGCGCAAGACCTGAAGGGCTGGACACCGCCGCGCGCTGCGGTATTGCTCGCGCGTCGGCTCGGGCGACGTCGGAAGGGTGGCGGAGTGGTCGATCGCAGCGGTCTTGAAAACCGCCGATGCGCAAGCATCCGTGGGTTCGAATCCCACCCCTTCCGCCAATTATTTCAATGGGTTGCATGGCTGTCTTGGGGACTTAAGCGTGATTCTGGCGCCCGGATCGCGTCCCGGTCATGATTGGCGCGCTGGCGGGGCCCGATCGTCCGCCCCTGATCTGGAGCGTTGACGCCATGCTCGGCATCGGGATCAAGCCTGCGGTCGGCGCTGTTTCCTTGTCGTGGTGAACATACGTCCTGAGCGTGAAGCTCACGTCGGCATGGCCGAGGACCCGCGCCACGTCGGTGATCGGCATGGCGCTGCGACACAACAGTGCGGCCAAGCGGTGAACCAGACCATGCAGCCCTCTCGCCCGGCTCGGTCATTCGGTCTGGCGCTTCAGGTTTGCGACCATGCCGGACACCCGGTCTGATCGCAGCGGCGCGCCGTGCTCGTCGGCGAAGATACAGTCGCGAACTGAGGTAAGATCGGCGCCCGGCAGCCAGGCGATATCCCAGCTCCAGAGCTGGCGCGGCCCGGCGGCGCGGTGGGCGGTGGTCGGCGGTCGGGACGGTCTCGGCGCCTTGGCGCGTCCGCGCCGACCAGCCTGACCTCGTGCGCGCAGCACCCGGCACATGGTTGATTCCGAACCGATATATTCCCCACGGTCCGCCAGCTGCGGGATGATCTGGCCGGGCGGCAGGCTTGCGGCCTCCGGCGCGTTGCAGGCGGCTGCGATACGGTCGCGCTCGGTCTCGCTCAGGCGGCTGGCCGGGGCCGGGCGCGCGGCCGTCGGGCGGGCGTCTTCGCGCACCGACCCGTCCGGCCCGGTCCAGCGCTGCACGGTGCGCGCGCTCAAGGTTGGCCCGGCGCGGACCGCCGACAGCCGGCGGTCCGCGCCTGCTCGGGCGCTGTCTCGTGCGCCCGGTCGTTGGCCTGCGCGCTGGCCGCCCGCCACGCCGATATCTGCTCGGGGAAAAGCCCGCGCTCGCGGCGGTGCGCCGCCAGCGCTCAGGCGGTCGGCGACGCCGTCTCGACTGCGGCGGCGAACTTGCCGCGCGACGCCCAGCCGCCGGACCCGCGCCCGCACCGGGCGCCAGACGCCCGCGCATCGCCGCGCCCCTTGTAAAGGGTCGCCTCCGAGATCCCCTCCCGCCGCGACAGCGCCGGGATCGCCACGCTGGCCGGCGGCAGCATCTTTGCGATCACCGCCGCCCGGCGCTCCTGCGAATACGCCATGTCTGCTTCATGCTGTCTCCGCACGCCAAAACTACCGAGATTTCAGGGCGGGCGACCACTTCCCTGACAGGGCGGGCTCAGGCTGACCAAGGATTTTGGCCCGGCCCAAAAGCTGGCGCAGTGTCGGCGCAACCGTTCCGCACTTTTGCCGACACTGCGCCAGGCGCTGGATTTCCCGCGCCGCCGCGATACCTCTGGCCTCGGGGAAAACGACCGGGGGGTGGCGATGGCGCGCGAGAGCGATCTGACCGGCGCGGCGCTGGGCGGCTTCGACCGCTCGTTCCTCGTCACCATGATCCGCGACTTCTTCCTGATCCTGCTGCTGGTCACGGTGGCGGAATACGCGCTGAAGGCGGCCATGGTGGTCTATGACTTCAAGGCGCGCGGCCAGGCGCAGGCGCGCGACGTGGCGGAGGAGGTGGCCGGGCATGTGCGCCAGATCATGCTCAACGAGGGCGGGCCGGTGGCGGCGCGCACGCTGTATCCCATCTTGCAGGAAAACTTCAGCGACCTTGGCTATGTCATTGAAATTGCGCCAAGCGCGGTGACCATCGCCTCGATCGAGCAGAGTTTCGGCTTCACCCCGCGCGGCATGATGGTCGCCGCCTGGCCGGAGGGCCGCCACAACAGCGCCACGGTCGAGATCCGCGCCGAGGCGTTCTGCCAGACCTGCCATGTCGCCGCCGAGATCGGCGACGTGCTGGGCGCGGTGACGGTGCGCAACTATCTGTCGCGGGAGATCGACGCCTGGACCAAGGGGTTGCAGATCACCTCGGTGCTGGCGGTCGGCAAGATCGTGCTGCACTCGGTGCTGCTGTTTCTGCTGCTGCGCAGCCGGATGGCGCCGCTGATGCAGTTGCGCGCCATGGTCGGCGGCCTGTCGCGGGCGTTCGGATCGCTGGACGCGCGGGCCGACGTGCGCTCGCCGGATGAATTCGGCGGGCTGGCGCGCGATCTGAACCTGTTTCTCGACCGCATCAGCCGCGTCGTGGCCGAGCTTGACGCCGTGCTGCACCGCGTGGTGGCGGTCAACGACGACATCCTGCGCATCCAGAGCGACATGCGCGACCGCATCGACGGCTTCGTCGGCGGGCTGCACAAGCTGGAGCGGCAGGCGATGCTGAACGCGCGGCGAGAGCCGCTGCTGTCGCCGGAGTGGTTCGACGCGATGGGCGCGGCGGTGGAGCGGCTGCGCGACGCGCTGCCGGAGGGCGCCGAGGATCCCGCCGCCGTGCTTGAGCGGTTGCGCGCCGTGATCGACACCGCCGAACGCCAGATCGCCACCAACATGGCGCTGTTTGAGGAACTGGCGCGGCTGGGCGAGGAATCGGGCCGCTTCCAGCACGCGCTGGCCGACATGGCGCGGCTGGAGGAGCGGATGCGCGGCGTCATCGACACCGGCGCCGCGCTGGTGGCGCGGCTGCAGCCCGGCGGCGCGGGCGGATCCGGGCGGGGTTGATTTCCCGCCCGCCGCGCCGTCAACTGCGCGCCCGACATCGCAGGAGCGCCACCCCGTGACCATCGCCCTTCCCGCCGGCATCGACGCCACCCGGACCCTGCTGGGGGAGGCCGGCTATGTCTGCGGCCGCGACCTCGCCACCGTGGTCTTTCTCGCCCTCAAGCTGGGCCGTCCGCTGTTTCTGGAGGGCGAGGCGGGGGTCGGCAAGACCGAGATCGCCAAGGCGCTGGCGGCGGCGCTGGGGCGGCGGCTGATCCGGCTGCAATGCTACGAGGGGCTGGACGCGGCCTCGGCGGTCTATGAGTGGAACTTTCCCGCGCAGATGATCGAGATCCGGCTGGCGGAGGCGGGCGGCGACCGCGACCGCGCCTCGCTGGCCTCGGAGCTGTTCTCCGAGCGGTTCCTCACCCGCCGCCCGCTGCTGGAGGCGATGAGCCCGCAGGAGGGCGGCCCGCCGGTGCTGCTGATCGATGAGCTTGACCGCACCGATGAGCCGTTCGAGGCGTTCCTGCTGGAGGCGCTCAGCGACTTTCAGGTGACGATCCCCGAACTCGGCACGATCCGCGCCGAGCAGCCGCCGATCGTGATCATCACCTCCAACCGCACGCGTGAGGTGCACGACGCGATCAAGCGGCGCTGCCTGTATCACTGGGTGGATTATCCCGGCATGACGCGCGAACTCGCCATCGTGCGCGCCCGCGCGCCGGAGGCGTCGGAGACGCTGTCGCGCGAGGTGGTCGCCTTCGTGCAGCGGCTGCGCACCGAAGACCTGTTCAAGCGCCCCGGCGTGGCCGAGACCATCGACTGGGCCAAGTGCCTGGTGGCGCTCGACGTGCTGGCGCTCGACCCGCAGTCGGTCAGCGACACGCTGGGCGCGCTGCTGAAATACCAGGACGACATCATGCGCTTTCAGGGGTCCGAGGTGAAGAAGTTGCTGGATGAGGCGAAGGAGCTGGCGCTGGCGTGAGGCGGCCTGACGGCCCCGGTCGTCACGGCCCCGCTCGTCACGGCCCGGCCTGACCGGGCCATCGCGGCGGCGGGAGAGCGCGGAAAGCGGCAATCCGGCGCGACCTGTCGCGCCGCCTCCATCCGCCGGGCCATCGCCCGGCGGCAAACGCGGCGGGGTGCGCCCGGACCCGCCCGGCGGCCCCAAAGGCCGCCGGGCGGCGACGTCCGCCCCCCCAGCGGGCGTCGCCTTCAGCGCCGCCCGGGCGGACGCCGCCGCCCTCTGTCGCGCAAGCCGCGCCGCCGGGATCGGCTGCGGCTTGCGCCTGCGCCGATGCGGCGCGCGCGCCCTGCCACCGGCAGGTCGCCCTTGCGCGCCGCGCGCGAATGGCTGAGTCGCGCGGACTCCAGCCGTTCACGCGATGCATTGCCAGCTTGCCACATCTCTCTGGCATGATCATCATTACTTCGTAGCGTTGACCTGTTCACTTTAGCTTTGATACTCACGCAAGTCGGCGTGGTACGCGTCGCATCCTCACCGGTGACTTGTGACTTCCCAGCCAGCGACCCCTTGCCATTTGGTTTCGATATTTCGGCTTGATCTTCACTCACTAAGTCCTGCAGTTCAATAAAAAGTATCAGTTTAAAAGATTTCGGACACATGTCTCCAGATAAAAATGAGATGAAAGTAAATCTTAATCGTAATTTGGCCATTTAAAAATTTTTCGATGTTATAATGGATAATTATTTTAATTTTATTTTTCAATTTCAATAAGTCACAGAAATGTTTTGATTCAAAATGACATTGCAAAATTATCTGGTTTATACTGAATAACTAAAGCCGACAAACTGCGGGCAGTGAGGGTAGGACATGAGCTTGCTTCGAGAAATTATGAAGATTGTGACGGACGGTGGCTCGCTCGAAGCTGCATTGTTAAAGACTCGCCTGTTGGCGGCTAGGCTTGAAAGTCAGGCTTTTGAAGAATGGGTGCAGCATGAATTAACAGGGTATCCGAAAGATGTAGACGTGCCAGATTACAGAATGACTCAAATATATTATACTGGTACTTTTACCAATGGAGCATGGCAATACAACGATCAACCCATTCCATCAGATATAATTCGGGCTTTAACAAATGACAAAATGGTAGACTATCCAGTGCGCGATGGCATTCATGCAGTCGATGACGCCCTTAAGCAGCGCGATTCTGGTAAGACAATGATTCTAAGCGATAGCGCAAATATACAAGCTCGAATTGGGGACAAGATATTTAAGGGACTGCATTGTCTTCGGCTTACCGCAACCGTTCCAGAGACAGTTTTTACAAACATTGATGGCGCTGTTCGTGCAAGACTGCTTGAGTTTCTAATCAAACTTGAAAAGAGTGCCCCAGAATCAGTTGCAATTACTATAGATTTTCAACCAGAGCCAAAGCCGGAGACTGCAACGATGGTCACTAACTTCACTTATCAAACTATTTTTGGAAGCGTCGGCGTTGCTGCTGCTGGTGACGCCACTGCCAACAGTGGCACGGTTAATGTTGGCGATATCAAGTCGCTAGTGGCGGCATTCACAAAAGCAGGCGTCCCTGAGAGCGATGCAGCAGAACTTGCGCAAATTATTCATGAGGACGGACCTGGAAGCGCAACTGAGCCATTCAGTGAAAGGGCGCAAAAGTGGCTTGCGTCCAAAGCACCAAAAATCGCTGATGGCGCATGGGGAATGAGTTGGTCAGTTGCTACGGAGGTAGTGAAGCAGGCTGCCAAGAACTTTTTCGGATTGTAGAGATTTACAGTTTATTATTAGGCCGACTTTTGTCCAAGAATTAGAGTTGCAATCATACAAGGTTAACCAGCAGTCTCAATGCCAGATACCGCTGGGGCGGCATCTCGCCTCGACCTGTGATAATAGTTATCTGTGTCAAGCTCTCCGGCCCCATCCGCGAGGCAGCGTCGCCAGCGTCCGCTCCGTGCGCCTTCCCGCCGTTGCGATCCCCCGCTCTAGCCGGGCGATGATCCTCTGGCCCCATCCTCCCGCTTCCCGCGCCCAGGGCCGCGCTCTCCCTCGGGGGCGCTCCGGGCGATGGCCGGGCGGCGACGTCACCGCCGCCCCTGCGCGTCCGGCGCCGACACCGTCGCGCCGCGCCCGCGCCGGGAAGAACGGCCGGCGTGGTCCGGCGCCCGTCGCCGACCCCACACCTCTCCACCGCCGCATCGGCCCCGTCTCCCTGATCCCGCCCGCCGCCCGGTCGCGCCGCCCCGCCGCTGCGCGCAGGCGCCCCGGCGGCGCTCAGGCGGGCTGCGACTGTCCCTACAGCTAGCCGACGCATAGCCGACCGATAGCTGACGCAAACCCGGCGCCGCGCTCCGGCCCCTTGCGCCCCCCGCGCCGGTGCGCAAGAACGGTGCAGGTTGCGAAGGCAGGCCCCATGCCCGAGATAGCGGTTCCCGAAAACGGCAA
>Ga0210024_1003379_pt1 | contig 13203 bp, 10 predicted proteins | sample CryGeymeta201525_FD_183988 | JGI IMG/M metagenome (GOLD analysis project Ga0210024, IMG submission 183988) | Groundwater microbial communities from Crystal Geyser aquifers in Utah, USA - Crystal Geyser metaG 2015-25 (SPAdes) (version 2) | ecosystem: Environmental > Aquatic > Deep subsurface >... | reverse complement strand
GGAACAAGTCCGGGGGAATTGCCATTACCGAATCAAACTGTCAAATAGCATAACCCCCCACTACCTTTTCGGGAACTATGGGACAGTATTTTTGACCACCTACTTAGTAGAACCTCAATGTAGTTTGGCAAATTTCGGTGGACACCAAATGTAGAGGCGTCTCCAGACATCCAACTCTGTGAGTTCGCCGTTTGGAGACGCCTCCTACCCACCAGAACTGCAAATTTGCCAACTACAGAACCCTTGGTAATCGGTGGAGGGAATAGCCTCGTTCCTGCTCAGAAACTGAACCCCGCCATACGTCATCCCCCTTTGTCGGTTCTTGCCTACACGAACACCACCGCGCGCGGTACAGGGGTTCTCGCAATGACGGCATTGCGTCCTTCTGACGACTGATCACTTTTGTGCACCCCCTTGCGTCTTGCCGTTGCGACTGCAGTGAGGTACACTGCTGGGAGTCCAATCCCAGCAGGTGGATACACGCCCGTTCGAGAACGGCGTGGCCTGTGGAGGGAACACCCAAAGGAGAAACGCCCATGCGCGCAATGACCGAAGAGAACCTAAAAGCAGCTTTTGCCGGGGAGAGCCAGGCCCACATGAAATACCTGTCGTTTTCGGAGAAGGCACAGACCGAAGGCAAACCGAATGTCGCGCGCCTGTTCGCCGCGGCGTCCTTTGCAGAGCAGGCTCACGCTACCGCGCATCTGCGCACACTCAAAGGAATCGGGAAAACAGCGGGAAATCTCGCGATCGCCATCGGTGGAGAAGATTTTGAGGTATCCGAGATGTACCCGGCTTACATTGCCGTCGCTGAGGCGCAGGATGAGGGAGGAGCGAAGAAGAGCTTCTTTCGCGCGTTCGAAGCCGAGAAGGTACACCGCTCGCTCTACGAGAGAGCCAGGGAAGCCGTCGATGCCGGCAGCGATGTCGACTTGGGTAGTGTCGGCGTCTGCGAGTGCTGCGGCTGGACGGGAGAAGGCGACGCGCCGGATAGATGCCCCCTGTGCAACGCTCCCAAAGATCGCATCCGGCAGTTCTAATCCTGAGGTTCCGTCAAGCATTTCGCCGCGGCGGGGATCTATCATTGCGGGGTAGCGCTGACACTCCATGGCCGTCGACTCCATCTATCTGCATGGCAGACTATCATCGATCGACACGTCGAAGTACCGCTGCAACTTCGAGACGTTTCCGCAGAAGTTGGAGGGGGTCGATGCAGAGTATGTTCCGGTGTCGCCGCAGGAGTTTCTGCAGTCGTCCTTTGAGCGATCCATCTGGCGGCTGAAGGTCGATAGCACCCATCTCGATATTGCTCAGTGGGAAACACCGAAGCGCACACGAACGTATCCTCTCGCCAAGTGCTATCGACAGCTTGGCAGTCCGTTCAAGAAAGTCGCGCTCATCCCGATCATTAAGGATGAAGGCAGCGGAGTAAACCCGGATGTTCTGGGCATCGAAACCATTTATCTGCTCGACGCTTACGGTTATTTCGTGGTGACAACGCGCTACATCGATGCCCGCGCTGACGAACGCGCGAGCAGCCGAACGAAGGAAAAGATCAAGGTGCTCCGCGACCAGGCGCCGGACTTTGAGCACGCTTTCGGGAAGCTGAGGATTGTCGCTGCCAACGAGGTTACCCCGCGCGCCTGGAACCGCGGCGAGGTGCTGCACTTCGGTGATTCGCTGGAGAAGGCCACTGACGCGTATCAGCGGATTCAGGAAAAGACCGGCGTGCGGTGCTCCACCATCGCCAGTTGCCGCGCTCGCATCGCGCGCATTCGGCAGGATGGGCTGGAGTCTTACTGGGGAGATGTCGATGCATCGAAGCGTCGCTCGCAGCATTCGGAGACTTCGGGCATTCAGCCGAAAGAGCATCTTGCGCTGGCAGCCGAAAAGGTACGCGTCGATATCGAGCTGCACAACGATCTCGGTGTCAACTCGCCCATCCAGATTCATCTGGTTCCTGATGAGGGATGGCGCTTTGGCGATACCCGCGTCGCGCTGGAGAAAAAGGCGAACCCAACGTCCTCAGACCTGATGGATGCTCTCTTCAAAGCGCTCGCGTTCCGCAGCGCGAAAATCACCAACCAGGCTGGGCAGGTGTATTTCGGGATTGGAGCGACCTACAAGCATCGCACCGGCGCCTGCTGGTCGCAATGCCCGGAGTTCCAGACTTGCTCGAAGTCGCAATTCGGCGGGTGCCGGTGGGAGCCGCTGAAGTCGCTCAACGAGGCGTCCACGATTGGCCAGACTGAAGCCGCTCGCAACCTGCTGCAAGATGGCCACGCAAACAACTTCCTCACGTTTGTGCTCGGGGTCCAGGAGATGAACGCGGTGATCGAGACCGCCGCGCAAAAAACGATCATCGAGGCTTTCCTGAGTCATTCGATCGAGGAGCCAAACGGCCCCGCGGCTCGGTAGGAACCTCGGTTTTCCGCGCACGCACACTCGAGGGCGTGTTCCGAGATGGCGACGCTTCCTCGGGGCCGCACCCGGCTACAGCAACGACCGCAGATACCGGATGCCTTCGCGCAGCTTCTCTTCCTCAGACCGGGACGGGTCGAAGTCTTCGATGGAGATAAACCCGGCGTAACCGGACTCTTGGAGCGCCGTCATCATCTTCGGGTAGTTGTACAGTCCCTTCCCCATCGGGCACCCCGGCCACGACCATTGCTGCGTCCCTTTGCTGTCCAGTTCCGTCGGTTCCGCCCGGTGCGCGCCCACGTGGATGTGCGCGAGGTATTCGCCAAGCAGCTCAATGGCGAGTGAAGTGGTTTCGTAGCCGTCGATCACCATGTTCTGCGGATCGTAGATGACGCCGATATCTGCCGCGTCGAAGTTGGAAACGAGACGATGCGCCAACGACGCGCTGGGGTGGATGGTGCCGCCGTGCATCTCGACCAGCGCTTTAACGCCGAACGCGCGTGTGATCTCCAGCGCCTGTCCAAACGCCTCCACTGCCTCGTCGTAAAGGTCGTGGTAGCTTACCGATCCATCATACCCTCGCGGGCACCCGATACGCACCCGCGGACACCCGCACGCCTGTGCGCCTTCGGCGATCAGCTTCACCTGTTCCAGGTCGGTCGCGGAGCAGTTGGACGCAAAGGTGGCCACCGCAAGCCCGTGATCCCTACAAACCTGTTTCACATCATCAGCGTGGGACAGGATGTTGTCAGGCGACAGATCGGTCAGATGGCGACCCCACGAGCTGGGTTCGGCGTCTCCCTGGCCAGGCGGCGTTCGCCGCACACGCCATTCGACTCCATCGAGCCCCAGTCGCTGGAGGAGTGCACATGTCTGCACAATGTCATGTTTTGGCAGCATCACGCTGGTAGCAGAGAACTTCATCGGAACTCCCTCGGTTCTTTATTGAGTGATCGGGCAGGAGCCCTGCCTGTCTCTGAAACAGACTTGCCGTTACGCGCGCATGGCCCATACTCCCAGCACTCCGAACAGTGCCGCGTGGAAGATCTCGGATATCCCCACGCGCGGGAGTTTGACGGGTTTCCTGCCAATTTGCGAGAGGGTGTAAAGTACCTTGAGAAGCGAAGGTAGATAGATGATCCAAACAGGAGCAGGAACCCAGCCCGCCGCTTCACCAAGTTGAAGGAGCAGAATGAGACCACAGAAGTAGGTCAGCGAGGGAATGCCCAGGGCGCTCCTGTTACGCATGGAAAAGGGAGTGTTCCTGCGCAGGATGGCCGTCTTGAGGAGCCGTACGTGCAGGACGGTCCCCAGCATGTAAAGCAGGCAGAACAGCCACAACCAGGCCATCGACTCGCTGAGCTGGCGCTGGGTCATATAGAGAGCCGCTGGCCCGGCGGACGCCAACCCCACGATTCCCGCAAGCTCATAGGGCAGCGAACGATCCCACCGCCGCGCAACAAACAGCAGGTCGGCTAAAAGGAAGAGCGCCACGAGCGGGGCGAGCAATCGCAGCTCCCCATGTTTGAGCAGTGGAATGGCGCACATCGCCGTGGCGACTGCATACAGACCAGCGCCGCGTAGCAGTTCACGCCTTTCGGTCTCACGCGCCCACCTCTTCACCAACGTCCCCAGGGCTGAGCGCATGCAGAACAATCCCGCACAGACGAACAGCAGGGAGACCACAGCCAGCGTAATCCTGCCGCCGATCGCCACTCCCATGCAGAAGGGGACCAGCCACATCGCCCACGCGCCATGTTCTCGTGGGAAAAGAAGGGAGCGGGTTCTCATACGAAACGACACTGTAATTCTATCGTGGCGCTCCTTTACCGCTGCGCGTCAACGGCCACATAACAGTAGAGGCGCGAGCAGGGTTCAGTCGACGAGTGTGGCGCCAGCTTTCACCTTGAGCGAGGCCCCCAACTCAACGTGCTCCGGGAAGCAGCGCATGATGTTCAGCAGGCGCCCTGCCTCGTGGCCATTGCTGACTGCCTCGATACAAATTTCAACCGGCCCCGCGCTGCGCGTGATCGCGTCCCAGTGATCAAGTCTCCAGCTTGCGCCCTCTGGATAGAAGCTCGGCCAGTAGACGACTGGGGACGGACAGTCCAGCAGTAGGTGACCCGTGCGCGGGTTGGTCAGCCGCAAGGCCGCGTCCGTCAATTCGAGACGGTAGTTGAGGTTGGAGACGACAACAGAACCGGAAGTGTGGGTCACATTCATCCTTGTGCCTTTTCGTCTGATGAAAATGGGAAACGCGGAAGCGTTTCTCTATTACTCCAACAGAATCTCTGCCAACCGGTCGGCTTCGTGGACGGTGCAGTAGGACACCCAGGTGTCGATGCCCAGCCCTCCCGTGCCCGTGAGTGCGGGGCCGGTGACGCGGATGATGTTCATATACGCCTTTTCACCCGGGTTCACGCCGCCGGGAATCGCCTGCTGAAGAGGGATGGCCATGCGCGTGACCCATTTCTTCGGATTGGATGTATCGGACATGGCCTTGACACCGTGATCTTCGATGGGGACGTTCATGCGGAAATTGATCTCCCCATGGGCGAGAGCAGTGATAAGACCGGAAGGTCCGACGGCGTACTGCCGGTAAGGAACCGCGCGCTGAGCTGCAACGAACACCTCCCAGTCATCGTACGGGAACACCATCGCCGACGAGACCAGCTTGCTGGTGTCGCAGTCATCGGTGAGCTCCAGATAGAGGTACTTGCCATCGTGGGCGACGCGGCCCTCAAACTTGCGCGCCGAAGGTTCCGCTCCCCCACGGTCGTACCATCTCTCGTCCAGCGCTGCGGCCTTTTCCCATTGCACGTAGTTGAGCACGCCACTCGCATCGGGCACCCGTGGCGCTTTCGCGGAGGGGATCGGCGCTTTCTGGCGATCGACGAACTTCTGTCTGCCAGCGGTCATGTAGCTCCAGGTGCCCAACTCGAACAACTCGACATTGCGCTTCTCCCGATCCGTCTTCGCGAGCGACTTTGCCTGTTGCAGCAATCGCTCAAACTGTGCCATGCGTTCCTCTGTTCCGAGGCACCCCCACGACAGCTGGGCTCCGCTAACGCGTTCCTTCGGATAGTTGCGAGGGTCGGTATAGACCTTCTCCATCGCCGCGTACAGTTCCTCCATCGGTTTGGCCGCCGCGCCATAGAGCCCACTGAAGTATTCATCCAGCAGCTTCTCGATCTTCTGACCGGGGTCGTCCATCAACTTGAAGGTCACGTACGCCTCCACGTCTTGCCCGTAGCCGCAATGGAACATGCCGCGGTAGCCCAGCTTGTGAAACAGCTTCATCTGCTTGTCCACGGTGTGGGCGAAGAAGCCGGGGAAGCAGTGGTATTTGCCGTTCCGCGCCGTTTCAACAGGGAAGGTGTAGTAGAGCCAGAGGTACAGGGGGCGATCCGCGCCCTCATCCGCCCATGCCTTAAGCAGCTTCATTTCGTTGGCGTAGTTTTCACCGCTTGCGGGCGCACGGTTGCAGGCGAAGCAAAACTGAACTGCTACGCCCGGATCCAGCTTAAGTCGGGTGGGCGGGTACGCGTGGCTGGCATAGGCCAGTGTCATGATGTTCTTGTCCGGGTGTGTCTTCTTCAGCTCCTTCTGCACTTCGTTGATGAAGTTGAAGAAGTAGTCGCTGTACATGCCGGTCGAGTAGACCTTGCCTTCCTGGGATGTCTTCGTGAGCCATGCCTGACACGCATCGCATTTGCAGAAGCTCGAGTTGTCCATCGGCTCGACGGGAAACAGGTTCGGCAGGTTTGGCTGCCAGAAGATTCCGAGGTCGCCTCCGGTCTTCTTCCCATCGTAATAGTCGCGCGCGTCCTGGGCCAGTTGCTCAATCAACTCCCGGCTGGTGTAGCACATCTGTGGCGGTTCGCCTTCATACCCTTTGGCGAACATGTCGGGCTTCTTCTCGACAAACAGCTTCGCCGCGTTCGGGTCCTTGCTCTTCTCCCAGAAGCGTTGGTAGTAGCCGTAGAGGGAGTGGTTGCAGCGCTGGATGTTCCCGCCGTTACGGCTCCGCAACAGGAACAGGTGCGCCAGATTGCGGCGGGCCGCTTCATAGGTCCCGGCTTGCGGGTACTGCTCGTGAAGCTTCGGATAGGCCGCCGCGTCCCACGCCTTGAACCCCCCCGATCCACCAGGCCAGAGGGACACATAGGAGTCATAACGCGCCGGATTATCACCGGTCGCGCCCAGTGCATCCCGGTACTCGAACCCCGGTTGCCGGCGGATGCTCCTGCCAGTGATCGTGAGTGTTTTCGCTTCGGGATGGACAGTGCCGAGTTCTGTGGGATTGACCCAGCGAACACCGCAGAACTTCTCAAGGAAATCGTACGCGGCATACAGCGTTCCCTGCTCTTCCCAGAAACCGGGCAATCCCTTCATTGCCGCCGGGTTCTCCATGTCGTAGATGACTTCATCGAACTGCGGCGCATCCCGGCCGACCATCATGATGGCACGCGGCAGGAATTGAACGACATATTCTTGTGGTTTGAGTTCCTGGGTATTGAGCCTGTTCGCGCGGGTCTTTTCGCTTTCTCCGATCAGTATCTGGATGCCACGGGCTTCCTCGCTCTCACCCTGAATCGGGATGGTCGCGCCGGTGATAAGCCGAACGTGGCGCTGAATCTCGAATGCCGCCAGTTGCGCCGCGCGGGTGGGCTGTTTGGCGAGGATAATGGAGGCTCCGGGTTCACCATTTTCAACCAGCCCGTACCTCTCCGCGATGCTGGCGCTTCCTGAGGCAATAAGCGCCGAGAGCGCTCCAACCAACATTTTGACCAGACCCTTGTCGAACATGATGACTCCTTTTTGCGCCCCCCCCCGGCATTGATCCTGTCTGTCTCGAGCGAGACTGTCGTCGGAGGACTTCGGTAGTCACTCGACTACCACAACTTTGAAATCGTGCTTCTTCAGAGTGAAACTCAACTGGCCATTTGACAGCGGAACCGCCTCTCCGGTTTCCCAATCGGTGGTTTTTGCGTTGGCAGGGAGGGACAGCCGACGCGAGTCCAATTCTGTCCGATAGTATCCACCTTCACCGTAGTCGCAGAAGACCATCACGGCTTTGCCGGAGCGAGAGAACACGATCCACTTAATGCTGTCGGCGGCTTGCACCACCGGCGCGATGTCCCAGTACCGATGGGTAGCCACTCGGTCGGTTCCGCAGCCGAACTCGGCCAGCATGTTGCGGATCTTCATGTCCAGAGCGCACGGCCCCCAGACCTGGAGTTCGTGGACGAGCGTTACGCCGGCGCGTGTGCGTTCGCACCACGCAATGGCTTCCTTGTCGTCACTGCCGCGAATTCCGCCCAGTTGCACGGGAACGCAGCCGGTATTGAACGGCAGGTTGACCGCGCGAATGTAGTCCGGCGAGAAACGATCCTGAAAATCGGTCATGCCGTATCGCCACTCCCAACCCAGCAGCATCCCCGCGAAGCTGTATTCGGGGACGATGTTCGTGTTGGTCATGTGAACCATGTTCACGTTCACCTTCTCGAGTTGATGCGCAAGCACAGCGGCCCGTTTGAGCAATTCACGACTGTGGAAGATGTCGACGTAAGGCTGAAGCTGCCTATCCTCTCGGATATACGCCGGTCCCATCAACGGGCTGAAGCAGGACTGAAGGTAGATGTTGTCCCAGTAGATGCCATCGAACCCGCTCTCGAAGAACTTCTTGTAGTAGTACAGCAGGAAATCCTGCCGCGACCTCACGGGCGCGGTGGCGAAATCAGTGCTGCCCTTCTTCCGGTCTTTGTCCGTGACACGCTTGCCGGATGGCTTCCACGACCACTCATCCTGGAAGGTCCGCCATTCGGGGATGTAGGTGACGTCACCGCGCAGGTTGGTGTAGGGAACGACGGCATCGAAGTGGCTGTCCCCGCCGCCATTGAGGATGTGAGCCTTGTTGTAGTTAAAGTCCAAGTCGTGCGTCTCTTCGCTCCAGGAATCCACCAGCTTCTGGAAATATTCCTTGTCCGACTTGCCTTCCTTGTTCGCTTCGGCGAACTTGCGGATCATCTGGAAGTCGCGGTTCTGCGGGAAGTTGGCGTACATTTGCCCGTTCCAGTAGAAGCTCGAACCCATCACCCGCACATTGTATCCCGGCCCGCCATCATTGCCGGTGGTGAAGGTCTGCCAGGAGGGATCCTTGGGCAACGGCTTCGCCGGAGACGCCATCAGCCCGAAGACAATGCGTGTGGGCCGCTCAAACACTCCAGGCTTGTTGACGAAGTGAACCCGCAACACCACCTGGTCGCCGCGGCGCTCCAGAGTCAACGCCGACTTCTCGTCATTGGTCTTCCAACCTCTGTCACTCTCCGCAAACCAGCACAGCCCCCGGTACTCATCGCCAAACCAGAAGTAGGGAAGGAAGGTTCCGAGCAACCGATTTCGCGATGCGTTCTTGCTCTCCCAGACAATGCCCTCTCCTTCCGGGATCACCCCTCCGTAGTTGAACCGCATCCCGTCCCCGAGCGGGTGCATCAGCTTCGCGACCTCCGCCCTGAGTGGAATGACGAGGTCGAGTTTCTCGATGGGTGCCTTCCCGTTCTGCCGGAGATCAAGCGTGGTCTTCATCATGCCGTCATAGTCGAACTCGATGGTCGTTGTCGCCTGAAGCTCGTTAGTGGTGAAGCTGCCTTTCCCCACCACCCGATTCCCGGCTTTCCGAGTGAAGACAAAACGTCCGCCATGCACGGACTGCGGCATTCCCCCCGCGGTAACCTCGTACCTCATCGGCGCGGCGAGGAGATCAACACCGTCCGCCGCCACCTGCGACCACAGTCCTTCGGCGGTCAGCGTGTGCTTCCGCAGCACGGCAGCAACGGCGCGGTCGGTCTCGTTGACAACGAGAGGAGTGAAGGGCGGGATTACCTCATCGCTGATGCCGATGGCATTGTTCTCCCACTCAAATCGGCGCCGCTCGAAGGGCGCGACAATGGACTCCTTCGGCGTGTTCTTGTCCCCTGACAAGTATGCTCGCACTTCGTAATCGCCGTCCATGCCTCTCGGCAAACTCAGCACTGCCTCATAGCTGAAGTCTCTGAACTGACGGAGCGTTTTCTGCACCAGCGCTTTGCCTTGCCCCTGTTCAACGACGACAAGGCGGATCGATTTTACCGCTTCCTTTCCCTTGAGGTTATTGAAAGACCCGTGCGCCACAAGCTTGCCGAGAGAGGGGTAATGCGCGATCTCGCAGGTAACCGCCCTGGCATCAGCCTTGGGCACCGGGGTCCAGACATCCTTGTTCGGTCGCATGTCCCAGAGGAAGTCGCGCAGGAAGTACGTCTCCCTGTCATCAGGCGATGTCACGCGAATGATGGAAGCAGCGGAGTAGCTGTTGGGGTCGGAGACTTTCAGCGCATATTGGACCACCTCCGACTCCCCCGGCTCCAAGTTGAACGTTTCCGTCTTGTAATAGCGCGGCTGGTCGATGGGGTTGTGACCGATCTGGACTTTGACCGCCAAAGGTTTGTCCGTCGGGTTCGTCACCGACACCCGGTGGTCAACCCCGTCCTGCTTCTCGCTCTGATAGCACAACTGCTTCACGATGGGGGCGTCTTTGCGGAAGCGCATCTGTGGCATTGTCTCCGCGTCGGCGAAGGCGATGACGTTGATGCCGAAGCGCGACTGGTCCCACGGGTTCTTGAAATTGCGGCACACCCGCAGCGCCCACAGGTCGTCCAGCGCGCCGCCGGGAATGGATGCGAGCGTAATCGCTGCCTCCACGTGCCAGTAACCCTCCTGGACGGAGTTCTCCATCTTCATGTCGACACGCCAGTTGATGTCGAAGGTGTTCTTCACCTTGTCGATGGCGATGTCGTGCAGCGCTCCCTTGCCGTTGAAGATAATCTGGTAGATCATCCCCGCCTTGGTGGCCTTGCCCTCATTGCGCACATTGGGAGCGAAGAACAACTCCACCGAATCGTCGCCGTTGCTGAGGTCGTCGATCTTCCCGGGCGTCGGCTCAGAAGTCGCGATGAGTCCGACTTCCGGGTGAACGACGGACTTTACGGCCAGGTAGATGTTCTTATCATCGTGGCCAATCCGGAACTCACCGTCGCGGAACTCGAGCCGGTTTGCCCGTTGCTGTGAGATGAAGCCCTTGACCTTCGTACACTGCCACTCGTCCTCGTGAATTGCCCCGTCAATAACCGGCGGAGTTCTCATGTACGGCACGACAATCTCCGGGCGATGTTCGGGCCTGTTGGTGTCTTCGGCGCGCAGCGGCCTTGTCAACGATGAGACGGAGAGTATCAACAGAGAAAGAATTGCCGGTGAAAACGTGTGGCGAAACATAGAGAACTCCTTTCGGTGAAGCACAGGGACAAAGACAGTATTACTCAAAAATTCCATTAGATGGCCGCTCACACGAAATGGCAAAGCTGATGACCCACAATACAACCATCAACATTGCGGAAGTGTCCATCTGCCATCTCCCCATCGGGGGAGAGGGTCGGGGTGAGGGGGTGTTTTCACCCGTAACGAGTATACCATCGAACGCAGTAACAATCGCGTCGGACTCTGTGAGTCCGCGCTGATTCGTTCGCGCGGGCAGGCAGGCAGACCCGATCGTGTTGACCTGCATTTCGCAGTCACTCCGCGTGGGAGCCAACTGAAAGCACCCCGCTTGCCAACGTCCCATTCCTCGTCTACAATGCCGCTGTCATGCCAAGGAATCCCTCCAGCTTCCACCGCACAACGAGAAACTTCGTGAGGTCGCAGGATCGCGCCGTTCCCGTCGTGGAACTATTTGCTGGACCGGGAGGATTGGGAGAAGGGATTGCCGATTCCACACGGAACGACCGACCTTGCTACTGCACGACCTTCTTTAGCGCGACGGCAAGCCGTCTCTCCAGTCTGTCGGTATTTCGCAACTCGCACTCCCAGACTGTGAGAACGTGCCAGCCCAGCTTCCGAAGCTCCTTCTTCACGAAGAGATCGCGAGTCACGTTCGACTCCAGCTTTGTCACCCAGAAGTCCCTTCTCGTCTTGGGAGTATAGGCAAACCGACAGCCCTGGTGCCTGTGCCAGAAACACCCGTGGACGAAGATGACCGTTCGGTACCGCGACAACGCGAGGTCAGGCTTGCCGGGGAGGTCGGAGCGGTGGAGCCGAAAGCGGTAACCCATTCTGTGAAGCATCGAGCGCACGGCACGCTCCGGCTGCGTGTCTCGTCCCTTGATGAGCGACATCACCTCCGACCGCTTGGCTTTGGTGAACACATCGGTCATTTCAATTCAACGGCAACCACGAAATCATGGTTGCCACTCCTCCGCGCGCTGCGCCACGCGCAGATGATTGAACGTGTTCAAGTTGATTTCGTATTCGATCCGCTCCACACCGCTCGGAATACCGTCGGGAAAACTCCTCGCCGTGAGCCTGGGAAAGTCACCCCGCACGGCAAATAGTCCTTCCTCCACGACGCGCAGATGAACCTTGGCATACTCTTCGTCGTGAACGGGGGAGTAGCCGGCCCTCATGAGCGCTGTCTCGAAGTGGCCCAGCGTTTCAGCATCCGGGCCAAGCAGCGTTCGGCAGTTGGCGATGAGTGTCGGTAATGTGTTCGTCGCACCGGCTTCCTCGCGCAGGCGCAGACTGAACAGAAACAGTTCGCCGTTTTCGGGTGGCCCAAGCTGGTCAAGGCCGCTAATGTGATGGATCAGCCCGCGAGTCGCGGTGGTGGCCTTAACCTCCACAGATTCCCCTGTCCACTCGAAATCGTGTCGAGAACCAAACGGACCACGCCATCGCAGTATCGCTTGCGCAGCACCAACGCGCGGCAGCAACCAGACCGACAGGAACCAAACCTCCGCAAACACTCCCAGCAGTCCTTCTCGTGTGAGCATCTCGCGCGGCAGTTGACCCCAGAAACGCCGCCACTTCGCCAGCACACGCGAGACGATCTCCGCCGGGGCGGCGTCGCCAGCGGAGAACTGCGCCGCGATTTCTCCGCCGATTAGATCAAACGCCGGATGCCCTCCCGCGTCCTCACAACGAATGTCCAGGTAGCGCGCCTCGTCCTGCCCGCGAACCACGAGGTTCTGTGTTTGTACGGTCAGTCCGCGACTCTTTGTGTCTCGCAATTCGGATTCGCCATCAAGGAGAGGGATCAGCAGGTGCCGATGCCCTTCCGCGTCCACAGCGCAGAGCAAACGCTCTGTCACCACTGGCACTGCGGCCCTGGCCGTCAGATTCTCGCCCGTGGGCCGCGATGGCTCCAGCCGTCCCCATACTTCTGGCTCGATGCCGCTCACTCCACCGGCCTCCAGCCCACGGTGCCCTCCACATACTGCCCTGTGACGCGCTGCGCCCGGTCGGAGTGCGGGAAAGAAATGGCCATGCCGATGACATCCCGCGCCCGCAGACCGTTCGGATTGTCATAGAGCGACCGGCGCGACCCGCCTTCCTGCAACTCCCCGCCGGAATTCCGGCTGATGGGATAGAGCAGCAGCAGCCCATCCGTAGCCGGACGCACTCGCCGCGCCGCCGGATTCGCCCCCAAGCGGTCGCTCTGCTGCATGGCTCGGGCCCTCTCCAGATGCTCTGGCGACAATCCTTCCTCCTCATCGCCTGGACTCGTGATGACTCCGAGTGAATTGAGGTCGCTCGCCAATCGGGTGCGGCTGATGCCGCGAATTTGCCCGCCTGCCACTCCTAGGCCTTATACAAGCATGATATTCAATATTTTCGAGAGGTGAGGAAGCGAGAAAGCCCCGTTTTTCTTGGACAAATCGGTGTAAGCACCGAAGAGTGGAGAAGCAATAAAAG
>Ga0210024_1003371_pt1 | contig 13218 bp, 4 predicted proteins | sample CryGeymeta201525_FD_183988 | JGI IMG/M metagenome (GOLD analysis project Ga0210024, IMG submission 183988) | Groundwater microbial communities from Crystal Geyser aquifers in Utah, USA - Crystal Geyser metaG 2015-25 (SPAdes) (version 2) | ecosystem: Environmental > Aquatic > Deep subsurface >... | reverse complement strand
AACGGAGTGGTATGAGACGAGGATGTCAGTTTCCATACTACATAGTACGATTTAAACCTGATGATACCGCCCGTCATTTGCGGTGGTAACCTCATATGGTTTCCATACTACATAGTACGATTTAAACATTATTATTATTATTATGTTATTACTATGTTGGTAAAGTTTCCATACTACATAGTACGATTTAAACCTGTTTGCGTGTTTTATTTTTTTACTGTGTGTCATGTTTCCATACTACATAGTACGATTTAAACTTCCTTGAGGAGGCACCAGAATATCAAATATCTGCGGGTTTCCATACTACATAGTACGATTTAAACAAAGAAAACATATATTAAACCGAGAACAAGAATAGCGGGTTTCCATACTACATAGTACGATTTAAACGTCTGGAACAGTTTTTTGATGTCGTCTGATTCGTTAGTTTCCATACTACATAGTACGATTTAAACAATGATGTCGGAGAAACTGAATGCCCTGAGAGTGAGTTTCCATACTACATAGTACGATTTAAACCTCAATTCTCAAAACACAGTATCAACGGCTGTTAGAGTTTCCATACTACATAGTACGATTTAAACTTTCAAAAGTAGACGGCACAAATCCGCTGATTTTTTGTTTCCATACTACATAGTACGATTTAAACCAAGAAATAATACCATTTCGGACAAGTAAAGCAGAGTTTCCATACTACATAGTACGATTTAAACATTATTATATTCTTATTATATTATTATTACGATGTTATGTTTCCATACTACATAGTACGATTTAAACCTATGTTCTCTCTCCTTTTTCACTATTTGCATATAAACAGTTTCCATACTACATAGTACGATTTAAACTTCATTTTCCTTTTTTTCTTGCTGCGTTGTAGGGGGGTTTCCATACTACATAGTACGATTTAAACTTTCGCCCCACTCGGCCACAGCTGATATCTGACAGTCGTTTCCATACTACATAGTACGATTTAAACACTATTGAGCAGGAAGAAAAAAAACGGCAGAAAAAAAGTTTCCATACTACATAGTACGATTTAAACATTTCTGTGTAGCTTCCGCCTGCGGTTGCGCTTCCGTGTTTCCATACTACATAGTACGATTTAAACCGTGTTTTCGAGAAGTGAGTAGTTATCCTTATTACGAAGTTTCCATACTACATAGTACGATTTAAACGTTACTTTTTTTCAGGAAAAAAAGTAACCAAAAAAACGTTTCCATACTACATAGTACGATTTAAACGATTATGATTTTTTTTGTTTGCGTGTCAAGAAACCGAGTTTCCATACTACATAGTACGATTTAAACATTAATATTATTACGCATAAAATACTGGGGGAGATAGTTTCCATACTACATAGTACGATTTAAACTCCATCGTTTCGAGAAATCGTCGAAGGCCGCTTTCCAGTTTCCATACTACATAGTACGATTTAAACCTGGCGGGTCGACAATTTGAAATGCTCCGATCGCCATGTTTCCATACTACATAGTACGATTTAAACTTATTCTCCCAGACATTATCTCAGTATTCATACTTATAGTTTCCATACTACATAGTACGATTTAAACTGATATCGCCCGTCGTTCGCCGTTGTAACTTCATAAGGTTTCCATACTACATAGTACGATTTAAACCGGGTCAACGACTCCAAACAGACCAATTGCTGTCAGGTTTCCATACTACATAGTACGATTTAAACTGTATTAATCATATGGTTAGTTCCTGTATTATATAAGTTTCCATACTACATAGTACGATTTAAACAATGGGTAGTAGTGTAAAATATCACACTATATTTTGGTTTCCATACTACATAGTACGATTTAAACGTCTCTCACGCTCTCGCACCGTTGACCTGATGTGATGGTTTCCATACTACATAGTACGATTTAAACTTCATCTGCTTTTCGTTTTTCTTCCAGGTTTTTCTGTGGTTTCCATACTACATAGTACGATTTAAACTGGGCGAGTGGTGTGAAAATACAGCAGGCGAAGTAATGTTTCCATACTACATAGTACGATTTAAACAGTTTCACATCATCTCCCACAACATCACTTGCAGAGTAGTTTCCATACTACATAGTACGATTTAAACTCGCTACCACTTTTGTTGTTTTCTTTCCCTGTGAAAAGTTTCCATACTACATAGTACGATTTAAACAAATACCTTAAGTCTGGTTTTGGGACAATTTTAGGGGTTTCCATACTACATAGTACGATTTAAACCATTTCAATAATTTCTTTTTCATCCACCGTGCTTTTTGTTTCCATACTACATAGTACGATTTAAACATCATAGGTCTGCACGAATCGATTGAGTGTGAAGAAGTTTCCATACTACATAGTACGATTTAAACTCTTCTTGTTTTTTCTGTATGGCTTCCGCTTGTGGTAGTTTCCATACTACATAGTACGATTTAAACTTTCACATCCTCTCCCACAACATCACTTGCGGTGTAGTTTCCATACTACATAGTACGATTTAAACCCGTATCCTATTTTTTGAAGTCCTTTGAGTTTCTGTTGTTTCCATACTACATAGTACGATTTAAACTCGCTACCACTTTTATTGTTTTCTTTCCTTGTGAAAAGTTTCCATACTACATAGTACGATTTAAACAGAGATACGAAGTAGATTGTATGGTGCACCTTATGTAGTTTCCATACTACATAGTACGATTTAAACGATTTCCGTCGCTGAGACGGACAAGTCCTTGTCCGAGGTTTCCATACTACATAGTACGATTTAAACTAGACGAGAAAGAAATAATCGAAATAAAAAAAAAAAGTTTCCATACTACATAGTACGATTTAAACATAAGTAAATAAACACCATCTTCACCTTCGTCGATAGTTTCCATACTACATAGTACGATTTAAACTTTTCAGTGGTATCATACGATCGAATGGCAGAGGATAGTTTCCATACTACATAGTACGATTTAAACGTATGAAACAACACTTCTCACAACCAGAAAAAAAGGTTTCCATACTACATAGTACGATTTAAACCTTCTTTGGCTGCTACTTTTTCTTGTGCTGCGGCCACGTTTCCATACTACATAGTACGATTTAAACAAAATTGAGCGAAAATGGAGAAAAATGAAAAAATAATAGGTTTCCATACTACATAGTACGATTTAAACCAAAAGGACTGTCGTGAGGTTGACATTCGCAAATTCGTTTCCATACTACATAGTACGATTTAAACTGTTTCACTGCACTATTTATTTTCGTGGACTGACCAGTTTCCATACTACATAGTACGATTTAAACGTTTTTGCTATGTTATTATTACAGGGGGGAGAACAGTTTCCATACTACATAGTACGATTTAAACATACTCTATGTTCGAAAATAAAAGGGGAAGCGAACAGTTTCCATACTACATAGTACGATTTAAACAAGCAAATCAGATATCTTTGTGCTCTGCGAGTGATTAGTTTCCATACTACATAGTACGATTTAAACATAATCACACAATATTTTCAGCAATAAAATACATGAACGTTTCCATACTACATAGTACGATTTAAACTAATAACAATAAATCCCTCATACATAACAAAAAATGGTTTCCATACTACATAGTACGATTTAAACAATCACACAATATTTTCAGCAATAAAATACATGAACAGTTTCCATACTACATAGTACGATTTAAACTTTTTGATATTCTCGATGTCAATTATTTTTTTTCCTGAGTTTCCATACTACATAGTACGATTTAAACTTCGTGAAAGAACACCCCCAAACATAGCTGTTCCAGGTTTCCATACTACATAGTACGATTTAAACTTTCCTTCACATTCTATCTGCCCAAAGGTGCGAGAGGTTTCCATACTACATAGTACGATTTAAACAACCAAAAAACAAGACGATGTAGACATACAGAAAATAAGTTTCCATACTACATAGTACGATTTAAACAAAACGAATAATAAAAATATAATAATAGCTGGGGTAAGTTTCCATACTACATAGTACGATTTAAACTCCTCCTGCGAAATCCAGAACAGCACACAACTCCTACGTTTCCATACTACATAGTACGATTTAAACATTTTTCTACATAATCTGAGTTTCCTGCGTGTGAAAGTTTCCATACTACATAGTACGATTTAAACCAGACACCCTTGTGCTAGGCGAGTGATTGCGGAGTAGGTTTCCATACTACATAGTACGATTTAAACGTGTTTTCAAAATGTGAGTAGTTATCCTTATTGCCAAGTTTCCATACTACATAGTACGATTTAAACCCGAATACGAAAAATGACTGCTGAATTCTACGGTCGAAGTTTCCATACTACATAGTACGATTTAAACTATCCGTGAAAGAGCACCTTATAATATCGCTGTTCCAGTTTCCATACTACATAGTACGATTTAAACAAAAGCTGTGCTTGAAATATGCAGTGATATTATCGAGTTTCCATACTACATAGTACGATTTAAACCTTATTTTCATTATATCAAATATAAAGATATATATAAAGTTTCCATACTACATAGTACGATTTAAACTCCATGCGGGTAGAATTATTCCTGTCGCTGTTGGAAGTTTCCATACTACATAGTACGATTTAAACCATATGATTGAATGGCAGAGGATATTGCTTCGATTGAGTTTCCATACTACATAGTACGATTTAAACACCCACATCTACAATTTTTTCTGAAATCAGTCTGGAGTTTCCATACTACATAGTACGATTTAAACGAATATCTGGCTCCATATTTCATTTTGTGCTATGCTGTTTCCATACTACATAGTACGATTTAAACAAAAATACCTAAAAACAGCAAATCTTTCAGTAGTGGTTTCCATACTACATAGTACGATTTAAACAAGAGAAGCGGGATCGTAATCGGAAATATCATAACCAGTTTCCATACTACATAGTACGATTTAAACCTCATTTTCCACGCAGGCCGAATTATCCCCATAGCGGGTTTCCATACTACATAGTACGATTTAAACGGTAGAAACAACGACGAAAGAAATGATACCTCGAGGGTTTCCATACTACATAGTACGATTTAAACTTCAAAAAACACATGAAATCGTTGAATTTACTTTTTAAGTTTCCATACTACATAGTACGATTTAAACAGGGTCAACAATTCCGAACAAGCCTATCGCAGTAAGGTTTCCATACTACATAGTACGATTTAAACATTATAATTTTTTTCGTATCGGTGTCAAGAAAACGAGTTTCCATACTACATAGTACGATTTAAACGCCATTTAAAAGGTAGTTTGACTGATTTTGATATTCGTTTCCATACTACATAGTACGATTTAAACACGATAGTCCAGGTGCTACTTCGACAGCTCGTTGTATGTTTCCATACTACATAGTACGATTTAAACTAGCCCGCCTATCAAGTATATCTTTGACTATTCTTCGTTTCCATACTACATAGTACGATTTAAACCACATAGGAAAAAATGAATAACATAGGAAGATATTCGTTTCCATACTACATAGTACGATTTAAACGCACCGCTGACCCGTGAGGATGTGGCGGAAATATGTATCGTTTCCATACTACATAGTACGATTTAAACGGAGAAGATACCTTTGTATTTCATCTCGTGTGGCATAGTTTCCATACTACATAGTACGATTTAAACTTTCGGATTTTTTGTCATAATATCTTGAATGCTCATGTTGTTTCCATACTACATAGTACGATTTAAACGGGTGCAGTTCCCACACACGAAAAAAAACAAGAAGAAGGTTTCCATACTACATAGTACGATTTAAACAAAAATCCGATAATAACAGCGATAGGTCTCTTTGGAAGTTTCCATACTACATAGTACGATTTAAACCTGCCACAGCGGATATTTGGTATGCAGGGGACTCTGTTTCCATACTACATAGTACGATTTAAACTCATATGCACAGAAAGAAGCGTGATGATATCCGAGGCAGTTTCCATACTACATAGTACGATTTAAACTAATAAGGTGAATATGCTGATGAAAACACCCATCCTGTTTCCATACTACATAGTACGATTTAAACGATATCGCCCGTCGTTTGCCTGCGTAACCTCATAGGGTTTCCATACTACATAGTACGATTTAAACTTTCTATGTTCGCTTCCCTCTACTTATCATTAAGCAGTTTCCATACTACATAGTACGATTTAAACTTGCCCTCCTCCACTTAATGGCTGTGTGTAATATGGAGTTTCCATACTACATAGTACGATTTAAACCGTCTTCCCCTGCTTCTCCGTCTTCTCCTGCTTCTTCGGTTTCCATACTACATAGTACGATTTAAACTCTTTCACAATCTCGATTTTTTCTTTCTCCGTGGCTCCGTTTCCATACTACATAGTACGATTTAAACCCTTATGTTCTCAAAAAGCACATACACTTCATATGGAAGTTTCCATACTACATAGTACGATTTAAACATGTCGGTGCTTCGCTCGTCGGCCAAACAAATACCAGTTTCCATACTACATAGTACGATTTAAACAAAATATAATTTTAAGCATAGAAAAAATGAAAAATGGTTTCCATACTACATAGTACGATTTAAACTAGCGGTCGAGGAGCCGTTGATATTGCGTTTTGAGGAGTTTCCATACTACATAGTACGATTTAAACTCATCTTGTTTTTATTTTATTTTTATCATATTAGATAGTTTCCATACTACATAGTACGATTTAAACCTGAGACATTGTGTATGCTTTTCCCTTCAAAGAAAAGTTTCCATACTACATAGTACGATTTAAACTTACTTGTTGTGGTATTCACTGTGGCTTATTTTGTATGTTTCCATACTACATAGTACGATTTAAACGAAGAAAAGAAAAAAGCAACTGAAGAATGGAATAAAAGTTTCCATACTACATAGTACGATTTAAACTGTTACTTTTTTTGAAAAAAAAGATAACCAAAAAAACGTTTCCATACTACATAGTACGATTTAAACCCTGTGAGTTTTGAAGGGCTTTCTGTGCTTCAGTTTGAGTTTCCATACTACATAGTACGATTTAAACTTATGTTCGTGTGAGAAATTGTGTTTTCGATAAGTGAGGTTTCCATACTACATAGTACGATTTAAACCGGTATTTTTATTTTTGAGAAAATTAAACATTTTATTGTTTCCATACTACATAGTACGATTTAAACAATGGCTCTTCCGTTATTTTTCATCTTGAATGCGGGGTTTCCATACTACATAGTACGATTTAAACCCGATGGGCAGACGACTGGGAAACTCTCGGTAAGCGTAGTTTCCATACTACATAGTACGATTTAAACAGAATATCTTGTTCCATATTTCATTTTGTGCTATGTTGTTTCCATACTACATAGTACGATTTAAACTAAACCAAAAAAACAGTATAAAAAATATAATAAAAAGTTTCCATACTACATAGTACGATTTAAACTAGATGAAAAAGAAATAATTGAGATGAAGAAAAAAAGTTTCCATACTACATAGTACGATTTAAACGGATTAAACACTTTTTTGATATCATTAGAGGTGTTGGTTTCCATACTACATAGTACGATTTAAACTAGGAGTATGGCGTGAAAATACAGCGGGTCAAATGAGTTTCCATACTACATAGTACGATTTAAACCTGACGAAAAATCAGCAGAACAGTGGGAAACACTTTGGTTTCCATACTACATAGTACGATTTAAACTCGAAGGGAGAACATAGCAACTCCCTCCAGATATATATGTTTCCATACTACATAGTACGATTTAAACTGCTTTCTTGACTTTCCCCGACATTTGAATATTGTGAGTTTCCATACTACATAGTACGATTTAAACTTTTCTTCTATACCACTGCCCGACGGAAACGTATATGGTTTCCATACTACATAGTACGATTTAAACGTATCTGATCAAAGATGTCATTGTCATTAGCACACCAGGTTTCCATACTACATAGTACGATTTAAACTCTCTCTCCGTTTTCATTGATATAATAAAAAAAACAGTTTCCATACTACATAGTACGATTTAAACAATAATCTTAATAACTTAATACTTAATACTTAATATAGTTTCCATACTACATAGTACGATTTAAACTCACCTTCCCAGAGAGCCACAACCAGGTTGTATTTTGTTTCCATACTACATAGTACGATTTAAACAAAAACAAGTAGAGGAAGTAGAAGAAGAATATCACAGTTTCCATACTACATAGTACGATTTAAACAAAAACGATTGCGTTATTGACTATGAAATGGAAAAAAAGTTTCCATACTACATAGTACGATTTAAACTTGGAAGTTAGATACCTTACGACTGTGCTAATTCCCTGTTTCCATACTACATAGTACGATTTAAACCAAGTATATCAGCGGATTTTTTGCATTGGGTTGTGTGTTTCCATACTACATAGTACGATTTAAACAACCGCATGTTCTGTACAGGATTTTTTTAAAGATTGGTTTCCATACTACATAGTACGATTTAAACTTCTGAAGCTGTGCAACAAGCGGAAGCCAGGCAAAAAAGTTTCCATACTACATAGTACGATTTAAACCTCTTTTTACATACAAAAAAAATTATACCTATGACGAGTTTCCATACTACATAGTACGATTTAAACCGAACATTCTCGAAGCACAAAGATATCTGATTTACTTCGTTTCCATACTACATAGTACGATTTAAACTTTTTAAGCATCAACGCACTTGCCCCCGCAGAAATGGTTTCCATACTACATAGTACGATTTAAACGAGAAGAAGAAGGAGAAGAGGGAGACGATGAAGAAGGTTTCCATACTACATAGTACGATTTAAACTTTGTGATGAGAAAAGTGTTGAACTCTGAAAAAAAGGTTTCCATACTACATAGTACGATTTAAACCCACACAATATTTTCACCAATGAAATATATGAAGAGTTTCCATACTACATAGTACGATTTAAACCATCTATATCTATATATTATACTGCAACGGAAACACGTTTCCATACTACATAGTACGATTTAAACACGAAAGTGAATAAAAATATAATCATAATGGGAGTAAGTTTCCATACTACATAGTACGATTTAAACATTATTACGTTCTTATTACGTTCTTATTAGATTCTATGTTTCCATACTACATAGTACGATTTAAACTATGTTACGGAGCCCGACGGAAGTGCTAGATCGTGAGGTTTCCATACTACATAGTACGATTTAAACCGGGCGATATCATCAGCACATACACCTTATCATCATGTTTCCATACTACATAGTACGATTTAAACTTCTCACGCAGGAAAAAAAAGAAGCAGAAGTCGAAAAAGGTTTCCATACTACATAGTACGATTTAAACCATTCAGATGTCGAAAAGAAAATTCTATCGTTTTTTGTTTCCATACTACATAGTACGATTTAAACATCGGTGAGGGAACGCCTATAAAATTCAAGCAGAAAGTTTCCATACTACATAGTACGATTTAAACTGATATAAACGAAAAAAGGGTAAATAAGGTCTGCAGGTTTCCATACTACATAGTACGATTTAAACGGAATCACTCTGTCAACACATTGAAGACCTGCGGGGCAGTTTCCATACTACATAGTACGATTTAAACTAGTTGCTATGTTCTCCCTCTTTTAAATAATTAACAGTTTCCATACTACATAGTACGATTTAAACCTGAGGATGATGAAAGGGATACTCGGAAGAAGAAAAAGTTTCCATACTACATAGTACGATTTAAACGATTATCAACGCAATCAACACGAAGGACACAGTAGGGTTTCCATACTACATAGTACGATTTAAACTATAGAATGAGGTGTAATGAGCATGGTCAAATGATAGTTTCCATACTACATAGTACGATTTAAACTAGTGATAGGTGCAGGCACAGCACTCGCACGCTTTGGTTTCCATACTACATAGTACGATTTAAACATGATGAAAAAGCAATAATTGCTGGGACGGGTGCAGTATGTTTCCATACTACATAGTACGATTTAAACGATAAAAATAAAATAAAAACAAGCACAGTGAAAAACAGTTTCCATACTACATAGTACGATTTAAACACACTTCAGCCTTGTCGCCTTTAGTCGGGGACATTTGTTTCCATACTACATAGTACGATTTAAACTTCTTCCTGCTTTTTTTCCAGAGCTTCCGCCTGCTGTAGTTTCCATACTACATAGTACGATTTAAACGAAATATAGTCAACAAGCTTTGCAAGAGAAAAACGAAAAGTTTCCATACTACATAGTACGATTTAAACTTGAATGTAGTTATTGTGGAGCAAAATTTTCTGAGAGTTTCCATACTACATAGTACGATTTAAACTATCACAAAAGGCGGCTTGGCACGAAAAAGTAACCCGGTTTCCATACTACATAGTACGATTTAAACGAAGAAGAAGGAGAAGAGGGAGAAGAGGAAAGAGAAGGTTTCCATACTACATAGTACGATTTAAACCTGAGACATCGTATAAGCTTTCCCTTTGACGGAAAAGTTTCCATACTACATAGTACGATTTAAACTTTCACATCTTCTCCCACAACATCACTTGCGGTGTAGTTTCCATACTACATAGTACGATTTAAACATCTGTGCTGAGTGCCAAATGGAAAAAAATAACGAAGTTTCCATACTACATAGTACGATTTAAACATACGATAAAAATAAAATAAAACACAATGGAAAACAGTTTCCATACTACATAGTACGATTTAAACTATCTGCTTTCCCAAGTGAACAAACCAAAAAAAGCGGGTTTCCATACTACATAGTACGATTTAAACTTAAAAAGATGAAAATAATTGTTCGCAATCACTCACCGTTTCCATACTACATAGTACGATTTAAACTCAAACAGAAGCACAGAAAGCACTTCAAAACTCCCAGAGTTTCCATACTACATAGTACGATTTAAACTGGGAGAACAAAAAGTATATCGGTTGGCTGAGGTTAGTTTCCATACTACATAGTACGATTTAAACGAGTGGAACATCGGGTCGTCAAAGGAAATCTTTGTTTGGGTTTCCATACTACATAGTACGATTTAAACACATAAAATGAGGTGTAATGAGTATGGTCAAATGATAGTTTCCATACTACATAGTACGATTTAAACCCAGGTCAGGATATTTTTTTCGGACTTCCGCAAGTTCGGTTTCCATACTACATAGTACGATTTAAACTCGGAATGATTCTACCGAGGTAGAGAATGAGGATGAGGTTTCCATACTACATAGTACGATTTAAACTTTCAAGAAGTGCGCAGTTATCCTTATTATTCAAAAGTTTCCATACTACATAGTACGATTTAAACTGAACCATGTTTTTTATACGCTTATTTCCCTAATTTGTTTCCATACTACATAGTACGATTTAAACTCATTTGCACAGAAAGAAGCGTGATGATACCTGAAAAGGTTTCCATACTACATAGTACGATTTAAACACACAATAAAAATAAAAACAAATAAAGTGAAAAACAGTTTCCATACTACATAGTACGATTTAAACTTCCTTCGGGAAGACCCAGCATACCAAATATCCGCAGGTTTCCATACTACATAGTACGATTTAAACACTCGGAATTATTCTACTCGCATGAAAAAGAAAAAAAGTTTCCATACTACATAGTACGATTTAAACCCCTTGCTCTTGTGTATGTTCTTTTTATCGTATTAGTTTCCATACTACATAGTACGATTTAAACAGGATTAAACACTCTTTTGATATCGTCAGATGTATTGGTTTCCATACTACATAGTACGATTTAAACGAAATTTTATTTAATACTTCGTCTCATAATCATATATGGTTTCCATACTACATAGTACGATTTAAACCGAAAGGACACGGGGTTATGTGTCGATTTTTCCCCAGTTTCCATACTACATAGTACGATTTAAACGCAAATCAAGAGGTAATTCCGTTCAAAACCAGTAAGGGTTTCCATACTACATAGTACGATTTAAACCATAATAGTAACAAATATAAACATAATAGTATCGTAAGTTTCCATACTACATAGTACGATTTAAACTAAATAATAAGCATAGCAAAAATATAAATCTAAATAGTTTCCATACTACATAGTACGATTTAAACCATTTCGGTTTTATTTCTTTTTCCGAGGTCTCGCAAGTTTCCATACTACATAGTACGATTTAAACCCTAAGATGAATAAAAATATAATCATAATGGGAGCAAGTTTCCATACTACATAGTACGATTTAAACCTTAATGCAGGTAGAATAATTTCGATAGGGGTCGGAAGTTTCCATACTACATAGTACGATTTAAACCTTATATTTTCAAACAGAACATATACTTCATATGGAAGTTTCCATACTACATAGTACGATTTAAACCCCCTTGCTCTTGTATATGTTCTTTTTACTGAATTAGTTTCCATACTACATAGTACGATTTAAACCCCTAAGCTCTTTCTTGCTACAAATATCTATTTTGGAGTTTCCATACTACATAGTACGATTTAAACCTCCGAGCGATTGAATGGCTGACGATATCGCTTGGAGTTTCCATACTACATAGTACGATTTAAACTAAAAAAGCTCCGATCGTCATCAATGGTTTGTTTTTGTTTCCATACTACATAGTACGATTTAAACTATTCACGATAGACCAACTGTCAGACGCACGACGCGGTTTCCATACTACATAGTACGATTTAAACAAACAAAATACGAAATATGAACTATGAATTCGACAGGGTTTCCATACTACATAGTACGATTTAAACCTTGCTATGTTTGCGTATATTTTAAGGAGGGAGAACAGTTTCCATACTACATAGTACGATTTAAACGAGCAAATTATCTGTGATGAGGAAAGTTTTGGTGTAGTTTCCATACTACATAGTACGATTTAAACTACCTTGATATTTTATACCACACAACATTTTGCGGTGTTGTTTCCATACTACATAGTACGATTTAAACTATCTTCGAGAAGCCCCAGGTTGTCAGATACATGGGGGTTTCCATACTACATAGTACGATTTAAACCGCAGAGTTAGTATTTGTCATGACGGAAATATTAGTAGTTTCCATACTACATAGTACGATTTAAACTCTTCCGCTAAGAAGAAACTTAAAGGTCTCCAAAATAGTTTCCATACTACATAGTACGATTTAAACCATTCGCACGGAAAGAAGTATGATGGTCGCTTGAAGAGTTTCCATACTACATAGTACGATTTAAACTT